>Ga0068852_100001924_pt1 | contig 14147 bp, 13 predicted proteins | sample KBSCornC22_FD_66594 | JGI IMG/M metagenome (GOLD analysis project Ga0068852, IMG submission 66594) | Corn rhizosphere microbial communities from Kellogg Biological Station, Michigan, USA - KBS Corn C2-2 | ecosystem: Host-associated > Plants > Roots > Rhizosphere > Soil ... | reverse complement strand
CGGGGATCCAAGTGACGTCATCCCCGAGTCGTCGGGGATCCAAGTGACGTCATCCCCGAGTCGTCGGGGATCCAAGTGACGTCATCCCCGAGTCGTCGGGGATCCAAGTGCCGTCACCCCGCGCCGTCGGGGATCCAATACAAAAATTGGGCCCCCGCATTCGCGGGGGCGACGCGTGCATGAGCTCGATCAAGCGTGTAGGAACTCTCCTACGCGATCTTCAGCGCATTCCTAGGCGGGTTCCCTTTCCGTCCGACTCCTGCGGGCAAGGCGGGTCTTCATCATGACTGAACGACTCAAGGGAGACGGCCATGAAGAAATTCCTCGTAATAGGCCTCGCCTGCCTGCCAACGGCGCTCGCCGCTGAAGACCCATCCACGGAGGCGGAAGCCGCCGTCGGCATGGTCAACGTGCTCGTGATCGAGGATTCCGCGCCGCTCGCGAAGGACGTCCTCTGCACCCGGGGTGCCGCGGAGAAGGCATCGGCCGAGTGCATGGCCGTCCACCGTGCTGTATTGACCGCCCGCATGCAAAAAGTTTCCGCGCTCAAGGAGCGCGGCCGCTGGATGTAACCCCCCAACGCCCCACCCAGCCTTCAGGAGCCGGCAAGAATGAACATCGAGAAGATCCAGGGACATTTCCGTGCCGTCAAAGGGTGGGCGCTCGAGAGCTGGGGGCGTGTGACGCAGGATCCGTGGCTGCGCATCGCCGGCCGGCGCGAGCAGCTCCTGGGCCGCCTCGAAGCATCCCTCGCCGAATCCCGCCGCCTCGCCGAGGCGACGTTCCCGCTGCGCGCCGCCGCGGCGGTAGCCGACCGCCGCCTGCGACGCTAGGGCGCCAGCTCCCTACTGCTTCCCGCTCGCCCCGGCCTGGAGGAGGTCCGCCAGGTCGTCGGCGTGCTCTTCCTCGGTCGCCAGGATCTCCTCCAGCATGCGGCGCGTCGTCGGATCGCTGTTGCCGATGTACTGCACCATCTCGCGATAGCTGTCGATCGCGATCCGCTCGGCCACCAGGTTTTCCCGGATCATCTCCTGCACCGTCTTGCCGATGCGGTATTCGGCATGGCTGCGGCCCTTCAAGCTCGCGGGATCGAGGTCCGGCTCGCCTCCCAGCTGCACGATGCGTTCCGCGAGCTGGTCGGCGTGCTGCAGCTCTTCGGTCGCGTGCTCGAGGAACTCGGTGGCCGCGTTCTTCGACTCGGGTCCCTTGGCCATGTAGTAATTGTGGCGATAGCGCAGCACGCAGATGAGCTCCGTCGCGAGCGCTTCGTTCAGCATCTGAAGGACCTTCTCCCGGTTCGCGCCGTAGCTCTCGGTGACGGCGCCTTCCTCGATATGGCGGCGGGCCTGTTCCCGCAGGGTTTTCACGTCGGTCAGCTGGGGTTTGCCGGGACTTTGCGGCATGGCGCTCATACGGTCTCCTGAATTGTTCTGGGACGGCGCCGGGATGGCGTCGTGAACGCATTGGACCGCGGGGAAGGCGCGTGGTGCCCCCGGGCAAGCGCTGCGGAGGAGACCGGAGGAGGCCTAGCTGTTGCCGAGTGAAACAGCGCCGCGGGCGGGCGCGCGCACGCGCACCAGCTCCGCGAACATGCGGCTGCTGAAGCTCTCGTCGGCAAGCGCCACCGCCGGCGAGGCGAAGTAGTTCCCCTGGAGGAAATCGGCCCCGGCCTCGATCGCCGCCAACGCCTGCGGCGCGGTCTCCACGCCGTCGATGGCCACCTTGCAGCCCGCCTGCTGCAGCAGGCCGACCAGCCCGGGGATGAAGCCACGGATGCGCGCATCTCCCATGGCGGAGGCGAGCCGCGCACGGTCGACCTTCACGATATCGGGTGCAAGCGCCACCACGCGATCGAGGTTGGAGCGCGCCACGCCGTAATCGTCGACCGCGACCATGGCGCCGAACTCGCGATAGGCGCACACCGCCTCGTGCAGCAGCCCCTCGTCGCGGCAATCCTCGCCGAGGATCTCCACGCAGAGCCGCTCGGGCGCCACGCCGTAATAGCGCACCAGGTCCGCGAAGGCGCGGGCCTCGCGCGCATCGGCCACGGCAGCGCGCGGCTTCACGTTGAGGAAGAGGATGCGGTCGCCCGGGTCGATGCCGGAGAAGTTGCGCAGGTGCAGCGCGCGGCAGACCCAGTCGAGGAAGAGACCCTGGTCGGGCGGCACGTGCGCGAGGAGGCTGTCGCCCTCGAGGAGCGCCCCGTCGCCCCCGGAAGCGCGCAGGAAGGCCTCGTAGCCCACGCAGCCGCCGCGGCCCACGCCGAAGATGGGCTGGAAATGCGTGGCGAGCTTGTAACCCCCCCAGGCCAGCGACCCGCGGGAGCCTGCGCGCACCAGCTCCTCGGCCGCCCGAGACAACGACTCCACCACGATGTTTCCAGTTCCTGGATGCCGGAGACGCCCGGCCGTGTCTGACTTTGGCGGATCCGGGTTACGCCGCCGTTACCCGTGTTCCACGAGGGGGTTGCATCTGTAAATGCGGTTTCGCGCTCACGGCGGCTTGCGGAAGAAGCTCTCCAGCACCTCGGCGATCTCGATCATGCGATACGGCTTCTTGAGCACCCGGTTGGCGCCGGCGGACAGCGCGCGCGTCTCGAAGCCGGACCCGCCGTAGCCGCTCGCGATCAGGATCGGCAGCGTGGGATCGAGCTTGCGCAGCTCCATCGTGAGCTGCGTGCCGGTGATCTCCGGCATCACCTCGTCGCTGACCACCGCCTCGAAGTGCCGCGGGTTCTCGCGCACCGCCTCGAGCGCCTCGCGGCTGCTGCGGAAGCCCGCGGGCTCGTAGCCGAGCGTGGCGAGCATCTCCTCGAGCGCCGCGAGGACCTCGGGCTCGTCGTCCACGGCGAGCACGACCTGGCCCTGGCCGTGCGGCAATTGGTCCTGGCGCGTGGTGGCGCCGGTAGCCTGGTCCTCGGCCCGCGGCATCCAGACCGTGAAGGTGGTGCCGCGCCCGAGCTCGCTCGCGACGTCGATGAAGCCCTGGTGCTCGGCCACCACCGAATGCACGAGGGCGAGCCCCAGCCCGGTGCCGCGTCCCGCCGGCTTGGTGGTGAAGAACGGCTCGAAGATGCGGTCGATCACCTCCGGGGAGATGCCGTGGCCGGTGTCCTTCACCGCGACGCGGACGTATTCGCCTGCGGGGATCTCGCCGCCGCGCACCGCGAGCGGCGCTTCGAGCCGCTCCGTGACCACCCGGACCTCGAGCGTTCCGCCCGAGCTCATCGCCTGGATCGCGTTGGTGCAGAGGTTCATGAAGAGCTGGTGCAGCCGCGTGGGATCGCCCATCACGGCGGCGTCGTCCGCCTCGGAGACGAAGCGCACGTCGATCGGCCGGGGAAGCGACCCGCGGACCAGCTCGCAGGCTTCGTGCGCGATCGGCGCCACGATGACCGCGATCTTCGAGGTGCCTTCCGCGCGGCTGTACGACAGGATCTGCGTCACCAGCGCCTTGGCGCGATTGCCCGCGTCCATGATGGTGTCGATGTAGCGGCGCAGGTCGGTGTCCAGGGCGCGCCTCTGCGCGAGCTCGCCATAGCCCAGGATGGCGCCCAGGATGTTGTTGAAGTCGTGCGCGATGCCGCCCGCGAGGTGGCCGACGGCCTCCATCTTCTCGGCCTGCTTGAGCTGCGCGGCGAGCCGCTGGCGCTCCTGCTCGGCGCGCACCTTCTCGGAGACGTCGCGCACGAAGCCGATCACGCGCGCGCGGCCGTGCCCCTGGCCGCCGATGAGGTAGCCGTTCACGCCCACCGTGGTGTACTCGCCGTCGTCGCGGCGGAAGCGGTATTCGTCGGAGATGTGCGAGATGTCCTTGGAGAGCAGGGCCTGGCGCTGTCCCCGCAGGCGGACCCGGTCGTCGGGGTGCACGCGGTGCATCCACTGCCTGCCGGTCGCGATCTTGTCGTTGCTGGTGCCGAGCACGGCGGGGGTGTCGCCATCCCAGAGGATGTGGCCGGTCTGCGGATCGAAGTCGTAGAGGAGGCTGCCGCTCGCGCGGATCACGCGCTCGTGGCGATAGCGCCACTCCTCGGTCTCGCGGCCCGCTTCCTGGCGCTCGACCTGCAGCGCCGCGGAAAAGAGCGTGGTCACGACGATGGTGGCGAGGTACCCCTGCAGGTGCAGGAGCGACTTGATATCCGGCACGCCATCGATCGCGTACGGGCCGAAGCCCTGCCCGGTATGCCAGTAGATGATCAAGCCGAAGATCGACAGCCCGAGCGTGGCGGCACGCAGGCCGAAGCGCAGCGCCGCCCAGATGAGGAAGGGTGCGCTCAGGTACGCGAGCGGCGGGATGTAGCCCTCGACGTGCGGGCGCGATCCGAACACGTAGTGCGTGGTGAAGATGAGCCCCACGTACAGCACGACGATCTCGCCGAAACGCGACTTGCCGAGCTCGAACGCCTCGCGCCAGCCGTGCCGGCTCCACGCGAGGATGAGCGGCGAGGTGAGCAGCATGCCGAGCATCGTGGAGACGAACGTGATCGACCATTGCTGGCGGAAGGGGATCGACACGCGCAGGTACGAGTAGATGCCGTCGAGGATCGCCATGACGGCCACCAGCGGCACCATGCCCACCAGGAACGCCGCCAGCCCGCGGATGGTGGCGATCTGCACCTGCGGCCCTGCCAGGCGATGCAGGCCCGCAGCGACGAAGAGCGGCTGGGCGACCGCCACCGCGGCCGTGGCGAAGATGGTGCCCCACCCGGCGGAGATATCCATGCCGACCGCGACGGTGGCGATGAAGACGATCGCGAGGTAGGCGGCCCAGCGCCGGGCGGGTGCCACCAGCAGCGTGCCCAGCGCCACGCCGTGCGCGGGCCAGATGAAGAGCGGCAGCTTGGCGTGCAGCGGCAGGTTGGCCGCGTAGGCGGCGAGGGCGTAGTACACCACGCCGAAGGCCACGTACGCGAGCGTCTGGCGCACGGATTCGGCATTGGGGGACCCGGCCTGGTCGCCCTGCAGGCGTCGCGAATTCGAGTGGCTGGCCGTGTTCATGAAATTCCTTACGAATTCTAAGGCCTTCCGCGCTAAAATGCCGGGAAACACCAACTCGACCAAAGCCCCCGTGGAAGCCCATATCCTTGTCGTCGACGACGACTTAGCGATTCGCGAGCTCATCAGGGAATACCTCACCGAGAACGACATGCAGGTCTCGGTGGCCGAAAGCGGCTCCGACATGGACCGCGTGCTTTCGGTCGAAGTGGTCGACCTCGTGCTGCTCGACCTCAAGCTCCCGGACGAGGACGGCCTCGCCATCGCGCGCCGCCTGCGCGAGTCGCTCGACATCCCCATCATCATCCTCACCGGCCGCAAGGAAGAAGTGGACCGCGTGATGGGCCTGGAGCTCGGCGCGGACGACTACGTCACCAAGCCCTTCAGCCAGCGCGAGCTGCTCGCGCGCATCAAGGCGGTGCTGCGCCGCACGGAAGGCAAGAGGAGCGTGCGCCGCGGCGAGAACGTGCGCGCATACCGCTTCTCCGGCTGGGAGCTCAACACCGGCACGCGCAAGCTGCGTTCGCCCGACGGCCGCAACGTCGAGCTCACCAACAGCGAGTACGCGCTGCTGGTCGCGTTCCTCAAGGCGCCCAACCGCATCCTGTCGCGCGACCAGTTGCTGGAGTCGAGCCGGCTCCACGACGACATCTACGACCGCTCCATCGACGTGCAGATCCTGCGGCTGCGCCGGAAGATCGAGGAGAGCCCCAACACGCCCAAGCTCATCCGCACGGAGCGCGGCGCGGGCTACTACCTGGATACGAAAGTCGAGACCGTGTGATCGGGACGGCCGCGATCGATGGCGTCGTCGCCGTCGTCACGGCCTGGCTGCTCCTCGGCATGGCGGGTGCGGTGCGGCCGCGGCACTTCGGCTTCGTGGCCCGCGTGCTGTTTCCCGCCTCGGCCGGCGCGAGCCTCGTGCTCGCGGGCCTCGCCATCGGCGCGATCCCGGCGCCGCCGCAGGTCTCGATCCTGCCGCTCGGCCTGCCGGGGCTGCCGTTCCACCTGCGCCTCGATGCGCTCTCGGCCTTCTTCCTCGCGGTCCTCGCGCTCGCGAGCGCAGGCATCTCGATCTTCGGCGCCGGCTATTTCCGCACCGGCGAAGGCACCGCGCCGGGGATGATCTGCCTGCAGTACCACATGTTCCTCGCCGCCATGGCGCTGGTGCTGCTCGCCGACGACGCGTACGTCTTCATGGTGAGCTGGGAGCTGATGGCGCTCGCCTCCTTCTTCCTCGTCACCACCAACCACCGGGTGCCGGAAATCCAGCGCGCGGGCTACCTGTACCTCCTCATCGCGCACGTGGGCGCCATCGCGATCCTGCTCGCATTCGGCGTGCTGCAGGCAGGCACGGGCGACTACACGTTCCAGAACATGCGCGCGCAGCGGCTGCCGCCCTTCGCGGCATCGGCGGCGTTCCTGCTGGCGCTCTTCGGCTTCGGCGCGAAGGCGGGGCTGTTGCCGCTGCATGCGTGGCTCCCCGAGGCGCATCCCGCGGCGCCCTCGCCGGTGTCGGCGCTCATGAGCGGCGTCATGCTGAAGACGGCCATCTACGGCATGCTGCGCGTGACCTTCGACCTGGTCGCCGCACCCCTGTGGTGGTGGGGCGTGGTGGCGCTCGCCCTCGGCCTCGCGACCGCGCTTTTCGGCGTCGTGTTTGCGGCGGCGCAAGTGGACATGAAGCGGTTGCTGGCGTACTCGTCGATCGAGAACATCGGCCTGCTCGTCATGGGGATGGGCCTCGCGATCGTCTTCCACGCCTACCACATGGATTCCCTCGCGGCGCTCGCGCTCACCGCCATGCTGCTGCATGCGCTCAACCACGCGCTCTTCAAGAGCCTGCTCTTCCTCGGCACGGGTGCGGTGCTGCACGCCACGCAGGAGCGCAACCTGGGCAAGCTCGGCGGCCTGTTGCGCTACATGCCGTGGGTCGGCTGGACGATGCTGGCGGGCGTCATCGCGAGCGCGGGGCTGCCCCCTTCCAACGGCTTCGTGTCCGAGTGGCTGCTGCTGCAGAGCTTCCTCTTCACCGGCGGCCTGCCGAACCCCTACCTGGGCATGCTCGTGCCGCTCTTCGCCGCGGGCGTGGCCCTCGTCGCGGCGCTCGCGGGCTACGTGATGGTGAAGTTCTTCGGCGTGATCTTCCTCGGCCGGCCGCGCGAGGAGCGCCTCGCGCAGGCGCACGATGCCGGCCGGCTGGAGCGCCTGGGACTGCTGTGGCTCACCGCGGGCTGCGTGCTGATCGGCATCTTCCCGGTGCCGGTGCTGGACCTGATCGACCCGATCCCCGCCACCCTCGTGGGACATGGGCTCGCGCAGGGCGGACGCATCGGCGACTGGCTGGTGCTGGCGCCCGTGAGCGCCGAGCGCGCCTCGTACAGCCCGATCGTGTTCGTGATCGCGACGCTCGCGCTGATGGGCCTCGCGTTCGTGCTCGTGCGCAGGCTCTTCCATGGCCGCGTGCGCCGCGCGGCACCCTGGGACTGCGGCTTCCCGCTGCAGACCGCGCGCATGCAGGACACGGCCGAGGGCTTCGGGCAGCCGATCCGCCAGATCTTCGAGCCGTTCTTCCGCATGCAGCGCGAGCTCCCAACGGCTTTCGACACCGCGCCGCGCTACCGCGTGACGGTCGAGGATCCGCTCTGGCACTGGCTCTACCTGCCGATCGCGCGGGTCACCGACCGCGTCTCGCGCTTCATCGGCCTGCTGCAACGCGGCCGCATCTCGACCTACCTGTTCTACAGCTTCGTCACGCTCGTGGCGCTCCTCTTCCTCACGCAGGCATGAGACTCGAAGGCATCGCCGCGCAGGTCTTCTCCATGGCTGCCGCCCTCGTGCTCGCCCCGCTGCTCGCCGGCTGGGTGGGCCAGTGCCGCGCGTGGCTGCAGAACCGCCGCGCGCCGCCGTTGCTGCAGCCCTTCCGCACGCTGCACAAGCTCTTCCACAAGGAAGCGGTGATGGCGCACGAGGCGAGCCCGCTCTACCGCGCGGCGCCCTACGTGGTGTTCGCCTGCATGCTGCTGGCCGGCATGATCGTGCCGACCCTCTCGACCGACCTGCCGCTGGCGCCCGCGGCCGACGCCATCGCGCTGGTCGGCCTCTTCGCCCTGGCGCGCCTCTTCATCTCGCTCGCCGCCATGGACGTGGGCACGGCGTTCGGCACCATGGGGGCGCGGCGCGAGATGCTGATCGGCTTCCTTGCGGAGCCCGCGCTGCTGATGGTGCTCTTCACCGCGTCGCTCCTCTCCAGCTCGACCTCGCTCGCACGCATCGTGGAGAGCGTGTCGCGGCAGGAGCTCGCGATCCTGCCCAGCCTCGCCTTCGCCGGCGTGGCCTTCACCATGGTGTCGCTCGCGGAGAACGCACGCATCCCGGTGGACAATCCCGCCACGCACCTGGAGCTCACCATGATCCACGAGGCGCTGGTGCTCGAGTATTCGGGACGGCACCTGGCGTTGCTCGAGTGGGCGGCGGCGCTCAAGCTCTTCGCCTACTCGTGCACGGGCATCGCGCTCTTCTTTCCCTGGGGAGTCGCCCACGCGCGCGACCATGTGGCGCTCGCGCTCGCGTTGCCCGTGCTGGTGGCCAAGCTGGCCGCCGGCGGCGTCTTCCTCGCGTTGATCGAGACCACGCTCGCGAAGATGCGGATCTTCCGCGTGCCCGAGTTCCTCGCCACCGCCTTCCTGCTGGGCGTGCTGGCGCTGCTGGTGCACATGCTGCTGGGCGCCTGAGCCATGGGACCGATGTCCATCCAGCTTGTGAACCTCTTCGCGAGCGCGCTGCTGCTGCTCGCGTTCGCGATGCTGTCGCAGCGGCGCATCGTGCGGCTGATCAACCTCTTCGCGCTGCAGGGTGTCGCCCTGGTGGCCTCCACCCTCACGATGGCGTACGCGACCGGGCAGTCGCACCTCTACTGGTCGGCGGCGATCAACGGCGTGCTCAAGGTGATCGTGCTGCCGTGGATCCTGCACCGGCTCATCCGGCGGCTCAACGTGAAATGGGACATCGAGACGCTCATCAACATCCCGATGATGATGCTGGTGGGCATCGTGCTGGTGGTGTTCGCGTTCAACCTGGCGCTGCCGATCTCGCAGTTCTCGCAGTCCATCGCGCGCGGCACGCTCGGCATCGCGCTCGCCTGCGTGCTGATGTCGTTCCTGATGATGATCACGCGCTCCAAGGCGGTGCCCCAGGTGATCGGCTTCCTGTCGATGGAGAACGGCCTCTTCTTCGCGGCCACCAGCGCCACGTACGGCATGCCGATGGTGGTGGAGCTGGGTATCGCGCTCGATGTCCTCGTGGGCATGGTGATCCTGGGCGTGTTCATGTTCCAGATCCGCGAGCAGTTCGACTCGCTCGACATCCACCACCTGGAAAAGCTGAGGGAAGAGTGATCGAGCCGCTCGCGGTCCTGCTCGCGCTCCCGCTCGCCGGCGGCCTCGCCCTGTGGGCGCTGGGCGAGCGCGAGAGCGCACCCGAAATCAACGCGGCCTTCAGCGGCATGACCTTCCTCGCGGCCGCGTGGCTCACGGAAGGGGTGGTCTCGTCCGGGCCCGTGACGGCGCTGCGCGAGCAGTTCTTCGTCGATGCGCTCAACGTCTTCCTGGTGGCGCTCACGGCCTTCGTCGCCTTCACCACCTCGCTCTTCTCGCGCCCCTACATGCGCATCGAGCGCGACAAGGGGCGCATGACGCTGTCGCGCCTGCGGCTCTACCACAGCATGTACCAGGTGTTCACCTTCACGATGCTGCTGGCGCTCACCACCAACAACCTCGGCATCCTCTGGGTCGCGATGGAAGCGGCTACGCTCGCGACGGTCCTCCTCGTGGCCGTCTACCGCACGCCCGCGAGCCTCGAGGCGGCGTGGAAGTATTTCATCCTCTGCGGCGTCGGCATCGCGCAGGCCCTCTTCGGCACGATCCTCGTGTACTTCGCCGCCGAGCGCGTGCTGGGCGCCGAGGGCAATGCGCTCCTGTGGACGCACCTGGACGGGGTCAAGCACCAGCTGGAGCCCGCGATCATGTCGCTCGCGTTCGTGTTCCTGCTGGTGGGCTACGGCACCAAGGCGGGCCTCGTGCCGCTGCACAACTGGCTGCCGGATGCGCACGCCGAAGGGCCCACGCCGATCTCCGCGGTGCTCTCGGGGCTGCTCCTCAACGTCGCCCTCTACAGCGTGATCCGCTGCAAGGTGCTGGCCGATGGCGCGCTCGATTCCCACTTCGCCGGCAACCTCATGATGGGCTTCGGGCTGCTGTCGGTGGTCGTGGCCGCGTTCTTCCTGCCGCGCCAGCGCGACATCAAGCGCATGTTCGCGTACTCGTCGATCGAGCACATGGGCATCATCACGTTCGCCTTCGGCATGGCCGGCCCGATCGCGAACTTCGCGGGACTGCTGCACATGACCGTGCATTCGCTGGTGAAGAGCGCGATCTTCTTCGCCGTGGGCCACGCCGCCCAGAAGGCCGGCACGCAGGTGATGGACGACATAAGCGGCCTCCTCAAGGTGAGCCCGCGCGTGGGCTGGGGGCTGATGCTGGGCACGCTCGCGATCCTCGGCATGCCGCCCTTCGGCGTCTTCGCGAGCGAGTTCCTGATCCTCACCACCGCGATGCGCGAGCATGCGTGGGCCACGCCGATCCTGCTGCTCGCACTGGGCGTGGCCTTCGCGGCGGTGTTCGGGCGCGTGCAGCCGATGGTCTTCGGCGACACCGCGCTGCCAAGGCTTGCCCATCCGCCGGCACTGATACCGGTATTCGTGCACCTGGGGCTCGGCCTCATGCTCGGCCTCTACATCCCGCCTTACCTCGCGGCGTGGTACGCGCAGGCGGCGAGGCTGCTCGGATGAGGCGCCTTCGCGGCTTGCGCACCAGCCCGCGCGCGCTGCCCGGCGAGGTTCCGGCGGCTTTTGCGGGCGTCGACCGCGCGCAGTGGATCGAGGCGGCCCGCGGCGCCCACGAGGACGGACACCGCCTGGTGGCGCTCTGGGGGGCGGACCATCGCGGGCGCAGGCACGGCTTCACGGCCTATGCCGCGTACGCGCTCGACAGCGGGCTGTGCGTGCTCGCGCTGCAGATGCCCGCGGAGGACCCCTCTTATCCGGATCTCTCCGGGCTCTTTCCCGCGGCCAACCGGATGCAGCGCGCCACGTTCGACCTGCTGGGCATCGTCGCCGAGGGCGCGGCCGACACGCGCCCGTGGCTGCGGCATGGCGCATGGTCGGAGCGGGAGTACCCGCTGCGGCACGACTTCGATGCCGCGTCCTACCGGCAGAACGCGCCCGACCGCTATCCCTTCGTGCGCGTCGAGGGCGAAGGCGTCCACGAGATCCCCGTGGGGCCGATCCACGCGGGCATCATCGAGCCGGGCCATTTCCGCTTCTCCGTCGTGGGCGAGAAGGTGCTGCGCCTGGAGGCCCGGCTGGGATACACCCACAAGGGCATCGAGAAGCGCTTCGAGGATTTCCCCGTGGCCGGGGGCCATCGGCTGGCCGGGCGCGTGAGCGGCGATTCCACCGTCGCGCATGCGTGGGCCTACTGCCAGGCGGCCGAGGCCGTCGCGGGTGTCGCCGTGCCCTCGCGGGCGAAATGGCTGCGCGCCCTGCTGCTCGAGCGCGAGCGCGTGGCCAACCACCTGGGCGACCTGGGCGCGCTCGGCAACGACGCGGGCTTCGGCTTCGCGCTCGGGCAGTTCATGCGCCTCAAGGAAGATTGGGTGCGGCTCAACGCGGAGCTCTTCGGCCACCGTTTCGCGCGCGACTGCATCGTGCCCGGGGGCGTCGCCTTCGACATCGACGGCGCGCAGGTGGAGGACCTCGTGCGGCAGGCTCGCGTGGTCCACGGCGAGGTGCGTGTGTTGCGCGATATCTTCGACGAGCACTCGGGCATGCAGGACCGCTTCATCACCACGGGGCGCGTGACGCCGGAGCTCGCGCGCGACCTGGGCCTCGCGGGCCTCGCCGGGCGCGCAAGCGGCCAGCCCGCGGACCTGCGCGTGGACCATCCGCTCGAGCCTTATGCCGAGCTCGCGGTCAAGCGCGTGACGCTCACGGCGGGTGACGTGGCCGCGCGGGTGAAGGTCCGCTTCGAGGAGATCGCCGAGTCGCTGCGGCTGGTGGAGGCCATCGCCACGGGGTTGCCGGCGGGCGATCGCCTGCTCCCGCTACCCACACCCGCGCCGGGCGGGTTCGGCATCGGCTGGATCGAGGGCTGGCGGGGCGAGAGCTTCGTGGCGCTCGAGGCCGGCGAAGACGGCGCCATCGCGCGCTGCCATGTCCACGATCCGTCGTGGCAGAACTGGCCGCTGGTCGAGCACGCCATCATGGGCAACATCGTTCCGGACTTTCCCCTCATCAACAAGAGCTTCAACCTGAGCTACTCGGGGTGCGACGCATGATCCCGATCCTGCTCAAGGTGCTGCGCACCGGCATCCGCAGCGAGGAAGCGCCGCAGGTGCGCGAGGAATGGCGCGTGCGGGCCGCCTCGATGCAGGGCGACATCCTGCGAATGCTCGGCCGCGCGCTCGTGATCCGGCAGGTGGACGCGGGATCGTGCAACGGTTGCGAGCTCGAGATCAACGCGCTCAACAATCCGTACTACAACATCGAGGGCCTCGGCATCCGCTTCGCGGCGAGCCCGCGGCACGCGGACATGCTTCTCGTCACCGGCCCGGTCACGCGCAACATGGAGCAGGCGCTGCGCATCGCGTACGAGGCGATGCCCGAGCCGAAGCTGGTCGTGGCCGCGGGCGACTGCGGCTGCGACGGCGGGATCTTCGGCGAGAGCTATGCCACGCGCGGCGGCGTGGCGAGCGTGATCCCCGTGGACGTCGCGGTGCCGGGATGCCCGCCCACGCCGGTCGAGCTGCTGCAGGGCATCCTCACGGCGGTCTCCCAGGTGCACGCGCCGGAGGCGCGAATCACTTCCCCGAGAGCCTGATCCACACGGGCGCGTGGTCGCTCGGCTTCTCGCGAGCGCGATGCTCCGCATCCACTTCCGCCGCGGTGAGGCGCGGCAGCAGGTCCGGGCTCAGCAACAGGAAATCCATGCGGAAGCCGGCGTTGCGGCGGAATGCATCGGCGTTCACCCAGAACGTGTAGACGCGCTTGTCGGGATGGAGCGCGCGGGTCGCATCGATCCAGCCCTGTGCCAGGAGCCTGCGATACGCGGCCTGCGACTCCGGCTGCAGCACGGCGTCGAAGCGCCACAGCCAGGCGTTGTAGATGTCGGCCTTGGTGGGCACGACGTTGAAGTCGCCCGCGAGGACCGTGGGCTTTCCCGATTCGAGCAGGGTGCCTGCGTGCCCGATGAGCCGCTCGAACCACGCGAGCTTGTAGTCGAAGCGCGGGCCCGGAGCGGGATTGCCGTTGGGCAGGTAGACCGACGCCACCACGAGGCCATCCACCTCCGCCTCCAGGTAGCGGGCCTCGCGATCCTCGTCATCGCCGGGAAGGCCGCGCCGCAGCTCGCGCGGAGCCGCGCTCTTCGCCAGGATCGCAACGCCATGGTGCGCGCGCTGGCCGTGCCATACCGCGCGGTAGCCGGCGGCCTCGAGCTTCTTCGCGGGAAACTTCGTATCGTCGGTCTTGATCTCCTGCAGGCACGCGACGTCGGGCGCGGCCTCCCCGAGCCATTCGACGAGGCGCGGCAGCCGGCCGTTCACGCCGTTCACGTTGAAGGTCGCGATCTTCACCGGGCGCTCCGCGCGCTAAACTCGTTGAGCCATCCCACGAGGAGACCCGCACTTGAAGAGACTTGTTCCTGCACTGCTGCTCGCGGCATTGGAAGGGTGTGCTGCGGCTCCGCAAACCGGCACGCCGCTCGACCGCATCGACACCATCGTGGTGATCTATGCCGAGAACCACAGCTTCGACAACATGTACGGGCTTTTCCCCGGCGCCAACGGGATCGCCAACGCGACCGCGGCGCAGAAGACGCAGGTCGACCACGACGGCACGCCGCTCGCGACGCTGCCGCCGGTCTATGCGGGCGGCAAGCCGGACCCGAAGTATCCCCAGGGATTGCCCAACGGCCCGTTCCGCATCGACGCGCCGCCGGTGAACCGGCGCATCGACGAGATCGTCCCCAACCCGGTCCACAACTACTGGCACAACATGGAGCAGATCGACGGCGGCCGCAACGACCGCTTCGTCGC
>Ga0068852_100001923_pt1 | contig 14149 bp, 12 predicted proteins | sample KBSCornC22_FD_66594 | JGI IMG/M metagenome (GOLD analysis project Ga0068852, IMG submission 66594) | Corn rhizosphere microbial communities from Kellogg Biological Station, Michigan, USA - KBS Corn C2-2 | ecosystem: Host-associated > Plants > Roots > Rhizosphere > Soil ... | reverse complement strand
CGACGGCCGCATCGATGGTAACGTCCTGGCCGGCGCGGGCGCGGAGCTGCTGGCGGAGCTGGGCGAGCTGGCCGTCGTTCAGCGGCCGCGCAGTGACGACTTCGGCGGTCGCTTCGCCGCGATGCTCGGCGGCGAGGCGGCGGAAAGCGCGGATCACGTTGCGGAGCTGGCCCTTGCGCCCGTTGCGGGCAAGGACCCCGAGGAAGTTGGTGGTGACGGGGTCGAGCCCGAGCTGCGGCGCGAGCGCGGCGAACGCCTTGCCGGCTTGCTCGCGCGACACGAGCGGGCTCGTCACCAGCTCGTTGAAATCCTTCGAATCGAGCAACGCAGCCCCAAGCGCGTCGAGGCTCTTGCCGACCGACTCGATCTGCCGCTGGTCCCGGGCGAGGTCGAACAAAGCCGACGCGTAGCGCCCTGCTAAGCTGGCCCGAATGCCGCCGGAATTATCCACGCGCGAAAAGCTCCAGAAACGGAATATTTGTCCCATGCGAAAAACGGGGCGTTGCCACGGGCTTAGCCCCGACACGCCCCCATGGGTCGCGCGGCCCCTAGCAAGGGGTCGGCGGCGATGCAACCGCCTCCTTTGGTTTGACCGCAAGCCAGCGGACGCAAGGCCATGCGGTGCCTGCCTATAGAGGCTTCATGACGTACAAAATCATGGGGCTGGATCCGGCGCCTTACAAGCCGCTCTTCGAGCTTTCCGACGACGAACTCGCGGAGCGCGGGATCGTCCGGATGACGGTCAGCGCGCAGCCCGGCTTTCCGTGCCGGGTCAGCCTCGAAGACCGCGGCATCTGCGAACAGGTGATGCTGCTCAACTACGTCAGCCATGACGTGGCGAATCCATACCGCGCAAGCCACGCGATCTTCGTCGCGGACGCGGAGCAGGCGGAGTTCGTTGACGAGGTGCCGCTAGTGTTCGAAGCGCGCGTGCTGTCGCTACGCGGCTTCGATCGCGACGGGATGATGGCGGATGCGGTGCTGGCGCAGCCCGGCGAGGCCGATGCGGCGATCCGCGCGCTGTTCGACAACCCCGAGATCGAGAGCCTCCACGCGCACAATGCCGTGCGAGGCTGCTTCTCGGCGAAGATCGAAAGGAACTGACATGCCGACCCTTGCACCGGCGCATGGCCGATCTAGACCGGACTCCATGGCGACCGTCACCCGCCTCGATCCCGACACCGCCTGGGCGGCGTTCATGCGCCGCGACCGAAGTTGGGACGGCCGGATCATCGGCGCAGTGCACACCACCGGAATCTACTGCAAGCCGAGCTGCCCGGCACGCCGGCCGAAGCGGGAGAATGTGACCTTGTACGCATCGCCCGAGGAAGCGCGGGCCGCCGGCTTCCGCCCGTGCCTGCGCTGCAAGCCCGACGAGGTCGGGCGCGACCGTGAAGCCGTGGCCGCGGCGGTGAAGCTAATCGAGCGAGCCGAAGAGCCGCCGACCCTCGCCGAGCTCGCGGCCGCGGTCGGCTATGCGCCCCACCATTTCCAGCGACTCTTCAAGCGTGACCTCGGGGTGTCGCCGGCCGAATATGCACGCGGCGTCCGCAACCGCCGCACCGAGCAGGCGCTGAAGGCCAACGGCCGTGTCACCGACGCGGTCTACGACGCGGGGTACCAGAGCCCGAGCGGCTTCTACAGCGATGCGAAGGAAAGGCTTGGAATGACTCCATCGGCATGGCGCGACGGCGGGCGCGGCGAGACGATCCGCTGGACGACCTTCGACAGCCCGCTCGGCGAGCTGTTCATCGCCGCGACGTCGAAGGGAATCTGCCGGCTGACGTTCGACGACAGCGAAGCGTCGCTCCGCCGGCTGTTCCCGAACGCGACCATCGTCAAGGACGACGGCGGCCTTCGCGAGTTCGTCGAAGGGACTCTGAAAGCGATCGAGCGGCCGCTCGCCGCGCCCGAGCTTCCGATCGACGTAGCCGGGACCGCATTCCAGGAGGCGGTCTGGCGCGAGCTCAGGAAGATCCCGCCCGGCGAGACGCGCAGCTACGCCCAGATCGCGGCGGCCATCGGCCATCCCAAGGCGGTCCGCGCCGTCGGAACGGCGAACGGCGACAATCACGTGTCGGTGCTCATCCCATGCCACCGGGTCATCCGCAGCGACGGTTCGCTCGGCGGCTATGGGGGCGGGATCGAGCGCAAGAAGAAGCTGCTCGCCGCCGAGGGGCACAAGGAAGCGTCGCCCGAGCTGCCCCTCGTCGAATAGGCGCTTGCCGCCGTTCGCCTGCTCCGCTCAACAGGGGCGGGCAGGCGGCGCGGGAGAATGGACGATATGGACGCGACGGGCTCGGGACGGTCGCGGTGGCGCAGGTTCGTCGATTATCCGCTGGTCACGATGGTGATGGCCGTCGTCGTCTATCTCCTGACGATCATGATCGCGGGCGCGGTCCAGATCCTTCTCGTTCCGCCGATCGCCGGCTTCACCTTCGACATGAACTTCGACCTCGTCGCGATCCCGCTCCTGATCCTCGTCTACGAGCTGGTCATTCGCCGCATGGGCGAACATCCGCGCGACGATTTGAGGCACCGCCATGCGCTTCGGAACCTCGGGCTCGGCCTCGCCACGGGCTTCCTTGTCTTCTCGGCCGCGGTGGGTGTCGCCGCGCTGCTCGGCATTTACCGGCTGCAGGGCGAAGGCGACCTGTCCGGCCTCCTGGCCGCGCTTCTCGCATCGGCGCTGTTCCCGGCCGTTTCCGAGGAGATGCTGTTCCGCGGAATCATCTTCCGCTGGACCGAGGAATGGGGCGGCAGCTGGGCGGCGCTGGTCGTCAGCTCGGTCCTGTTCGGAGCCGCTCATGCGTTCAATCCCGGGTCGAGCTGGGTCGCAACCAGCTTCATCGCCATCGAAGCGGGGGTACTGCTCGCCGGCGCCTACATGCTGACCCGGAGCCTATGGATGCCGATGGGGCTGCACGCCGCCTGGAACTTCACCCAGGGCGAGGTCTTCGACATTCCGGTCTCGGGGCTGGACCAGCACGGGCTGGTCGCGGCCAAGATCGCCGGGCCCGCGCTGCTGACCGGCGGCTCGTTCGGCCTCGAAGCGTCGCTGCTGACGCTGATCGTCGCGACGGGCGCCGGAGCCGGGATCCTGTGGCTCGCGATCCGCCGCGGCGAGCTGGTCGAGCCGCGCTGGGTCCGCCGCCGGCTCAGCGGGAGCCGGACTGAGCCGTAGCCCCGCTGCGCGTCTCGGCCAAAGCGGCCTTGCCGTCTCCGGCGTCGATGTCGGCCATCATCCGCTTCGCAAGCTCGGCCGCCTCGTCCGAATGCGGCGAATAAGCGACCACCGTGAGGGTCGAGCGCGCATCCTTGAGCTTGCCTTGCTCGAGATAGGCGATCGCCGAGTTCATCCGCACGCCGATGTCCTGCGGCGCAAGGTCGGACGCATAGTGGAGTGCCTCGATCGCATTGTCGGTCGGGTGAATGCCCTCGCGCAGATAGGACCAGTAGTAATCGTAGAGCGGCTCGGGATCCTCGGTGTCGAGCTTGTTGGCGGCGATGTAGGTCTGGCGGGCGTCCTCGAACATCGCGTGCCGGGCGTCGCCGTCGGCGTCCTTCGCTTTCTCCTCGAGCGCGCGGGCCTTGAGGACGAGGGCTTCGGTGCTGCGCGGGTTCGCCGCCACGGCCTTCGCGGCAGCGCTTGCGGCGGCATCCGCGTGGCCGGCGTCGAGCTCCGCTTCCGCGAGGGTGCGTTCGACGAGCTCGTCCCCGGGGAAGCGGCTTTCGATTGAGCGGACGTCGGCCGCAAGCGTCTCGGCGGCGGCGCCGTGATAGCCGTATTTGACCTTGGCGCGGTCGATGATCACCTGCGCCGCGCCGGCGCTCAGCGGATGGACGTCGATGCTCCCCGCCCTTGCGTGGTCGGCGCCGATCTTGAGCTCGGTCATCCGCTGCGTGACATATTTGTTGAGCTCGCCGTCGAGTTGCTTGAGGTCGCCGAACACGGCGCGCGCGGCGGTGATCGGCGCTTCGCCTTTCTCAAGCGCCTGGATGTAGCGGGCGAACTGCCCTTCGCGGTTGCTCTCGAGCGTCAGATAGTGGGTCAGCAGCCACCCGCGACCGTAGAATGCGTCGAGCTGGAGCTGGTTCATGCCCGGGCGGATGCCCGCGGCCATCTGCTCGAACGACGGCGGTTGCGAGCTGAGGAGCGAATAGGCGCGCTGCTGGAGCGGTGCTCCGAACCAGATTGAGCCGTCATTGTTGAACTTCGCCGTAGAGAGGAATTCGGCGAAGCCTTCGACGTACCATTCGGGGTAAGGCGCATCGAGGTCCTGCATCATCAAATGATGCGTATATTCGTGGAAGAATGCGGCTTCGGGATCTTCTCCGTCGAGCTGCCGCGGCACGTAGGCGATCGAGCCGGTGACCCGGCCGGTGTACAGCCCCGCCTGCCACGCCTTCTTGTCGCCCATGATGGCGTGGACGTCGTTTTCCGTCCGCACGACGAAGACGGTCAGCCGATTGCCATCGCCGACCTCGGGATCGTCCATCCGCATCATGTAGCGGGCAGCCTGGTCGAACTGCTCGACCCTGGTCGCGAATTGCCGAAGCTCGCGCGGGTTTTCGTCGGCGTAGATGACGAAGTGCTTCGAGGCGGCCTCGTACCAGGCCGCGTGCGCCGGGCCGGCGACGAACGCGGTGGCCGCGCTCACGCATGCGAGTAGCTTACGCATCTGCACTCCTTATTTCGCCGCCTGCGCGCTGCCTTGCGCGGACAATTGCGCCTTCAGCCACGCCATTTTGGTTCGCGCCGAATCGCGCACCGGGGAATCGTGGGGATCGCTGGCGAGCGGGGCGAGCCAGCCGATCGCCTCTGCCCACTGGCGCTCCGAGGCGAGCTCGTCGACCAGCAGCTCGCGCGGCAAGGTGTCGCGCGGGTCGGTCGAGACCACCTGCCGCAAGCCCTCGACGGCGACCGGGGGCGCCTGCTCGCCCGCCTCGTGGAACGTCTCGTAATAAGCGAGCAGCGGAAGCGGGTCCTGGGTGTCGAGGTGATTGGCGTTGGCCGCCATCGCGCGCGCCTTCTCGAGGATTGCGCTCTTCTGCGCGGCGGGCAGGCTTCGAGCCTGGACCGCCATCGTCATCGCCTTGCGGGCGAGCGCGTGGACATTGTTCGGATCGATCGCGAGCAACCGATCAGCCGCCGCCTGTGCCTGCGCGTAATTGCCGGAGGAATATTCCGCCTCGGCGAGGAAGTAGAGCGCGAACGGGTCCGTCGGATATTGCTGCGCGACCTGCCGGGTCCGCTCGAGGTTGCGTTCGCGCCGCGCCTGCTCGTGATCGCGGACGGCTTTCTTGTCGATCTGGTTGAGGTCGGTGTCGTCGTAGGCGATCGCTTCCGGGATCAGCGCCGCCTCGCCGGGACTGAGAGACCGCACCTTCTCGATCACCGGCTCGGCAATCTCGACCTTCACCGGGCGATATTCGAAGCTGCCGCTGGTCACATAAGCGCGGGCTTCGCGGTCGAGCTGGTTCAGATCGCCGAAGACCTTGGCCGCGTCGGCGAGCGACTGGCCCGAATTCAGCGCTCGAAGATAAGCGCGAAATTCCTGCGCTCGCGTCTTGTCGAAGGTGAAGAAATGCGTCAGCGCCCAGCCCTGCGCATAAGTGTCGACCGCCCACGGCTTTTCCTTCGTCAGCAGCTCCTGCAGCGGTGCCCAGTTGGCGGCGATCTCGTGGCCGCGCTGCTTGGCCGGCATGCCGTAGCCGATGCGGCCGTCGTCCATCACCTTGCTCGAGCCGATCAGCTCGGCAAAGCCCTCGACGTACCATTTGGGGTAAGCGACCGGGAAATATTGCAGCATCATGTGGTGCGCATATTCGTGGTGCAGAACCTCGGCGGCGGTGAAATCCGGGCCCACCCAGCCGTCCACCTTGCGCGGCGTGACCAGGAAGGGGCCGAGCGAGTTCGCGGTGTAGAAGCCGAGGATCCCGCTATTGCCGTCGAGCCCCAGCGCCTGCTGGACATCGTTCATTCCGTCGACTTCGTAGACGCGCACCTTCACCGGCGGCACGTCTTCGCGGATGTTCGTCGCCATGCGGATGAGCTTGTCGTAGCGCTCGAGATCCACGGCCAGGTCGCGGACCCGCTCCGGCGGGCTCTTGCTGTAGATGATGAAGTGCGCGGTTTCGGACGCGGTCCACGCCGGCTCGGCGGCAAATGCCGCAACGCTGAACGCAACAGTGACGAACGCAACAAGCAGTCTCAGCATGGATGCCCCCTCCCGCCGACTGACAGGCTAGCACCGCAAACGGCGCGTTCAAGCCCGTGGTTCGTCAAGCTTTTCTAAAGGAAGCTGTAGGGGTCGACGTCCACGCTGACCCGCACTTTCGCGCTCCACTCGACTCCGGCGAGCCAGTCGCGGATGACGTCCTGCACGTCGAGGCTTCGGCGGGCGTGGACGAGGATGCGCTGGCGGTGGCGTCCCCGAAGCATGGCCAGCGGGGCAGGGGCGGGGCCGAAGACCGCCATGCCTTCGACCCCGGGGGCGGCGTGGCCGATCCGCCGCGCGACGCCTTCGGCCTCGCCCGAATCCTCCGCGGAGACGACGATCGCCGCGAGCCGCCCGAAGGGCGGCATGGCGGCTTCGCGGCGCGCGTCGGTCTCGGCGGCGTAGAAGCCGGCGACGTCGCCGGAAACCAGCGCGGCAATCACCGCCGCGTCGGGATCGTGGGTCTGGACGAGCACGCGGCCGGGCTTGTCGCCGCGCCCGGCACGGCCCGCGACCTGCTGGATCTGCTGGAAGCTGCGCTCGGCCGCGCGAAGGTCGCCGCCGGCAAGCCCGAGGTCCGCATCGACCACGCCGACCAGCGTCAGGTTCGGGAAGTGGTAGCCCTTGGTCACGAGCTGGGTGCCGATCACCACGTCGATCGCGCCCGCCTCCATCGCGCCGACAAACTCCGCCGCGCGGAGCGGCGACCAGATCGTGTCGGACGTGACGATGGCCGTGCGCGCTTGCGGGAACAGCTCCGCGACTTCGTCGGCGATTCGCTCGACCCCCGGGCCGCACGCGACGAGGCTGTCCTCCTCGCCGCATTCGGGGCAGGCCTTCGGCGGCGGCATGACATGGCCGCAATGATGGCAGGCGAGGCGGTGCATCAGCCGGTGCTCGACCATCCACGCGGTGCAGTTCGGGCACTGGAAGCGATGGCCGCAGTGGCGGCACAGCGTGAGCGGCGCGAAGCCGCGGCGGTTGAGGAACAGCAGCGACTGCTCGCCCCGGTCGAGGTTCGTCTCGAGCTCGGCGACCAGCTCGGGCGCCAGCCAACGGCCGCGCGGCGGCGGGTCCTGGGTCAGGTCGATCGCGCGCATCTCCGGAAGCGACGCGCCGGCGAAGCGCTCGGGCAGCGAGACTTCGCGATAGCGGCCGAGATCCACCATGTGGCGGCTCTCGATCGGCGGCGTCGCGGTGGAGAGAATCACCGGAATGTCCTCGAACTTTCCGCGCATCACGGCGGTGTCGCGGGCGTGGTACTGGACTCCTTCCTCCTGCTTGAACGACGGCTCGTGCGCCTCGTCGACGACGATCAGGCCGAGGTTGGGGTAGGGCAGGAACAGCGCGGATCGAGCGCCGACGGTGACCGCGGCTTCGCCGCTGGCGACGCCGCGCCACGCGCGCCGGCGCTGCGACGAGCGCAGGTCGGAGTGCCAGGCGACCGGCGCACAGCCGAACCGCGCCTCGAAGCGCTTGAGGAACGGTTCGGTCAGCGCGATTTCGGGTAGGAGCACGAGCGCCTGCTTCCCCTGTCGCAAGCATTCGGCAATCGCTTCGAAATAGACCTCGGTCTTGCCCGAGCCGGTGACGCCGTCGAGTAGAACGGGATCGAAGCCCTTGCCGACGGCCGAGGCGAGGCTTGCGGCCGCATTCGCCTGTTCGTCGTTGAGATCGGGCGGCGCGTGGTCCGGGTCGGGGCGGGCGAGCGGCCGGTCAGCGTCGACTGCGACAGCCTCGAGCGCGCCTGCGTTGACCAGCCCGCGAAGGACGCCGTCGCTGACGCCAGCATGGGCGGAAAGCTCGCGGATCGTGCCCTGCCGGCCTACGAGCGATGCCAGGGCTTTTTCGCGCTGCGGTGTCAGCCGGTCGGGAACCAGGCCCGTGGGCCGATATTCGGTAAGCTGGCGTGGACCGTCGAGCGCCGCCGACGATGGCAAGACCATCCGAAGCACCGAGGCGAGCGGCGCGAGATAATAATCGGCGGTCCACTCGCACAGCCGGCGCAGCGGCGCGGCGAGCGGGGGGACGTCGAGAACGGCGGCAAGCGGTCGAAGCCGGGCATCGGGAACCTCGTTGGTCGGCAGCCGCTCCGCCTCCCACGCAACCCCGAGCAGCTGCCGCGGCCCGAGCGGCGCAACGACCACGGAGCCCGGCTCGACGCTCATCGAATCGGGCACGCGATAGTCGAGCGGGCCGAGCGCCGCGTTCAAGGTCACGACCCGGGCGCGATCCTGTCTCATTGCGGGCGAAACGCAGCAATCGCAGCGGCCCTACGCGCACATGCGCGCGGGCTGGCCCGCGAGCTGAAGTTGGGCGCGGCGAAGGCTACAGGGCGGATCATCGCCGGCGCTTAAGCACAGGCGAGCCGCTGTAGGACAGTGCGCTTCGGCGTTCTCGATGGTTCGTCGGCGTGTCCGATAGGTGGAAAGCTACCGTTGGCGAGCGGCGCCTCTCACGCATCCTTCGGCAGAAACGTTGAGCATATTCGGCGATCGAGCGGCGGGTCCCGGCGATCGCGCATTGGATAAATCCCCAATGTCTGACCGCGCTCGGCTTCCTCGGGCCAATTCGCGAGGATGATGCCGTCAATCCAGCGCAGCTTCGAAACGAGGCCACGCAGGCGCATCAGCTCGCTGCTGCCAAGCTGTTGCGCGTCGTCGAATTCGCCGAGCTCCATCCACGCGTTGCGCTCGTCCACGCGGTGGACGTCGTAATTGGCGAGATCGTCGTAGATTTGCCCATATGCGAGGCGCGTCTGGAGCGGCATGCGCGCTTCCACATCGGCGGTCCGACCTGTCCAGACGCTCGTGCGCAGTGAAAATGATGCTGGCCAATGCGAGAGCCTCTCCATTCGTATCGGCTTCCCCGCGCGGTCGCTCGCGATCACACGGTCGAGTTCCGCCAGCCGCGTCCGAACGCACGGGCCGAGCATCAACCGCTGTTTGTACGACCCGAGGTCGTAGGCGAGCTCGTCGTTCACAGCGCCTCGGAATAGCCGAACCTGCGCGTCACCGCGGAGGGTCTCGACCACCTGTTCGGCTCCGAGCGCGATCAGCACGCCGATGACGATGATGCCGACCTCGCCCGCGAACTCGCGCCAGCCGTGCAGGGGTTTAGGCAGGTGAAAGTGCATCAGACCGCACTGCCGAGCGGCGCGCACAGCCTGTTTAGAGAATTGGCCGTGAGCGATGTCTCTTCGACGGCGCCAGGCTTGATCCCGAGCCTGGCGCCTGCAGCGATAATCCGCGGCAGGTTGGCCTCCATCTTGTCGGCCGCGACCTGCGCACGCGAACGGGCCTGTCGTATCGACGCGATGTCTTCCGCGCTGAAAACGCCGGGGTCGTCAAGTTCGGCTAGAACGCTCCAGGCGTCCGTTTCGTCTTCCGCCTTTTGGGCGTACCATTGAAACCCGCCATATAGGTCGGCGTAGCCAAGTCGCGTCGCCAGCGGCATGTGGTCGGCTGCCTGGCCTGCGATGGCTACTTGCCAAACATCGGTTCGAGGACGCCACAGTTGCGGCTGCCCCAGCGGAGAGCGTGAGCGAGAGCGAAGGGCGGAGGCGTCCCCGGTCAAGAGAGTACGAATCTCGCGCAAGCGGCGATCGATGCAAGGTATCTCCTGCTGACGCTTTTTGACTGCTCCGAGGTCATAAGCAGCTTCGCGGTCCAGCGCGCGCTGGGCGTCGGTGACTTCATTGCGCCAATGCACCCACTCGACGACTTGCTCGGCTCCGAGCGCAAGCAGCACGCCGATGACGATTACGCCGACCTCGCCGAAAAACTCGCGCCAGCCGTGCAGCGGCTTTGGAAGGTGAAAGTGCATGCGACGGCCCCCAGGATCTGCGGTAGCGTAACAGAAGGCCGTTGCGGCAGGAACGGGTGGAGCGCGGCTCAGTCTCCCTCCGCGCCAGCTTCGCTGGCAGGGAGGTTCTTACTTGCCCCGCTTCTTGCGGTGGCTGTCGAGGTCGAGGACGGCGAAGTCGTCGTCGTCGCGTAGCAGGCCGAGGCGGCGGGCGACTTCCTGGTAGGCCTCCTCGACTCCGCCGAGGTCCTGCCGGAAGCGGTCCTTGTCGAGCTTCTTGTTGGTCTTCGCGTCCCACAGCCGGCAGCCGTCGGGGCTGATCTCGTCGGCGAGGATCACGCGCGCATAATCGCCGTCCCAGACCCGGCCGAACTCGAGCTTGAAGTCGATCAGGCGTATGCCGATGGCCGCGAACATGCCGGACAGGAAGTCGTTCACCCGGATCGCCATGTCGGCGATGTCGTTCATCTCGTCCTGGGTCGCCCAGCCGAAGCAGGCGATATGCTCGTCGGCGATCATCGGATCGCCGAGCGCATCGTCCTTGTAATAATATTCGATGATCGTCCGAGGCAGCTGCGTGCCTTCCTCGATCCCGAGGCGCTTCGACAGCGAGCCCGCCGCGACGTTGCGGACGACGACTTCGATCGGAATGATCTCGACCTGGCGGATCAGCTGCTCGCGCATGTTGAGGCGGCGGATGAAGTGCGTCGGAACGCCGATCGTCTGCAGAGCGGTGAAGATATGCTCCGAGATCCGGTTGTTGATGACGCCCTTGCCGCTGATCGTGCCGCGCTTCTGCGCGTTGAACGCGGTGGCGTCGTCCTTGAAATACTGGATCAGGGTGCCGGGCTCGGGACCCTCGTAGAGGATCTTGGCCTTGCCCTCGTAAATCTGGCGGCGGCGAGCCACGGTTCGCGTCACTCCAACGGCAATCGGAAAGGAGCGCGCGCTATAAGCGAGGAGGGCGGTGCGTGCTAGCCCGCCCTCCTGTTTGGGTTAATGCGGCCGTACCTTGCCTGGTTTCGCGGCCCAGGGCGCCGAATATTCGACCCGGTTGAGCACTTCGAATGCCTTGTGCACGCCGTTCCCGAGGCGGGCGAAGCCGTCGGCGACGGCCCGGCTCAGCTCGGCTCGGCGAGCCTGGAAATTGCGATCGTAAATCTCGTCGATCATGGGATCATCCTTTCCTCCTGCTGCGCCCGAGTCAGAGGGCGATGGGGAAGCCGTCGAAGCAGTCGTTGGCGGCGGACAGCGCGCGTTCCACGAGCTCGATCCGGCGGGCTTCGTCGAGGACCCGCCAGGACCGCGCGGTCGAGCGCATGGATTCGGCCTTCGCGACCTGTTCGGTGGGGCCGTCTTCGATGAACGCACGGGGGCTGTGGCCAAAATTCATGGCGTGTCGTCCTTCCTGTGATGGGCCGCCGGCGGGGGCTGTGGAGGGGAGGGTCTCTTCTCGCCGGCGGCTTGAAAGTTTATTTATGTAGGGCGGGCGACATTCGCCAATCAAAGCGCCGACAGAGTCGATAAATTGAACTTATGAGGTAAGTTGATGCGAAGGCTTCCTCCACTGGCGGCGATCAGGGCCTTCGAAGCGGCCGCGCGGACCGAGAATTTCACCGCCGCCGCGGCCGAGCTGGGCATGACCCAGGCCGCCGTTTCCTACCAGGTGAAGAGCCTCGAGGAGCGGATGGGCGCGCCGCTGTTCGTTCGCGAGAAGGGGCGGGTGCGGCTGACGGCGCTCGGGGCGCGGCTGCTGCCCGCGCTGTCGAGCGCGTTCGACACGATCGAGGCGGCGTTCGCGACCCATCGCGAGGAAGACGAGTCGCTGCTGACCATCACCACCACCCACACCTTCGCCAATACCTGGCTCGCGTGGCGGCTCGGCGCGTTTCAGATCGCGCATCCGGAGCTCGCCGTGAGGATGACCACGAGCAACGAGCTGACCGACCTGAGGTCCGGCGTCGCCGACGTCGCGATCCGCGCCGGGCGCGGCGACTGGGAGGGACTCGAGCACCACGAACTGTTCAGGTCGAGCTTCACGCCGATGGCCAGCCCCGAGTTCGTCGCCGCGCTCGAGGCCAGGCTCGGGCGCAAGATCCAGCCGACCGACCTTCCGGCGGAGCATCTGATCAATCCCAGCGACGACTGGTGGTTGCAATGGTTCGCGGACAACGGCGTGCCCGCCGACGACAACATCTTCCGCAGGCCGGGAGTGAGGCTCGACAGCCAGGCCGACGAAGGGCACGCGGCGATGGCGGGCCAGGGATTCGCGCTGCTCACGCCGCTGCTGTGGAAGGGCGACGTCGCTGCCGGGCGGCTGTGCGCGCCGTTTGCCGGTCGGATTTCGAGCCGGGCCTGGGCCTATTGGCTGGTCTATCCGAGCGAGCGGCGGATGGTGCCCAAGGTGAAGCGCTTCCGCGAGTGGCTCCTGGCCGAAATGGAGAGCGCGCTCGCCCAGCTCGATCGTGTGCCCGGCGGCGCCGAAGTGCCTCCGTCGTTGCAGTACCGAACGGCCTGACACGCGGGGCGGACGCAAGCTTCGGTCCGTCCGAAATGAACTATTTAATTCTCATTCTGGGACGCCTAGTTAACACGACCTTGCTTCGTTGAGTGATTCGCTGTGTGGGGGGTTCCACGCAAGCGTATGCAAGCCAATGCGCGTCTCCTGTTGGGGCGAAAAGGAGCGCTGTGGGAACTATGGGCCAGGAAAAAACCGGGAGGCGCGCCGCACGCCGCGCTGCGCTCCTGCGCGCCTGTGCCATTGCCGCGCTGCTCGGCCAACCGGCCCTTTCGGCCGCGCCCTTGTTTCCGCGGCCGTCGGTGCCCGACCTCCCTCGCGGCACCGCGACGCAAAGCGATTCGACGATCTTTCCGCTGGTGCCCGAGAAGCCTTCGCTTTCGACTTTCGCGGGCCCCGGCGGCGCCAGGCCGCAGACGGTTCCGCCGATGGTGGCGCCTCAGCTGAAGGCCGATCGCGGACTGTTCGACATTCAGGTGGATGTGCCGGCGGCCGGCGCGGGCACGGGTCGGGTCACGCCCAGCAGCGTTCGCGGGGCAGGCCAGCTTCCACCGGGGCCGTCGTCAACGCCGCACGGCGCCGAGCTCGATGGACTGCTAGTCGGCGGCCATTCGGCCGCGGCGGTCGATCGGGCGCGAGTCGAGAACGGCGCCGTCGTCCTCAGCGCTTCGACTCCGGCGCCGGCTCCCGTTGCGCCCGCTTCGACGGAATCGAATCCGCCTGTCGGCGCTGCGCCCGCGCATGCCGAGGGCAAGCCCAGTCCCGCGCCCCCGCCTCCGCCGCCGCCGCCGCCATCCAACGCCAACGGGGGCACGGGGCAGGGCAACGGACCACCCGCCAGCGCGCCTCCGCCGCCGCAGGGGAATGGCAAAGCTGGAAACGGCAACGCTCCGCCCCCGCCACCGCCGCCGCAGACGAATGGCAATTCGAGCGGAGGATCTCCCGATAGCGGGCCGCCGGCTCCTCCGCCGTCGCCGCCTCCGCCAGCCGCGTCACCTGCCACGCCGCCGCCTGCCGAGGGCGGGGGGAACGGAAACACCGACAATGGCAAAGGCAATGGCGGGACGGCCGGCAACGGCGGCGACAACGCCAGCGTGCCGCCTGGGGACCCATGCGCGTCCGGTGGCGGCAATCCGTGCAACGGGAACAACGGGAACGGCGGCGACCAGGGGAACGCGGGCGGGGTGACCCCGCCGCCGCCGCCTCCGCCGCCGCCGGGTAACGGGAACGGCAACACCGATAACGGCAAGGGCAACGGCGGCAATGCCGGCGACGGCGGGAACAACGCGAGCGTGCCGCCCGGCGACCCGTGCGCTTCCGGCGGCGGCAACCCGTGCAACGGCAACAATGGGAATGGCGGGGACCAGGGCAATGCCGGCGGCCTCACGCCTCCGCCACCGCCTCCTCCGCCGCCACCCTCACCGCCGCCGCCGCCGCCAGGCAATACCGACAACGGCCACGGCAACGGCGGCAGCGCCGGCAATGGCGGGAACAACGACAACGTGCCGCCGGGCGACCCGTGCGGGACCGGGAACGGCAACCCGTGCAACGGGAACAATGGAAACGGCGGCGACCAGGGCAACGCCGGCGGCCTGACGCCTCCGCC
>Ga0068852_100001921_pt1 | contig 14156 bp, 13 predicted proteins | sample KBSCornC22_FD_66594 | JGI IMG/M metagenome (GOLD analysis project Ga0068852, IMG submission 66594) | Corn rhizosphere microbial communities from Kellogg Biological Station, Michigan, USA - KBS Corn C2-2 | ecosystem: Host-associated > Plants > Roots > Rhizosphere > Soil ... | reverse complement strand
TCGGGATCAGCCGGCCGGTGATCGGGTGCTTGATCTGCTTGCCGATCAGCGCGCGGTAGCGGTCGTCCTCTGGGTGCACCGCGACCGCCATGTCGGCGAGCATCGTCTCGGGGCGGGTGGTGGCGACCTGGATCGCGCCGCTATTGTCCGCGAGCGGGTAGCTCAGGGTCCAGAATCGGCCCTGGACGTCCTTCGTCTCGACCTCGAGGTCGCTGATCGCCGTCTGGAACTTCGGATCCCAGTTTACCAGCCGCTTGTCGCGGTAGATGAGTCCGCGCTTGTGCATCTCGACGAAGGTGGTGGTGACCGCGCGCTGGTAGCGCTCGTCCATCGTGAAGCGCTCGTGCGCCCAGTCGCAGCTCGCGCCGAGGCGGCGGAGCTGGCGCGTGATCGAGCCGCCCGACTGCGCCTTCCATTCCCACACGTGCTGGAGGAACGCCTCGCGGCCGATCTCCACGCGCTTGACGCCCTGGCTGTCGAGGTTGCGCTCGACGACCATCTGCGTCGCGATGCCCGCATGGTCGGTGCCGACTACCCAAAGCGCGTCCTTGCCGAGCATTCGCTCGCGCCGGGTCAGCACGTCCTGGAGCGTGATGTCGAGCGCGTGGCCGATGTGCAGCGAGCCGGTGACGTTCGGCGGCGGCATGACGATCGTCCACGGGGTGGCGTCGCCGCGGTCGGGGCGGAACAGCCCCTCGCCCTCCCAATGTGCATACCATCGCTGCTCGATCGCAGCCGGGTCGAAGGTCTTGGTAAGCTCGCTCATCGCCGCACGCGGTTAGCGATGCGGCGGTGCAGCATCAACCTCGCTGACCGCGGTCTGGCTGAGGCTCCGCCGCCGGAATCGCGTCCGGCACTGGCGCGCCCTGCCCAAGCCACTGGCGCTCCCAGTCGAACACCTCGTGGTACCATTGGACCGAATTCTTCGGCTTCAGCACCCAGTGGCTCTCGTCCGGGTAGATCAGCAGCCGCGACGGGATGTTGCGCCGCTGGAGCGCGGTGAAGGCGGCGATGCCCTGCGTATAGGGAATCCGGAAGTCGTGCTCGGAGGTGACGACGAGCTGCGGAGTCTTCCAGTTCTGGACGTAATTGACCGGGTTCCACTTCTCATACTCGCCCGGAGTCTCGTAATACGGGTGGCCGCCGTGCTCCCACTCGTCGAACCAAAGCTCGTCGGTCTCGTAGGCCATGGCGCGCGCATCGAAGACGCCGTCATGCTGGACGATGCACTTGAACCGGTCGGGCCAGTTCCCCTCGATCCAGTTCATCATGTAGCCGCCGTAGGAGCCACCGAGCGCGCAGGCGTTGTTGGCTTCGAGCTGGGGATCGTGCGCCGTGGCGTAGGCGAGGCCGAGCTTGAGGTCGGTCAGCGGCCAGCCGCCCCAATTCTGGTGGATCGCGTCCTGGAAGGCCTGGCCGTAGCCGGTGCTCCCGTGGAAATCGACGCTGACCGCGGCGTAGCCCGGAGCGATGAATAGCCGCGGGTTCCAGCGGTAGGACCAGCTGTCGTTGAAGCTCCCCTGCGGCCCGCCGTGGACGAGGAAGGAGATCGGCAGCGGAGCCGTCGTGGTCGTAGGCTTGAGCGTCCAGCCCCACACAGTGTCGTTGTTGGCGCCCCTGAAGTTGAACTTGGTGAAGGTCACCGGGTCGAGCTGCGCAAGCAGCGCGCCGTTGAGGTTGGTGAGCTGGGCCACGCGGGGGCCGTCGATGCGATAGAGATCGTCGGGCGTCCGGATGCTGTTCATCGTGGCGAGCACAGCGCCGCCGCGCAACGCGTGGACGTTGCCGTAATTGCCGTCGCCGGTCAGCCGCGTGACCTTTCCGCTCGCCGCGTCGATCCGAAAGACGGGGTTCTCCAGCGTGTCCTCGGCGGTGACGAGCAGGCTCCGGCTATCGGGCGCCCATTCGATCGAGCCGACCGAACGATCCCAGCCTTGCGTCAGCGGGCGCACCGTGCCCGTCGCGAGATCGCGCAGCATCAGCACCGTGCGGTCGGATTCGTACCCCGGCCGCGCCATTGCGACATAAGCGAGCGTGCGTCCGTCGGGGGAGACCGTCGGAAGCGTGTCGGTCGCCTTGTTGGCAGCCGTGAGGTTCACCGGCTCCCTGCTGCCGCTCTCCGCAACCTCGAAGATGTCGAGATTGGTCGACAGCTCCTCGGTCCGGCCGGCCTCGCGGAGCGCGAAGAAGACGGTCCGTCCGTCGGGCGAGAAGCTGATCTCCTCGCCGCCGCCGAACGGCTTCGACGGGACGTCGCCGACGAGCTTGTCGGTGAGCGCCTGGCCCGGGCCCGCCAGCTTGCCGCCCTCGACGGTGAAGCCGAACAGGCGCGATCGCACACCCGGCACTTCCCAGGTGTCCCAATGACGCATGAACAGCTGGTCGAAGGTGCGGCCCGAGCCGATCGCCTTGGTCTCGGGCACGCTGGCGCAATTGAGATCGGGGCAGCGAAGGTCGCGGTCGGCCCACACGACGACGCGATCGCCCGATGGCGCGACCTTGAAGCCGCCGATGTCGCCCTCGAAATTGCTGGCCTGCACCGGCTTGGCGCCAATGGTCATGCGGAACAGCTGGTCCTGGTCGCCGACCGGCATCAGGAACCACAGCGAGCCGTCGGCGCCGAACGTCGCGTCGTGGCCCTTCGCCGCGGCTGCGATCGGCTGAGGCTGGGCGCCCGCCCTGGTGAGGTCGAGCAGCTCGAGCGTGTTGACCCGCTTGTTCTTGCTCCAGTCGGTGCTGGAGACGGTGAACACGGCCCAATGGCCGTCGGGCGATACGGCCGGCGCACCCATGCGATGGATCGACTGGAGGTCGATGGCAGTCATCGGCCGGGCGGCGACGGGCGAAGCCGCGAGCGCGACGGCGGCGGCGGCGAGGAGAAGCGGGAATTTGGTCATGACGCAGGCGTAGCAAAGCCGCGCCGTCGTGCAAGGATTAGAGCGGCCGACCCGTGATCCGGGTGATCTCCCGCTTCACATGCTCCTCGACCATCTGCGGCAGATGCTCGTCGAGCCAGGACTTGAGCATCGGACGAAGCATTTCGCGGACCATGTCCTCGAGCGGGTTCACCGGCGGCATCGCCGGGACGCTCGCTGCGACCGTCTGCAATTGCTCGAGCGCCTGTCGGCTCTGCCCCGCAACCTCCTCGTCGACCAGCGGCGGGCCGAGGCCCACCGGCGGCGCGAGCGGCTCGACCAGTTCGAGGATCTCGTCGTCCGCGGCGTCTTCGGGGAGCGGCTCATCTTGGACCGCCTCGACGGGCTCGGCGGAGGCGCGCAGCTCCTTTTCCTCCGCGATCACTTTCTTGATCGAGGCGAGGATGTCTTCCATCGACGGTTCGCGGCCGGGCGACTGCATGGCGGAACGATAGCTTCAATGCCGCGCCCGAGTCACGCGCGACGTGGAGGCCTACGCGCGAAAACTCAGCCGCGCTCGGCGGCAGCGCCAGGCGGCGGCGGAACGGCCGGGCCCTTCTGCACCGGCACCGCGGTCACTCCCGGCGAGCTCGGAGGGGCAGGGTTGTCGGCCGCCGGCATGAGTTGCGGCGTCACCACCGGATTGGCCGGCATCTCCTGCGGGCTGACGGTCCGGGTGGCCGCGGGGACATGGGTCGGGTCGGACACCCAGTCGTTCCAGTTGTTGGCGACGCGGCGGTAATTGCCGAGCGGATCGTAAAGCGGTCCGCCGTCGAGCCCGAGGTCCTGCGCCTGCGCCTGGCCCATCGCATTGAGGAGCTGGAAGCCGGCGACATAGGCGTCGCGCTTGGCGCTGACGAGCGCGACCTGCGAGTTGAGCAGGTCCTGTTCGGCATTCAGCACTTCGATGATCGTGCGCGTGCCGACGCTCTGCTCGGCGCGGTTGCCTTCGAGCGCGAGCTCGTTGGCCTGGACCGCCACCGTCTGGGCCTGGATCGCCTGCTGGGCCGCCTCGTAATTGGCGAAGGCGGCGCGGGTCTGCTGCACGACCGCGCGCTCCGTGCCGACGACCTGCTCGCGCAACTGGCCCTGCTGCGCCTGGGCCTGGCGAATGCGCGCCGCGGGAAGCCCTCCTTGGAAAATCGGCACCGACGCGCCGAGGCCGACCGTCGTATCCGTGCCGCTGCTCGGGACTCCGGGTACGCGGCTGCCGAGGCTCTTCGCGTAATCGGCACCGACGTTCGCCGATAGCGTCGGCAGTCGGCTCGCCCTCTGGACATTGACGTCGTAGCCGGCGGCGACCTCCTGCTGGGCGATCGAGACGAGATCGGGATTGCTCGCGAGCGCGATTCGCACCGCCTCGTCGGCAGTCGCGGGAAGCGGCGGAAGCGGCGGCGGAGGCGCCAGGTTGCCCGGCGGATGGCCGATTTGCTGGCGGTAGGTCGCCTCGCTCGCCGCGGCATTGCCCTGGGCAGTGGCGAGCTGGGCGTAGCCGAGCTGCAGGCGCGCCTCCGACTGGGCGACGTCGGTGCGCGTCAGGTCGCCGATCTGGAACCGGTCGCGGGTCGCCTCGAGGTTGGTCTGGAGGAGCTTGACGTTGTTCTGGTTGAGCTCGACGATCGCTCGGTCGCGGATCACGTCCATGTAGGCGGCGACCGCGTTGGTGAAGACGTCGCCTTCGACGGCCTGGAGCGTCGCCCGGCCCGCCACAACCCGCGTTTCCGCCGCGCGAACGCTATTTCGCACCCGCCCGCCGTTGAACAAAGGGTAGCTCAGCTGCGCTCCCACGGTCACGTTCGGGCCCTTGCCGGTCTCGAAAATCCCGCTCTGCGTGATCGCGCGATTGAGGCCGACATTGGCGCTGATCTGCGGCCGCCCGGCGGCCTTGGCGATCGCGACCTCGGCATCGGTGGCCTCGAGCGATTGCCGCTGGCCGGTGAGGGTCGGATTGGTCTGATAGGCGGAAACCAGCGCATCGCGCAGGGTGTCGGCGCCGGCAGTGCCAGCCATCAGGGCAGCAATCAGCGATCCGGTGAGAAGCTTGCGAACCACGGAACAGATACCTTCTTAGAAAGTGAAAGCCTTAGGACGCGCAAATCCCGGCAGCGCCGGGACACCCGCATCGCTCAGCGACAGATAGCCGAACGCGCCGCCCACCTTGCGGCCGACGATCAGCCGGGTGATCCCGCGATCGAGCAGCGCAGTGCCGAGGCGGCCGCCGTTCGCGAGCTGGTCGACGATCGCGTCAGGGACATATTCGACCGCGCCGTCGATCAGGACCTGGTCGTAGGGCGCGCCCTTCTTCCACCCCGCATCGAGCGGCCCCTCGACCGTTTCGATCCCGTTCTCGCGCGCCTTGGCGGCGAGCTCCGGCGAACATTCGAGTGCTGTCACCTCAAGGCCGATCGCGCCGAGCACCGCGGCGGAATAGCCGGTGCCGGCGCCGATCACGAGCGCGCGCTGGCCGCGCACCGGCATCATCTGCATGAGCAGCGAGCCGAGCACGGCCGGAGCCGGAAGGAAGCGGCCGGGGCCGATGCCCACGGCGCGATCGACATAGGCAAGCGGCCGCGTCTCCGGCGGAAGAAAGCGCTCGCGCTCCACGCTGCCCATCGCGTCGAGCACGGCCGGGTCGGTGACGCCCTCGGGACGCAGCTGCGATTCGACCATCGCCGCACGAGCGGCGGCGAAATCGGGAATTGCGCCTTGGACGGTCATTGCTGTTATATGCCTGTAATACAGTGCCAGTTCAAGCCGCTCAATATCGGCAGCTTCGGCTGGAGCCAACTGCCATTCATCGAAAGTCGTCCAGCAGTGGCCGGGATGCACTGAACGCGCGATGAGCGCGCGGCCGGGAATTCGCGGCACGGACCGACTTGACCGACCGCCCAAGCTCGCCGAAAGGCAGCGCGGCGGCCCGATGGCGGAGTGGTTACGCAGAGGACTGCAAATCCTTGCACGCCGGTTCGATTCCGGCTCGGGCCTCCACCCTTGAGTTATTAACGCATGCCAAGCGGATCCGGCGCGAAATGACCGCCGGTCCCCGCGGCGAAATCCCGTGCCTTGAACATCCTCTCGACCGATCCAATATCGCGTGCATGGTCGAGCCCTCCCAGTTTCGACGTCCGGAAGTCCATCCGGGCAGCAGTACGGGACGCAATTAGGCCCGAGCTGGGCCACGTCGGCTCAACATCGGGCTTTGTGCTCACCGCGACACGACTGGTCGCGCACCTCCATCACAACGTTCGAGACCGCGTCAGCCGCGACGGTCCCGCGTACGCCTCCCTTTCGCGTGCCGGAGTTGGATCATGCCTGGAAACCATTGCCCGCCGTCCTGCGCTGAGCCGCGCGCTCCCGAGGACCGTGACGTCCTCGCCGACTTGCTCAGCCAGATCGGCCGATGGGTGAACGAAGGCGGGGCTGAAGGACAGCCGAGAGCGCCGGTAGACCTCGCTTCGAGGAGTCCTCAACCATGACCGCGCCGATCGACCTGACCACCCTTGAAACGGTCCGGATTCTGGAGCGCCGTCGGATCGAGGCCACCGGCGCGAATGACGTCGCGACACTCGCGCCATTGCTCGACGACAGCCTCGTTTATATCAACAGCGTCGGCGACGTTTTCGACAAGCAGCATTATCTGCACGCGCTCGAATCGGGCCGCCTGGCGTACGACAGGGACTTCGACGTCCGCGAAACCGACACCCGCGCAGTCGACGGGCTGGTGATCCTCGTCGGCGTGATGCTCGGCCATTCGCGTCTCGATGGCGAGCAGCAAGTCTTCCATTTCCGCTGCATCAGCGTCTGGCGGGAGCAAGCGGGCGACTGGCGGATGGTCGCGTGGCAGTCGTCGTCGTCATCCTTCAGCGGAGCCCAGATAGTGCCGCCGCTCGTGCATCGGCCGATCGCTCCGCCGCACGAACTGTCCGGCTGATGCCGTCGCTGACTCGCCGTTGAACATAGTCACGCAGCGATCCGGAAGGACGACATGAGCGAAGCACTTGCCAGAACCGAAAAGCCATGAGCATCGACATCAAAGCCGCCGATGTCCGCCTCAAGCGCGCCTACGAAAAGGCCGATGGCAAGGACGGCCGGCGCATTCTCGTCGATCGGCTTTGGCCGCGCGGAGTCTCGAAGGGCGAGGCGGCGATCGACGAATGGCTGAAGGACCTCGCGCCGAGCACCGGGCTTCGCAAATGGTTCGGTCACGATCCCGATCGATGGGGCGAGTTCCAGCGCCGTTATGCCGGCGAGATCCACGGCCACGCCGAATTGCTCGCGCACTTGCGCGAGCTGGCGCGCCAGGGGCCGGTCACGCTCGTCTACTCGGCCCACGACGAGGTTCATAACGACGCAGTCGTGCTGCGCGACGTGCTGCTCGGCCACCACGCGCCCGAACCTGCAGGAGAATAAGCATGCCCGATGAGCTCTATCCGTCGCCGGACCCCCGATTGTCGCGAAAGCGCCGCGAGCTTGCTCCCGATGTCGCGACCGCGTTCGCGGCGTTCAGCAAGCAGGTGTTTGCCGACGGCGCGTTGCCGGCGAGGACCAAGCAGCTGATCGCCGTTGCCGTCGCGCATGTGACGCAGTGTCCCTACTGCATCCGCGGCCACACCAGGGGAGCGCTTCGGGCGGGCGCGTCGGAGGCCGAAATCATGGAAGCGATCTGGGTCGCCGCCGAAATGCGCGCGGGCGGAAGCTACGCGCACTCGATCATTGCCTTGTCGGAAATGGAGCGCGTCGAAGGCGCGGAACCGAGCCTGCACGAATCGGTCGACGGTCACGACGGCCGGGCAGAACCAGCCACCCCATGAAATGGTCGGGATCTTCCACACGTCGGCCGGCTCCGAACCAAACAGTCGCGGCGGCCTGAATGCGAGCGGCGGCGTTTCAATCCCTGCTCGACGACATACGTTCGTGCAGCGCGTGCGCCGAGGTGCTGCCATTGGGCCCGCGCCCCGTGTTCCAGGCCTCTCCCACTGCAACGCTTCTGATTGCGAGCCAGGCGCCGGGCGTGAAGGTGCACGCTTCCGGCATTCCGTTTCGCGACGCTTCCGGAGATCGGCTGCGCGAGTGGACCGGCCTCTCGCTCGACGAATTCTACGATGCTTCGAAAGTCGCAATCGTGCCGATGGGGCTGTGCTATCCCGGCCGCGGAAAGAACGGCGGCGATGCGCCGCCGCGGCCGGAATGCGCGGCCTTGTGGCGGGACCGATTGCTGCAAGGCATGCCCGCATTGCGGCTGACCTTGCTGGTCGGCACCTATGCGCAGGCGAATGTCCTCGGACCGGGCACGATGAGCGAGAGAGTGCGCGATTTTGAGCGCTACCTTCCCCGATACTTTCCGCTCCCTCACCCGTCGTGGCGATCGCGCGTGTGGGCGGAGCGCAACCCCTGGTTTGCCGCCGAAGTCCTGCCCGCGTTGCGAAGCGCGGTGAGAAACGCGGTGGAGGGGGACTGACCGCAATGGAGATCAACGCGCAGCTCGCCTCAAGTGGATTGTCTTTTCCTCGCCGACGGCGGAAGCTGGCGCGGGAGGGGTCCCACTCGATGACGTGGATTTCGTCCGCATTTCGCAGGCTGCCCCGCGATCGCCCTGCCCTGGGCCTGGCGGCGGGCGGCGCTTTCTTCGTGCTGGCCTCCTTCCTGCGTTGGCTCCTCGGCGGGGTCAGCGAAGGCTTCGGACCGATGACCTTCCTGCCGGCGATCCTGCTGTCGGGCCTGTTCGGCGGAATTCGCATCGGCATCGCGATCGCATTGCTTTGCACGCTCGTTTCGTGGGTGATGTTCTTCCCGCCCTACGGCACGTTCATCCTGACAACCCCCAACGTCATCACGATGGTGATATTCATTGTCACCGCCACGCTCGAGCTGTTCGTCATCCGCTCGCTCAACGTCGCGATCGACGATCTGTCCGAGGCGCGAGAACGATCGAACGTGCTGTTCCGCGAATTGCAGCACCGGGTCGCCAACAACCTCCAGTTCGTCGCTGCTCTCCTGATGCGGCGCAGGAAGCTGCTCAAATCCGACCCGGTCTGCGCCGAGGCGCTGGAATCGGCGCAGACCCGGCTCGAGACCATGTCGCGAGTCCATCGCCGGTTGCACGATCCGACGTCGCTCAACCAGCCGCTGCAAACCTATCTCGAGGCACTGTGCACGGATCTGATCAACGCGAGCGATACGCCGGACCTGCGCTTGACCGTCGAGAGCCCGCCCATCGTCCTCACCCTCAACGGGCTGATGTCGATGTCGTTGATCATCGCCGAACTGGTGACCAACAGTCTCAAGCATGCATTCCGCGACCGGCCGGATGGAACGATTGCGATCAAGATCGGCGGCCGCCGCGGCCTCTATACCTTGTCGGTCGCAGACGACGGGCCCGGTCTCCCGAAGGATTTCGCGACGAGCAGCAAGAGCAGCCTCGGGCGCGGAATTCTCCAAAGCCTCGCGGGCCAGCTCCACGGCAAGCTGAGTTTCGAGTCCGGGCCCGGAACGGTCGCGAAGCTCGTCTTTCGCGCCTGATGCGGTGACGGCCCGGGATGCAGGGAGCGCCCAATCCTGCTGCCTGGAGTCAGGACGACATTGCAACTGCCTCGCTGCCGGGCAGTTCGACTGACGGGAGGACTCGACCAATGACGCACGAGTATGGCGATCCGCTCAGCCCCGAGAGCATTTCGGCAACGGTCGACAGAGCGCTCGTGCTTCGGGACGAGAGACCGACCGAGCCTCTCCTCGTCCACGTCGAGCAGGCCATTCATGAATGCGTTTGCGCGTGCGCCGTCGACATCGAGGACGGCATTGAACAGGGCCACTCCGGCATGCATGCGACGCTCACCAGCGAAGTGACGGCCGGAGCAGAACGGGAGCTCGCCAGACGAGAGGCGGAACGCAAACAGGCGCAGGTCGACGAAGCCTCGGAAGAATCCTTCCCCGCCAGCGACCCGCCTGCGTGGATCTGGCAGAGGTACTCGCGCCCTGAATAGGGCTGGTCGGGCAATCGCCATCATGAGCGGAACATCGAAGGTGCTGGATTCCAGCGTCTCCGAAAGATTGGCCGACCGACCGGTCGTCTCGAATGAGTTCAATCTGCAGCGGAAGGTTGGCCGGGGGTTGGGCGAGTCGCCGGATCGATCTTGTTAGCCCTGGAAGCGCTCCGCGCCGACGAGGAGCGCCGCTTCCTCGGCCGTCCGATGAGCGCCGGCACGATCTGCCCCTTGCTCACTTCTTCAACCATATGCTCGACACCGTGCACGAGGTCGGTTGCCGCCTCTTTTGCGAACTCCGTCGCGGGAGCGGCGCCGAGCGCGGGGGCATCCGGCCGATAGATTCCCTTGGCCGGAGCGACGCCGGCGCCGAATTCGGAGATGATCTTCCCGCCGAGATAGGCCGTGTAGGCAAGGACTCCGGTGACCGCGACGCCAGCGGCGAGATAGGCTGCGTTCGGCCTTTCGTGCCGGCCGCGCCAGAACGCCATCGACCCGGCGGCCAGCGCGACCAGGAAGTTCAGGTTGCGGTGAGTCATCAGCATGTCGCGGGACTCTCCCTCGACATTGACTTCCTCGCCGGCGATCAGCCCCGAAATGCCGGAGACAGCCGCCCCCACGGCGGCCACGGCCATTGTCTTGCGGCCGAAGGAGAAGAGCGCCCTGTCGCCGGTGATGCTGCCGATCATGTCCGCACCGATCGAAACGGCGTAAAGGCAATCGGCAAATGAACGAGTGCGGGATGCATCTCCTGCAGGCGGATGGTCATGGTGCTCTCCTTGAGCCACTCGCGCGACGCGGCTGCCGAGTGGCTTCTTCTAATGGAACGGACAGGCTGGCGATTGGTGCCGCCGAAGGCCCCTGCGCACGGTCGATTTGGCAGGCCCTCCCTGGGCCTCGAACCTGTTCGGCATTTTTTATTAACTCGCGTGAGAATGAGCGTTGAATCTCGTCCCCGTCTGAGGCAACATGAACCTCCAGATCACGGGTCTGGAGGGGAGAGACAATGAGGACAGCGTTTCTTTGGGCGGGCGCCTCGGCGGCCGCGTTCGCGTGGTGCGGTCAAGCACAGGCGGAGGCGGCGCAGCCGGACTCGGCGCAACCATCAACCACGAGCGCGAGCGCTGAGCCGCGCAGCAGTGAAATCGTCATCACGGCACGCCGGCGTTCGGAAAACCTGATGAAGACGGCGATTTCCGGAACCGTCCTCACCGGCGCGGACCTGGCCAACAAGGGCGTGGTCACGGTCGACGCGCTGCAGTTCGCGGCGCCGAGCATCACCGTGAACAATTTCGGCCAGGGCAACGACTTCAACATCCGCGGGATCGGCAAGGGCGAGCACAACACCCAGACCACCACCGGCGTGATCACCTATCGCGACGGGGCGCCGACCTTCCCGGGCTACGTCACCGAAGAGCCTTATTACGACATCGCGAACATCCAGGTCCTGCGCGGACCGCAGGGCACGATCGTCGGCCAGAACGCGACCGGCGGCGCGGTGTTCGTCAACACCAACGATCCGGTGATCGGCGGCGGCTACCACGGCTATCTGACGGCGAGCTACGGCAACTACAATGACATGGGCGCGCAAGGCGCGGTCAATATCCCGATCAGCAGCACCTTCGCCGCGAGGGGCGCCTTCTACGGCGAGCGCCGCGACAGCTTCTACCACATCACCGGGCCTGGCGGGTCGAACTATCCGTTCAACAAGGGCGACCTGCGCATGTACGCGGGACGCCTCAGCCTGTTGTGGAAGCCGATCGAAGGCCTGACGATCACGTCGAAGACCGACGCCGACTATCTCAACATGGGCGCCTATCCCGCCGATCCCTATTACCATCGCTTCGCGACCATCCCCGGCACGGGAGCGGCCAATCCGACGAAAACGGACCTGTTCGATATCACCGCCAACGCCCCGGAAGCGGCGCGGGACAAGTTCTTCCGCGAAATCCTGCGCGTCGAGTACAGCTTTGCGGACGGCATCCGCCTCCGCTCCGTCTCGGCCTATGCGAAGGCCAACACCATGTATCGCGCCGACCTCGACGGGACGGCGTCGGATACCGCGAGCCCGGTCGACGGCACGATGAACAACTGGGCGTTCTTCGACAGTGTCGACGAGCGGCAGATCTCGCAGGAATTCAACCTGATCTCGCCGGATTCGCAGCGGTTCACCTGGCTGCTCGGCGCGTTCGGCATGTGGAACAAATACTGGTTCCTCAAGCCCTACCAGTTCGTCATCGACACCAACTATCCGCTGCCCGACAGCAACCCGTTCAAGCCGTTCTTCGTCTACTCGCTCCAGGGCATCAATCCGACCAGCTCGGTCGCTGCGTTCGGACAGGTGGGCTACGCGATCACGCCAAGCCTGAAGGCCGAGCTCGGTGTGCGCTACACGGTGAGCAAGACGCGGAACGACGTCGACGTCCTTCAGTATGGCACGCCGATCCTCGACAAGCAGAGCGCCGAGTTCCGCGACTTTTCGTACAAGGCGTCGCTCGGCTGGACGATCAACCCGAACCATTACGTCTACGGGTTCGTGGCGACGGGCTTCCGTCCGGGCGGACTCAACGTGCCGGTCGGTGCGGGCGCACTCGATCCGTTCGATTCCGAGAAAGTGCAGTCGTTCGAGGCCGGCTGGAAGGGCACGTTCGCAGGCGGCCACGTCCGTGCGACGATCGACGGCTTCTACAACAACTACAAGAACTTCCAGGTCATCATCGGCTACCCGCTGCTGCCGGTCTTCGGAATCGAGGTGAATGTCCCGGGCAAGACGAAGATCTACGGTGCCGAGGCCGAGCTCAACCTGCGGTTCGACCGTCTCTCGATCGACGGCGGCGTGAGCCTGCTGCACAGCTCGCTCGCGCAGTTCTACGCCGTGGACCCCAGGGGAACGACCCTTGCTTCGTGCGATCCTGAGACTGGACCGCAGAGCGCAACCTGCATCAATCTCAAGGGACAGGAGCAGACCTACGCGCCGAGCTTCACGTTCAACGCGTCGATCTCCTACGCCATCCCGCTCGGCGGCACGGACACGCTGACTCCGCGTATCAACTACGGCCATGTCGGTCCGCAGTGGGCGACGCTGTTCGAGAACCCGGCGCTCGGCGATCGCATCAGCGATCGCAACATCGTCAACGCGCAACTCGCATGGGCTCATCACAACTGGACGGTGACGGCCTATGCGACGAACCTCACCAACCAGCATTACGTCGCTGCGCTCAACAGCGGCCTCGATTTCGCCGGTGCGCCCCGGCAGTTCGGAATCCGGGTCGGGAAGGTGTTTTGAGCAAGTGCGGCCGGCCCGCCTCGAGGGTCGGCCGGCCGCACAGGCCCTTGAGTAAGCGATGCAATCGTACAAGCTGACAGTCGACAAGTTCCTCGACCACGCTGCGAAATGGTTTGCCGGGCGTGAGGTCGTGGAAGCCGAGTCCGGGCGCGTCGTCGCTCGAGCCGGCTATGCGGAGCTGCGCGAGCGGAGCAACCGGTTCTCGGGAGCGCTGGCGGCGCTTGGCGCGAAGCCGGGAGACCGCATTGCGACTCTCGCGTGGAACACCCGGCACCATTTCGAGATCACCTATGCGGCAATGGGTGCAGGCCTCGTCTGCCACACGCTCAATCCGCGCCTGATGCCGGAGCAGCTCGCACGCATGATCGCCGAGGCGGAGGATCAGCTGATCGCCGTATCGGCCATGCTTCTCCCGTTACTCGAGCAGGTGGCCAGCTTCTCTCCGCCGTTCCGGCACGTCATCGTCCTCGACGAGGGGCCCGTGCCCCACACGGTCGGAGGCGCCCAAGTCTGGCGGTACGAGGAACTGCTGCTGAGCCGCGGGCGCGAAACTGCCTGGGGCGACTTCGACGAGGAAGCGCCGGCCGGACTCTGCTACACATCCGGCACGACCGGAAACCCGAAGGGGGTCGTCTACACCCACCGCTCCAATTACCTCCATACGATGCGGTCGCTTCAGGCGGACGCGATGGCGATGTCAGGCAGCGACGTGGTGCTGATGGCCGTGCCGATGTTCCACGCGAACGGCTGGGGCGTTCCGTTCGCGGCGCCCGCCGTCGGTGCCCGGCTCGTTCTTCCAGGTCGGCACAGCGATGGCGCGAGCCTGGCGAAGCTGATCCGCGCCGAGGGCGTGACCGTCGCGGTCGGTGTGCAGACGGTCTGGCTCGGCGTGGTCGACCATCTGCGTCAGTCCGGCGGCGATCTGCCGACCTTGAAGCGGGTGATCATCGGAGGATCGAACTGCCCCGAAGCGCT
>Ga0068852_100001917_pt1 | contig 14169 bp, 12 predicted proteins | sample KBSCornC22_FD_66594 | JGI IMG/M metagenome (GOLD analysis project Ga0068852, IMG submission 66594) | Corn rhizosphere microbial communities from Kellogg Biological Station, Michigan, USA - KBS Corn C2-2 | ecosystem: Host-associated > Plants > Roots > Rhizosphere > Soil ... | reverse complement strand
AGGAAGATCAGGAAGAGCAGTAGGGCAACGTCCATGCGCGGGCGCGGCGGAGGCGGGGAACGAGCGTAGCAGAATCGCCTCCGTGCCCGCCCTCGCCCGTCCCGAGCCCGGCCGTGCCAGTACCCCGGTCGCTTGCCCGGCGCCGACGGCGGCAGAGACGTGAAGTACCTCGTCGGCGATCTCCAGGGCTGCGCCGACGCGCTCGAGCTGCTGCTCGCGGCGATCGCGTTCTCGCCGTCGCGCGACCACCTCTACGTCCTGGGCGACCTCGTCAACCGCGGCCCGGCCTCGCTCGGCACGCTTCGCCGCCTGCGCGGGCTCGGCGCGTCGGCGAGCTGCGTCCTCGGCAACCACGACTGGCACCTGCTCGCGGTCGCCGCCGGGGTGCGGCCGCGGCACCGCAGCGACACCCTCGACGACATCCTCGACGCGCCCGACCGCGACGCCTGGCTCGAGTGGGTCCGGCAGCGCCGGATGGCGATCCACGCCGAAGGCTGGCTGATGCTGCACGCCGGCGTCGTCCCGCAGTGGGACCTCGCGACTGTGCTCACGTGCGCCGCCGAGCTCGAGACGGCGCTGCGCGAGCGCGAACCGCGCGAGTTCCTCGGCGCGATGTTCGGCAACACGCCGGCGCGCTGGAGCGAAGAGCTCGCCGGCGACGAGCGGCTCCGCTTCACCCTCAACACGCTGACGCGGACGCGCTTCGTCGCGGCCGACGGCACGCTCGAGTTCGCGACCAAGGACGGCGCCGCGCGCGCGCCACCGGGCCACTTCGCGTGGTTCGACGCACCCGGCCGCCGAACCGCGGGCGTGCCGATCGCGTTCGGCCACTGGTCGTCGCTCGGCTTCGTCGACCGACCCGATCTGCTCGGCCTCGACACCGGCTGCGTCTGGGGCGGCAGGCTCACCGCCGTCCGCATCGACGACGGCCGGCGCGACGTCGCCGAGGTCGCGTGCGCGGGGACGCCGCACATCTGAGGGTTGACCCGAGTCGCGCCGGCGTCGAGCGTCAGCGGCTTCATCAATCGATGGGTCGATCCCGCGAATCAGGGGGATGGTGTGCACGCCGATTCGGCGCACGATCCGTCCCCTCAAGAACAAGCTTGCTGGAGGATTGGAGATGAGCAAAGGAACGCCCGAGGGCGGCTTTTCCATGCGCGTGCAGCTCGCACGCCTGATCGGACTGTTGGCGCTCTCCGCACTCGCGTCGTGCGGCGGCGGCAGCAATTCGACGACGATCACCCCGCTGCCCGGCGGAGGTGGAGGCGGCGGAGGCGCTGCCGGTGTCACCGGCAACGCGTACCTCGGGCCCATCGTCGGCGGCACGGCGAGCCTGTTCAACGTGAACCCGAACGGCACCAACAACGGCGCCGCGATCGAGACCGTCACGACGACCGCCACCGGCTTCTCGTTCACCAACTCGATCACCGGGCCGTCGCGCATCTGCGTGACCGGCGGCACCTACGACGACGAGGCGACCGGCGCGACGCAGACGAACACGCTGACCTTGTGCGCGCTCCTCGGCGGCGCAACCAGCACGGTCTACATCACGCCGATGAGCTCGTTCGTCGACGAGATCGTCAAGGGCCAGCTCGGCCTGATCGCGGCGCCGACGGCGAACGACTTCACGACGACGCTCAACGCCGCGAACGACCTCGTCAAGTCGGTCTACTCGCTCGGCGCGCCGGTCGACACCCTGCTGCCCTCGTTCGACAAGGCCGACGGCACCGCGCATCCCGACAACTACAAGGTCGGCGCGCTGCTCGGCGCGTATTCGCAGCTCATCAAGGACTACCTCGCGCGTTGCGGCGGCGACCGGCACGAGGTGATCAAGGCGCTGCTGAACGACATCCGCGACAAGATCTTCGACGCCAAGTCGATCGACGCGGCCGGCGCGGTCATCAACGTCACCTTCACGTGCAACGGCGCGACGGCGAACCTCCCGCTCGGCGCCGGCACCGCCGACCTCATCACCGCGTTCACCGAGTTCGCGGCGACGACGAACGGCCAGGCGATGGACATCGACGGCAACCGCAACGTCGTCGACGCCGTCAAGGCGGGCGTCACCGGCGGCCCGGCCGCGCCGCCGGCAGTGAAGACGCTGCCGAGCCAGGGCCTGATCGCGATCGACCCGATCCACAACGTCGGCTACGTCCCGATCTACACGCACGACGCGAGCGGCAACGGGCAGATCGCCGTCGTCGATCTCACGGTCGGTGCTGCGAACCCGGTCCTCACGCTCGTGTCGCTGCCCGGCACGTCGACGGCGATCGCGTCGAACTTCTTCGGCAACAACGGGCGCGTCTACGTCCTGGCCGCCAGCGGCTCGAGCGTCGTCGTGCACGTCATCAAGTCCTCGGACAACACCGTCGAGTTCAGCATCCCGGCCACGGGTGTGACGTTCAACGGCTCGTTCGGCGGCATCATCGTCGACGGCGCACGCAACCGCGTGATCGTCGCCGGCACGTCGACCATCGGCGTGCTCGACATCTCGACGGCGACGCCGACGTGGAACGCCGCTTCGGTCATCACCGTTCCCGGTACCGACTCGCTGTCGCTGAACTCCGAGACGGGAGTGCTCTTCATCTCGTCGGACGGCACGATGCGCACCATCGACTCGCTGGCGACGCCGATGACGCAGCGCGTTTACGCGGCGAGCCTCGGGACGACCGACGGCGTCGCGTTCGACAGCCTGACCGGGATGATGATCATCACGCCCGAGTTCCAGGATCAGGCGTGGGTGATCAACATGAACGAGCAGCCCGCGGCGCCCAGCACGAGCCCGGCACCGACGCTGCTCGTTCCCGGCATCGGCACGTCGCCGCCGGTCGGCGAAGGTCCCGGCGGGCAGGTCGCGGTCAACGTCCTCACGCACCAGGCCCTGGTCGCGGACGAATTCGGCCACAACCTGCGGCTCGTGCAGATGCCGACGACGCCGATCACCGGCGCGGCGACAGCGACGAACGCGTTCACGGTCGCTGCCACGATCCTGCCGAAGGGAGACGTCAGCGGCACGTCGACCCAGCTCGGAATGCGCGGCGACCCGAACTCGGTGACGATGGATCCGGCGCGCAACTTCGCGTATGTGCTCGCCGACACGCAGCCGAGCTTCCACGGCTTCAACGTCAGCTTCCCGCTCTTCCTCGTGCGCATCGACCTGAGCGCGCCGGGGACCGCGCCCAACCCGACCTGGGCGCCGAGCATGCAAGCGATCCGGATGCCGTGACGATCGGACGACCGCGGCGCGCGCGGTCGTCGCGAACAGCAAGAAGCCCCGCCTCGGCGGGGCTTCTTCTTTGGCCGAGCGATGCGATGCGTGCGCTCAGGCGTCGACGCGGAACGACGACATCATGCACTTGTCCTCGTGCTCGAGGATGTGGCAGTGGTACGCGTAGTCGCCCGTGTAGCCGCTCGGGTAGTGCACCAGCAGCTCGACCATCTCGCCCGAAGGGATCTGCACGGTGTCCTGGCGCGCGATGAGATCGAGGCCGAGATCGGACGGCGGCACCGGCGCGAACTGACCGTTGTCGTCGAGGCTCCAGCGGCGCAGGACGACGAAGTTCACCAGGTGGATGTGGAACGGGTGCATGTCGGGCGTACCCGCTGCCGGATCGAGCGGCTGGCTGTTGTTCAGGTTGGCGACGTACCAGCGCTCGTACGTACCGCCGCGCGCGACGATGGTCGGCACATGGAGCGGCGGATAGACCTTGGCGAGCGTGATGTCGGCGTTGACCTCGTTCTCGAAGAAGCTTCGTCGCGCGAGGCGATAGCCCTGCGCCGTCGGCGACGGCCCGCCAGCCGCCGGCTCGCTCGCGGTCGTCAGGTCGACGGCGAACGGGATCTGCCAATCGGCACCGCCGTCGGCCATCTCGAAGATCTGGACGTCGCCGAAGCCGCTGATGCCGGCGATCGACTGCTGCGCTTCGAGGCCGAGCGTGTTGCTGAGCAGGAGGACGAGGCGGTTCGGGCCGAGCGCGACGCCCGGAAGCCGCGTGAGCGCGTTGCCGTCCCAGGCGAAATCGTCGTCGGCCGCGGCGTTTGCGAGCACCGCGTCGACCGCTGCCGCGCTCGGCGCCGCCGGCCCTCCCGCGGGGGCGAGCGTCGCGCGCGCGATCAGTGCGATCGGATCGGCGAGCGCTTCGTAGAGGGTGCGATCGGCCGGGTCGTATTGCGCGCTCGTCGGCGGCAGCACCGATTCGTCGAACGTCGTGTAGATCGCCTCGAGCGTCTGCGCGTCGACGGCGAGATGGCCGAGCAGGACGACGTTGACCAGCTCGACGCGCGTCACCGTCGGCGGCAGCGACGAGAGATCGACGAGCAGATCGCGGCGCTGCGCCGGAGCGATGATGACCGCGTCGGTGTCGGCGAGCGCGACCGAGCGGCCGTTCAGGCCGCCGTCCGCGCCGATCACGCGGATCGCCGACGTGTACCAGACGCGGCCGCTGCCCGCCGCGATCGCGTCGGGGTCGCAGAGCGCCAGCGCGTAGGTGCGCGCGCTCGCGACGTTGAGCACGCGCAGCCGCCAGGCAGCGCGCGCGAGCGCCACGTCGGGCGACGGATGCGCGTTGACGAAGTTGCGGTTGCCGAGGAACTCGGGACGCCCGACCGCGTCGTCCGAGCCGGCGACGACGATGTTGGCGTCGTGCGGCATTCCGGCGTCGTAGTCGAGGAACGTCTCGTCGGCGGTCAGGATGCGGTCGTTGATCGCGAGCAGCAGCTCGCGCGCGCGGCCTCCGATCAGTGCCAGCAGCGCGTCGTCCGCGGCGTCGCGGATGCAGTACGCGCCGGCGAGGCCGGCGTGCACGTGGCGGCCGACGCGGTCCATCGCGTGGTCGTGGTACCAGAGCAGCGTGCCACGCTGGGCGTTCGGGTAGAAGTAGTCGACGCTCGTCGCGAATCCGTACGGGTTGCCGGCGAAGCCGAGCGGCGTCAGCGGCCAGCCGTCGGCACCGCCTTGCACGCGCGCACCGTGCAGGTGGACGACGACTCCGACCGGAGATTGCGTGACGACGCGGCCGCAGATGCCGAGATCGAGCGCGACGTTGATCGGCGGATCGGCCAGCCGCGAGGGCTCGGTCGCCGAGCGACCGATCGTGTTGCTCCAGGTCACCGTGCAGCCTTCGTTGCGGCGCACCTCGAAGACGGGGCCGAAGGCGTTGCCGAGGACGGCGTCGGCCGGTGTCGACGCATCGGCGACGTAGACCCACGCGTTCGCCTGCGCAGGAGTCTTGCCGAGGACCCATTGGACCTGGCGCGCCTGCATCGAGATCGACGCCGTCGTCGGGCGCTCGAGGACCAGCGGGTCGGCGCCGGTCACCGCCGTCGCAGGCGCGCCGCTTCCGCCCGCCGCGCCGCCATCGCCGCCGCCGCCACCGCACGACGTCAGCACCGTGACCGCGCTCCCCGCGCCCGCGCCGAGCATCCAGCCGCTCCATGCGAGCACGCTTCGTCGCGTGATGCCGACCGGAACGGGCGCGTCCGCCTCAGGGCGCTTCGACTTCTCCACGCGGTCTCCTCCTGTGGTGGTGCGGTGACGCGCGAGTGTGTGGGGGCGGCAGCACCTCCGCAAGGGTCGGGACGACCCGCATCCGGGGGAGCTCGTCCGACGTACTGTCGGCAACTCTGCGACGATGACGCTCGTGACCCGCCCTTCTTCCGTTCGCGCCCGCCAGCGGCTCGGCCGCTTCGTCGTGTGGATCCTGACCGTGCTGCTGCCGCTGCACGCCGCCGCCGCGAGCGCGCTCGCCGTTCGCGGGCCGCTGCACGTCCACCGGGCGCCGACGTTCGTCGTCCTCGAGGACGTTCGCCGCGCCTCGACGCCGGCAGCCGTCGCGGTGCGCCACCTCGCGCTGCCGCTCGGACACTTTCATGAGGGCACGCCCGAACGCCATCGGCACGCGATCGGCGACGCCAGCGTCGTCGCGCTCGACGACGGCGGATCGACGGCGCTCGACAGCGACGCCGCGCTCGCCGCCGCGGCGTTCACGGCGGCCGCGGGAGCGCCCGCCGCCCGTTTCGTGTGGGCCGAACCGGCGCCGTGCGACGTCCGCGCGATGCGCGCGGCGTGGACGCCGAGCACGCACGATCCCGCACCTCCCGAACGCCCGCCGCGGCACGGCTGAGACGCCGCTGCCCTTGCAGCGCCCGCACGGCACGGCTCGGCCGTGCCGCTCGCCTTGTTCGCAACAGAGCGTTCCATGTTCGCGTTCGATTCACCGTGCACGTCGCGCGCCGCGCGCCTGTGCATCGCCGTCGGTGCCCTGACCGTCGTCACCGCCGGCAGCGCGTTCGGGCAGTCGACGTCTTCGCATGGCGACAGCGCCGCGGCGGCGACGGCGCCCGCTTCTGCGCCCGCAGCAAGCTCGGCGACCACCGTCGGCGCGACCGAACTCGCGCCGGTCGAGGTCCGCGGCCATTACCTCAATGCGATCGGCGACGCCGACGCGGCGAGCGCAGGCACGGTCACGCAAGCGCTCATCAAGAACCGGCCGACCTTGCGGCCAGCCGAGGTGCTCGAGTTCGTTCCGGGCGTCATCGTCACGCAGCACAGCGGCGAGGGCAAGGCGAACCAGTATTTCCTGCGCGGCTTCAATCTCGACCACGGCACCGACTTCGCGACCTGGGTCGACGGCATGCCCGTGAACATGCCGACCCATGCGCACGGCCAGGGCTACAGCGACCTCAACTGGCTGATTCCCGAGCTCGTCGATCGGATCCGTTACCGCAAGGGGCCGTACGCGGCCGAAGAAGGCGACTTCGGGTCGGCCGGATCGGCGCGGATCGCGCTCGTCGATGCGTTGCCGCGTGGCACGGCCGCGGTCACGCTCGGCGAGGACCGCTACGCGCGGGCGCTGCTGGCGTCGTCGAGCCGCATCGATCGCGGCCAGTTGCTGTACGCGCTCGAGGCGGCGCACGACGACGGACCGTGGCAGCACCCGGAGAAGTTCCACCGCCTGAACGGCGTCGTGCGCTACACGTTCGGCGGCGACGCGCAGCACACGTCGATCACCGCGATGGCCTACGGCGCCGGCTGGAATGCGACCGATCAGATCCCGCAGCGCGCGGTGGCGAGCGGCGCCGTCGACCGGTTCGGCGCCATCGACCCGACCGACGGCGGCACGACCGCGCGCTACAGCGTGTCGTTGCGAACGACCCGAAGCTTCGACGACGGCGTCTTCACGTTCAACGCGTACGCGATCGCATCGCGGCTCGACCTTTGGTCGGACTTCACGTACTTCCTCGAGCATCCGGTCGATCTCGACCCGACCGCGATCGCCGGCGACCAGTTCCGCCAGTCGGAGCGGCGCAAGGTGTTCGGCGTGACGGGCAGCCGCTCCTGGAGCGTGCCGCTCGGCGGTCGCGCGTCGACGACGACGGTCGGCGTGCAGCTTCGCCACGACCGCCTCGATCCGGTCGGCCTCTACAGCACGGCCGCGCGCCAGCTCGAAGCCGTCACGCAGGAAAGCAGAGTCCGCGAGACGAGCGTCGGCGTGTATGCCGAGAACTCGCTCGAATGGAACGGGTGGCTGCGCAGCGTGGTCGGCGTGCGCGCCGACCGCTTCTTCGTCGACCACGCGAGCTCGATCGCGATCAACAGCGGCAGCAAGAGCGCGGGGCTCGTTTCGCCGAAGGCATCGCTCGTCTTCGGTCCGTGGGCGAAGACCGAGACCTTTCTGAACTACGGCTTCGGTTTCCACAGCAACGACGCGCGCGGCGCCACCGCGAAGGTCAAGCCGAAGGAATTCGCGACCGACCCGACGAGCCCCGATGCGGTCGCCGAGCCGTCGCCGCTCCTGGTCCGCTCGAAGGGAGGCGAGCTCGGCGTGCGCACGGAGATCGTCCCCGGCGTGCAGGCGTCGCTCGCGCTCTGGCGGCTCGCGCTCGGCTCCGAGCTCGTCTTCTCGGGCGACGCCGGCGACACCGAAGCGAGCCGGCCGAGCCGGCGCGACGGCATCGAGCTGAACGCGCACGCCGTCGCGACGCGTTGGCTGCTGCTCGACGCCGACCTGGCGCATTCGCGCGCACGCTTCACGACCGACGATCCGGCGGCTCCCGGACGCTTCATCCCAGGAGCGGTCGAGAGCGTGGCGTCGCTCGGCGCCAGCGTCGTCGATCTCGGTCGCTGGTCGGGCCACTTGCAGCTGCGCTATTTCGGCCCGCGTCCGCTGATCGAGGACAACTCGGCGCGCTCGTCGGCGACGACGCTCGCGTATCTGCGCGTCGGCTATCGCGTTGCGCCGAAAGTCCGGGTCGCGCTCGACGTCTTCAACGTGTTCGACCGCAAGGCGAGCGACATCGAGTACTACTACACCTCGCGGCTGAAGGGCGAGCCGGCAGCAGGGATCGCCGACATCCACTTCCATCCCGTCGAGCCGCGCCGCGTGCGGCTGACGCTCGCGGCCGCGTTCTGACTAGCCGGCAAGGACGCGAGCGAGCATCCAGACGTTGAGCGCGACGACGACCGCCGCCGCGCTCCAGAGCAGCACGGCGATGCGCGGCCCGAACGCATGCGCGCCGAGGTAGCGACGCCGCGTCGTGAAGAGGAGCAGCGGGATCATCGCGAACGGCAGCTGCAGGCTGAGGACGACCTGGCTGAAGACGAGCAGCGCGTTCGCTCCCGAGCTGGCGTACCACGCGGTGACCGCGACCGCGGGAACGATCGCGACGGCGCGCGCGAGGAGCGCACGTGCTGCCGGCGAGATGCGGATGTCGAGAAAGCCTTCCATCACGATCTGGCCGGCGAGCGTTCCGGTGATCGACGAGCTGAGGCCGGCGCAGACGAGCGCGATGCCGAACAGCGCGCTCGCGATGCCGACGCCGAGCAGCGGCGAGAGCAGCCGGTAGGCGTCGGCAAGCTCGGCGACCGGCTCGATCCCCGGACGGTGGAAGGCACCCGCCGCGAGGACGAGGATCGCCGAGTTGACGATGAGCGCGAGGCCGAGCGCGAGCGTCGAATCGATCGTCGCGTAGCGGATCGCCTCGCGCTTGCCGTCGTCGCTCGCCGCGTGCCGGCGCGTCCGCACGAGCGCCGAATGCAGGTAGAGGTTGTGCGGCATCACCGTCGCGCCGACGATGCCGACCGCGAGATACAGCATCGCCGGATCGGCGACGATCCGCGGCCGCGGCACGAAGCCGGACAGCAGCGCCGCCCACGACGGGTCGAGCCACGCGATCTGGAACGCGAAGCAGACGCCGATCGTCGCGACGAGCGCGACGATCACGGCCTCGAGCCAGCGAAAGCCGCGCCGCTGCAGCATCAGGATCAGCATCACGTCGAGCAGCGTGACGACGACGCCTGCCGGCAGCGGCAAGCCGAACAGCAGATTGAGCCCGATCGCCATGCCGATGACCTCGGCGACGTTGCAGGCGACGATCGCGACTTCGCACAGCAGCCAGAGGGCGAGGCTCACGCGGGGCGCGAAGTGACGGCGGCACGCCTGCGCAAGGTCGACGCCGCCGGCGATCCCGAGCCGCACCGCCGCTGCCTGGAACAGCATCGCCATCGCGTTCGAGAGCAGGATCACGACGAGCAGCGAGTAGCCGAAGCGCGAGCCGCCGGCGAGCGACGTTGCCCAGTTGCCGGGATCCATGTAGCCGACCGCGACGAGGTAGCCGGGGCCGAAGAAGCCGAGCATGCGCCGCCAACGCGCCCGCGCCGCGTGCGCACGCGCGGCGGCGATCGCGCGAGCAAGCTCGGGCGGCGTGCCGCGCGCGCCGCGCAATCGGTGCAGGCCCGCCGCCGCCGCCGCCGAAGGAGGTGCCATGGTCGCGTGTGCAGTCTTCGATCCGCGGAGCACGGCTCGTGCCCGCGCTCGCGGCGCGCGGCGGCACGCTCGTGCGAAGATCGGCAGTCCGGAGACGTGGCCGAGTGGTCGAAGGCAGCAGTCTTGAAAACTGCCGAGGGGGCGACCCCTCCGTGAGTTCGAATCTCACCGTCTCCGCCAGCTGCCCGGGCCGGGCGTCAGGCGTCGTCGGCGGCGGCACCGAAGTCGGCGCCGAGCAGGTGCATCAGCGCCGATTGGTAGAGCCGGTGCGATTCGCGGAGCAGCTCGAGCCGGCGCTCCGATTCCTTCGCGTCCCAGCCCCGGGCGTGGCGCGTCGCGATGCGCGCCTCCTGCTCGAGGATCAGGCGTTCGAGCGCGTCCAGGCGCGCCAGGAACTCGGCGCGCTTGATCTTGCTCAGCCCTTTCCGATCCATCGACGAACGCTCCCGGCCATCTCGCGCTGCGCTCCTCGGACGTCGCGCGAGCGTAGCACTCGACGCCGCCACGCTAGCTCGCGCTGCGCGCGTGCGTCAAGTTTTCCACGCGACCGGCGCGCCCCGGGCGCCGACACGTTACAGCGCGAACGGCGCGTTCCGATAAAGACGCGTGAAGCCGACCATCGATCGCCTCGCCTACGCCGACTGCGCGCACGTCGAGGCCGAGCTGCGCGCGCAGGCGCGCGGCGAAGCGTTGCCGCCACCGCTCGCGCACCCCGGCCACGGCGCCTCCGCGTGCCCCGCGTGCGGATGCTGCGACCGGACCAGCAATGGGCCGGCGCGGGCACCGATTTCCGCGGGCGAGCTCGACGCGCTGCACTTCCGCTTCTGGAGCGCCGACCACAAGCGCTTCGACCACATCGGCTTCGCGCACGCCGTCATCGCGGCGTGCGCGCGCGAAGCCGCGCAGCGCTAGCGCGGCATCGAGCGGATCGAGACAGGACCCGCGGCGAGCTGGATCCGCTCGCCGGTGTCGACGAGCTTGCCGTCGCGCACCGCATAGAGCGCGAGCGCGCGCTCGACGTCGAACTGCACGATCACGGTCTTGCTGTCCTGCGTGAAAACGACGCCCTGTGCCGCCTCGCCGCCGTCGAGGTCGTTGACCTTCGTGGCGACGCCGTTGCGATTCTCGTAGAGCGCCACCTTGCCGAGCTTGTGCCGCCCCGGGTCGGCGGCGAGCAGGTTCGATCCGGCCATCGAAGAGACGACGATCCAGCGACCGTCGGGCGAGATCGCGACGCCTTCAGGGGTCGCCGCGACCGAGATCTGCTGCACGGCACGGAAGGGGCGCTTGCCGACGTCGACGAGCGTGACCACGTCGGCGTCGTCGACCGTGCGGCTGACTCCGGTGTTGCCGATCACCGCCCACTTGCCGTCGCTCGAGACGTCGATCGCGTATGGGTTGACTCCGGTGGCGACGCGCTCGCGCGTCAGCGTCACGTTGGTGCCTTCGATCGCGAGCACGGCGGCACCGTTCTCGTCGCGCAACGCCACGATGGCCGACTTGCCGTCGGGCATGAACTGGATTCCCGAGAGCCGCTTTTCGCCGACCTTGACCTGCGACGCGAGCTTGACGGTCTTGCCTTCGATCGTCAGCACCTTGACGGTGCCGTCGTGGGCAGCGGCGAGCAGCAGCGTGCCGGCGCGATTGATCGTGAGTCCGTTGGCATGCGCGCCGACGTCGACGCGCGCGACCGCCGGCGGCGACGCCTCGAGGTCGACGACCTGGACGAAGTTGTCGAACAGTTCCTTCTTCGCCGCTTGGTCGTAGCGCGTCGGCGCTGCGACGATCGCGAGCTTGCCGTCGGGCGTGATCGCGACGGCCTGCGGCGGACCTTGCACGGTGTGCTCGATGCCGCTCTCGACCGTCGCCTTGACGACCGGCGGGAAGCGCGACGCGTCGACGACCACGAGGCTGTCGGCCGGCGGTGATTCGGGAAACGTCGCGCGCCCTTCGACGCGGACGAACTTGCCGTCCTGCGCCGAGACGATGAGATCGGCGGCGGTCGCCGACGCGAACCCCGCCGCCAGCAGCGACGCCACCGCGAGCGTCGTCCATGAACCGCGCATCGCCATCCTCCCATTGGCCTTCGAGGGCGCGAAGGCTACTGCCATCGCGGGGGCAGTGCCAGCGAGGAAGCCCGGCCGGCGAGCGATGTCGCTGCGCGGCGCGGCGCCGTCAGTCGCGCTCGGCGCCCGGAGTGCGGTCGCGCAGCGACCGGCGATAGACCTCGTCGGTCGCCTCGCCCTTGTCGGTCGGCGACTTGCCGCTCTCGACGTCGTCGCGCGCGCGGCGCATCACGTCGCTCGGCGCACTGGTGCCGCGATCGGACGACTCGTCGCGCTCGTGCGGCAGGCGCGGGGCGGGCTCGCCGTCGACGTTGGCGTGGCTGTCGGCACGGGGCGGTCGCGCGCGATCGACGCCACCGGGTCCGGGGCCCTCGGGAACGGCAGCGGGCGCCGACGCCGCGTCGCCCGTGCTCGGCGCGTGCACGTCCTTCTTCGCGTCCATGCCGATACGGGGCAACGCACGTGCCCGTGCGGGCATGGCACGTCGCCTGCCGACACGGGTCTCGCCCGCGCGTGGCGACGCGCGCGCTCTCACCCAGACCACCGAGGATCTTCCCATGTTCGCCCACAACAAGCGTCTTCAATACACCGTCCGCGTCGGTGCCTCGAACCCCGGCCTCGCCAACCTGATGCTCGAGCAGTTCGGCGGCCCGCAGGGCGAGCTCGCCGCGGCGTGCCGCTACTTCACGCAGGCCCTCGCCGAGGACGACCCCGGCCGCAAGGACATGCTGATGGACATCGCCACCGAGGAGCTGAGCCACCTCGAGGTGATCGGAACGATCGTCGCGATGCTCAACAAGGGCGCCAAGGGGCGCCTCTCGGAGGCGGCCGAATCCGAAGCCGAGCTCTATCGCACGATCAGCGGCAACGGCAACTCGTCGCACGTGACCCAGGTGCTGTACGGCGGCGGTCCCGCGCTCACCAACTCGGGCGGCCAGCTCTGGAACGCCGGCTACATCGACTCGATCGGCGATCCGTCGGCCGACCTGCGCTCGAACATCGCCGCCGAGGCGCGCGCCAAGATCATCTACGAGCGTCTCATCAATCTCACCGACGACGCCGGCGTGCGCGACGCGCTCGGCTTTCTGATGACGCGCGAGATCGCGCATCAGCAGTCGTTCGAGAAGGCGCTCTACTCGATGACGCCGAACTTCCCTCCCGGCAAGCTCCCCGGCGACGCCCGCTTCACCAACGTCTACTTCAACATGTCGCAAGGCGAAGGCGACGCGCGCGGGCCGTGGAACAGCGACGACAACTTCAAGTTCGTGAGCGACCGCGACGCACAGCAGGCGATCGACGGCGGCGGCGAGGCGTCGGTCAAGCTGACCGGCGACGAGCAGAAGCTCCTCAGGCAGCTCGCCGAGCGCACCGCATCCGACCCGACGAGCGACCCGATGACCGGCGCCGAGCTCGGCATGGGCGGCGAGCTTGCCGCCGGCAGGGAGACCGATTCCACGGCGCGCGAGCCGAGCGGCCGCTGAACCTTCACGCCTTCGCCGCCGCCGGGTCTCTTCGCGGCAGCGGCCGCGCTTAGACTGCCGGACTCCGGCAGCGACCGCGGCCGCCGAACGACGACAGGAGACGACCCGATGGAAGAGACGGCGCGGCTCGCGCAGCAGATCGACGACCTGAAGGGGTCGATGCTCGCGATGGAGTGCTTCGTCAACTCGCTCACCGAAGCGCTGAGCAGCGACGCGCGCGTCGTCGTGCAGGCGTTCTACGCGAGCGAGTCGTCGGCCTTCCGCACCGCGCTGATGGCATCGCGCGCGCCCGAGGCGACGGTGGCGGCGTTCGAGCGCGACATCCAGCGTGCGCTCAAGCTGCTCGGTGAGCCGGCGCCTGCAGCCGATCCGAGCTGAACGCGCGCGTCAGCCGATGCAGGTCCGGTTCTTCCCCGTCCGCTTGGCTTCGTAGAGGGCCTGGTCGGCGCGCTCGAGCGAGTCCTCGATACGCTCGGCGAGGCGGTAGTCGGTCACTCCTGCCGAGAAGGTGACCAACACCTGCTTGTCGTTGTGCATGAAGAGGCCGCCGGTGAGCGAGCGCTGCAGCCGCGTCAGCACCTGCTCGCCCTCGCCGACCGGGGTCTTCGGCAGCAACACGACGAATTCCTCGCCACCGTAGCGCGCGACGCGGTCGGTCGGTCGCAAGGTCTTGCTGACGACCGCGGCGAGCGACTTCAGCGCCTCGTCGCCGGCGCTGTGGCCGAGCTCGTCGTTGAGGCGCTTGAAGTTATCGATGTCGAGCAGACCGATCGCGAGCTCGCCCCCTTCGCGCTCGAGGCGGGCTCGCTCGAGTTCGAACGCCTGCATCAGGCCGCGGCGATTCGCGATCTGCGTCAG
>Ga0068852_100001909_pt1 | contig 14186 bp, 13 predicted proteins | sample KBSCornC22_FD_66594 | JGI IMG/M metagenome (GOLD analysis project Ga0068852, IMG submission 66594) | Corn rhizosphere microbial communities from Kellogg Biological Station, Michigan, USA - KBS Corn C2-2 | ecosystem: Host-associated > Plants > Roots > Rhizosphere > Soil ... | reverse complement strand
AAGAGCGAGATCGTCGCCTTCCGCGCGCCGGCCGACGCCGCCGAGCATGTCGCCCTGGTGATCGGATCGCCCGACGGCAGCGCGCCGCTCGTCCGTCTGCACAGCGAATGCCTGACCGGCGACGTGCTTGGCAGCCTCAAATGCGATTGCGGGCCGCAGCTGCATGCCGCGATCGACGCCATCGCGAAGAGCGGCTGGGGCATATTGCTTTACCTGCGCCAGGAAGGACGCGGCATCGGGCTGATCAACAAGTTGCGGGCCTATGCGCTGCAGGACCAGGGCTATGACACGGTCGAATCCAACCTGCGGCTGGGCTTTGCCGTCGACGCGCGCGACTTCGGCATCGCCGCCGCGATGCTGCGATTGCTGGGGCAGGACCGTGTCCGCCTGCTTACCAACAATCCGGCCAAGGTAGCGGGCCTGGAAGCGGCCGGCATCGAGGTGGCGGAACGCGTGCCGCACGCCTTGCCGCCCAATCCACACAATGCCCATTATCTGGAGGTGAAGCGCGACCGCACCGGTCACCTGCTATGAGGCTGGTGGTCGACGGGAAAGCGGGGCTGCTCCACGCCGATGGGCAGGCTATCCCCTGCTGCATCGGCCGCGGCGGCCTGATTGCGGCGGCTGACAAAAAGGAAGGCGACGGCGCCACCCCGATCGGCCGGTGGCCGATCCGCGGTGTGCTGCTTCGCCCGGATCGGGTGCCGCCACCGACGGGGCTGCAATTGCCTTGGCGCTGGATCCGGCCGGAGGACGGCTGGTCCGACGGCATCGACGACCCCGCTTATAACCGCCCCGTCCGCCATCCGCATGATTTCTCGGCCGAACGGCTGTGGCGCGAGGACGGGTTGTACGACGTCATCGTCGTGCTGGGCCACAATGACGCGCCGGTCGTGCCGGGCGCGGGCAGCGCGATCTTCTGGCATTGCTGGCGCGATGCCGCCACGACCGAAGGCTGTGTGGCGATCGCCAGCGAGGACATGATCGCGCTCCTCCCGAAGCTCACGGTCGGGGACCTGTTCGAGATCGCTTGAAGGGGTCAGAGCCCTCTTGAAGCCGCGGCCGTCCGCCGCCTTTTCGCGACGCGCTGCGGCGAAAGGTTGATTTTTCCCAACCTTCATCTTTTTTCGGAAACCAAATCGAAACGTGGCGTTCCGCGCCGCCGTCCGCTGACCGCGGAAATCGAAAACCAACCCGAAGGGGGTCTCATGCGTCCCGTATTGGTAGCGTCGCTTAGCCTGGCGGCCTTTTGCGCCACCTCGCCCGCCGCGGCGGCAATCTTAATCTCCAACTCGGCCGGCGCCGTTCAGCCCGACGAGAAAGTCCTGTTCACCGATTCCACTGGCCATACCGTGCTCGGGGATACCAACCAGACGCACAGCAGCGTCAGCTTCGCCTCGCTCGCCAATGTGGATCTCAATGCTTATGCCGGCGGGCAAGCCCGCGTGGCAGCCGCCAGCGGACCGCTGGACACGCTCAAATTCTTCCTCACGGATGGTGGAAGCTTCAACAGCGTCGAATTTGCCCTGCATGGGGCCGATAGCAGCACCAGCACGGTGACGGTCACGTTCCTCGGCAGCTTCGGCTCGACCTCGCAAACGTTCGATCTGGGTGGGGGCAACAATTGGTTCTCGGCCAAGACCGACAATGGCGACACCATCTCGGCGGTGATGTTCGACACCAATGGTCTCGGCGTCGACGACATCCGTCAGATTCGGCTTGGCGGGATCGCCGCCGCGGTGCCGGAGGTGGCGAGCTGGGCGACGATGCTGGTCGGCTTCGGTGCGATCGGCGCCGGCCTGCGCAGCAGCCGACGCAAACATGCGGTTCGCTTCGCCTGAAGGGGTGTTGGGAGGGACGCCGCTGGCCTGTTGGTCGGCGGCGTTTCGGCGATCTGTCAATCTCGCCAGACGCCCGCATGGCTCTGGCACTTGTTTACCGCGATTTTCGAGCCGCCAGACGAGTCGATCCTGCTCCAAATCGCTAGCGGTAGCTGTACGAAATATCCTGCTTGAGGCCCTGAAGCCGAACCACCCGATCGCCGTCGCAGATCGGTGACGCGAGCAGCCGCATCCACCGTCGATCGCCGGCTACGGTTCGAATCTCGGCATCGATCGTGAAGCCGCGACGATGTCTGATTGCGTAGGCCCGCAGATGGTCCATCGCCGCGCGCGATTCCTCGCGGTAGAGCGCAACCACATCGTCGCGGGCCAGACCGGCGCCGCGCGGCAGGCCGAACAGGTCGAACACCGGATCGGTCCAGCTCAGCCGGTTATCGGTCAGATCGCACGCCCATCGGCCGATGCCCCACGCCCCAAGCATGTCGTCGTCGAGTGTCGCGAAGTCGGCGCCCCGCAGGACCTCCGCGTCGAACAACCGGCCGAGATCGAGCCGCCCATCATGCGCCAGCAAGGGCCAGCTATGATAGAGCTGCAGGGGAGTCATGAGCTGCAAGACGCGAGGCCTTCCGCTGATCGGCTTGGCGTAGCGAGCGGCCATTAACGAGCCGTTACAAGGATGCTCGCGCTCGCAAGGCTCGTTCAGGCCGGCCGATTGGGGCGGCTGCCGAAGCCGAGCGGGCGCGCCAAGGCGCCGCCGGTGTCGCGTGCGCCGAACAAGGCCGATCCGACGCGGACGCAGGTCGCGCCCAGCATCGCGGCGGTTTCATAATCGCCCGACATGCCCATGCTGAGCTCGGCCAGGCCATTGTCCTTGGCCAGTTTCGCCAGCAAGGCGAAATAGGGCGCGGCCTCCGTGTCCGCAGGCGGGACGCACATCAATCCAGACACGTTGAGCCCAAGCGCGCGGCAGCGATCGAGCAGGCCGGGCAGCTCGCCGATCGCGCAGCCGCCTTTCTGCTCCTCCTCGCCGATATTGACCTGGACGAAGAGCGCCGGCCTCCGGCCCTGCGATGCGATCGCCTTCGCAAGCGCCTCGGCGAGGCTCGGCCGATCGAGCGAATGGATCGCGTCGAACAAGGCCACTGCATCGGCTGCCTTGTTCGACTGGAGCTGGCCGACCAGATGGAGGCGCAGATCGGGATATGCGGCGCGGAGCGCAGGCCATTTGGCCTGCGCCTCCTGCACGCGATTCTCGCCGAAGCTGCGCTGGCCGGCCTCGATCAGCGGCAGGATCGCTTCGGTAGGATGCGTCTTGGAGATCGCGACCAGCTCGATCTGGTCGGCGTTGCGGCCGGCGAGCGCGGCGGCGCGGGCGATCCTGTCGCGAACCGCGGCGAGCCGCGCGGCGGGGGAGTCTTCGGTCGGAGGCATCAGCCGGCTATAGGCGAGGGCGATGCGCCGCCGCCACCCTCTCCCGCGTCTCTGGCTGATGACCGACGAACGAATGGGTGATGAGGGGCTGTGGGATGCGCTCGCGCGCCTGCCGCGTGGGAGCGGCGTGGTCTTCCGCCATTATCGAGCCTCCGACCGGCGGGCGCTGTTCGAACGGGTGCGCATGATCGCGCGCCGGCGGCGGCTCGTCCTGCTGCTTGGCGGTACCCCGCGCGAGGCGGCGGGATGGCGCGCGGACGGCGCGCATGGCCGCTCGCCGCATCTACGCGCCGCGCGCCCGCTGATCCGGACCGCACCGGCGCATCATCAGCGTGAGCTTGCCCATGCGCGGGCGCATGCCGTGTTCCTGTCGCCGGTCTTTCCCACCCGTTCGCATCCCGACGCCGTGCCATTGGGGCTCCTGCGCTTCGGCATGCTCGCTCGGGCGACCCCTATTCCCTTGGTCGCGCTCGGGGGCATGGATGCGCAGCGCTTCCGTCGGCTCGCGCAGCTCGGCGCTTATGGCTGGGCCGCGATCGATGCGCTTGTCGGTGCGGCGAACACGGTTCGGCGCGCGCCGAAATAAGGGACCGGAGCGATCCCTAAGCGTTCTGCCGGCATGCCATCAGGATCAGACAAAAAGGCCGCGGGCGAAGCCGCGCATGGCGGGACTGGCCTGTGTTCCGGCCGCATCGCGGGCGGCGTGGTCGTGTCCCTGCTGTTCATGGGCAGTTCGCTGCTGACCCCGCTCTACCAGCTCTACCGAACGGATTACGGCCTCGATGCGCTCGGCCTGACGCTGATCTATTCGGTCTATGTGATCGGCAATCTCACGGCCTTGCTCTTCCTCGGCCGGCTATCGGATCAGCTCGGGCGCAAGCCGGTCATATTGGCCGGCCTGGCGCTCGCGGCGGTCAGCACGATGTTGTTCCTGCTCGCGTCCAGCAGCACATTGCTGTTCGCCGGCCGGATCGCGAGCGGCTGCGCGGTGGGGTTGGGCTCCGGCGCGGCGACCGCCTGGATCACGGAGGCGACACCCGCCGAGCGCCGTGCGCTCGCCGCGAGCACGATGACCGCCTTCAATTTCCTCGGCCTCGCGCTCGGACCCATCCTGGCCGGCACGCTGGTCCAATATGCGCCCTCGCCGCTGCGCCTGCCCTTCCTGGTCTATCTCGGTCTGATCGGCGGCGTCGCGCTGCTGGTGCTCGCCGCGCGCGAGACGCTGGATCGTGCGCAAGCGGGCTCGTTCGATCTCACGCCGCGCCTCGCCATACCGCGGGGCAAGCGGCTGGCCTTCATCGCGCCCGCCGCGGCAGGCTTCGCGGCGATGGCGGTGGTCGGCTATTATGCCGCGCTCGGGCCCACCATGCTGCACGATACGGTCCGGCTGACCAACCAGGCGCTGACCGGCCTGATCGTTGCGGAATTGTTCGCGGTGGCGGCCGTGGCGATCCTGCTCACCCGTCAGATCGAGCCGCGCCGTGTCCTCATCTGGGGGCTCGTTCTGACCCCGGCAGGCCTCGGGGCGCTCGTCGCGGCGCAGACCTGGTCGTCACTGGCGCTGATGCTGATCGGAACGACCGTGTCGGGTGTCGCCTCGGCGTTCAGCTATCGTGGGGGGCTCGGCACGATCAATGCGCTCGCACCGGCGGATCGCCGCGCCGAACTCGCGTCGACCTATTTCATCTGCTGCTTCATGGGCAATGCCCTGCCGATCATCGGCGTAGGGGCGTTGTCCGAGGCAATCGGAGCGGTGAGTGCCGATCGCATCTTCGCACTAGGGTTGACGATCGTCGCGCTGGGCGCGCTGAGTTTGGTATCGCTCTTCCGCGATGCTGAACGCAACGGGCGCGCGCAGGGCGCGCCGGACCGGCAGGGCCGGAAGAGCGATCAGAACTTGAAGGTGGTGCCGAGATAGACCGCCTGGCTGTCGCGGCGGTCGTCGGTGAGCGACTGGATTTGCTCACGCTGCTGCTTGTAGCGCACGCCGCCTGTCAGGTTGAAGCGGCGGCTGAGCGCATAGGAGCCGCCCAGTCCCACCGAGAAACTCTCGTCGCCGGGAACGGCAGGCAATTTGGGTCCCGACGCGCGCTCGCTTTGCAGCTCAAGCTCGGTCGCCCAGCGCTTGCCGGAAAAGATCAGGCCCAGGTCCACGGACTCGCGGCCCGTGGGAAGCAGGCCGCCGTCGACCTTCTGCACGTCGCCCGAAAGCGCGAACCGCTTCCAGCCGATCGAGGCGCCGAGGCTGTAGGCGGACGGCGCGAGCCCATCGCTCGGCAGCGCCATCGTCTTGGCCACCTGCTGACGGGTGACGGCGCGCGAGCGCACTGCGACCGTGATCGCGCGGCGGCTGCTGCTGCTGCCCGAGGGGGTGAAACGGAAGGCGCCATCGTTGAAGCTGGTGTCACCCAACCCGCTCCGCGCGAAGGCCGCGGCCAAGCGAGGGTCGGCAGCGGCGGGCGTGAAGGCGTTGAAGGCGGGCGCCGAGGCGGCCGACGTCGCGCGATGACGGCGGCGGGCGTCGGCGGACGTCGCGGGCACGAGCAAAAGGGCTGCCAGCGCCAAGGCGCTGCCCCCTTTTCCGATATGCCCGCGAATCATCTTCATTTGGCCCCACATATGGGTCGCGTGACGATTCGTCGCTACCCCCGATGCGCAATTCTGTTCCTTCGACATTACGGAATCATTTCGATATGTTGCACAGCCTCCACATTTTGTGGCGGAAAGCCTGAGCGAAACTTGTCGGAGCAGCCCGCCGCACGCGGCTTGCGGGCGGGCGGCGAGCTTCTATAACGGCGCGCCTGCCCGACCGTCAGAGGTTAAAGCGTCCAATGATCCGTCCTTCCCGTCCCCTGATCGGCCTGCTGATCGTCGCCAGCCTTGCCGGTGTGGCGGATGCCCGCAAAAAGAAGCCGCGCGCGCAAGCGATGGCGCCGGTCAACGTCACCACGATCGGGGTGAATGCCTATCTCTGGCGCGCGGCGCTCGACACGTTGTCGTTCATGTCGTTCGCGCAGACCGACAGCAATGGTGGCGTCATCATCACCGACTGGTACGTCAATCCGGCGGTGCCGACCGAGCGGATGAAGGTCACCGTCTCGATCCTCGACGCCTCGCTCCGCGCCGACGTGATCCGCGTCGCGACCGCGCGCCAGGTCTACCAGAACGGCCAGTGGGTCGACGCCGCGGTCCAGGCCGCGACCAACGAGAAACTGGAGGAGATCATCCTCCAGAAGGCGCGCGACCTCAGGCGCAACGCCGCCGCGCAAGGATAAGGTTCCTCTATGTCAGAGCGGTTCGAACCCCGCGACAGCGACGCGCGCTGGCAGCGGGAGTGGGAGGCGCGCGGCACCTTCCACGCCGACGACACCAGCACCAAGCCCAAAAGCTATGTGCTGGAGATGTTCCCCTATCCGTCGGGGCGCATCCATATGGGCCATGTCCGCAACTATACGATGGGCGACGTCCTCGCACGCTATCGCCGGATGCGCGGCATGGAGGTGCTCCATCCGATGGGCTGGGACGCATTCGGCATGCCGGCCGAGAATGCGGCGATGGAAAAGGGCGTCCATCCCGGCGCCTGGACCCGCGCCAATATCGAGGCGATGAAGGCGCAGCTGAAGCGGCTGGGCTTCGCGCTCGACTGGAGCCGCGAGCTCGCGACGTGCGAACCCGATTATTATGGGCAGGAACAGGCCTTGTTCCTGGACCTGTACGAAGCCGGCCTGGTCTATCGCAAGGAAAGCGCGGTCAATTGGGACCCGGTCGACATGACCGTGCTCGCCAACGAGCAGGTGATCGACGGGCGCGGCTGGCGCTCGGGTGCCCTGGTCGAGCGGCGCAAGCTCAGCCAATGGTTCCTCAAGATCACCGACTTCGCCGACGAATTGCTCGAAGGGCTGGATGGCCTCGAGCATTGGCCGGAGAAGGTGAAGCTGATGCAGGCCAATTGGATCGGACGATCCAAGGGGCTGCGCTTCAAGTTCCAGCTTGACGGCGGCCCGCAGCCCGAGGTCGAGGTCTTCACCACGCGCCCGGATACGATCTTCGGCGCGTCGTTCGTCGCGGTGTCGATCGATCATCCGCTCGCGCAGGCGCTGGCGGCGACCACGCCCGGCCTGCCCGATTTCATCGAGGATTGCCGCCGCACCGGCACCGCTGCCGCCGAACTGGAGACGGCCGAGAAGAAGGGTTTCGACACCGGGCTGAGCGCGGTTCACCCGCTCGATCCGACATGGAAGCTGCCCGTCTTCGTCGCCAATTTCGTGCTGATGGATTACGGCACGGGCGCCGTGTTCGGCGTGCCCGCGCACGACCAGCGCGACCATGAATTCGCGCGCAAATATATGTTGCCGATGACGCGCGTCGTCGCGAAGTCGCTCGACCATGCAGCCGATCCGGTCGGCGACGAAGCGGACAGCGATCCCGGCGTGGCGGTCAATTCGCGCTTCCTCGACGGCATGAACTCCGAAGACGCGAAGAGCGCGGTGGTCGCGCGCGCCGAGGCGGAAGGCTGGGGCGTCGGCACCACCGTCTATCGCCTGCGCGACTGGGGCGTGAGCCGCCAGCGTTACTGGGGCACGCCGATCCCGATCATCCATTGCGAGGCGTGCGGGCCCGTAGCGGTGCCCAAGGATCAGCTGCCGGTGGTGCTGCCCGAGGATGTGAGTTTCGACATTCCCGGCAATCCGCTCGACCGGCATCCGAGCTGGAAGCATGTCGATTGCCCGAAATGCGGGACTGCCGCGCGGCGCGAGACCGACACGCTCGACACGTTCGTCGATTCGAGCTGGTACTTCATCCGCTTCGCAAGCCAGCCCGAGGACAAGCCGTTCGACCGTGCCGTTGCCGAGCAATGGCTGCCCGTCGGCCAATATATTGGCGGCGTCGAGCATGCGATCCTGCACCTGCTCTATGCGCGTTTCTGGACGCGTGCGCTCAAGCGGACCGGGCGGCTCGATATCGCCGAGCCCTTCACCGGCCTGTTCACCCAAGGCATGGTGACGCACGAAACCTATTACACCGAGGACAAGGATAGCGGCCGGATCATCTGGTTCGGCCCCGACGAGATCGACCGGCGCGAGGGCGGCGCCTTCCTGAAGGATGGCGGGCCCGAGGTGCGGCTCGGCCGCGTCGAGAAAATGTCCAAGTCCAAGAAGAATACGGTCGATCCCGCGCCGATCCTCGACCATTATGGCGCAGACGCGGTGCGCTGGTTCATGCTGTCGGACAGCCCCCCCGAACGCGACCTGCCGTGGAGCGTGTCCGGCATCGAGGGCTGCGCGCGCTTCGTCCAACGGCTGTGGCGCGCGACCGCGGTCAGCGACGCCGAGGGCGACGACGTGGCGCTGACCCGCAAGGTCCATCAGACGATCGCGGGCGTCGCCGCCGACATCGAATCGCTGTCCTTCAACAAGGCGGTGGCCAAATTGTACGAGCTGGTCGGCGCGGTCGAGAAGGCCCAGCCGTCCGCCGCACGCGACGCCGCCTCGCGCGCGCTGGTCCGTCTTGCCGCGCCGATGGTGCCGCATCTGGCGGAGGAGGCCTGGGCGCGGATCGGCGGCGAGGGGCTGGTGGCCGATGCGCCTTGGCCCGACGTCGATCCGGCGATGCTGGTCGAGGACGAGGTCACGATCGCGGTCCAGGTCAACGGCAAGCTGCGCGACACGCTCACCGCGGCCAAAGGCGCCGACAAGGCGACGCTCGAGGCGATGGCGATCGGCTCGTCGAAGGTGCAGGCAATCCTGAGCGGCGCTGCCCCGAAGAAAGTGATTGTCGTCCCCGACCGGCTGGTCAACATCGTCGCATGACGCCGCGCGCGCTTCTGGCCTTGCTCCTGCCCCTTGGCTTGGGGCTGGCGGGGTGCGGGCTCGAGCCCATGTATGCGGGCGGCGGCCATGGTGTGGTCGCGCGGACGCTGAGCGATGTCGAGGTCGGGCCGATCGCCGGCCAGCAGGGCTGGCTGGTGCGCAACGCCCTGATCGACCGGCTCGGCGCCAATGGGCACGGGCCGGCGCGCTACCATCTCGATGTCCTGCTCGACGATCAGATCACCGGCTTCGGCATCCGGTCGAACAATACCGTCACGCGCGAGCGGCGCACACTGCGTGCGCGTTTCAAGCTGGTCGATGCGTCGAACCAGACGGTGCTGCTGGATGCGACCGCGGGCGCCGATGCGGGCGTCGACGTGGTCACGTCCGAATATGCGGTGATCGCGGCCGAGCAGACCGCGCTCGAACATCTTGCGGGCGAAGTGGCGGACCAGATCGTGTCGCGCGTCGCGCTTTACGCGCGGCGCCACCCGCCGGCGCAATGAAGCCCGAGGAAGCCAGGCTTCGCCGCGCGCTCGACAGCGCCGATCCGGATATCCGTTTCTACCTGCTCTACGGCCCGGACGAGGCGGGTTCGCGCGCGCTCGCGGATCGGCTCGGCGTCGCGCTGGGAGCGGATGCGGAACGGATCGATCTCACCGCCGCCCAACTCAAGGCGGATCCGGCGCGGCTGGCTGATGAGGCCGCCGCCTTCGGCATGTTCGGCGGACGGCGCTGGATCCGGCTCGAGCCCGCAACCGATGACGCCGCGGATGCGGTGCAGGCGCTGCTCGAGGCGCCCGCGGCCGGAAATCCGGTCGCGGCGATCGGTGGCGCGCTGCGCAAGGATTCCAAGCTGGTCAAGCTGGTGCAGGCGAGCAATGCTGCGCTCTCGCTCCAGAGCTGGGTGCCGGAAGGCCGCAATGCCGTCGCGCTGGCGGTGGAGATGGGGCGCGAGCTCGGGCTGCAGCTCCGCAACGATATCGGCGCGCGCGTCGCCAGCGCGTGCAGCAACGATCGCGCATTGATCGCGCGCGAGCTCGAAAAGATGGCGCTCTATCTCGATGCCGCGCCCGACCGGCAGAAGCCGCTCGACCATGAGGCGCTCGACGCGCTCGGGGCGGCGATGGAGGAAGGCGATCTGTCGCGCCTCGCCAATGCGGTCTTTTCGGGCCAGCCGCACGATGCGGATGCCGAATTGGCGCGGCTCGCGAGCGAGGGGATCGAAGACATTCCCGTGCTGCGTGCACTCGGCCGCCGCGCGCTCCAGCTCGCGCAGCTGCGCGCGCAGATGGCGGAGGGCGAGAGCATCGACCGCGTGATGGAGACGGCAGGCAAGGCGATCTTCTGGAAGGAAAAGCCCGTCATCCAGGCGCAGCTCCAACGCTGGACCCCCGATGCGCTCGCCACCGCGCTCGGCCGGATCGCGGAGGCCGAGCGGCAAGTGAAGGCCCCGGGCTATGTCGGCAATGCGTTGGTGGAAGAAGAAGTGCTCGCGATCAGCCGCTTCGCCGCACGGCGGCGATAGCGACCCAACCCCCGTTCGCCCTGAGTTCGTCGAAGGGCGGTTCCTTGCTTGCAACCCATAGATGGACTGGGCTTCGACAGGCTCCGCCCGAACCGCTTCTGGTCTTCATCACCCCCGCCAGCCGAAGCTGAGCTGATCCCGCTCCAGCTCGCGCGATTGCACATCGGGTGCGCCGGAGTGGAACACCACACGGTTCCGGCCGCCATTCTTGGCGTCATAGAGCGCGCGGTCGGCGGCGGCGTAGAGCTTCTGGAAGGGGGTGCGGGTCGATCCTTCGGCAACGCCGATGCTGACCGTGACCGCGCGTTGGCGGCTGACCTCGCCATGGTCGCAGGCGGCCAAGCCAGTGCGCACGCGTTCGGCGAACTGGGCGAGCGAAAAGCTGGTGAGCCCGCTCACCGCGATCACGAATTCCTCGCCGCCCATGCGGCCGGCGATGCAGAGTTCGCGTTCCAGCCGGCGGAGATATGCGGCGATCCGGCAGAGCACGTCGTCGCCCGTCTCATGACCGAACCGGTCGTTGATCGACTTGAACAGGTCGACGTCCATCAGCAGCAAGGCGAGCGGTGCGTCATTGCCGTCGCGGAATGTCTCGTCGAGGCAGCCGACGAAGCCGCGGCGGTTGAGCAGTCCGGTCAGCGGGTCGCGGCTGGCGATCTCGGCCAGCGCCGATCCGGTCGCGCGAGCCTCCTCCAGTTCGGCGCGCATGCCCGACAGCCGCAGCGTGGTGGAGATGGACAGCCACACGGTCTGCAGTGCCGAGACGGAGAGGACCGCGATCTGCGGTCCGCCGCCGAAGAAAAGATCGTTGAGGTCGACGATCTGCGTCAGCCCAAGCACCGCCATCTGCGGGCTCCACGCTTTGACGAGATCGCGGGCCCCGCCGTCGCCATGCCGCCATGCCCAGACCAGGCAGGCTACGACCGCGGCCAGATCGGCCAGCACGAGGCCTTCGAGCAGGGACGCGAAGATATCGACCGAACCACCTGTGACGAGCGACGCCGGCACGCCGATGGCGGCGATCAGCAGGCCGAGGCTGACCGCAAGCCACCGCATCCAGCGCGGCAGGAGCGGGGCGAGCCCGCTCGCCACGCTGATCGTTGCCGCCGTGACCGCAAGGCAGGCAAGCAAGGTGCAGGTCTGCGCCGCCGACGTGCCCGCAACTGCGGGCATGGCGATCAGCGCGATCTGCGACCAGAACAGGCCCCACAGCACCATGCAGACCGCCCACAGACCTTGCCACGCGAGCGATGGGCGCCGGACGGCGATGGCGAGCGAGAGATTGTAGATGCCCGAGATTAGCAACAAGGTGATCGATCCGCCGGCCAGCACGGCGGCGGTGGCGAGGTCGCGGTTGGCGGCTGCGGCGGGCAGGGCGCGGATCCGGAGCAATTTGTGACTGGCCAGGTGGCCGAAGCCGAGCGTCACCTGGGTGGGCGGCCGATCAAGGACGGGCGCCTGGAAGGCGACCTGCCCCCCGATCCGCCAATAGGCGCCGTAGTCGCCGCGCCGGATCTCCTGGTGAGCCACGCTCCCGTCGGCATAACGGAACAGCACGACAAGGCGATCGAAGCGGGTTTGGTGGACCAGGATCACCGGCGGGCCGGACGATGAATCGGCTGGTGTCAGATCGAAGCGCAGCCAGAGCGCATGGTCCTGATAGCCGAAGGGCTGGGGGCCGCAATGGAACGCCCGATCCGGGGGCGGCCTGTCGGCGGAGGCGACCGCGAAGCATTGGCCCGGATTGCGTCCCAGCGCCCGCGCCTCCGCTGCCGAAGGTGGGCCCGTGACGATCAGGACGACTAACAGCGCCCCGAGCCAACAGCGAAGCAACGCGATCACAATGGTGCCCACCCCGGTGCCGCGCAGCCGCACGGCATTGTCAGCGTGTCGGCGGGCACATTTCGCCCGTCAAGGGTGGAGCTAGCATCAACAGGTAAAGGATGGACTATCAGGGGCGATGCGTCAGACCCCGTCATCGTCCTTATATTTGAGCTGCAGGTAGCGGCCCTGCGTCGCGAGTTTGTTGAGATCGCCGCTGGCAAGATCCGCGCTCATCCGCGCCAGTTCGCTGTCCACCACGCTGAGCGCCTCGACCAGTTGCTTGTCGGGCGCGATGCCGTTGCCGGCATCCTGCCGCAGGTTGAGCGGCACGCGGGCATAGCCTTCGAGCAGTTCGGGCAATTCGACGCTCAGCAGCTTGCGCACCTCGGCTGCGGCGGGCTCGTTCGGGTCGAGCGCGGCCACCTGCGGCGCCAGCTGTTCGAGCTTGAGGCCGATGCCGTCAGCCAGCCGCTGCGCTGGCGGCGGCAGGGCCGGGCGCTGGCGCTGGAGCCAGGCCTCGGTCTTCTGGGGCAGCAGGCTGATGTCGCTGACCGCGAGGCTCTGGACCGTCTCTGCCGGTTCGTGGCTCATCGCGAAGAAGACCACCCACGCGATCATCATCGCCACGATCGCGGCGAGAAACCCCATCTGCCCGATCGGCCCGATCACCAGGCCCCAGGCGATTGCCGCCAGCACGATCAGCACCGACGTGCCGAGCGCGCGCCCGAGCGCCTTCATCCGCGCACGGTTGCGCCGCTCGCGCTGGCGCTGGGCGAGTCTGCGGCCCTCGGGCGAGACGCGCTGCAGCAACGCCTCGGCATCGGCCATGACGCGATTGGGATCGGGCATCAGACGAAGACTCTCATGCAGCTGTCTCCTCCCCGTTCCGGGGAGGAGACGGGGGCCATATCGCGGACATCAGATCGCCTTGAACGGATCGTCGGCGGTCGCGGCGCCGCCGCCCGAGGTAATACGCGCCTGGGCGGCACCCTCGGCGCGCGCAATATAGCCGCGCGATTTCTCGACCTCGTTGGACAGGCTGTCGACCGTGGTCTTCATCGAATCCAGCGCCTTGAGCTTGAAATTGTCGACCGCGTCCATCGTGTCATAGATATTCTGGAAGGCGCGCTTGAGTGTCTCGATCGGGATCGTCGCGCTTGCCGCCTGCTCGTGGATCTGCGCGGTCTGGTTGCGCAGCATCTCGCCGGTCGAATCGATGATATTGGCGGTGGTGGTGTTGAGCTGGGTGATCTGCTCCAGCACCAGTTTCTGCCCGACCAGGGCCTGCGCGACCGTCACCGCGGTGCGCAGCGCCGCGACCGTGGTGGTCGAGGCGCGATCGACGCCCTTCATCAGCTCGACATTGTTCTTCTTGACCAGATCGAGCGCGAGATAGCCCTGCACCGTCACCGCCATCTGCGTCAGCAGGTCCTGGTGCCGCTGGCGGACATAGAAGAGCGCGGTCTCCCGGATCGCCTTGGCCTTGGCCGGATCGCTCGAATCGAGTTCGTTGGCCTTGTCCTCGAGCAACTGGTCCGCTGTCTGCGCGGTGTGGATCATCTGTTCCAGCCGCCCCATCGCCGCCCACAGATTCTGCCGCTCGGTATCGATCGCGGCATTGTCCTTGAGCAGTTCGTCCTTGCCGCTCTTCAGGCTGACGAGGATCTGCGAGATATGGTTCTGCGAGCTCTTGTAGCTGTCGAAATAATTGCGCAGCTTGTTGCCGAACGGGATGATCCCGAACAATTTCTT
>Ga0068852_100001908_pt1 | contig 14187 bp, 8 predicted proteins | sample KBSCornC22_FD_66594 | JGI IMG/M metagenome (GOLD analysis project Ga0068852, IMG submission 66594) | Corn rhizosphere microbial communities from Kellogg Biological Station, Michigan, USA - KBS Corn C2-2 | ecosystem: Host-associated > Plants > Roots > Rhizosphere > Soil ... | reverse complement strand
AGGCCGAGAGAAATTTGCCCTGCGGGTCGAACATCTGCACGCGGTGGTTGTCGGTGTCGACCACAAGGATGTTGCCGGACGCATCGACCGCGACGCCGGTCGGTGTATCGAACTCGCCGTCGCCCTTGCCGCGTTTGCCGAACGAAAGAATCGGCTCGCCGGGCCGCTCGAGAAAACTCGTCGTGCCCACGGCAGTTTTCTGGATGCGGTGGTTGAGTGCATCGGCGACGATCACATGGCCCGATGCATCGATCGCGACGCCGCGCGGTTCGTGGAATTCGCCGGCCTTCTCGCCGGCCTTGCCCCACTTGTCGATGAACATCATGTCCCAGGTGTAGGCGCGCAGCATGTCGGCGCCGCCGTCGGCGACGACGATGATTTCGCGATTGCTGTCCTTGCGGTTGTACGCAACGATGCCGCGCACGGCGCGGAACTTGCCGGTGCCGGTGCCGGGTTCGCCCCAGCCGTATAGGTAGTCGAGCACGGGTTTTTCGTCGGCCGCGTGCGCGGCGGACATCGCGGCGCCTGTGAGTACACCGGCGAGGAGGAACAGGCCGACCCGTGCCAGCCTGCCTCGATCGGTACGCTTCTGCACTGCCATGGTGTTCTCCTGTGGTGTGGCGTCGGGGATGCGCAGCCAGTCGGCTAGCGCGATGGATTGCCTTCGATGATGGTGTTGCCGAGCGACTGGCGAAGCTTGTCGATACCGGCCAGCGTCACGCGCGTATAGGACAGGCCGAGCCACTGCAGGTCGTGCAGTCCGGCCAGCGCGTCGAGTCCTGCATCGGTCACTTTTGTGTAGGTGAGATTCAATCGCTGCAGGCGCTTGATGCGTCCGACCTGGGCCACACCGGCATCGGTCACACCGATGATGTGCAGGTCGAGCGAGGTGAGTTCGCAGAGATCCGCAAGGCGCGCGAGTCCCACATCGGTGATATCGCCGGCGAGTCGCAATTTATACAACCCCGCAACGTCCTTGAGGTGGGCGAGCCCTTCGTCGCCCCCGCGCCAGTTGCCATCCGTCGTCAGCATGACCTTGCGCTGGCCGCGTTCGTCGCGGACCTGGATGTCGGCGCCGAGCTCGGTCAGCGTTCGCACCGCAGCGTCGGAACGCGCTGCATCGGGTTTCGCGCTGCACTTATCGTCGGCCTGCGCCGGCAACGCCGCGGCGAGCGCGAGGAACATGGCCGCGTATCGCGAAAGGTTTCTCATGCCGGTTCCTAGCCGCTCGTGCCGTGTTCGATCGCGCCGATATCGCAACGGCCGGCGCGCGCGTGATTGCGCTGATCGACGCGGTCGCACGCAGCGTCGGCACTGCCCGGAGGTGCCGGATTGCCGGCGTCGATCAGCGTGCCGCCCGTCCTCGGTTCGTGTGCACGCACGCCGCCGACGTCGGCGATCGGCGCCAGCGCCGGAACGCCGCCGGCGACATTGCCCGTGGCGTCACCATCGAGCGTGCAGCGGTAGGAATTGCCGATCTGGTTGTAGCCGAGCGAAACGAGCTTGCCCTGGCAGTCGCTCGCGATCATCGCGCGGTTGCCGGAGAGCAGCGTGTTGCCCAGGGATACGGGCCCATAGGTGAACAGGCCGCCGCCGGTGACGCCGGCCTGGTTGTCGGTGATCGTCGCGTTGCGCAGCTCGAGGCTGCCGTAGTTGAGCAGTCCGCCGCCGCGTTCGCCGGCGCGGTTGCCCGACAGCGTCGTGTTGACGAGCAGCGTGGTACCCATGACCCATAGCGCGCCGCCGCCGGACCAGGCTTCGTTGTTCTCGAAGGTCGTGCGCTCGATGATGGTGTCGGCGCTACCGGCCTGGGTCGAACTTTGCAGTCCGCCGCCGACGCCGCCACGCCAGCGCGCACTGTTGCCGCGCACCAGCGAGTCGGCGATGCGCAGCACGCCATCGCTGCGGATCGCACCGCCGTCGTCGCCGGAGTGGTTTTCCTCGAGCGTGCAGAACGTCAGCGCGAGGCGCCCGGTGCTCCAGATCGCCGCGCCATCGAAACCGCGTGCTGTGTTGCCGTTGCGCAAGGTCACGCGATCGAGCGAAAGGTCGCCGTCCTTCGCGACGCGCAGCAGGCGGAACGGGGGAACGTTCGCTGCGTCGCTGCGCCGTATCGTCGCGCCGTTGCCTTCGATGCGCAGCGTGCCGGCGATGGCCGGCAGTCCGTTGCCGCCTTCGTTGGCATGGTCGACGTCGGCCAGTTCGTAGACGCCATTGGCTTCGAGCGCAATGACGTCGGCATCGGCGTTGCGATTCGCCGCCGCGATGGCGCTGCGCAGCGAGCAGTAGAGATTCCTGTCGACGGCGTCGGACTTGCAGCCGGCAGCGGTCGGCGCGACATGCAGGGTCGCCGCGTGCGCGACGCCGCTGGCGATGAGCAGCACGGCGCCGAAGCGCGCGACGGAACGAATGACGACATACGGGTTCATGTTCGGATCCGCATCTGCGAGTCGCGGGCCTGCGCCCGGGCGATGCGCGCGGCCATGGCGGCCGCGCGCGTCATTGCACTATTTCGCGAGCGCCTTGCGGTGTGGCTCCGCACCGCACGCGACTGCCTTCATCGGAAACGTTTGCGACTTCTGGCCGTCGAGTTTTTCGATCCGCGCCGTGAGCTTGTCGCCGTCGAGCGTGTAGGCGATGCGCTGCGGGAAATCATGTGCGGCGTTCTCGAACACCACGGCCGTGCCGGTGAGTTTGGCGACCGGAAACGCGACGGAGTCCTTCGCATTCGGCGACGGCTTGTAGGCCACGCCTGTATCGGTCTCGGCCAGCTGGATGAATTCGAAGAACAGGGTTTTTCCGCCGGCGGCAACCTGGCTGTTGCCAAGCATCGTGCCGCCGCGCGGTGCGGTATAGGTCTCGCGGATCGTCGAGCCATCGGCGAGTTGGCCTTCCCAGCAGCCGGCGAGGAACGCCAGGTTGTCGAGCGTGGGACGCGCCGCCTGAGCGTTGACGTCGCTGCCCGCGAAAAGCAAAAAAGCCGCCACGGTGGCGGCAGCCTTGGCGCGATGGCCATACCAGCGCGAACATGAACATTGGGACATTGTCTGATCTCCTTGTCTCAGCATGGGAAGGTTCTACCAGCGTCGTGCTGCAGGGTTGCTCCGGTCGCATATCCTTGTTTGACGGTGCCGCGTGTGCTGCAAAGGGCCGCCCTGACGGCCTTTGCCGGACCCGGAAGAGCGCACGGCTGCGCGCTCTTCCGGATTTTCCCATTCCGTATCCGTTTTTCTAGTCCCGCTTCAGTGTGAACTGGCCGGCACGAATCGCCTTGGAGATCGACACGCCCTGCTCGTATTCCTGCAACGTGATCTGCGACATGTCCTCGCAGGTGCCGTCGCAGAAGAAGTACGGACAGTAGATCTCGATTTTCTGGCCGGCGGCCGGCTTGGCGTTCGCAGCGATCTTCTTCACGCGTTCTGCCGCTGCGGCATTGAGCGTGAAATCGCCGGGCAGCGAGAACGGCTTGGAGAACGCGACGCTGATGTTGCGCGGCGGAATCTCGTAGACATTCTTTGCGAACGCGACGCCCGGCCGGTTCTTCGCGACGAGCTTCTGTCCGATATAGATGTCATAGATTGCATTGTATACAATCATCGCCGGATAGTCGGAGCGCTCGGTCAGCGCGACCACGAGGCTCTTGGGCTGGACCGGGACGTCGGACAGCTTGAACGTCACGTCGGCATCGAGGAATTCGCTGTAGCCGTAGAGTTCCCAGTCGGCGATCGTGAACTCGAGCTGGCGATGGCCCAGGCCGTTTCGGGTCGGCCGTTCGCGTTCGAGCCGCATGAATGCGGTGAGCTTGAGAATCTCGACCGGCTCGCGATTGCCGGCATAGATCGGGATCGTGATGATCGACTGCTCGTACTCGGTTTCGGCGTAGTCCGGGAACGAATTCGGATCGGGCGGGGGAGTCGTCTGCGCGCCGGCGCCGCTACCCAGCGCAGCGGCCAGCACGAATGCCGCATGGATAAGCCACTTGCTCATTTGGATCTCTCCCAGTTGTACAACCGGAACCACTGTCACATCGGTGGTACGACCGTAGCGGAGCGCGGCGGCGCATGCTTTCTTCGATATTGCCAAGCTGTAAATCCGTAAAGTGGAGTATCTACAAGTTTGGCCATTGTGTTGCCGCGCTGGCCGAGTGTAGGATGGATTTCGTCGTCCGCGCGCTCGCAACCCGGACACGTACGCCGCACAAGCTGTCGCTATCTGTCGCTATCCCCCTGAGGATTAGCCGTCCATGAAGACGCTGCTTCGGTCGTTGCTGCGCATCGATGTCGCCGAGACAAACTATGGCCGGCGCGGTTTTCGCGGTGGCGATGCGCAGGCTGTTGCGAACATCGAAGCCATCGGCGCAGCGTTCCTGCAGGGCTATCACAGCGCACTCGACAGCGATTCCGTCGCGGCCACGATCGCCTCCCTCGAGACGACCGATGCACCGTTCCGCGGCTTTCGCTACGAAGGCGCGGCGATGGCGCTGTACCTGCTCGATCGGCTGCTGCCCGGAAAGCGCGATCGCTTCGACACCTTCATTGCCGATCGTGGCGGCGATCACATCTACATGGCCTACGTCGGCGCCGGCTGGGCACATGCGCGCCTGCCGTTCGGACTCAGAAGCGCGCTGGTCCGGCGCGATCCGCTGCTGCGCTGGCTCATGCTCGACGGCTACGGCTTCCACCAGGGATTCTTTCATTGGCGCAGCGCGGTCGAAGGCACGCAGCACGTGCCGTGGCGCGTGCACGGTTATGCGCGCCGCGCGTTCGATCAGGGGCTCGGGCGCAGCCTCTGGTTTGTCGACGGTCACGAACCCGATCGCGTCGCCACCACCATCGCCACGTTTCCGCCGTCACGTCATGCCGATCTGTGGGCCGGGGCAGGGCTCGCGGCGACGTATGCGGGTGGCGTATCAGCTGTGTCGCTGCAGCGGCTTGCGGTTTGCGCGGGCACGCATCGCGACTGGCTCGCGCAAGGCAGCGCGTTCGCGGCGGCGGCGCGCGATCGCGCCGGCAACGTCGTGCCGCATACCGACGAGGCCTGCCGCGTGTTCTGTGGCCCCGATGTGCAGACCGTCGCCGGCCTCGTCGAGTCGGTACGGCTCGACCTGCCCGCCGATGATGCGAAGCAGCCCGCGTATGAAATCTGGCGGCAGCGCACGCGCGATGTCGTCGCTGCGGTACCGGCGCGCGCGCCGTCGTCCTATGTGAGCGACGAGGACACGCAGCGGAGCGCGGCGTTCGCACATTGATCCGGGGACACGAGCAGTACCTGATGGGGAGTTGCAGTGATGGGAACCAGCGACGCGGTCTTCCACCCCGACGATCGGCATGCGCACGCCGAGCCGATACGGCGCTCCATCCGTCACATGCAGACGCGACTCGCGGACAAGCTCGCACTCGACGAAATGGCGGCAGTCGCGTGCATGAGTTCCTTCCATTACCTGCGCGTTTTCCAGAGCCTCACCGGCGTACCGCCCGCGCGTTTTTTTGGCGCGCTGCGGCTCGAAGCCGCGAAGGGTCTGCTCATGCGTACCGACCGTTCGGTGCTCGATATCTGCCAGGACGTCGGCTACTCGAGCCTCGGCACGTTCACCACGCGCTTTGCGCAACTCGTCGGACTGGCACCGGCGCGCTATCGCGAGATGTATCGCGAATTGCGCACGAGTGCCGGCGCGGCGTCGTTGCCGCGGCAGAACCTGCCGGCCTCGAGCAGCGCGCACTGGCGCGGCCGCATCGAGCACGTACCGCAGGACGCACTGCTGTTCGTCGGGCTGTTCGAATCGCGCATACCGCAGGAGCTGCCGCTCGCCTGCGACATCCTCACGCGCACGCGCGAATTCCATCTCGATGTACCTGACGACGCGGATCCCGATGCGGCGTATCACGTGCTGTCGGTGGCACTCGTGCCGGTGCCCGACTTCGACCGGCTGTTCGACAACCGCAGCCTCATCGGCGCGGTCGGTGCGGCAGGGCCGGTCACGGCGCGCGAACTCGAACGGCCGATCTCGCTGTCGCTGCGCGCGCCGGATCTGCTCGATCCACCGGTGCTCGTCGCGTTCCCGCTGCTGATGCACGTGAAGCTCGGCGGACTGCCGCCGTTCGCAACGGCGATCGCGCCCAAGCCGGCGTATGCCGCCGCCACGGCGCAGTCGCCCGAAATGCTCGCCCTCTGACCCGAACGCAAAGGCATCGCTGCCGTGAAGCCATCGATACTCCAGCAGGGCCATGTCACCAAGGCGGTCGCGGCGATCCTCGTCGTCGGCGCATATCTGCTCGCACGTCCGGCGACCTTCGACGGCGACGAACGCGCCACGCTGGCGTCGCACTACGCATTCGCCGAACTGCCGCTCGCGTTGCCGGAGACCGCGGCGGAGCAGCGCACGCGGCGCCCGGTCAATGCGAGCCTGGAACCGATCGCCGGCTGGATTTCCTCCGTCGGCGCGAGCGTCGCGCTGGCCGATCTCGACGGCGACGGCGCGTCGAACGATGTGTGCCTCGTCGATCCGCGCACCGACCGTGTCGTGATCGCGGCGATGCCGGGTGCCGCGATGCGCTACGCCTCGTTCGCGCTCGAAACGGGTGCGCTGGCGTATGACGCAAAGACCATGGCGCCGATGGGCTGCGCGCCGAACGACATGAACGAGGACGGTGTCGTCGATCTGCTCGTCTATTACTGGGGCCGCCCGCCGGCTGCGTATCTGGCGCGCGGCGGTGCAGGCACGGCCATGAATGCGCAGCGCTATCTCGCGAGCGAGCTACTGCCGCAGGCCGAGCGCTGGTATACGAATGCGGCGACGTTCGCGGACTTCGACGGCGACGGCCACGTCGACATCGCGCTCGGCAATTATTTTCCCGACGGTGCGCACGTTCTCGACGGCGCGGCGGGCGAGTCGATGCAGGACTCCATGTCGCGCGCGCTCAACGGCGGGCGCAATCGCATTGCGCTGTGGCGCAGCGCGCGCGGCGGCGATGCGCCATCGGTCGAATACACCTTCGTCGAACCGTTCGCGCCGGAGCAGTCGACCGGCTGGACGCTCGCGCTCGGCGCGGCCGATCTCGACGGCGACCTGCTGCCCGAGCTTTACGTCGCGAACGATTTCGGTTCCGACGTCATGCTGCACAACCGCTCCGTGCCGGGCGAGCTGCGCTTCGAACCGGTCTACGGCCGGCGCCATTTCACGACGCCGCGATCGAAAGTGGTCGGACGCGATTCGTTCAAGGGCATGGGCGTCGACTTCGGTGACATCGACGGCGACGGCAGGCTGGATCTCTTCGTCAGCAACATCGCGCAGGAATTCGCGCTGCAGGAAAGTCACTTCGTATACATAAATACCAACAGGCCCGAAGACTGGCAGCGCGGCGTCGCGCCGTTCGACGACCAGTCGGAAAAACTCGGCATGGCGCGCAGCGGCTGGGGCTGGGACACGCGCTTCGGCGATTTCAACAACGACGGCGCGCTCGAAGCGCTGCAGGCCACCGGCTTTCTCGCAGGCACGGTCAACCGCTGGCCCGAGCTGCACGAAATCGCGATGGGCAACGACTTCAACCTGCGCTTTCCGGGCGCCTGGCACCAGTTCTCGACAGGCGACGATCTCAGCGGCGGCCAGCACAATCCGTTCTATGCGCGCGGATCCGACGGCCGTCTGCATGACATCGCCGCCGACATCGGGCTCGCACGCGCCGGTGTGACGCGCGGCATCGCGACCGCCGACGCGGATGGCGACGGACTTCTGGATTTTGCGGTCGCCAAACAGTGGGAACCGTCGTACGCCTATCTGAACCGCTCCGCGAAGGCCGGCCGTTTCATCGGCCTGCGTCTTCTGCTGCCACACGAGGCCGCGGCGACGTCGGTGCAGGCTGGACGACCGCCACAGGCTGCGTCACATGCGGCGATAGGCGCGCAGGTGTCGGTGCATCTGCCGGACGGGCGCCTGCTGGTCGGACAGGTCGACGGCGGCAACGGCCATAGCGGCAAGCGCAGTCCCGAGTTGCACTTCGGACTCGGCGATATTGCGGCCGGACCCTTGCGCGTCGACGTGCGCTGGCGCGATCCGCACGGCCGCGCGCGCAGTGAAACCCTGAATCTCGATGCCGGCTGGCACACCGTGCTGCTCGGCTGGCCCGGCGCGTCCGGCGCCGTCGCATCCCTACCGTAGTCCGCCGGGAACCGCCCATGGAACTGCACGCCGCAAAACCCGCCGTCGATCTGCGCCTCGTCGCGCTGCAGCGCTTCGCGTTCGCGATCACGCTGCTCAACGTGCTCGGCCACAGCTTCCTGGGTTTCGAGCAATCGTGGGCGCAGCCGATAGCAGCACTGGCGGCGGCCTATGCGACCGAACTGCTGATCGAGTTCGTCGACGCCCGCGCGCAGGGGCGCGCCGCGAAATTCGGCGGCGGCCTCAAATCGCTGATTCACTTCCTGCTGCCGGCGCACATCACCGCGCTGGCGGTCAGCATGCTGCTGTATGCGAACGAACTGATCATGCCGATCGTGTTCGCCACGATCCTCGCGATCGCGTCGAAGGCGCTGTTCCGCGTGCGCGTCGATCGCGGCCGCCGCCATTTTCTGAATCCGTCGAATTTCGGCATCACCGCGACGCTGCTGCTGTTTCCGTTCGTCGGCATCTCGCCGCCGTACCAGTTCACCGAAAACCTGCACGGCTGGGCCGACTGGCTCCTGCCCGTCATCATCATTGCGTCGGGTACCTTCCTCAACGCGAAACTCACGCGCCGCATTCCGCTGATCGCGAGCTGGCTCGCGACCTTCGTACTGCAGGCGGTGCTGCGCACGGTGTTCTTCGATGCCGAACTCGCTGCCGCGCTGAATCCGATGACGGGTGTGGCGTTCCTGCTGTTCACCTATTACATGCTGACCGATCCGGCGACGACGCCCGTGGCCGCACGTCCGCAGATCCTGTTCGGTGCGTCCGTCGCGGCGTGCTACGGCCTGCTCATGGTCTTTCACGTCGTGTTCGGCTTGTTCTTCGCCCTCACGTTCGTCTGCTGCGTACGCGGTGCGGCGCTCGCCGTGAGCGCGCGGACGACGCAGCCGCAGCCGACGAGGGCGGAGGCGCAGAGCGGCGCAGGCATCGCCGTACAGGCTTCCTGATGCGCGAACCCATCGCCATCGTCGGTCTGGCCTGCCGCTATCCGGATGCCGACACGCCGGCGCTGCTGTGGGACAACGTGCTCGCGCAGCGGCGTGCATTCCGGCGCATTCCGGCCGAGCGGCTGCGCGTCGCCGACTATTCACCCGACCGCGTCGGCATCGCCGATTCGACGTATGTGCGCGACGCGGCACTGCTCGAAGGCTATGCGTTCGACCGCGTGCGCTTTCGCGTCGGCGCAGCGAGCGCGCGCGCCGCCGACATGACGCACTGGCTCGCGCTCGACGTCGCGGCCGACGCGCTGGCCGATGCCGGCCTCGATCACGACAGCGCGGCACGTCGCCGCGCCACCGGTGTGCTGCTCGGCAATTCGCTGACCGGCGAATTCTCGCGCGCGTCTCAGCTGCGGCTGCGCTGGCCGTATGTGCAGCGCAGCCTGTCCGGCGTGCTCGATGCGCATGGCCTCGGCGCGGACGAACGAACGGCACTCATGGCGGATTTCGAGGACGCGTTCAAGGCGCCGTTCCCCGTGCCCGACGAGGAAACGCTCGCCGGCGGACTGTCGAACACGATCGCCGGCCGCATCTGCAATCACTTCGGATTCAACGGCGGCGGCTATACCGTCGACGGCGCCTGCGCGTCGTCGCTGCTGTCGGTCGCGAACGCGTGCTCGGCGCTCGCGGCCGGCGATCTCGATGTCGCGCTGGCCGGCGGTGTGGATCTGTCGCTCGACCCGTTCGAACTCGTCGGCTTCGCGCGCACCGGCGCGCTGGCCCAGCACGGCATGCGCATCTACGACGCACGGCCGACCGGCTTCCTGCCCGGCGAAGGCTGCGGCTTCGCCGTGCTCATGCGACTCGCTGATGCACAGGCCGACGGACGCCGCATTCGCGCGGTGATCCGCGGCTGGGGCATTTCCTCCGACGGCAAGGGCGGACTGACGCGCCCCGAAGCGGACGGCCAGCGCCTCGCGCTGGAACGCGCGTATGCGCGCGCCGGCATCGGCATCGAACGCGTCGCGCTGTTCGAAGGCCATGGCACCGGCACGGCGGTCGGCGATGCGACCGAACTCGCGACGCTGTCGCGCGCACGGCGCGACGCCGGCGCGGCGGGACTGCCGGCGGCCATCGGTTCGGTCAAGGCGAACATCGGTCATACCAAGGCCGCTTCCGGCCTCGCCGGTCTGATCAAGGCATGCCTCGCGCTCGAAGCCGGACTGCTGCCGCCGACGACCGGTTGCGAAACGCCGCACGCGACGCTGCAGGATGCGGCGGCGACGCTGCGTACGCTCTCGCGCACCGAAGCATGGCCCGACCGTGCTGATGCGGTGGCGGGCGTGAGTTCGATGGGATTCGGCGGCATCAACGCACATCTCGTGCTTTCGGCGAACGCACCGCGCACACGCCCGCTCGCCGCGCGCGAGCGGCGGCTCGATGCCACGGCGCAGGATCAGGAACTGTTCGTGATCGACGCGGCCGATGCCGCTGCCGCCGCGATGCGCGCGCGCGAACTCGCGACCTTCGTGGCCTCGCTCGCCCACGCCGATCTCGCTGACCTCGGCGCCGATCTCGCCAACGGTCTGCGCGGTTTGCCCGTGCGCATCGCCATCGTCGCGGCAAATCCGCGCGAACTCGCCGAGCGGCTTGCGCGTGCGGCGGATCTCGTCGAAGTGCTGCAGGCGCCCACGTTGTCGCTGCTCGACGGCATCGCTGTCGGCTTCGGCACGGCACGGCCGCGCATCGGTTTTCTGTTTCCCGGTCAGGGCTCGCCCGCGCGCACGGCCGGCGGTGCGTGGCGCCGCCGCTTCGCCGAAGTCGATGCGCATTATCGTGAGGCGGCGCTTACTGCGGGCGACGAAAGCGACACCGCGGTGGCGCAGCCAGGCATCGTGACGGCGTCGCTCGCGGCAGTGCGCGTGCTCGATCGCCTTGGGCTCGACGCCGACATCGCGCTCGGCCACAGCCTCGGCGAAATCTGCGCGCTCGCCTGGGCCGGCGTGTTTGACGACAGCGCGGCGCTGCGCATTGCGCGTGCGCGCGGTGCGGCGATGCAGGCACAGACCGATAGCGGAGCGATGGCCAGCGTGTCGCTCGGCGCCGCGGAGACTGCGGCACACATCGAAGGCACGGCGCTCGAGATCGCCGCGTTCAACGCACCGGAACAGACCGTCGTCAGCGGTGCCGCTGCCGACATCGATGCGTTTCTCGAGCGCCTTCGTGCGCAGCGGATCGCGTGTGCGCGACTTCCGGTATCGCGCGCGTTTCATTCGCGCCGCATCGCTGCTGCGGAGCCAGCACTGTCGGCGGCGCTCGCGGCCGAACGCCTCGCCGCTCCGCAGCGTGCGGTCGCGTCGACGGTCACGGGCGCATTGCTGACTGCCGAGACCGACGTGCACGCGCTGCTGTGCCAGCAGGTCACCGCGCCCGTGCGGTTCACCGATGCATTGCACGCGGCCGGCAGCGCGGTGGACCTCTGGATCGAAGTCGGCCCCGGCGCGGTGGTCAGCCGCCTCGCGCGCGCATCGACCGCGGTGCCGACGCTGTCGGTCGATGCGTGCGGCGACAGTTTCGCTGGGCTGCTTTCGGCAGTCGGCATGGCCTGGGCCGCTGGTGCAGCGCTCGATCTGCCCGCGCTGTTCGCTGATCGCGCGATACGTCCGTTCTCGTATCGCGCGCGGCAATTCCTTGCGAATCCTTGCGAAAGCGCGGCGCAACCTGTGCCAGTCGATGCATCGCCGACACCGGTCACAACCGTCCCGGCACCCGCACCTGCATTTGCACCTGCGTTGGAGACCACGATCGCGGCCAGCGGCGCCATCGACGTGGCACAGGTACTCGCCTGCCTCAGCGACCACCTTGCCGTGCGCACTGAATTGCCGGCCAGTGCGATCTCGGCGGACAGCCGCCTGCTGTCGGATCTGCATCTGAATTCGATCGCGGTCGGCCAGCTCGTCGTCGAGACGACGCGCGCACTCGGTCTGCCTGCACCGGCGTCACCGACCGACTTCGCCGATGCGCGCGTGTCGGAAGTTGCCGAAGCGCTCGCACGACTTGCCGATGGTGCGCCCGTGCCCGAGCCGTTTCCGCCGGGTGTCGGGCCGTGGCTGCATGAATTCCGCATCGACTGGCAGCCCTTGGCCGCGCCGACTCGGCGCGGCGGCAGCGAATCCGGCACTTGGCGCATCATTGACCAACACACGCATGTGCTGGCCGAACCGTTGCGCCACGAACTCGAGGCGAGCGCCGGCAGCGGCATCGCGCTGATACTCGACGCGTCGGCCTCGGACGCGACGATGTTCGGCGCGTTGCTCGAGGCCGCGCGCGCGCTGTCGGCCGAGCCCTCGCTGAATCTTCTCATTGTCCACAACTGTGCTGATTGCACCGGCTTCGCGCGCACGCTGCACCTGGAGCGCGGCAGCACGATCGTTGTCGTCGACGCGTCGCTGAGCGATCCCGCCACCGCCGCGCGCGCCGCTGCGGAAATGGCGAATGCCGCCGGTTTCGTCGAAGTGCGCTGGCGCGACGCCGTGCGCGAAGTGCCGGTATGGCGCGTGATCGACGACACCGGCAGCAGCGACGATGCGGCCCTGCCGCGCGGCGGCGAGGTGCTGCTCGTGACCGGCGGCGGACGCGGCATCGCGGCCGAGTGTGCGCTCGAGGTCGCGCGGCGCACGGGTTGCAAGCTCGCGCTGCTCGGCCGTTCGGAATACGCGGCGAACTCGGAGCTTGCACGCAGCCTGCAACGCTACGATGCCGCGGGAATCACGTGGCGCTACTACACGGCCGATGTCGCCGATGCCGACGCCGTAGCCGCAGCAGTCGCCGCGGCACGACGCGATCTCGGCGTCGTCAGCGCTGTGCTGCACGGCGCAGGCGTCAACACACCGCGTCTTGCGGCGCAGCTCGATGTTGCGGCGATGCAGCGCACGCTCGCGCCGAAAGGCCCGGGCCTGCGGCATGTGCTGAATGCGCTCGACGCGGACTCGCTGCGGCTCGTCGTGACGTTCGGTTCGATCATCGCGCGCACCGGTCTCGCCGGCGAAGCCGACTACGCGCTTGCGAACGAACGGCTCGCGCGCGAGCTGCGCCGGTTCGCGGACGCGCATCCGCAGTGCCGCTGCCGCAATCTCGAATGGTCGGTCTGGTCCGGCGTCGGCATGGGCGAGCGGCTCGACCGCGTCGACGCGCTGCTGCGGCAAGGCATCACGCCCGTGCCACTGGACGCCGGCATCGAGCGCTGCATCGCGCTGTGCCGGCGCACGGATCTGCCCGTCGACGTCGTCGTCGCCGGCCGCTTCGGCAATCCGCCGACCGTGCGTCTTGCTACGGCACCGCTGCCGTTCCTGCGCTTTCTGGAGCGGGTGCGCCTGCACGTGCCCGGCGTCGAACTCATCGTCGAGGCCGATCTGTCGTCCGACAGTGATCCGTTCCTGGCCGATCACGCCTATGCCGGCGAACGTCTGTTCCCGGCGGTGCTGGGTCTCGAAGCGATGCTGCAGACCGCACTCGCGCTCGACGGTCGCAATGACGCGAGCCGGCCGCGGTTCGAACGGGTGCGCTTCGATCGGCCGGTCGTCGTGCCGGAAGATCGCGCCGTGACGATCCGCATCGCCGCGTTGCGGCGTTCGCCGGGACGCGTCGATGTCGTGCTGCGCAGCGCATCGACGGGATTCCAGGTCGATCATTTCCGCGCGACCTGCCGCTTCGATGCGGAAATTCCGGCGCATGGACCAGCGGCCGAAGCGGATAGCATCAGCGTGCTCGATCCGGTCGACGTCTACGGTCCGTTGCTGCCACATCTGGGCCGCTTCCAGCGCCTGCGCGGATACCGGCAGCTCAGCGCCGAACACTGCGTCGCCGATATCGCCGGCGACGCGTCGCCGCACTGGTTCGGCCGCGCGCTGCCCGGCGAACTGCTGCTCGGCGATCCCGGCGCGCGCGACGCGGCGATCCACGCGCTCCAAGCCTGCATTCCGCATCAGACCGTGCTGCCGGTCGCGATTGCGCGGCTCGATATCGACGCGGTCGCGTCGTCGACGTCGTGGCGCGTGACCGCGAGCGAACGTTCGCGCGACGCGACGT
>Ga0068852_100001907_pt1 | contig 14188 bp, 11 predicted proteins | sample KBSCornC22_FD_66594 | JGI IMG/M metagenome (GOLD analysis project Ga0068852, IMG submission 66594) | Corn rhizosphere microbial communities from Kellogg Biological Station, Michigan, USA - KBS Corn C2-2 | ecosystem: Host-associated > Plants > Roots > Rhizosphere > Soil ... | reverse complement strand
GGATTGAGGATGCCCTTGGGGTCGGCCTGCTTCTTGAACTCGAGCTGGTCACGGTCAGTCTTCTTCATGCCGCCCTCTTCGAGCGTAAAGCGGTGCGGATTGAAGACGAGGCAGCCATTTTCCTCATGCAGCCGAATGATCTCCTCGAGCCGCACCTCCGTCGTGTAGCGGACGATCGGCAGGCCTGAGAAGACAATGCGGCCGTCGAACCGGTTCATCTCGATGTGCATCGGCATCTCGTCGCCGAACAGATCGATCGCCCATTTTACGTGCTCGAGATCGGGATACTGCGTCTGCAGGTACGTGATCGACGGATCGAGCTTGAGGCCGCGCAGCGTCGTGTGGTTCCAGGCGAGCTCGTAGATCGGCGGCAGCTTCTTCTTTTCCTCTTCGGCCAGGGTATCGGTGCGCAGCAGCAGGTCGGCCTTGTGGAAGGCGATGAGATCCATCAGCGCCGGGACAGCTGCCGGCGCCGCCATCAGGAGCACAACCGACTGGTCGCGATGTTTGATGTAGGGGCGATGACGGTTGAACCAGTCGTAGGGGACCGGCGCCGCGACCGGCGAAATCTCCTTGAGGAGCAGGCCGTCCTGCCGGGCACACTGCTCGCCGAAGGCACAGGCGTCGAGCACGGAGTCGAAGCCGACCATGACGTCGACCCAATCATGCGCCGTGGCGAGCGGCATCTCGACCTCGACGATGATGCCGTTGGTGCCGTAGGCGTGCGCGACCTTGAGGATGTCGGGGCCAACGAGGTCGAGCACACGCGGAGTCGCTTCGCAGGTGATGACCTTGAGGCCCAGGATGTTGCCGAAATTGCGCAGTCCGCCCCAGCGGATCGACCCGACGCCTCCGGAACCGCCGGCGATGAAGCCACCGAGCGTCGCCATGCGATAGGTCGAGGGATGGAAACGAAGCTCGCCGCCGACCGCCGCTTTGGTCTCGTCGTCGAGCTTTTCGAGGATGATGCCCGCTTCGGCGCGCACCCGGTCCTTGTCGATCCGGATGACGTGGGTGAGGCTGCTGAGGTCGAGGATGACACCACCCGACAGCGGCATCGCCTGGCCGTAGTTTCCCGTGCCGGCGCCGCGCGGCGTCACCGGAATGCCAGTCTTGAAGGCTGCGCTGAGGATGGTCGCCACATCGTCCTGCGTGCGTGGCGTGACCACGAGCTGGGCCGTGACGTTCTCGAGCTCGGCCTTGAGCCGCGGTGAGTACCAGTAATGGTCGCGGCTCTTCTGCTGCACGATGCGCGGATGATCCTGCACCGGAATGTCGCCCAGTGCGGCACGAAAGGCGGTCAGGTCCATCTCAGGCCTCCATCAGGTCGTCGAGTTCACGATAGTCGGGGAGGGTCGCGTCGATCGGGTGGCCGTTGCGCAGCACCACGCGATCGGCCTGCGGGCGTGCGAAGAGCTCGGTCCAATTGCGGGCGCGGAACAGCAGCAGGTCTGCCGGAGCGCCGGGCTCGATCTGCGCCCTGTAGCCGAAGCCGGCAATAGCGGCCGCATCGGCGCCGTTGCTGCGCGCCCAGCTCCACGCTTCGTCCTGCGGATGGTCGAAATGCAGGATACGCGCCCCTTCCCGGAGCACTTCGAGGCCATCGAGATCGCCATAGGCGTAGAACGGATCGCGCGTGTTGTCCGAGGCAATTGCGACCTTCACTCCGGCGGCGCGGAACTCGTGCAGCAGCGTCACGCCGCGTCGGACCGGGGTCGCATGGCCGCTGGGCTCGCGGTCCTGCAGGTACATGTTGCACATCGGCAGGCTGACGACGGAAATGCCGGCGCGCGCCACCTTGTCGATGGTGCGGCGCTGCGTTGCCTCATCCTGCACCGTGAGCACGCAGCAGTGGCCCGCCAGGACGTGACCCGTGTAGCCGGTCTCCAGCACTGCTTCAGCGAGATGTTCGAGCGCATGCGCGATCGGATCGCCCGTCTCGTCGGTATGAAGGTCGAGATCGAGGCCGAGATCGCCAGCCTTTTCGACCAGACGCAGCATCGCTTCTTTCGACCGTGGATGGACCGCAACCGAACCGCCCAGCAGTCCGCCGGCTGCCTTGACGGTACGCGCTACGGCATCGAGCATTGGTGCATCGAGCAGCACCTCGGCATCGATCAGAGCGACGCCTTGGAGCTCGATACGGTCGCGCCACTTGTCGCGCATCTCGGCAAAGAGCGACCAGCTGATCTCGTGCTGCGGCGGAAACGAGTCGAGGTGCGTCCGGATGGCTGCGGTGCCGTGCGCATAGGCGGCGCGCAGTGAAAAATCCATGCGGCGGCCGACGTCGGTCGCCGACCAACGGCCGACTCGGTCGCCACGGACCGCGTTGAGCGCGCCGATCCAGGTGCCGTCGGGATTCTGCGTGCGCGGCCAGATATGGCCCTTGTCGAGATGGGTGTGGATATCGACGAACGCGGGAAGCACCAGTCCGTGGTCGAGATCGCGTCCGGGGCCCGGTTGATGCGGCGTGATGGCGACGATACGGCCACGGTCGAGGGCGATATCGACATGCTCCATACCGCCGCCGGGACGGCCCATCAGCGCGGACGGCACCGACGCGTTGCGAAGGGTTTCCATCAGTTTTCGCGCCGCACCGCGCTCTCGTGCCAGCGATGTAGCACCAGCCACGAAATGAACGAAGTGACGCCAAAGATCGCGACGCCGGTCGCAGTCAGCAGGATCAGCGCCGCGTAGAGACGCGGCATATCGAGGCGATAACCGGATTCGAGCAGACGAAAGGCGAGGCCCGAGCCGGCACCGGCGCTGCCCGCGGCGAATTCGGCAACCACGGCAGCGATCAGCGACAGGCCGCCGCCGATGCGGAGCCCCGTCATGAAGTACGGCATGGAGGCCGGGATTTTGAGGAAGATGAGCTGCTGCCAGCGTCCCGCGCCATAGAGATCGAACAGGTTGAGCAGGTTGTGGTCGACGCTCTTGAGCCCCTGCACCATGTTGCTGAGGATCGGGAAGAACGCGACGAGGAAGGCCACGATCAGCAGTGCAGTCTGCGTGTTCGGCGTGTAGATCAGCAGCAGCGGCGCGATCGCGACAATCGGCGTCACCTGCAGCACCACAGCGAACGGGAACAGCGCGAGCTCGATCCATTTCGACTGAACCAGAACGATCGCGAGACCTACGCCGCCGATGAGCGCCAGGATCAGCGCTTCGAAGGTGATCGACAGCGTAACCCACAGCGAAGGCAGCAAAGTCGGCCAGCCGACGGCGAGCGCCCCCACGACATCGACCGGACTGGGCAGGATGTATTTCGGCGTTCCACTGACGATGACGTAGACTTCCCAGGCGATGATCGCCAGCACCAGCATGCCAACCGGCACGACCACGCGCAGGACCTGCTCGCTGACCGAAGTCCTGGGAGCGGCGATGACCGTATTGGCGTCGGTGCCCAGAGTATCGTTCACGGCCTGAGCCATCAGTGTGCTCCTCCGCCGGCCTGGATCGCGTCCTGCAGCGCCTTGCTGACCAGCGCGGTGGTGGCGCGGTATTCCTCCGACGTGCGGTATTCGTCGCTGCGCGTGGCCGAGGTTGCCAGCGGGATATCGGTGAAGACCTGGCCGGGGCGCGACCGCATCACCACGATCCGGTTGGACAGATAAGCGCTCTCGAACACTGAGTGGGTGACGAAGATGACCGTCACGCCGGACGACCGCCAGAGCTTGAGGACATCGTCGTTGAGCTTCTGCCGGGTGATCTCGTCGAGCGCGGCGAAGGGCTCGTCCATCAGCAGGAGCTTTGGATCGGTGACCAGAGCGCGCGCGATCGACACGCGCATCTTCATGCCGCCCGACAGCTCGCGCGGATAGGCTTGGGCAAAATCGGCGAGCCCGACCAGCCCCAGCGTTTCCATGATTCGCGGCCGGGCATCCGCCTTGCGCATGCCCTGGAGCTTCAGCGGCAGGTAAACGTTGCCGAACACCGTCGTCCACGGCATCAGCGTGGGATCCTGGAAGACGAAACCGATGTCGCCCTGCGGCAGGCCCTTGGCGTTGATTGTCGAGCTGGGCCACTCCACCGTGCCGGAGGAGGGCGCTCCAAGCCCGGCGATGATGCGCAGCGCCGTCGACTTGCCGCAGCCCGAGGGACCGAGCAGGCTCAGGAACTCACCGGGCTCGACCGTGAGCGACATGTTGGAGAGCGCCAACGTGCCATTGGAAAATACCTTCGAGACGCCCTGCATGGTGACGACCGGACGGGCGTTGGATGTCGATGCCGCGGACGGCGTTGCACTAGAGGTTTCGATAATTGCCAAGAGGTCGTTCGTTCCGAAATGACAGGAAGCGCGGCCGGGCGCGCTTCCTGTAGCCTGTTGGGTGGGACCGCTGCGGCGGAGCCTTACTTCTTCACGAGGTCCATGCCGACGCCCTTGCAGACGAACTGCGTGGTGTAGGCGGCCTTGTAGTCGATCGAGGAGTCGATCAGCTTCAGGCCCACCAGCATATCGTAGAACGACTTCTGCCGCTCGTCGGTCATGCAGCCGATGCCCTTGGTCTCGGCATCGCCGGACACCAGGATGCCGTGGTCCTTGAGCTGCTGGATCGAGAAGGCGATCTGGTCGTCCGTCATCTCCGGATTGTCCTTCTTGATGAGGTCGTTGGCCGCCTTGTTGTCACCGTAGAGGTAGTTGTACCAACCGATGATCGAGGCATCGACGAAGCGCTGCACGAGGTCCGGATTGTCCTTGACCAGCTTGGTGGTGGTCTCGATGGTGGTCGAATAGGGGGCGTAGCCGTTGTCGGCGAACAGGAAGACGTTGGGATCCTCGCCCGAAGCATTCTTCACCGCGAGGGGCTCGGAGGTCACATAGCCCTGCTGCGCCGACATCTTGTCGGCGATGAACGGCGCCGGGTTGAAGGTGTAGGGCTTGTACTGCTCGTCGCGGAAGCCTTTGAAGTTGGCCTTCATCCACACGAAGTCGGTGACGAAGATGTCCTTGCCCATGAAGATGGTGTCGGCCTTGGCGATGTCGGCGAAGGTGTCCATACCGACGCCCTTGTGGGTCATCAGGATCTGCGGATCCTTCTGGAACATGGCGGCGACGTTGATCACCGGGATACCCTGCTTGATGTCGTCGTACAGGCTGAACTGGCCGCCCATGTAGAAGTCGATCTTGCCCGAGATCAGCAGCGCCTCGTTGGCCGCCTGCGGGCCGCCCTGCACGATCGTGACGTCGAGTCCGTACTTCTTGTAGGTGCCGTCCGCGACCGCCTGGTAGAACCCACCGTGCTCGGCCTCGGCCAGCCAGTTGGTGCCGAACTTCACGCTGTCGTCGGCAAACGCCGGCGCGCCGAATGCCAGCAGCGTCCCCAATGCCAGCAATTTGGATGTGACTCGCATAGGTCGTCTCCCTGTTGACGAGTGCCCCGTCACCGGCGTCTGTTGTTGTTTCGCCCACGCCGGTGGATGCCCATGGCCGGGCATCTTACCGCCGATTAAGAGAGCGTGTCTGACAAAAAGAAAAGCCTAAAAGCGCGGCATTCGACGAACTGCTCATCGAACAGCCGCCGAGGCACGCTTTGGGGCTGGAAATCAAGTGCTTTTGCCGCTTAGCTGGGCACCTCCAGAGGCCGTTATGCACATCCCACTTTCGCCCACGACGATCCATCCGCCATTTTCCGCTTACAGCAACGGAGTCGAGGTTCCCCCCGGCCAGAAGCTGGTCTTCTGTTCCGGCCAGCTCGGCATCGAGCAGGACGGAACGGTGCCCGCCTCGGCGGCGGAGCAGGCGGAGCTTTGCTTCGACAATATCGCGGCGATCCTCGCCGAATCCGGCCTCGGGCTCGAGCATGTGGTGCGGATCAACGCGTTCGTTTCCGGCCGCGAGCATTTGCGCCCCTATATGGACGTGCGCAACAAGCGCTTCAGCCCGCCGTTTCCCGCCTCGACCCTGGTGATCGTCTCCGGCTTCGCGCGGCCCGAATTCGTGGTCGAGGTCGAGGTTGTCGCGGCCGGTCCGGCGTCGGAGGCCTGAGATGGCGCGCAGGATCTGGTGGACCGATTTTCCGGCGCCCGAATACGACCGCATCGACCCGAACAAGACGATCGCGCTCCTGCCCATCGCGGCGGTGGAGCAGCACGGCCCGCATCTGCCGGTCGGGGTGGATTCCATCCTTAATCGCGGCTGCATCGACCTGTTGATCGAGCGCGCTCCGGCCGACCTCGATCTGCGCATTCTGCCGGTGCAGCAGGTCGGCAAGTCCAACGAACATGTGTGGGCCCGCGGGAGCGTGACCCACACGGCGCATACGCTGATCGACGCCTGGTACGAGCTCGGCGCCTCGGTGAGCCGCGCCGGCGTGAAGAAGCTCGTCTTCATCAATTCGCACGGCGGCAACGAGGAGATCATGGGCATCGTGGCCCGCGAGCTGCGCGTCCGCGAGAACATGCTCGTGGTCAAGACCGGCTGGACACGCTTCCAGCCGCCTGAGGGCATGTTGACGGACATCGAGAAACGCCACGGCATCCATGCCGGCGACCTCGAAACCTCGCTGATGCTGCATTTCCGGCCGGACCTGGTGCAAATGGACAAGGCCGAGGACTTCCGCTCGATCGCCGCCCGCGACGAACAGCGGTTCAAATATCTGCGTCCGACCGGCACGCACGCCTACGCCTGGATTGCCAAAGACCTCAATCCCGCCGGCGCGGTGGGCAATGCCAGCAATGCCAGTGCCGAGCGGGGCCGGATCTTCGCCGATGCCGAGGTCAGCGGCATGCTCGAACTGCTGCGCGAGGTAGAGGCATTTCCGCTCCCGCAAGGAGATTCCACGGCCTGAGGGTGCTGCCGGAACAGGTAGGGCGCCGCCGCCACGTTGATGCAGAATATGCGCGGGCGGAACCGGGCTTAGTACCATTCGTTGTGGCGGCAGCGTCATCCCTGGGCGTTGCGAGCTTGAAACGAGACCCCGAATTGGCACAGGCAGTCCGTGCGACGGCCTATTTTCTGTGGGAACAGGACGGACGGCCCGAGGGCCGAGCCTTCGAGTATTGGCTCAAGGCCAAGGAAATCCACCAGCGCCAACTCGCCTATGATCGTTGGCTGGCCGAGGGAAGCCCCGAAGGTCGGGACCTCGACATCTGGGTCGAGGTTTCGCAGGAAATCGACGAAAGCTAGGGCGGCTCCGCCCTATAGGCATGCCGCTGGAAATTCTGTTATTTCCGGCGCGTCCGTTGCTGTGCGGGGCACCCCCGCCGCGATGGATGCGCTTTTGCATGTTCATGAGGCATTGACGTCGTGCTGCAGCCGTTCCGAACTGCCATCAACGGGCTGCCCCGACGCACAAAGAGCCTTGCCCTCGTGGCGTTCGACGCGGTGGCGCTCGTCGGGGTGCTGTGGCTGAGCTTCCAGCTGCGTCTGGCCGGCAACTTCGAGCCGAGCCTCGCGCAATGGGTGATGATCCTTTTGGCTCCAGTCGTGGCCCTGCCGATCTTCCTCCGCCTCGGGCTCTATCGAGCGGTCATCCGGTATTTGCCGGAACGCGCGGTGTTCACCGTGCTCTGGGCGATGCTGCTCGCGACCATCGGCTGGGTCGTGGTGCTCTTCATCGCCGAGCTGAGCCGCATCGCCGTCCTGCCGCGCACCGTGCCGATCTTCTATTTCCTGCTCGGCACGATCGTCGTCGCCGGTTCCCGGTTCCTCGCCAAGTTCCTCCTTTATCCAAACCGGGATGCGAAAGACGATCGGCCTCGCGTGGTGATCTACGGGGCCGGCGAATCGGGCCGGCAGATCGCCGCAACGCTGGCCGGGCAGGGCGGCATGACCGTCGCCGGCTTCATCGACGATGACAAGAACCTGCAGGGTCGTGACGTCTCCGGTGTACGCGTGTTTCCGCCGTCACGCCTCGACGAACTGCTGGCCGATTCAGGCGCGCGCGAGATCATCCTGTCGATGACATCGCTGGATTCGCCGCGGCGCCAGGAAATCTATTCCGATCTCAGCCGCTTTCCGGTGAAGGTGCGCACACTGCCGTCGCTGCGCGAGATTGCGTCCGGGCGGTACCAGGTCAACCAGCTCCGCGAGATCGATATCGACGACCTGCTTGGTCGCTCCTCGGTGCCTGCCGATCCGGAACTACTGCAGGAAATGATTGCCGCCAAGGCGATCCTCGTGTCGGGCGCCGGCGGCTCTATCGGTTCCGAACTCTGCCGCATCATCGCGCGGCTGGAGCCGAAGCTGCTGGTGCTGCTCGAGGCCAACGAGTTCGCGCTCTACCAGATCGAGCGCCAACTGGCGAAGGATGCGACGTTCCCGGTGGTGCCGGTGCTTGGCTCGGTCGGCGATGATGCGCTGGTGCGCCGCGCTCTCAAGGCGCACGGCATCGACGCCGTGTTTCATGCGGCAGCGCATAAGCATGTGCCGTTGGTCGAGCTCAACGTGCTCGAAGGTATTCGCAACAATGTGTTCGGCACCGAGACCATTGTGCGCGCTGCGTTCGAGAGCGGCGTGCGGCATTTCGTGCTGATCTCCACCGACAAGGCGGTGCGGCCGACCAACGTGATGGGCGCCACCAAGCGCTGGGCCGAATTGATCGTTCGCCACTATGGCGACCAGGCGACGGCCGGCCGGACGGAGCAGCGGTTTGCGGCCGTCCGCTTCGGCAACGTGCTGGGCTCGAACGGTTCGGTTGTGCCGCTGTTTCGTGAGCAGATCGCCGCCGGCGGCCCCGTCACGCTGACCGACGAGCGCATGACCCGATACTTCATGTCGATCCATGAGGCCGCGGAGCTCATCGTACAGGCGGGCGCGTTAAGCGACGGCGGCGAGATCTTCCTGCTGGAGATGGGCAATCCCGTGAAGATCCGCGATCTCGCCGAGAACATGATCCGGCTCGCCGGCCTGACCGTGCAGTCGCCGGACAACCCGCACGGCGACATCGCCATCGAGGTCACCGGTATTCGGCCGGCCGAAAAGCTGTTCGAAGAGCTATTCTACGACGAAAAGCAGGCGGGACGGACCCGGCAGCCCAAGATCCTAAAGGCGAAGATGGCCGAACGCACCAACGTCGACTTCGCGGCGGCACTGCGCGACCTGCATGCTGCCTTCGAGCGGCAGGATGAGGCAAAAGTGCGGGAGCTGCTGTTCGAGATGATCGCGCTCAGCGCGGACTGACGACCGGCCGCTCCGGCGCACCGGCGCCGAAAGCCAGCGCCAGCAGGATCAGCGGGACATAGGCAATCAGCACCGCGAGCCAGCCCCACGACGTCGCCGCCCAGGCCATCGGCAGGAGCCAGATCACATTGAGGCCGATGAAGCTCAGCGTCACCGGCCGGTGAGCGCCGAAGCGGCGGGAAAGCACCTGGTACGCGTGGCGGCGGTGCGCTTCGAAGACTTTCTCCCGCAGCAGTAGCCGGCGGATAAGCGTTACGCTCGCATCGGTGGCGAAGGCCGCACTGAGAATCAGCCACTGCGGCAAGCTCAATACACCCTCGGCAATGGTCAGAAGCGCCAGGAAAGCGATGACGAAGCCGAGATACGTGCTGCCCGCATCACCCATGAAGATGCGCGCCGGCGGCCAGTTGAGCGCCAAAAAGCCGATGGCGGCCGCAGCAATGCCGATCATGCACCAGAACATCGCTCCATCGAAGAAATTCGGATCGTTGAGGGCGCTGAGGATGGCCGCTCCGACCAGCATGAAGATTGCCTCTGAGCTGGCGATGCCGTCGATGCCATCCATGAAATTGAAGAGGTTGATCCAATAGACGGCCCCGACGAGTGCGATGACCGCCACGGCGAAAGCGGGCAGCGGGATGCCGGTGTGGCGCTGCAGGTCGTCAAGCGGCACGGTGAGCCAGATGGCGACGGCAACGAGCGCCAGCTGCGCAGGCAGCCGCACCCGCGCTGGCAGCGGATGGCGATCGTCGTAAAAGCCGATGGCGGCGATGAGTACGCCGAGGATCAGGCCCGGCAGGAACGGCACGAGCCCGCTGGCCGACGCGGCCGCGAAAACCAGGCTGCCACCCAGCACGATTCCCACGCCGCCGCCGCCGGGCGTCGGCGTCGTATGCGAGGATCGGGCATTGGGCGTCTGGATGACGCCGAGGTGCTGCGCATTGGCGCGTACCAGAGCGGCCGCCACGAAGGCGGCGATGGCGGCGACGGCAACGAGGCCCAGATGCAGCAGCATGCGCGCCTTTTACGGGCCGCACGCCCCGGGCACAATCGGCCTACTGCGCCTTGCCGGTCTTTTCCGCCTTGGCCTGGTCATACCACCACACGTCCGGGAAGCCGATCGAATAGAGTGGCAGCTTGTCGGCGTGGCTGAAGCGATCCCAGTGGGCGATGCGCTCATTCTCGTTGGTGTAGCTGGGCACCACGATATGGAGCGCCAGGAGAACTCGATCGAGGGCATGCACGGCTGCTACGAGCTCATCGTGCCCCTTGGCAAAGACAACCTTGTCGATCAGTGCGTCGACACCGGGGCTGGCGAGGCCGGCATAGTTGCTGCTGCTGTTGTCCTTGGCGGAGGCTGAGCCGAACATGAACTTCTGCTCGTTGCCCGGCGAAAGGCTCTGGATCCAGTCGGTGTAGGTGATCTCGAAATCGCGACTGCGGACACGGTTGGTGTACTCGGCGTCATCGACATCGCGGACATTGACGGCGATACCGAGTCGATTGAGCGCCTGCGTGTAGGGGTTGGTGACAGGGTCGAGCGTCGGGCCGTCCATCAGGATCTCGACGGTGAGCTGCTGGCCGTTGGCGTCCACCAACTGGTTGCCATTGAGGTGGTAGCCGGCGGCCGTCAGCAGATCGAGCGCCGACTTGAGGTTGGCACGGTTCTTGGCCGGATCGCCGCCGACAGGGTTGGTGTAGGCGGTCGTGAACACCTCGGGCGGAATCTTGTCCTTCACCGAATTGAGGATGTCGAGCTCCTTGCCGGTGGGCAGTCCGGAGGAGGCGAGAGGCGTGCCGAAGAAGAATGAGTTGATGCGCTGGTACTGACCGTAGAACACCGTCTTGTTCAGCGTCTCGAAATCGAAGGCGTAGTTGAAGGCCTCCCGCACCCTCACATCCTGGAATTTCGGATTGCGCAGGTTGAACACGAAGCCGACCATGCGGCCCTCGTCTGCGTTGGGCTGCGGATAGAGCTCCTGCAGGACGCGCTTCTGCTGCACCGCAGGGAAATCGTAGCCGGTCGCCCAGCGCTTGGCGCGGTTCTCGTCCCACCAGTCGAACTGATCTCCCTTGAACCCTTCGAAGGCAACGTCGGGATCGCGGAAGTACTCGAAACGGATCGTATCGAAATTATTGACGCCGATATTCACCGGCTCGTTGAGGCCCCAATAGTTAGGGTCGCGCGTGTAGGTGATGGACGAGCCGGCATCGAATTTGCTGAGCTTGTAGGGGCCCGAGCCCATCGGCAACTCCAGGGTCGAACTGGAAATGTCGCGCTGCTTGCCGGTGGCGTCCTTGCCTTCCCACCAGTGCTTCGGCAGCACCATCATCTGCCCCAGGATATCCGGCATCTCATGATTGTTTGTGCTCGAGAGGGTGAACGTCACCTGGTCCGCAGCAGTGGCTTCGACCTTGCTCACGTCGCTGTAGTATTGTTGCGAGTTGGGGTTGAGCTTGATCTCCTGCTGGAACGACCAGACGATATCGTCGGGGGTGATCGGGGTGCCGTCCTGCCACTTGGCCTTCGGATTGAGGCGGAAGGTCACCGACGAGATGTCGGGCGGATACGCGACTGCGTCGGCGATCAACGGATATTGCGAGCTCGAGTCGGACAGCGACGGCGTCATCAGCGTCTCGTAGACGAGGCCGAGTGCGATGGCTGGCTGGCCCTGCGGCAGGATCGGGTTGAAGGTGTCGAACGTACCGAAGGCAAACATGCGCGCGAGCCCGCCCTTGGGGGCGTCCGGATTGGCGTAGTCCCAGTGGCCATTGAGCGGCAGCGGCGGATCGTTGATCAGCGACAGCGAGGTGATCCACGGCCCGTTCTGCGCCGGATCGGCGAGAGCAGGTAAGGTGGTGAGGCTGAGGAGCGCGACGGCGGCAAGGGCGAGTTTCATGACAGCAGTCCCGACTGGAAAGGAGGCCGTAAGCCTCGGGCAGAATTTCAGCGAGACCTTAACACGCGGGCCGGCCATCGCTAGGCCAGGCCGGCGCTCACGCCGTGTAACGCCGCCGCGAGCAGGTTGCGCGTGTATTGGGTCTGCGGGGCGGCGAAGATCTCGGCGGTCGGGCCACTTTCGACGACTTTGCCGTCTTTCATCACCAGCACCTCGTCGGCCAGCGCCCGGACCACCCTGAGATCATGCGAAATGAACAGGTAGGTGAGGCCGTGCCGGCGCTGCAAGTCGCGCAACAGGTCCACGATCTGGGCCTGGATGCTCATGTCGAGCGCCGAGGTCGGCTCGTCGAGCACGACGAACTTCGGTTCGAGCACCATGGCGCGGGCGATGGCAATGCGCTGCCGCTGGCCACCCGAAAATTCGTGCGGGTATTCGTGGGCGCGAGCCGGATCGAGGCCAACCTCCAGCAGCGCCCGTTCGACGCGCACCTGCCGCTCGGCGACGGTGAGGCTCGGCAGGTGCACGTTGAGCCCTTCGGCGACGATGGCGCCGATCGGCATGCGCGGCGACAGCGAGCCGTAAGGGTCCTGGAAGACGATCTGCATGTCCTTGCGCAGGGGGCGCATGGCGCCCCATGAGCGCGCCTGGATCTCGCTGCCGAGGAAAGCGATGCGGCCGTTGGACGAGGTGAGGCGGAGCAGCGCGCGGCCGAGCGTAGTCTTGCCAGAACCGGACTCGCCGACGATGCCGAGTGTCTGTCCGGCGCGGATCGCAAGGCTTACGCCGTCCACGGCCCTCACGACGCCGACGGTCCGACGCAGCACGCCGCGCTTGATCGGGAACCAGACCTTGAGTCCGTCGGCGCTGAGCACGACGGGAGCGTTGGGATCGTGGTGCGGCGGCTCGCCGTTCGGCTCCGCGGCCAGCAGTTTCCTGGTGTATTCATGCTGCGGTGAGGTGAAAATCGACTGCGTCGGGGCGGCTTCGACGATTGTGCCCTCGGTCATCACGCAGACGCGATCGGCCATGGCCCGGACGATGCCGAGGTCGTGGGTGATGAACAGCATCGCCATGCCGTGACTGGCCTGCAGCGACTTGAGCAGCGCGAGGATCTGGGCCTGTACCGTAACGTCGAGCGCCGTCGTCGGCTCGTCGGCGATCAACAGGTCCGGTTGGTTGGCCAGCGCCATGGCGATCATCACGCGCTGGCGCTGACCACCCGAGAGTTGATGCGGGTAGCTTTCGAGACGCGCCTCCGCATCGGCTAGGCCAACCTCGTGCAGCAGCTCGAGCGTACGCGCGCGTGCGGTTGTTCGGCCCATGCCCTGGTGCGTGCTGAGGATTTCGCTGACCTGCCGTTCAATGGTGTGCAACGGATTGAGCGACGTCATGGGCTCCTGGAAGACCATCGAGATTTCGGAGCCGCGGATGCGCCGCAGCTCGCGGTCGCCGGCCTTAAGCAGGTCCTCGTCCTTGAAACGAATGCGGCCGCCGACCCTGGCCGCCGCCGGCAGCAGCCGCAGGATCGAGGCCGCCGTCACCGATTTGCCCGAGCCGGACTCGCCGACAAGCGCCAGCGTCTCGCCCTTGGCGATCTCGAAGGAAATGCCGCGCACGGCATGGATCGCCCGCGCATCCAGCACGAAGTCGATCGTCAGCTTGTCGACCGACAGCAGCGCGCTCATGAAAAGGTCTTCCGCGGATCAAACGCGTCGCGCACCGCCTCGCCGACGAAGATCAGCAGCGACAGCATGATCGAAATGGTGAGGAAGCCGGTAAGCGCGAGCCACGGTGCGCCGAGGTTGTCCTTCCCTTGCGACAGCAACTCGCCCAGCGAGGGCGAGCCCGGTGGCAAGCCGAAGCCGAGGAAATCGAGCGAGGTGAGGGTGGTGATCGAGCCGCCGAGGATGAACGGCAGGAAGGTGAGGGTCGCGACCATGGCGTTGGGCAACAAATGCCGACGCATGATCGTGAGGTTGCCGACGCCCAGCGCTCGTGCGGCGGCGACATACTCGAAGTTGCGGCCGCGCAGGAACTCGGCGCGTACGAGCCCGACCAACGTCACCCACGAGAACAGCAGCAGAATGACCAGCAGACTCCAGAAGCTCGGCTCGATCACGCTCGAGATGATCAGCAACAGATAGAGCGAGGGGATGGCAAC
>Ga0068852_100001906_pt1 | contig 14193 bp, 14 predicted proteins | sample KBSCornC22_FD_66594 | JGI IMG/M metagenome (GOLD analysis project Ga0068852, IMG submission 66594) | Corn rhizosphere microbial communities from Kellogg Biological Station, Michigan, USA - KBS Corn C2-2 | ecosystem: Host-associated > Plants > Roots > Rhizosphere > Soil ... | reverse complement strand
AAGTGCCCGCCCGCCATCACAGTGGTGCCGCCTGGGACTGCAGCGCGTTCGATGACGAGCACCTTGGCGCCGTTCGCCGCCGCTTCGACCGCTGCGCAGCCGCCACCCATGCCGAACCCGATGACGAGCACGTCGACCGTGTGCGACCAGTCCTCCACCTCGTCCACACTGACGGTTTTGGGGATCTCGGCACTCATGACGTCTGCTCCCTGATCGATGCGAAGAAGTCGACCATCATCGGCTCCAGCCGTGCCAACTCGATGAAGGGCACCCCGACGTCGGTGCCGTCGACGTAGGCAAAGTGCATCGCCCCGTCTGCCATCGAGCCGCGCTGAGCGATCGCCACCCCGTTTGCCTCCGCCGCTGCGAGTGCCGCCTCGAAGTCTGCCGGGACCATGCACACATGATGCAGGCCACCGCCGTGAGCGCGGAGGTGCTCGGCGTAGATGCTCTCGCCCCTAACGGGCTGGATCAGTTCCAGCTGCATCTCGCCGAGGTAGGCGAGGCTGACGTGGATGGTGAAGTCGGCCGGTTCACCGCGATAGGTGCAGGTCTCAGGCGGAAAGTGCACGTCGGTGAGCCGCACCCAGCTCTTGACCCCGAAGTGCTTGGTGAAGAACTTCTCCGTCGCATCGATGTCCGCGATGACCCATGCGGTTTGCATGATCGGTGAGTCAGTGATGGTCACGTCGCGGAGCCTAAGCGCTTGTGCTTAGTATCGCAATCGTTGCGCTTTACTCTTGGACATTCTGCGGCTAGCGTCACCGCCGTGGTGGCACCTGCTTCGCGAGACCGGTCCGACGCCCGCGACCGGTTGCTGCTCGCTGCCGAGCGGCTCATCGCCGAGCGGGGCATGGACGCGCCGCTGCGCGACGTGGCAGTGGAAGCGGGCCAGCGCAACAACTCTGCGGTGCACTACTACTTCGGCTCCCGTGACGGCTTGATTCAAGCGGTGATCGATCGGCGGCAGGCACCGTTGGAGGCACGCCGACTGGAGCTCCTCGCGGAGCACGAGGCAGCTGGCTCCGGCGATGATGTGCGCTCGCTGGTACGGATCCTCGTCGAGCCGATGTTCCACGTGCCATACGAGGACGGCGCCTCGCAATATGCGCGCTTCCTGGAGCAGGTGCGCACACTGCTGACCGAGCAGCAGCTGGACTTCTCGCAGTGGCCGACGTCGAAGATGATCACCGCGCGGATCCAACGCACTCTTGCCGGCTTGCCCGCCGATGTCCGGCGCCTGCGGCTGGCGTCGATGGCGACTGTGATGTTCGCCCTCATGGCCGACGCCGAACGACGTGCCGACGCGACTGGCGAGCGGCTCAGCGTCGATTCCCCCGGGCGCGCCGAGATCATCACCATGCTCGTCGGCCTGCTTACCGCGTCAACCCCATGATCTCGACCAACCAAGGAGTGGCTCCATGACCGCTAGTTCGACAGAACGCCTCCAGCGCTTCACCGGCCGGAGGGTGGTCGTCACCGGCGCCGCCGGCGGTGTCGGCACCAGCGTGTGTGAGCTGTTTCGAGCCGAGGGAGCGACGGTGTTCGGCGGCGATGTCGTGGCCGCGGACGGCATCGCTCAACTCGACCTGACCGACGAGACGTCGGTTGCCGCGTTCGCCGAGGCCGCCGTCGCTGAGCTCGGCGGGGTCGACATTCTGGCCAACATCGCGGGGATGCAGACGTTCACGAAGGTCGAGGAGATCACCGCGGGACTGCTGCGCAGGCACTTCGACGTCAACGCAGCCGGGCCACTGCTGCTGGCGCAGGCGCTGCTGCCGGCCTTGACGGAGTCCAAGGGCAACATCGTGTCGATCACGTCGATCTCGGCGATGATGGGGCAGCCGTACAACATCGCCTACTGCGCGAGTAAAGCGGCGCTGCTGCTGGGTATGCGAGCCCTGGCCATCGAGGTGGCGGGACGCGGCATTCGCGTCAACTGCATCTCCCCCGGTGGCATCGACACGGCCATGACGGAGAAGGCTGCTCACGACCTGCCGGCCGACATCGACTGGAGCCTGATCCCGAAGAGCATCGGAGTGATCCCAGGCTTCATGCCGCCGGTGGACATCGCCGAGGCCGTGCTGTTCCTCGCCTCCGACGCCGCGGCGTCGATCACTGCCGCAAACCTGGTCGTAGACCGCGGTGTCATCTGGTAACTCGCCTTGATCAACTCGCGGTGAAGCCTGCCTTGGCGAGCTTCACCGCGACTTGATCATCAGCCCGCCCTGGACCCGCCCGGGTACCCACCAGGCTGTTGATCATGACGGGTGAGAACGAGTGAGGGGCGGATGCGACTGCGCCAGGCAATCCGCCCCTCCCTCACGTCACGAGCAGCCGCTGGTTGACCCGCAGCCCTCGCAGACGAAGCAGGACCCAGCCGGACGCATCTTGGTGCCGCAGTTCATGCAGAGCGGAGCATCCGAGGACCCACCGAGCAGTGAGTCCATCAGTTCGGTGGAGCTGTGCACCCCCACCGGTGCCGGTTCGGCGGCGGGAGCCTCGTCCTCGACAACCGCAGCCGTGACCGGAGCGGACTGCGCCAGCGCCTGCAGGTCGAGGCCGTCGTCGTCGGTCTCTTCGAGCGGCTCGTACGAGCCGGTGTCGAGCTGACGTGTCCGCTCCTCCGCGGTGTGGATGCCCAGTGCCGAGCGAGTCTCGAATGGCAGGTAGTCCAGGGCCAGGCGGCGGAAGATGTAGTCGAGGATCGACTGCGCCATCCGGATGTCCGGGTCGTCGGTGAGACCGGCCGGCTCGAATCGCATGTTGGTGAACTTCTGCACGTAGGTCTCGAGCGGCACGCCGTACTGCAGCGCGATCGAGATCGCGATGGAGAAGGCGTCCATGACGCCGGCGAGCGTCGAGCCCTGCTTGCCGAGCTTCAGGAAGACCTCACCGAGGCCGTCGTCGGGGTAGGAGCCCGCCGTCATGTAACCCTCGGCGCCGCCGACCGCGAACGACGTGGTCTTCGACGGCCGCGACTTCGGCAGCCGGGTACGCGTCGGCCGGAACTCGATGACCTTCTCGACCTCAGCCTTCTCGCTCGTCTTGGCTTCCTTGCCGGCCGAGAGCGGCTGGCCGACCTTGCAGTTGTCGCGATAGACGGCGAGGGCCTTGATGCCCAGCTTCCAGCTCTGGAAGTAGACGTCCTCGATGTCTTCGACAGTGGCGGTCTCCGGGAGGTTGACCGTCTTCGAGATAGCACCGGACAGGAACGGCTGAGCCGCGGCCATCATGCGGACGTGGCCCATGGCCTTGATCGCCCGTGCACCCATCGCGCAGTCGAAGACCTCGTAGTGCTCGGTGCGCAGGCCCGGTGCGTCGATGACGTGGCCGTGTTCGGCGATGTACTCGACGATCGCCTCGACCTGCTCCTCCTGGTAGCCGAGGACCCGGAGCGCACGCGGCACCGTCTGGTTGACGATCTGCATCGAGCCGCCACCGACCAGCTTCTTGAACTTGACCAGCGCGAGGTCGGGCTCAACGCCGGTGGTGTCGCAGTCCATCATCAGGCCGATGGTGCCGGTGGGCGCGAGCACCGAAGCTTGGGCGTTGCGCCAGCCGTTCGTCTCGCCGAGCTTGTTGCCCTTCGCCCACTCCTCGGTGGCGACTGCGAAGATCGCGCGGTCGATGTCGTCCACCGAGCGGGCAGCGTCGTTCGCCGCGGCGTGCTTGCGCATGACCCGCGCGTGAGCGGTGGCGTTGCGGGCAAAGCCTGCGTACGGGCCGACGATGCCGGCGAGCTCAGCCGAACGACGGTAGGACGTGCCCGTCATCAGCGAGGTGATCGCACCGGCGAGCGCGCGGCCGCCGTCGGAGTCGTAGGCGTGACCAGAGGCCATCAGCAGCGCGCCGAGGTTGGCGTAGCCGATGCCGAGCTGGCGGTAGTCACGGGTGTTGACGCCGATGGCCTCCGTAGGGAAGTCGGCAAAGCAGATCGAGATGTCCCTCGCGGTGATGATCAGCTCTACCGACTTCACGAACTTGGCCGAGTCGAAGGTGTTGTCGTCGTTGAGGAACTTCATCAGGTTCAGCGACGCGAGGTTGCACGACGTGTTGTCCAGACTCATGTACTCCGAGCACGGGTTCGACGCGGTGATACGGCCCGTCTCCGGGTTGGTGTGCCAGTCGTTGATCGTGTCGTCGTACTGGATGCCCGGGTCGGCGCACTCCCAAGCCGCCTTCGCGACCTTGCGGAACAGCTCCTTCGCGTCCACGGTCTCGATCACCTCGTGGGTGCTGCGGGCGCGCAGACCGAACTCCGTGCCCTCCTCAACCGCGCGCATGAACTCGTCCGAGACGCGCACCGAGTTGTTCGCGTTCTGGTACTGCACGCTGGTGATGTCGGCGCCGCCGAGGTCCATGTCGAAGCCTGCGTCACGGAGGACGCGAATCTTGTCCTCCTCGCGGGCCTTCGTCTCGACGAACTCGACGATATCGGGGTGGTCGATGTCGAGCACGACCATCTTCGCGGCGCGACGCGTCGCACCACCGGACTTGATCGTTCCGGCGGAGGCGTCCGCGCCGCGCATGAAGCTGACCGGACCCGAGGCCGTGCCGCCCGAGGACAGCAACTCCTTCGACGAGCGGATGCGCGAAAGGTTGAGCCCAGCGCCGGAACCACCCTTGAAGATGAGCCCTTCCTCGCGGTACCAGTTCAGGATCGAGTCCATCGTGTCGTCGACGGACAGGATGAAGCAGGCGCTCACCTGCTGCGGCGAGGTCGTACCCACGTTGAACCACACCGGGGAGTTGAAGCTGAACACCTGGTGCAGCAGCATCCACGTCAGCTCGTGCTCGAAGATCTCCGCGTCGGCGGGTGACCGGAAGTAGCCGTACTGTTCGCCTGCCGCGCGGTACTTGTGCACGACGCGGTCGATCAACTGGCGCAGCGACCACTCACGGGTGTCGGACCCGACAGCTCCGCGGAAGTACTTCGTCGTGACGATGTTGGCCGCGTTCACCGACCAGAAGTCCGGGAATTCGACGCCGCGCTGCTCGAAGTTGATCGAACCGTCCCGCCAGTTCGTCATCACGACGTCGCGGCGCTCCCAGGTGACCTCTGCGTAGGGATGAACGCCCTCGGTCGTGTAGACCCGCTCGACGACGAGCCCGTTCGCGGGGTAGGCGGGTGCCGGCTCGGCAGGCGCCTGGGATGCCTTCGAAGCAGCTGACTTCTGAACGGCCTCGGTCATGTTCGGTCCATTTCTCGCATGTGCGCGGTTCGTGCTGGGCTCGGGTGTCTGGGACAAACGGTGGTGCTGTCGTGCTGCGGCGTTGTGCTGGTGGTTCTGCGTCATGGACCGCCGTCGTGGTGGCGGTGCTCGCTGCGAAGGTCAGCGATGGCCTTCTCGAAATCGTCGATGGAACTGAACCCTTGGTAGACGGAGGCGAACCGTAGGTAGGCGACCTCGTCGAGGGTGCGGAGGGGGCCCAGAATTGCCAGCCCGACCTCCTCGCTCGGCACCTCGGCCATACCGGCCGCGCGGATCGTGTCCTCGACGGTCTGCGCGAGCTGAGCCAACGCGTCCTCATCGACGGGGCGTCCGTGACAGGCCCGTCGCACTCCGCTGACGACCTTCTGCCGGCTGAACGGCTCAGTGACCCCGCTGCGCTTGATCACGGCGAGGGTGGCTTCCTCGACGGTGGTGAAGCGGCGGCCACACTCCTGGCAGGACCGGCGGCGACGGATGACCTGACCCTCGTCGTGCTCGCGGGAGTCGACGACCCGGGAGTCCGCGTGACGGCAGTACGGACAGCGCATGGAACTCCCCTCGTCTAACTCGACCGGGCAGATCCGCCTGCCTGGTATGTCTCATTTGTTGCCCGCTTGTGGATAAATCTGTCGACAACCCTGGGGATCGAGTGTGGATCGCGTGTGGACAAGAATCGCGATCTGTGGACGAGTAACCCCAATGTGTGGACGAAGTACAAGCGTGTAACTACTACATGTAGGGGTGAACCGTAGAACGGGATCGAGTGTTCCGCAAGAGCGAACTTGCGCGTGTCGCGCTCGGATTTCGCTGGCCGGCTCAGCGAGTGCGCAGCAGCTGGCCCGGCTGGAGCACGACGCCGCCGAGGTGATTGAGCCGCTGAAGACGCTCAACCTCTACTCGAGGGTCGGTCTTCGGGGCCACGCGCGCGGCGATCGACCAGAGCGAATCCCCTTGCTGCACCGAGACATTCGCCGGCACGGAGCCCGAGGCGTCGCTCGCCGAAGGCGGGGCACTCGCCCAGGCGATGCCGATGATGGCCGCAGCCATCAGGCCGACGAGGCCGGACAGCACCACCACGCCGCGGCGGGTTAGCCGGAGCGGCGCCGAGACCGAACGCGGCGCCGGCTGGTACAAGTCGGTAACGGTGGCAAGTGGCCGCTCCGGATACGTATGGCGGGCGCGCTCCGGAATGTCGAACACCGGCACGAACTCTGTAGCTACCGACATGGGAACCCCTCACTTCGATCCCGCGCCCGACCACCGAAGTCGAACGCGCGTTCTATCGAACGTCTATTCGAAGGTCTACCAGGGGGGTCCGACAATTTCCAGATCCGTGCGGCGTGTCGTTCGAACACGTGTTTGAGAAAGTCGTCATGTCGGGCTAACGTCCTGGGTGTTCGCAGACGATCTCAGGAGGCAGCACCGTGGCAGACAAAGTGGCCGGCAAAGCCGCAACACGGGCCGTTCGACGGCCCACAGGCGGCTCCACGAGCGACTCGAGCTCGGCCGAGAAGCGCGGTCCTGGCCGTCCCAAGGTCACCGAGCTTCCTGACCCGCGCACCGGCCTGACCCGCCGTCAGCAGGCGATCCTGGACGTCATCCGGGACTCGGTGGAGCGCCGCGGCTATCCCCCGTCGATCCGCGAAATCTGCGAATCCGCCGGTCTCGCGTCAACCTCGAGCGTGGCTCACCAACTCGCCATGCTGGAGCGGAAAGGCTTCCTGCGCCGCGATCCGAACCGCCCGCGTGCTGTCGACGTGCGCTCCAGCGGGGACGAGCGCCCGAAGGCGGCACGCCGTGCCGTCGCGGTCACGGACGACGCTCCGCGCGGTGACACCCCGGTATTCGTCCCCGTCGTCGGCCGCATCGCCGCCGGCGGCCCGATCCTCGCCGAGCAGATGATCGAAGAGGTCTACCCGCTCCCGAAGTCCCTCGTCGGCGACGGCCCGCTCTTCATGGTCAAGGTCGTCGGGGATTCGATGATCGACGCCGCGATCGCCGACGGTGACTGGGTCGTCGTGCACCAGCAACAAGACGCCGACCAGGGTGACATCGTTGCCGCGATGATCGACGGCGAGGCCACCGTCAAGACCCTCAAGCGTCGTGACGGGCACGTCTGGCTGATGCCGCACAACCCGGCCTACCAGCCGATTCCCGGCGACGAGGCCACCATTCTGGGGCGCGTCGTCACCGTACTGCGCAAGCTCTGACGTCGACAACGCTGATCGTCTTAATCAAGGCGGCCGCCACCCGGTACAGGTAGCGGCCGCCTTGATTACGGATGCGTCAGTTGCGGAAAAGGCCTATTCGACAGGCCGTTCGTCCGGAGTGGTCGCAGCAGGCGCCGTGGCTGGCTGCGGCTGGCTTGCCTCCGCGGATGTCGGGGCCGCCTCCACGGCAGGCGTAGCCGCCGGCGTGGTGGCAGCAGCCTCGCGGGCTTTGTCGTCCTCGCCCATGCCCTTGATCTCGGTCTTGAAGATGCGCAGCGAGCGGCCCAGCGAACGCGACGCGTCGGGCAGCTTCTTGTAGCCGAACAACACGATCACGAGGCCGATGAGCACGATCCAGTGCCACGGTGCGTCCCAGCCCATTGTGGTTCTCCTTGGTATGCGGGGGCGGCGTCTACCGGCCGCCTGATCAGCGTCCCCAGTAAGTCAAGCCTACGCCAGCCCTACGTCTCACCCAGTTATTCGTCAAGAACCGGGAATCGGTTGCATCGGCCTCAACCGGACGCCGCGTACCCAGCGAGCGCGGCCGCAAGACCGGGCCGCACCCGCGCCTTGAGGCGGGTTCCGTCGGGGGTGTGCTCGGTGCTGATCACCTCGGCGTCGGTATGCATCCGCGCCACCAGATCCCCGCGGTCATAGGGCACCAACACGTCCACCTCGACCTGTGGACGCGGCAGCATCTGCTCGATCGTCACCCGCAGGGCTTCGATGCCCTCGCCGGTGGCGGCGGAGACGAGCACGGCGTCCGGGGCGAGGCTGCGCAGCCGGGTGAGGGTCTCCGGGTCCGCAGCGTCCACCTTGTTGAAGACCAGACGCTCCGGGACGTGCGTTGCCTCGATATCGATGAGAACGGCCCGGACAGCACTGATCTGGGCCTCTGGATCGGCATCCGAGGCGTCCACGACGTGCAGGATGAGGTCTGCTTCGGCGACTTCCTCGAGCGTGGAGCGGAACGCCTCGACGAGCTGGGTCGGCAGGTGCCGCACGAACCCGACGGTGTCGGCCAGGGTGTATTCGCGCCCGTCCGCGGTGTGAGTACGGCGCACGGTCGGGTCGAGAGTCGCAAACAGGGCGTTCTCGACGAGCACGCCCGCGTCGGTCAGCCGATTCAGCAGCGATGACTTGCCCGCGTTCGTGTACCCAGCCAGGACCACACTCGGCACGTGGCCGCTTACCCGTCGTGAGCGCTTCACGTCCCGAGCCGTCTTCATCCCGGCGATCTCACGGCGCAACTTCGCCATGCGCGAGTTGATCCGGCGGCGGTCGATCTCGATCTTCGTCTCACCCGGGCCACGGCCACCGATGCCGACGCCGTTCGCGGCGCGTCCACCGACCTGGCGCGAAAGCGATTCACCCCAGCCGCGTAACCGCGGCATCAGGTACTGCAGTTGGGCTAGCTCGACCTGAGCCTTGCCCTCCTTCGAGCTCGCATGCTGGGCGAAGATGTCGAGGATCAGGGCGGTGCGGTCCACAACCTTGACCTTCACCACCTGTTCCAACTGCCGCAGCTGTCCAGGTGCCAGCTCACCGTCGCAGATCACTGTGTCAGCGCCGGAGGCCAGGACAATGTCGCGAAGATCCTTGGCCTTGCCCGATCCGATGTAGGTCGCGGGATCGGGCTTGGAACGCCGTTGAATGAGCCCTTCCAGCACCTGCGAACCGGCCGTCTCAGCCAGCCGCGCGAGCTCGGCCAGTGAGTTCTCGGCCTCACGCTGGGTTCCGCTCGTCCAGACGCCGACGAGCACGACCCGCTCGAGGCGGAGCTGGCGGTACTCGACCTCGGTGATGTCTTGCAGCTCGGTCGACAAACCCGCCACGCGCCGAAGCGCCTGACGTTCGGAAAGTTCATAGTCGCCGGTGCCGTGGTCCGAGTCGTCGTAGTCGGCGCCGTCGTCGAAATATTCAGTCATCTCGACATCCATCGTGACACGCCGACACCAAGCCAATAACGATCACGCACCGCGCAACAGCGCCTCGTCGAGGTCCAGCTCCGCCACGATGACCGCAGGGCCGGTCAGCTCGACCGTGCCATCCGGGTACCAGGTGACCCAGCACGTACCGCCGGGGACGTCGACTCGCCAGGGTTCTCCGTCGGAGATACGCCCGGCGTCCACAGCCGCAGCCACGGCAGCAGCGCAGATCCCCGTGCCGCAGGAGCGGGTTTCGCCGACCCCACGCTCGAACACCCGCATCCGCAGGTGCCGCTCGCCCGTGCCGACGATGAACTCGACGTTCTGGCCGTGTGCCAGGGCCGGCTCCACCAGTGGCGGGGATCCAAGATCCAGACCAGCCAGTTCGTCTGACGACTGCAGGCTCACCACCACGTGCGGGTTCGGAATCGTCAGGGCGAGCAGAGCGGTCCGAGCGGCGTCGCGGGCGACGGTGACGACCGGCCGGTCGGCAAGGATCACAGGCTGCCCCATCCGCACGCTGATGTCGCCGTCAGCGCGCAGCCGTGCATTCACGATCCCGCCGCGGGTCGCCACCGCCGCTTCTTGTTCAACGAGCTTGGCGCGTTCTAGGTAGCGCAGAAAGACGCGTACCCCGTTGCCGCACATCTCGGCGATCGAGCCGTCGGCATTCCGGTAGTCCATGAAGAACTCGGCGTCGGAGGCTTGATCCACAGCTTCGGGGTGCTTCGCACTACGAACAACGCGCAGGATTCCGTCGGCACCGATCCCGGCGCGCCGGTCACAGATGCGGCGCACGGCTGTCTCGGAGAGCTCGTGGGCCCCGTCGAGATCCGGGATGATCACGAAGTCGTTCTCCGTGCCATGCCCTTTCAGCGCGTGCATGCCTCCAGGGTAGGCGTTATCGCGGCCTGGGATAGGGCAACCAGGTCCGATGCGGCACCGTCGAGCCACACGATCCGGGGATCCCGGCGAAACCAGGAACGCTGACGGCGCACGAAGCGGCGCGTCGTTCGAACCGTCTCCGCGACAGCCACCTCGAGATCCCCGACGACCGTGCCGGCGTCGTCCAGGCATGCGAGCAACTGGGCGTAACCGAGGGCCTTTCCGGCGGTTGGGCTGCCACGGAGCCCGGCAGGCAGCAGCGAGCGCACCTCGTCGAGAAGCCCGGCTTCCATCATGTGGCTGACTCGCCGCTCGACGCGCTCGTCAAGATCGGCGCGGTCGAGGCCGAGGTGCAAAGTCGGATACACCGACTGGTAGTCCGGCATGGATGCGCTGTAGGGACGTCCCGTCAGCTCGATCACCTCCAGCGCTCGGGCGATGCGCCGGCCGTTGCTGGGCAGGATGGTGGCCGCAGCGGCTGGATCGAGCTCGGTGAGGCGGCGATGCAGAACTGCGGGTCCCAGCTCGTCGAGCTCTGCGTAGAGCGCGGCCCTGATCTCGGGTGACTGCCCGGGGAAGTCCAGCTTGTCCAGGGCTGCTCGGAGGTAGAGACCAGATCCGCCCACCACGATGGGAAGCCGGCCGCGTCCGAGGATCTCGTCGATCACCTCGCGGGCCAGGATTTGATACCGGGCGACGGTGGCCAGCTGGGTCACCGGCCAGACGTCGATGAGGTGGTGGGCGATCCCGGCCCGCTCAGCCAGGTCCGGCTTGGCGGTACCGATGTCCATCCCCGCGTAGAGCTGCATCGAGTCGGCGTTGACGACCTCACCACCGAAATGCGCTGCCAGAGCAATCGCGAGGGCGGTCTTGCCGGTGGCCGTCGGGCCGACGATGGCGACGACCGGAGAGTCAGACATCCCGCAGCCAGGTCGCGACGAAGTAGCCGACCCCGTACGGCGCCACATCGGCCAGGACCGCTGTGCGGTAGCGCTCGGCACCGAGCACGGAGCCGGCGGCACGCCACGCCGGCACGCCCACCGCCATCAACTCGGCGCCGACCTTCTCGTCGAGCTCGGCCAACGCATCGGCGTCGCCTGCTTCGAGCGCGCTGACCACCGCTGCGTCGGAGCCCTCCGCGCGTTCGTCGAGGTGACCCGGGGCCGCGACGCTTCGGCGAGCGCTGCCGTCCCCGAGCACCACCAACGCGATCTCGGAGTCCTCAGCCAGGCGCAACAGCTCCACAGCGGCCGAGCTGGTCGAAAAATCAGGCCCGACGGAGATGCCGATCGCGCTCGATCGGGGACCGAGGGTGTCGCGAACAAGCCAGGCGCCGACCGTCAGCGCGAGGGGTAGCTCCAGCGCGCCGCCGCAGGTGGAAGCACCAAGATGGATCTCCCCAGCCAGGCCGAAACCGGCCAAGGTGCCCCGGGCCAAGGGCGAATGAAGGATGGAAGTGGGCCCGGCACCGATCAGCACGAGCTGGTGGCCTGACGCGGCAACAGCGCGGATCGCCGTCCGGCAGGCATCACGGAGGTCGTCAAGCTCCGGAGCGGCACTGCCTGCCAGATCCGGTACCAACACGGGTGGTTGCGGGCAGAACGCGGCCCCTGAGATCACGATCCGAGCCTATCTGGACGCGCGGTGGGACGAGCCGGGCCGAGATCGTGTTCAATGCTGAGTCATGGGTTCGGAGTTTGGGCGTATCGACCCCGACGGCACTGTCTTTGTGACAACTGCCGACGGCGAGCGCGAGATCGGTTCGTGGCAGGCAGGTGACGCCGAGGCCGGCCTTGCCTTCTACATCCGTCGCTACGACGACCTGGCCACCGAGGTGTCCCTGCTGGAGAAGAGGCTGGAGTCCGGCGCAGGCGACCCGACTGCGACCCACACACAGGCCGAGGCCCTCAAGGCCTCGCTGGCCACGGCTGCCGTGATCGGCGATCTCGCCGCTCTCGATGCGCGGCTCACTGCTCTGCTCGGCAAGGCCGACGAGCAGGTTGCGGCCAAGGCGCAGGCGCGCGAGCAGGCCAAGGCCGACGCGGTGGCGGCGAAGGAAACCCTGATCGCCGAGGCCGAGAAGATCGCCGAGTCGTCCACCTCATGGAAGGTCGCCGGCGATCGGCTCCGAGCGATCGTCGACGAATGGAAGCAGATCCGCGGTGTCGACCGGCGCACCGACGACGCGCTGTGGAAGCGGTTCGCAGCGGCCCGAGACGCGTTCGGCAAGCGGCGCGGCCAGCATTTCGCCCAGCTCGACGCCGAACGCGGCAACGCAAAGCAAATCAAGGAGAAGCTCGTCGAACGTGCCGAGGCGCTCGCGACGTCCAGCGACTGGAAGGACACCGCCGCGTCCCTTCGCGACCTGATGGGCGAATGGAAAGCCGCTCCCCGCGCCGCGAGGGACGTGGAAGATGGCCTGTGGACCCGCTTCCGGGCCGCCCAGGACTCCTTCTTCGCCCGCCGGTCCGAGGTCTTCGGCGAGCGCGACGCCGAGCAGGCTGAGAACCAGAAGAAGAAGGAAGAGCTCATCGCACGGGCCGAACGGATCGAGCTCAGCGATCCCAAGGCCGCGCAGTCGCAACTGCGCGAGCTGCAGAGCCAGTTCGACGAGATCGGCCACGTTCCGCGCGATGCCATGCGGCGCATCGACGACCGGATGCGCGCGGCCGAGCAGCGCGTCCGTGACGCCGTTGACGCCGAGTGGCGGCAGGGCAGCGTGGACAGCAATCCATTCCTCGCGGCGCTGCGCGAGCGACTGGCCGAGGCCGAAGCCAAGCTCGAACGTGCACGGACCTCGGGCGACGCAGCACGTATTGCGAAGGCCGAGGCTGAGGTCGAAGCGCGCAAGGCCCTGTTGCCGCAGTAATCTCGCGACCATGACCAGTGCACTCGCTCCGACAGCCATCACCGCAGACGGTCCGCTGCCGACCGATCCGCAAGCGATCGTCGAGGCGTTCCTCGCTGCCGGCACGACGGCAGACATGACGGTCGCGAGTGCCCTGCTCGCCGAGGACGTCGTCTACGTCAACGTCGGGATGCCTACGGTTCGGGGCCGCGACCGCGTGCTCAAAGTGCTCAGCGGCCTCGGTAGGCCAGGCGTCGGTTTCGAGGTTTACCTGCACGCCGTCTCCGCCGCAGGCGGAACCGTGCTCACCGAGCGCACGGATGTCCTGACATTCGGACCCGTCCGGATGCAATTCTGGGTGGCCGGCCGGTTCGACGTCGTCGATGGGGAGATCACCCTCTGGCGCGACGCGTTCGACTACGTCGACATCCTGCGCGCCACCGTGCGCGGACTGGTCGGCGCGCTCGTGCCGCCGTTGCGCCCGAGCGCACCGACTTCGGTTGATTCGGTACCGGGCAAGCGCCCGTTCCCGAGGGACTAGCCGCCTGGTCGCGGCCCGATCGTCAGCAGGCGCGACGGGGCGGGGTGCGCTGACTCACCCAGACCGCGCCACGGCCGATGGTCGGTGTAGCCAGCATCGGCCACCAGATGGTGCGGTGCGGCGTAAGTGATCGTGGTGCGCACGGTGTCGCCTGGGCGGACCCGCCCAGCCTCCGCTTTCACGTGGACCAGCCGTCCGTCGCGAGCGCGACCCGAGACACGCCCGGTTGCTGCGTTCTTGCGGCCCTCGGTCGTCACGAGCACCTCTACCTCGGTGCCTTCCAGCGCCCGGGCAGCCTCCCAGGAGATGGCGTCCTGCACCTCGACGAGGCGCTCGTACCGTTGTTGCACGACCGCCTTGTCGACCTGGTCGGGCATGTCCGCCGCCGCCGTACCTGGACGCTTGGAGTACTGGAACGTGTACGCGCTGGCAAACCGCGCTTCGCGCACCACGTCCAACGTCTGCTCGAAGTCGGCCTCCGTCTCACCAGGGAACCCGACGATGATGTCTGTGGTGATCGCGGCGTGGGGCATGGCGGAACGGACCCGCTCGATGATGGCCAGGT
>Ga0068852_100001903_pt1 | contig 14203 bp, 13 predicted proteins | sample KBSCornC22_FD_66594 | JGI IMG/M metagenome (GOLD analysis project Ga0068852, IMG submission 66594) | Corn rhizosphere microbial communities from Kellogg Biological Station, Michigan, USA - KBS Corn C2-2 | ecosystem: Host-associated > Plants > Roots > Rhizosphere > Soil ... | reverse complement strand
GGGGTGGATCTCGGGGCCCGTCTCGCCGTCGTCGCCACCACCGACATAGGTGTGCGAGTTGGACAGCTCGCTGAGCATTTCGCCGATCAGGTAATTGACGTCCTCGCGCGATCCCGCCGCGGGCAGCAGCGCCGCATATTTGTCGTGCACGGCCTTCCAGTCGACGCCGTTCATCTGCGGGTTGAAGAACATGTCGCGCTCGAGCCGCCAGCCGTTGTCGAACATCTCCGCCCATTCGGCGCGCGGATCGACCAGCAGGCGCATGTGGTCGAGGTCCAGCGCCTTGACGCTGTCCTCGTCCTTCATCGCGTCCTTCTTCGCGTCGACGACCTTGTAGTCGTCCTTATGCTGGATCAGCACCCGCTTGCCGTCGGCGGACAGCGAGTAGGCATCGACGTTGCCCGCCACGACATCGTCGTCGCGGGTCTTGAGGTCATAGACGTGCAACGCCGACGTATCGCCGGTCAGCGGACCGGTCAGCGTGTTTACCTGCGACGACAGATAGAAGATGTGCCCCGGCCGGACATCGAACGAGGTGATGTTCCCCGCCTTGATCGGAAGCGCGGCGACGCGGTCCATCATCCCGGCGAGATCGACGCGCATCGGCGGGATCAGGACGGACGCGGGCCTCGCCTTCGCGCCCTTGGCGGAATCCTTCGGATTGGCGCTTTCGTCCTTGTCGCTGGCTTCGTCGTCGCCGCTCTTGAGTGCGCCTTCGTCCGAGCGCGGCGCGACCGCCGACGGCGTGTCCTTGGCCAGCGGGATCGCGTAGATTCCGATGGACTTCACCTCGGCGAAGTCGAAGTCGACGTCCGGCGCGACCATGTTCTCGTTCCGCGACGACAGGAAGTAGAGATACTTCCCGTCGGGCGACCAGTTGGGCGCGTAATTGACGTTGTCGCCGCGGCCGATCTCGGTCAGCTGCCCGGTCGGGATCGCGTAGAGGTAGATGTTCCGCCGGTCGCCGTGCGTGACCATCGTGAAGGCGAGCCAGCGGCCGTCGGGCGAGAAGCTCTGGTCGTGGATTTCGCTGTTCTTGTCCTGCGCGATCATCCGCGGCGCGCCGCCTTGCGTTCCGACCAGCCACAGCCGGTGCTCGCCGTCGCTGAACGCGAGCGAGCCGCCGTCGGGCGACCACACCGGGCCGTAGTAATAGCCGGTCGGAAAGTGAGTCAGCACGCGCTCGGGGCCGCCTTCCGCGGGCCGGATCGCGACCTGCTGGCCGCCGCCCACGTCGGTCGTGTAGGCGACCCATTCGCCGTCGCGCGACCAGACCGGATGGTCCTCGTCGATCGCCTGGGTCGACGTGAGGTCCCGCGTCGCGCCATGTTCGGTCGGCACCGAGAAAATGTCGCCGCGCGCGGAGAAGAGGGTGCGCTTGCCGTTCGGCGCGAGCGCGAAGTCGGTCTGCCCGGCGGGATCCGAATTGCGCAGGGAATCCTTGGCCGAGACCACGTGCGGGCGGGTGCGGATATTGTCGTCTGGCAGCGACACCGGCACTTCATGCACCTGCTCGTCGGGCAGGCTCATCACGTAGAGCTTGCCGGCATCGCTGAACGAGATCGCGTCGCCGCCGAGCGCGGGGAAGTCGATGTCGTAGTCGGTGAAGTGCGTGACCTGCCTGTCCTGGCCGCTGTCGAGGTCATGGACCCAGATGTTCTCGCGCCGGCTCGGGTCGCGGTCGGACAAATAATAGATCTTCCGCCCGTACCACATCGGCGAGGTGTCGGTGCCCGACCAGTTGGTGATCCGGTCGAGTTTCCGCGTCGTGAAATTGTAGGTGTAGACGTCCTGCGCCAGGCCGCCGTTGTAGCGCTTCCAGGTGCGGAAATTGCGGAAGATGCGGTTGTACGCGATGCTCTGCCCGTCCGGCGAGAAGGTCGCGAGACCGACCGCGCTGTCGATCGGCATCGGGCTCGGCAGCCCGCCTTCGACCGGCACCTTGTACATGTTCTGGATCCAGCTGTTCCACGCGTCTCGCTTGGACAAATAGACCACGTATTTCGAATCCGGCGTCCAGGTGACGACCATGTTGTCGGGCCCGTGCCGCCCGCCGGTGCCGCCCTCGGCGGCGGGATGGTAGGTGAGGCGCCGCGCGGCGCCGCCGCTGGTCGGGATGACCCAGAGGTCGGTGCCGGCGTTGCTCGCTTCGGTGTAAGCGATCCAGCGTCCGTCGGGGGAAACGCGCGGGAACATGTCCTGCCCCGCCGCGCTCGTCAGCCGAACCGCGGTCCCGCCGCTCTTCGCGACCATCCAGATGTTGCCGTCGGCGACGAACACGACATTGGGCCCGAACGGCTGCGAGAAACGCGGGATGCTCGCCTGGGCGGCCGGAATGGCTGCGCCGCCCAGCACCAGGGCGGTCAGTAGACGAAGTGCTTTCATTTGGATTCTCCCCCGAGGAGAAGAGTCTTACCTTGTCTCGCGCCGCGGTCTACTGCCGCTTGCCGACGACCGGCTGATTTGACTGGAGTGAAGCTTGCGGATTCTCGCTCTCGCCGCCGCCGGGGCACTGGTCGCCGCGGCGCCCGCACCGAAGATGGACGCCGACACGGCCGCCTGGTGGGCGACCACGGCGCAGCTTTCGAACGATGGGATGGAAGGGCGCGACACCGGCTCCCCGGCCTACCTGCGCGCGGCGCGGCTGGTCGCCTCCAAGTTCGCCGCGGCGGGGCTCAAGCCGGCGGGCGAGAACGGGACCTGGTACCAGGACGTGCCGATGCACGAGATCCGGGTCACCGGCGCGCGGCTCACGGTCGGCAAGCGCCCGCTCGTCTTCCTCCACGACCTGACGATCTCGCCCGACGAAGCGACGCCCGCGCATGTCGATGCGCCGCTGGCGTACGGCGGCTATTGCGCGGCGGGTTCGCTCGGCGACGTGCGGGGCGCGATCGTGATCTGCCACGGCACGCACCGCGCGGGGCTGCCGAGCGCCGCCGACCGCGATGCTGCGGTGCGCGCCGCGGGTGCCATCGGAATGCTGACGATCGCGGACCCGGGCTTCGCCGTTGAACCGCCGCGCTGGCCCTATGCTTATGCGCGCACCGTCACGCTCGCGACCGAACGGCGCAAGTCGGATCCGTTCCTGAGGATGACCCTGAACGCGGACTCGCTCGGCAAGCTTCTTGCCGGCAGCAGGCGGAATGCCGCGGCGCTGATCGCCGCCGGAAGCGCCGGCCGTCCGCTGCCGAGCTTCGCCGTCGCGAACCGCTTCCGCGCCGAGTTCACGCTGCGCCAGCGCGACATCAGCTCGCCCAACGTTCTCGCCACGCTGCCCGGCAGCGACCCGAGCCTCGCGAACCAGGTGATCGTGCTTTCGGCGCACCTCGACGGCTACGGATATGGCGAGCCGGTCAACGGCGACCGAATCTACAACGGCACGCTCGACGACGCCGCCTATGTTGCGCTTCTGATCCGCCTTGCCGAGCGCAGGGCCGGCCATCCGTACCGCCGCCCAATCCTGTTCGCGGCGTGGACGGGCGAGGAAAAGGGGCTGCTCGGATCGCGCTGGTACGTCGCTCATCCGACCGTGCCGCTGTCGCGCACCGCCGCGGACATCAACCTCGACCAGCTGCGGCCGATCTTCCCGCTCGAGCTGCTCACCGTCCACGCGCTCGACGAGACGACGCTGGGAAGCGACGCCCGCGCGGTCGCGCACAGCCTCGGAATCGAAGTTCAGAAGGATCCCGAGCCCGAGCGCAACCTGCTCCGGCGTTCCGATCAGTGGAACTTCCTCCAGGCTGGCATTCCCGCGACGGCGTTCGTGTTCGGCTACCGCCCGGGCTCGCGCAGCGAGCAGATCTACCGCCAGTGGTATCGCACCGGCTACCACAAGCCGCAGGACGACCTGAAGCAACTGATGGACTTCAAGGCGGCGGCCGACTTCAACCGATTTTTCGCCAAGCTGGTCGAGCGCGTCGCAAACGAGCCGCAGCGCCCGTCTTGGCTGCCGGGAAGCAGCCTGCGACCGAAGCCCTGACAAGCGAATGCCGTCTCCACCTGCGCGGCTGGAGAATCGCGAGTTAACAGTAACTTGCCGTTTACCGGAACATTGACTCAGCCACGGCTCTTTTGCTGATCAGGATCAGCGACATCAGCAAGGGGCCGACGATGCGGATTTCAAGCAAGTGGATGATTGCCGCCGCGGGTGCCGCGATGCTCGCCGGCTGCTCCACGGCGCCGACGCCGAAGATCGCCGAAGCGGCGCCTCCGCCGCCCGCGGTGCAATCCCCCTATACGTGGACGCTCGGGAATGCGCCCCGGGGACACAAGGACATGGTCGCCGAGTTCGGGAAGATCGGCCTCAAGCCCGGCCAGTATCTCTGGGCCGCCTCGATCCCCGCCGAGGGCGAAACCAAGGTCATCATCGATCGGCTGACGCAGATGGCCTATGTCTACAAGGGCGACGACCTCATCGGCGTGTCGACCGTCTCGACCGCCAAGCAGGGCCACATCACGCCGCTCGGCAAGTGGTCGATCCTCGAGAAGCGGCCGTTCTACCGCTCGAAGAAGTACGACAATGCGCCGATGCCGTGGATGGAGCGGATCGACGACTATGGCATTGCGCTGCACGGCGGCGGAACGCCGGGCTATCCCGAAAGCCACGGCTGCATCCACCTGCCGATGAAGTTCGCGCAGAAGCTCTACGGGCTGACCAAGATCGGCACCGAAGTGGTGATCGAGGGCTGAAGCCGGCGGCGCGGCCGGGTGCCGGCCGCGCCAGAATGCACGCGGCTAGCGCTTGCCGCGCGCCGTGCTGCTCTCGTCGTTCGTGCCGAGCGTTGCCGCGCCCATCGGATCGGTCGCGCTGCGGTCGGGTTCGCCTTCGGTGGCGACCTGCACCTGTCCGGACGGATCGTGCGACATTCCGGTCTGGGTCATCCCGGTCCTGAGCGGCTGGTAATTGGCGTGCCGCTGCTGCCGCCACGCGTCGAAGTCCTGGTGGAACCGCTGCTCGCGCTCGCGGCAATAATCCTGGTAGTCGCGATCGAGCTCGCTCATGTGGCGCTCGCGCCAGCTGCGATAATGGTCGTCCGGATGAGCGCTGAAGCTGCGCCGATTGTCGCCGAACTCGCTCGATCCGCCGAACCCCTCGTCGCGTCCGCGTACGCCGCCGCGCTCGGTCCAGCGGTCCTCGTTCGACCAGCGGTCGCTTCGGCCGAACATCATCCCGCGGTCGGGGTCACGCCAGTCGTCGCGGTCGCGCCACGCTCCTTCGCGGCCTTCGCTTTCGTGCCTGCGGCGGTCACGATCGTCGCTGCGGTCGTCGCCGACATCGCCGTGCTCGCCGTAGCCGTCGCCGAGATATCCATGCGCCATGTCCAATCCTCCTCGTGCTCATGAAACCGAAGGGACCAAGTCCCTGCCGGCTAAACGAACGCACGGACGGTTCGGATGCGCCCGGCTGGGCGGGAGAAGGGCGCTCGGCGCAGCGCGAGAGGCGTTCAGCGCGACCGCTGCGGCGGGTGGACCGGCAGCTGCATGACGATCAGCAAGCCCGGCTCGTTGTCCTCGAGCAGCAGCTCGCCCTCGTGCAGGTGCGCAATCGCCTGGGCGAGCGCGAGTCCAAGGCCCGCGCCTTCATCGGACCGGCTCGAGTCGAGCCTCCCGAACCGTTTGAGCGCTTCCTGGCGGCGCTCGAGCGGAATGCCGGGTCCGCGGTCGGCGACCTCGATCCGGATCTGCTTGTCGCCGGGGCGCACGCGGACGTCGATCTCGCCTCCGGTCGAGCCGTAGCGGATCGCATTTTCGACGAGGTTGCTTATCGCCTGGGCAAGCAGCTGGCGGTGGCCGAACAGCGGCACCGGGCGCTTCGGCCGGTCGAAGCGGAGCGCCGCGCCGCGTTCCTCCGCGAGCGGGTCGTACATCTCCGCCAGCTCGGCGCCGAGTTCGCTGACGTCGAACCAGCTGAACTGGTTACGGCCGGTCAGTGCTTCGGAGCGGCTGATCTCGAGAACCGTGCTGAGGATTCGGATCAGCGCGTCGGCGTTTCGGACGACGCTGTTGAGAAGCTCTTCCTGCTCGGCCGGATCGTCCGACTCGGCCACGGCCTGGGCGGCGGCGCGTAGGCGGCTGGCGGGCGACCTCAGGTCGTGGGCGAGCGTGTCGGTGAGCAGCCGAAGCTCCTCCATCAGCCGGCTGATTCGGTCGAGCATCGCGTTGACCTGCATGCCCAGGCGGTCGAACGAATCGCCCGCGCCCGACAACGGCACGCGCTGGCTGAGGTCGCGCGCGCTGATTCGGTTAGCGACCGCAGCGATATTGCCGATGCGCCGCGCGACATAATGGGCGAGGATCACGCCGCACAGCAGGCCCAGCAGCCCCGCGACGACCAGCGCAAGAAGCAGCGAGCGCTCGAGCGTCGCCCGGAACGCCAGTCCTTCCCCGACGAGCCGGCCGCTGATCAGCCAGAGGCCGCCGGGCAGGCGCGAAAGCTGGATCTCGGCCTGGTGCGGGCTCGGCTGGCCCTGAAGGCGGACCACCGCGCTTCGATAGCCTTCCTGGATCGACTGGAGCGCGGGCGCCTGGGCGAGATTGCCTTCGATCTCGTGACCGCTCGAATCGATCAACGCGACCGCGGTCTGCGGATCGGCATAAGCGAGCGTGTCGCCGATCGCTTCGTCGAGCGCGGGCCTGCCGCCGGAGCGGTAGACGTCGGTCAGTACCTTCGCCTCCTCGACCACCTGGCGGTGAAGGCTGGCGACCGCTTCGTCGTGGGTTCGCCCGTAGATGAAGCCGATGACCGCCAGGTTCGACAGCAGCGCGAGCAGCCCCGCGAGCAGGGCGATCCTGAGGGTCGTGGGCATGGCGCGGCTTGTAGGCGGTCAGGCCGCGAGCATGTAGCCCGCGCCCCTCACGGTGTGCAGCAACGGTTTTTCGAACCCCTCGTCGAGCTTGCGGCGAAGGCGGCTGACATGGACGTCGATGACATTGGTTCCCGGGTCGAAATGATAGTCCCAGACCTGCTCCAGCAACATGGTGCGGGTGACGACGCGGCCTTCGTTGCGCGCGAAATATTCGAGCAGCAGATATTCGCGCGGCTTCAGGTCGAGCTTCTTGCCCGCGCGTTTGACCGAGCGTGACAGGGGATCGATCTCGAGGTCGCCGACGGTCAGCCGGTGGTCGGTCGGGCCGACGCGCGATTCGCGCCTGCGAAGCAGCGCGTTCACGCGCGCCAGCAGTTCGGCGAACGAGAATGGCTTCACGAGATAATCATCCGACCCGCATTCGAGCCCCTCGATTCGGTCGCCGACCGAGGCGAGCGCGGAGAGGATCAGGACCGGCGTCTCGATGTGCGCGGCGCGCAGCGCGCGAAGCACGGAAATCCCGTCGAGGACGGGAAGCATCCGGTCGAGGATGATGAGGTCGAAGCTGGCGTCGGTGGCGCGGAACAGCCCGTCCTGCCCGTTCGTCGCCTGCTCGACGCTGTGGCCTTCCTGGGTCAGCCCCTTGGCGAGGTAGGATGCGGTCTCGCGATCGTCCTCGACCAGCAGGATCTTGCGCCCCATTGCCATTCAGCTCCCAGCGTTTCTTCTTATCATGTGTAGAGACTTCCGTACGGCGCTGGGAGGGGAGTCAGCCCGCAGCGCCGTACGGAACTCCCAAACTACTTCGTAGTGGTGCTCGCAGCCTTCTTGGCCGAAGCCTTTTTGGCCATGTGGTGCTTGGCCATGTGGTGATGACGGGCAGCAGCCTTGTGCTCCTTGGCCTCGGTCGCGACCGATTCGTGCTCAGCCTTCGCCTCTTTCGCGATCGACTTCGAAGCCTTCATGTGATGGCGGGACTTCTTATGATGTCGCGCATGCTTCCTCTTCGTCATCGTGGTCTTGGCGGTGGTCGTATCGCCCTTCGTCGAGACGGTGGTCGTCGCCTTCGCGGCACCCGACTTGGTTGTGACCGTCTTCGTCGACGGGCTCGCCTTGGCGACGGCAACGGCCGGCGTCGCGATGATCGCCAGAGCCGCAACCGAGCAGATGAGTTTCTTCATGGTGGTAACCTCCTCGTCCCGGCGCCGATGCGCCGGCGAGGTGGCAGATATGCCCCCACCGGTCTCAACTCGGTGGAAGCAAGGTTAAATGGCGTTCATCGAAACGCATGCGCCCGGCGCGAACCCTGCAGGCTCGCGCCGGGCGCCGTTTGAATGGAAGACTAGAGCTTACTTGGCCTTGGCGGCGGTCTTGGTCGCCTTCGCGGCCTTCTTGCTGCTCTTGCGGGCCTTCTTGACCTTCTTCGACGCCTTGGCCTTGCTGGCCTTCTTCGCCTTGCTGACGGTCGTCTTGGCGGTCGTCGTGTTGCCCTTGGTCGTGACGGTCGTCGTCGCCTTGGTGCTGCCCGACTTGGTGGTCACCGTCTTCGTCGAAGCCGGAGCTTTCGTGGCGGCGATCGCCGGGGTCGCGATGATGGCCAGCGCCGCGACCGAGCTAATCAGTTTCTTCATTCAATATCTCCTCGTCTCCGGCAGTTCAGGCGCCGGCGGGCAGGGTGATATGGCGCGGCTTTTCACAGCCTCGTTTCACGCCCATTAAAGCTTGTTCATCGGGCCGCGCTTTGCCTCCGGCGGAGCAGGCGGCTACTCTCAAGCCGCCGATGATCGCACAGAAGACCCGCTACGCCCTGCGCTCGCTGCTGTTCCTCGCCGAGGAGCAGGGCGGCGCGCCCGTCCAGCTCGCCCGGATCGCGGAGACGCAGCGGGTGCCGCCGAAATATCTCGAGCTGATCATGCTCGACCTCAAGAAGGCGGGGCTGGTGAAGAGCGCGCGCGGGCCCAAGGGCGGCTACAAGCTCGCTCGGCCGGCCGAGCAGATTTCGTTTGGCGAGATCGTCCGGACCATGGAAGGGCCGATCGCGCTCGTTTCCTGCGCGAGCGTCAATTTCTACGCGCCGTGCGGCGACTGCCATGACGAGGCGACGTGCGCGATCCGGCGCGCATTTTCGGTTCTCCGCGACCAGAGCACCGCCGTGCTCGATGCGATCTCGCTCGCCGAAGGCGCCCAGTGGGAAGAGCGGATCGGGGCCGACAAATAAACCGCGGACTTAGCGGTAGAGACCGATCTGCCTGTCTGCCGCGGATGCGAGAACGGGCGTGCTATTGTGTTCCGGGGCGGAGGCGACGGCGGTTCGCGGTGCGATCCCCGGGTCGAGCCGGACAAGCGCTGCGCCCGGCAATGCGATAAGCGCAGCAAGCGCTATGTCGCCAAGCAGCTGGCGATCGATCATTTCGAACTCCAATCCACGCGGGGGCATGTCCGCGCACTTGACGCCTCGACGTTGGCGGCGGAGCAAAGTTCCAGCTGTTGCACAGGCGAAACGACGGTCGGGCTGGCGGCGCGACTCGCTCGCCGCTAGAAGCCGCCGCCATGTCGACCTTCACCATCGACACGAGCACCAGCCGCGCCACGCCGTCGCCCGTCCCGGGCAAGCGGATGACCGCGCCGTCGATCCGCGCCCGCAAGCTCGCTGAGGGCGACGCCTTCCGCACCGAGCAGCCGATCGTGATGCTGACCGCCTACACGATGCGAATGGCGCAGCTGCTCGATCCGCACTGCGACATGCTGCTCGTCGGCGACAGCCTCGGGCAGGTGATCTACGGGCTTCCGTCGACCATTCCCGTGACCATGGAAATGATGTGCGCGCATGGCGCCGCGGTGGTCCGCGGCAGCTGGCATGCGCTGGTCGCCGTCGACATGCCCTTCGGAAGCTACGAGGCGTCGCCGGAAAAAGCGTTCGAATCCGCCGCGCGGATCATGAAGGAGACCGGCTGCGCTGCGGTGAAGCTCGAAGGCGGCGAAGCCATGGCGGCGACAATCGCTCTCCTGACCAGCCGCGGCGTGCCGGTGATCGGGCATGTCGGGCTGACCCCGCAGGCGGTGAATGTGCTCGGCGGCTATGGCGCCCGCGGGCGCGAAGAGCACGAGGCGGCGAAGATCCTCGCCGACGCGAAGGCGGTCGCCGACGCCGGCGCCTTCTGCATCGTCGTCGAAGGGGTGATGGAATCGATCGCGACCGAGCTCGCCGGCAGTGTCGCGCCGCCGGTGATCGGGATCGGCGCGTCGGCCGACTGCGACGGGCAGGTTCTCGTCATCGACGACATGCTCGGCATGTTCGAGCGGACGCCCCGGTTCGTGAAGCGCTACGAGGACCTCGCTACGCGCATCGCCGAAGCGGCACGCACCTACGCCGAGGAGGTGCGCTCGCGCAGCTTCCCGACCGCGGACCAGACGTACAGGCCGAAGGGCTAGCGCAGGTTCGCGTGGGGCTTTGCCTTTCCCGTTGTTCCCGCTAGACGAGCCGCCGCCAGCTTCCGTTCATCGTGGGTGGGGAAGGGGAGCGATCGGCAACAGGATTCCCCAACGAGCGGACTGATCTTTGGCGCAACCCCCCGACATTAACGAAACCTTCGTCCGCGAGGTCGACGAGAATCTTCGTCGCGATCAGATTGAGGATTTCTTCAAGCAGAACGGCGTCTGGGTCGTCGTCGGGCTGGTGCTGTTTCTCGCCGCCGCGGGCGGGATGATCTGGTACCAGCAGCATCGCGAGCAGCGCGCCCAGGCGCAGGTCGAAGAGCTGGCGCAGGTCTACAAGGACATCGGCGTCGGCAACACCGCGAAGGTGCCGCAGCAGCTCGAGGATCTCTCGCACAGCGGGAGCAAGGGCGTGCGGGCGACGGCGCTGTTCACGCGCGCGGCCTTCGCCATCCAGCAGAACGACGTGAAGTCCGCGATCGCCACCTACAAGCAGATCAGCGAGGACAGCTCGTTTCCGCAGGCCTACCGCGACGCCGCAACGATCCGCCAGACCGGGCTGGAATTCGACCAGCTGAAGCCGCAGCAGGTGATCGCCCGCCTCGAGCCGCTCGCCAAGCCCGATAGCCCCTGGTTCGGCTCGGCCGGGGAGATGACCGCGCTAGCGTTGCTGAAGGATGGCAAGAAGCAGCAGGCGGGGCAGTTGTTCGCCGCGCTCGCGAAGAACAAGGACGTACCCGATTCGATCCGCAACCGCGCGATCCAGATTTCCGGAAGCCTCGGCGCTGATGCGAGCGCGGCCCTCGGACCCCAGGCCCAGTAGGACAAGAATGACCAAATTCAGGAATGTGACGGTTGCAGTGCTGATCGCCGCGGCGCTGGCGTCGGGCGGGTGCAGCGTCTTCAAGAAGGGGGCGCGGCCGAAGACGCCGGTCCTCGGCCAGCGGATCGACGTGCTCACCAACGAGGTGGAAGTCGCCGCCGACCCCGCCACCCAGGCGCTTCCGTTCAGCCTTCCGGCGCCGGTCGTGAACAACGCCTGGACCGAGTCGGGCGGCAACGCGACCAATTCCATGGGCCACCTCGCGCTCGGCAATGCGCTACGGCCGGCGTTCAGCGTCCAGGCCGGCCGCGGAAGCAGCCTCACGGCTCGCCTCGCAGCACCGCCGATCGTCGCCAACGGGCGCGTCTATACGATCGACACGCTCGGCGCCGTCCGCGCCTTCGACGCCCGCACCGGAGCGGCGGTCTGGGCCAGCCAGACGCCCAACGAACGCGGCAACGAAGCGTCGCTCTACGGCGGCGGGATCGCCTATGACAACGGCCGCATCTTCGCCACCAACGGCCTCGGCTATGTCTCCGCGCTCGCCGAGCAGAATGGCGGAATCATCTGGCAGGTTCGTCCCGGCGGTCCGCTGCGCGGCGCCCCGACGGTGGCCAACGGCGCGGTCTACGTGATCAGCGAAGACAATCAGATCTATTCGCTCAAGGAGGACGATGGCGCGACCAACTGGTCCGAAGCGGCCTCGCTCGAGATCGCCGGGCTGTTCGGCGCGGCGTCGCCGGCGGTGGGCCAGGGGACCGTGGTGGCCGGCTTCTCGTCGGGCGAGCTCAACGGCTACCGCTACGAGAACGGGCGCGAAGTCTGGGAGGACCAGCTCCAGCGCACCAGCATCCGGACCAGCGTCTCGTCGCTGACGGATATCGACGCCGACCCGGTGATCGACAACGGCCAGGTGTTCGCGATCGGCGCCGGCGGCCGGATGGTCGCGCTCGACCTCGTCTCGGGGCAGCGGATGTGGGAGCTCAACATCGCCGGCATCTCGACCCCGTGGGTCGCCGGCGACTGGGTGTTCGTCGTGACGGACCAGGATAAGCTGATGTGCATCTACCGCCAGAACGGGCACATCCGCTGGATCAACCAGCTGCCAAGGTGGGAGAAGCCGAAGTCGCAGAAGGGCGACATCCGATATTCGGGACCGATCCTTGCCGGCAATCACCTGGTCCTGACCGGCTCGAACGGCACGGTGGTCGAATTCGACCCCGCGACCGGCAATTACGCGACGCAGTTCAGCGTCGGCGCACCGGCGAGCCTGCCGCCGGTGGTCGCCAATTCGACGCTCTACGTCCTCGACGACCAGGGGCGGCTGCACGCCTACCGTTAATCGCACGGCGATCCTCGCATTGACGGTTGGTATCGGCTAGGCGGCGGCGATGCCCATTCCGACCGTCGCCATCGTCGGCCGGCCAAACGTCGGCAAATCCACGCTCTTCAACCGCCTCGTCGGCAAGCGCCTTGCGCTGGTCGACGACCGCCCGGGCGTCACCCGCGACCGGCGCGAAGGCGACGCCAGCTTGCTCGGGCTCGACGTCCGGGTGATCGACACCGCCGGCTTCGAGGACGAAGACCCGGAGACTCTCCCCGGCCGGATGCGCCAGCAGACCGAGGCCGCCGTGCGCGACGCCGACGCCGCGCTGTTCCTGATCGACTCGCGCCAGGGCCTGACCCCGCTGGACGAGGAGATCGGCCGCTGGCTGAGAGTGGAAACGACGCCGGTGATCGTCGTCGCGAACAAGGCCGAGGGCGGCGCGGGCGAATCGGGGATCCTCGACGCTTATCGCCTCGGCCTTGGCGAGCCGATCGCGATCAGCGCGGAGCATGGCGAAGGGGTCGCCGACCTGTTCCAGGCGCTGCAGCCGCTGGTCGAGGGCAAGGAAGCCGAGGAAGAAGAGCCCTCGGGCGAGGACGCGCCGCTCAAGCTCGCCATCGTCGGCCGTCCCAATGCGGGCAAGTCGACCCTGGTCAACACGATGATCGGCGAGCAGCGCATGATCACCGGCCCGGAGGCCGGAATCACCCGCGATTCGATCAGCATTTCGTGGGAGTGGCAGGGCAGGCCGGTCCAGCTGGTCGACACCGCGGGCCTCAGGAAGCGCGCGAAGATCGACGACAAGCTCGAGCGGCTGTCGGCGGCGGACACCAAGCGCGCGCTCGATTATGCCGAGGTCGTCGTGCTCCTGCTGGACGCGACCCGGGGCCTCGAATCGCAGGACCTCAGGATCGCTTCGCAGGTGCTCGAGGAAGGCCGTGCGCTGATCATCGCCGTCAACAAGTGGGACGTCGCCGAACATGCCTCGTCCTTGTTCAACGGGATCAAGGCCGCGCTCGCGGAAGGGCTGGCGCAGCTTCGGGACGTGCCGCTTCTCACCGTCTCGGCCAAGACCGGCAAAGGCATCGATACCATCCTCGAGGTTGCATTCGAGCTGCGCGAGGCGTGGAGCCGCCGCGTATCGACCGGCGAGCTCAACCGCTGGTTCGAGCAGGCGATCGAAGCCAACCCGCCGCCGGCGCCCAAGGGCAAGAGGATCAAGCTGCGCTACATCACGCAGGTGAAGGCGCGGCCGCCGAGCTTCGTCGTTTTCGGCAACCGGCTAGAGGAGCTTCCGGAGAGCTACCGCCGCTATCTCCTGAACGCCATGCGGCGCGATCTCGGCATCGGCCCGGTGCCCCTCCGGCTCGATTTCCGGGGGCGCTCCAACCCGTTCGATCGGAACCGGCGCTAAGGGTAAATTTACCCTTTTCCAGCTACTCCGGCGGCGTGGAACCGCGGTCGGAATTTCGGCCCTTGAGGAGCTAGATGTGGCCGGCGAGGCTCTGGACATCGTCGATTGGGCGCACTTCGAGAAGAGCCGGGCGGAGCTCGGCCCGGGATTCATCCGCATTCTCAGCTATTTCAAGGAAGACGGCGTCAAGTCGATCCAGCAGATCGAACAGGCGATGCACGAGCAGAACACGCCCGCGCTCGTCATCCCGGCGCACACGCTCAAAGGCGAATCGCGCCAGCTCGGCGCCGAGCCGCTGGCGAAGGTCGCGGAGCTGATCGAGCAGACCGCCCGCTTTTGCGTCGAGACCCACCGCTTTCCCGACGAGCTCGTGCCGCAGGTGGTCGAGCTTCGCCGGA
>Ga0068852_100001897_pt1 | contig 14225 bp, 16 predicted proteins | sample KBSCornC22_FD_66594 | JGI IMG/M metagenome (GOLD analysis project Ga0068852, IMG submission 66594) | Corn rhizosphere microbial communities from Kellogg Biological Station, Michigan, USA - KBS Corn C2-2 | ecosystem: Host-associated > Plants > Roots > Rhizosphere > Soil ... | reverse complement strand
CTGATGAGCCCGGCACTTCCATGCCGCCGTCAAACAGCCACGTGTGGCCGCGGCTGTATTTGTTGTCAGTATATGGCTGGTATCCGCTTTCCCATCGAATTGTCGCTGTGTATGTCGACATGGTTATGCGTCGGCCGATGAATTTGCAGGTGTCCGCGACCGTCGAAGTAGCGGACTCGGACCGCGGCACCCAAGCAAGCCTCCGCCTGTGTCAGTTGCCCTTCAGTCCATCGCGGAAGGCCATCGCCTCGAGCTCCACCCGGACAGCGTCCATCACGGGAACCACCGGTCGCGCTTCGAATACGAATGCGGGGAGCATCGAGCAGAATTTGTGAACCGTCAACGGATCGTCGCAGTCCACCGACATATAGCCACCCCAATCGCCAACCCGCACTACGAACAACTCGATCTTGAAGTTGTCGGGCGCCTTCCATTGCGTGAACACCTCGAGTATCCGCTTCTGGGCATTCTCGTATTCCATCGCGGATCCTTGCGGACGCTCGTTCCAGGTAATCATGTATTTCATCTGAGCCCACCCTCTGGTTGACGACATTGAGGACATCGCTCGCTCGAGCGGCCGAACGTGAGCAAGGCTATATCAAACGCGCTACTTCAGGTCGGAAACGAGGAAGGGGATGCAGCCGCAGGGCTGGCCGCTACTCGTCGAAAAAGGGGTGGGAACTCTAGCGAACGTCTCGCACACCACGTCGGATTGACGCCGGGTCCGGTTAGCCGGCCCGCCACCACGGGCGTCCCCCAGGGAGAAAGCTCGTGCCGGCGGGTCCGATTGAGCGCGTGGTTATAGCGCACTACGGAACAGTGGCAGACAAGCAAACGCCATCTGGTCGATGTGACGATGATCCGTGCCGCAGCAACCGCCGAAGATATTCAAGTTCTTCAAGTGGCGGCTCTTCAACATTGCATAGTCCCGTCCAAGCGCCACTGGGTCGCCGGCGTCGAGCTTGGGCGCCTCGTTCAATTCTGCATGACTCATCGTGGAGGCATTTGCGCGAAGCCCGTGAATGCGATCCTTCCAGGGCAATTGCCCTTCGACGACTTTGCTGAAGTGACTGGGATGGGCGCAATTGATCATGAAGTACGAGGCGTAGCCGGAGGTGGCAGCATCGATTTGCTCGATTGCGTCGCCGAGGGCCTGGCCGGTCGGAAGTCTTCCGTCAGTCTCGACTGTAAGCGAAATGACGACCGGCAATTCTGCATTCTCGGCCGCACGCGCCACGCCAATGGCCTCTTCCGCATAGTTCATCGTAATGGCCGTGACCAGATCGGCGGCGGTGCCTGCGAATGCCTCGACTTGCCGGCTGTGATAGCGCTCAGCTTGGTCGACCGTCATCAACTCGGTAGGCACATACCCGTCCCCACGGGGACCAATACAACCGCTGATGATGATGGATGATTCTGCGGATTCGTACTCAGTTCGAAGTTCCTCAAGTATCGCGACGCTCTTTCGATTGACATCGGCGAGTTCGTGCGCTGTATATCCAAGCTTATTACCCCAATCCGCGCTGGCTCTCCACGTGGCCGTCTCGAGCACCAATCCTGATCGATGCTTCTTGGCCAACTCAGCGTAAGTCCGAAAATACTTCCTGAGTGCGTCTTCACCCTCTCGCGTCCGGAACAGGTGAAAAGCTGCGAAGAAGGGGAGATCCAGGCCCTCCAGGAAGATCAGGGTCGTCTCAATTCCACCATCCGATAAGAATAAGTCGCCTTTCATCTGAGGCAATCCACGCCGATGCTTTGTCATGATGGGTCTCCTTGAATGGGCCACGCTTGGATATGCGCGCAAAAATGTCAAGGCTACGACATCCGCACCGTGCAGGAGCTGCTCGGCCACGCCGACGTCAGCACGACAATCGTCTACACGCACGTCCTGAACCGCGGCGGCCGCGGCGTGATCAGCCTGCTCGACCGCCTCTGACCGATGTTCGTTCCTCCCACAGCGTCTCGAGGGCGTCCGCCAAGGTGGAGGGCAGCCGGGTCCCGGACGCCCGGATGCCCCAGCGAAAGCGGGAGTAGGGCGGCCGCGCCAAGTCGTCGAACGTCACGAGGGGCGTCGTGCTCAGCACCTCGAAGCGCATCAGCAGGTACAGGCCGGGGACGCCGGCGGCGGCCTTGGCGGCGATCCAGTGCTCGCCTTCCTCGGGGGCGGTCAGGGTTACGCCAGCGCCGATGATGCCTTTCGGCGGCACGCCGAGGCGCACCATGAAGGCGCGGCTGCCGGGCTCGATCGCGCGCGTGCGTCCGCTCGCCCATTGCAGATCGACGTGGCCGCGGCGTTTCAGCAGGCTGACCTTGCGGCCAAGCTCGGGCCAGTCCCAGTGCTTGGGATTCCACGCGAAAAGGTAAGTCGGCATCCAGCGCCCTGGTGATTCGCGCCCGTTGCCGGTGCGCGGGTGGTAGATTTCGCCCCGACACCCGCAACCCGCCGATGCCGTCGCGTCCCGCTTTGGTCGTGTTTGCCACGCTGCTCGTCGCCGCGTGCGGCACCGCGCCGCCCGCCCGCGAACCGGCGGCCCCGATCCCACCGGCGTCTGGGCCGCCGACGGCAGCGATCCAACCGCCCCCGGCCAGCCAGGCGCCGCAGGGCTCCACCAAATACTATAAGGACGACGGCCCGGGCGACAGCGCGCCCGCCAACCTCGACACGATTCCGGATGCGGTGCCGCGTCTCGAGCCCCTGCATCGCGCGGCGAACCGTCCCTACAGCGTGTTCGGACGCGAGTACGTCCCGGCCACCACGCTCAAGTCGTACCGCGAGCGAGGGATCGCCTCCTGGTACGGCCGCAAATTCCACGGCGCGAAGACGTCGATCGGCGAGACCTACGACATGTACGGCATGACGGCCGCGCACCCCACGCTGCCGCTGCCGTCGTACGCGCGCGTCACCAGCGTCGCCACGGGCAAGAGCGTGGTCGTGCGCGTCAACGACCGCGGCCCCTTCCTTCACGATCGGGTGATCGACCTGTCGTTCGCGGCTGCGCATCGCCTGGGCATCGCCCAGAAAGGCAGCGGGGAGGTCGACGTCGAGGCGCTCGTGCCGGCCAACCTGCCCGCCGTCACCGCGGCCGCGCCGTTGCCGCCGGTGGCGGCGTCCGAGCCCGCCGCGCCGGCGCCGATTGCGATCACGTCGGCGAGCACGGGCTACTCGGTGCAGCTCGGGGCATTTGCAAATTTTGCAAATGCCCAGAATTTTGTCGCTCATGTCCAGAACCAAACTGCGGCCGCCCAAGTCGAACCGAAGGTTCGGCAGGCGGGCGGGCTTTTTCGTGTCTACGTCGGGCCGTTTCCGGATCGGGATGAAGCACGCCGCACAGGGGAGCGACTGCGCCAGGAGTTCGGATTCGCCACCACGGTCGGGCCGCACTGAGTCCTCGCGGCGGATCGCCATGCGCGAGGCCGCTTTTCAGCAATTTCCCTGGCCGCGCAACCCTTCGCGCCGCTCCGCTTCGTTATAATTCGATGCTTCCATCGCTCGTCCCCTGATTTCCCTCCCATTCGCCCCCGGCAACACCTCACCGCGCGCTTGATGCCCGTTCTGCTGCGTTACCTCGTTCCCCTTCTCCTCGCGTTCGCGGCGCTGCCGGCGCGCGCCCAGCTGACGATCGAGATCGTCGGCGGCGCGGGCAGCGCCATCCCGGTCGCCATCGTGCCGTTCGACGGCGAGAGCGCCTATCCGCTCGGCATCAGCGGCATCGTGGGCGCGGACCTCGCACGGTCGGGCCTCATCAAGCTGGTCGACGCCAACGGCGTGGTGCCGCGGCCTTCGCGGTCGGAGGATGTCCAGCCCGCCGTGTGGCGGCAGCGCGGCGCCGATGCCGTGGTGGTGGGCTCGATGCGTCCGACGGGCGACGGCAAGGTCGACGTTCGCTTCGCGCTGGTGGACGTCGTCAAGCAAACGGTGCTGGCGTCGATGTCCTACTCGGTCGCGCCGCCGCAGTTTCGCGGCACGGCGCACAAGATCGCCGACGTCATCTACGAAAAGCTGACCGGCGATCCGGGCGTCTTCTCCACCCGCATCGCGTACATCACGCGGCAGGGTTCGCGCTACCAGCTGCTGGTGGCCGACGCCGACGGCGCCGACCCGCAGTCGGTCGTCACGTCGAACGAGCCGCTCCTCTCGCCGAAGTGGTCGCCGGACGGCTCGCGCCTCGCCTACGTCTCGTTCGAAAGCCGCAAGCCGGTGGTCTACGTGCAATCGCTCGCCACCGGCGCGCGGCAGGCGGTGGCCAATTTCCGCGGCAGCAACAGCTCGCCGGCGTGGTCGCCGGATGGCCGCCGGCTGGCCGTCACGCTGACGAAGGACGGCGGCTCGCAGATCTACGTGATGAACGCCGACGGCAGCAACAGCACGCGCGTGCTGTCGTCGCCAGGCATCGACACCGAAGCCACCTTCACCCCGGACGGCGGCTCGCTGCTGTTCACGTCCGATCGCGGCGGCACGCCGCAGATCTATCGCGTGAACCTCGGCAGCAACGCGGTCGAGCGGCTCACGTTCGAAGGCTCGTACAACGTGTCGCCGCGGCCGTGGCCGGACGGCAAGGGCCTGGTTTTCGTGCGGCGTGATGGCGGCCGGTTCCAGATCGCGTCGCTCGACTATGCGACGAGGCAGGTGCAGGTTCTCACCGCGGGCCCGGCCGACGAAAGCCCGAGCCTCGCACCCAACGGCAAACTGATCATCTACGCGAGCGACGCAGGGGGCCGTGGTATTCTCGCCGCGGTTTCCAGCGACGGACGCGTGAAGCAGCGGCTCGTCGCGCCGGCAACCGACGTGCGCGAGCCCGCGTGGGGGCCTTTCCGGCGCCCATGAAATCCAACGCAGGAGGTGTCATGCGCAAATTCCTATTCGCAACCATGATCGTCGCGGTCCTCGCGGGCTGCCAGACCACGCCGTCGACGGACACGGGTGCGCCCATCGACGACAAGACGGCCGCGCCGAACACCGGCGCCACGACCAGCGGCGCCGGCGACGGCCGCGTCACCGGCATCACCACGGGCAGCGGCACGGGCAGCAACATGCCGGCCGTGCTGAAGGATCCGAACAACATCCTGTCCAAGCGCGTGGTGTTCTTCGACTACGACAGCTTCGTCGTGCGCGAGGAGTTCAAGCCGCTGATCGAGGCGCACGCCAAGTATCTCGCGCAGAACCGCAACATGAAGATCACGCTCCAGGGTCACACCGACGAGCGCGGCTCGCGCGAATACAACATCGCGCTCGGCCAGAAGCGCGCCGAAGCCGTGAAGCGCATGATGATCCTGCTCGGCGCCACCGAGGTGCAGATCGAAACGGTGAGCTTCGGCAAGGAAAAGCCGCGCAACATGGGCCATGACGAGCCGGCGTGGGCCGAGAACCGGCGCGACGAAATCATCTACGTCGGCGAGTGACGCCAATGCGCGCGGGTGAGAGGCTCGCGGGCCGCCTGCTCGCGGTGCTCGCGCTCGCCGTGGTCACGCACGGCGCGCACGCGGCGCTCTTCGACGACGACGAGGCGCGCAAGCGCATCGCCGAGACGAACAACCGCCTGACGCAGGTCCAGAAGCAGCTGGACGACCGCGTCACCGCGCTCGAATCGCAGCTTCGCAGCGGGGGGCTGGTCGACCTGTTCAACAGCGTCGAGCAGATCAAGGGCGACATCGCGCGCCTCCGCGGGCAGGTCGAAGTCCTCACCTACGAGCTCGAGCAGGCGCAAAAGCGTCAGCGCGACCTGTACGTCGACCTCGACTCGCGCGTGCGCAAGCTCGAGGCTTCGGGCAGCGCGGCAGCGCCCGCCGATCCGAACATCGCCGGGGGCGGCGCGCTCGTGCCGCCGGCGCCGGCCGCCGTCGCCCCGCCGCCCACAAGCGTGGCAGCGCCTTCGACGCCCGCGGCGCCCCCGCCGCGGCCCTCCGATCCCGCCGCCGAGCAGCGCGCCTACGACGCCGCGCTCGACCAGTTCAAGCGGGGCGACTATCCGGGCGCCATCGCCGGCTTCTCCACGTTCGTGCGCACGTATCCGCAAAGCCCGCTGGCCTCGTCCGCGCAATACTGGCTGGGCAACGCGCAGTACGCGCGCAAGGATTACCGCGCGTCGATCGCCGCGCAGCGCACGCTCGTCTCGGTGTATCCCACGAGCAGCAAGGTCCCGGACGCGCTGCTCAACATCGCGTCGGCGCAATCCGATCTCAACGACAATGCGGCCGCCCGCCGCACGCTCGAAGAGCTGATCGGCAAGTATCCGCAATCCGAGGCCGCACAGAAGGCGCGGCAGCGGCTGGGGCTGCGCTGACCCCGTCAATCGTCGATCGGTTTGCCGATCGACTCGTCGCCTGGCAGCGCGCACACGGCCGCCACGATTTGCCCTGGCAGGACACCGGCGACGCGTACCGCGTCTGGCTGTCCGAGATCATGCTGCAGCAGACGCAGGTGGCGACGGTCATCCCGTACTTCCTGCGCTTCGTGGGCACCTTCCCGGACGTTCGCGCGCTGGCCGCCGCGCCCATCGATCGCGTGCTCGAGCTCTGGAGCGGGCTCGGCTACTACCGCCGTGCGCACCATCTGCACGACGCGGCGAAACGCGTCGTCGCGGACCACGGCGGCGAGTTTCCGCGGGATGCCACCGCGCTCGCGACGCTGCCCGGCATCGGACGCTCGACGGCCGCGGCCATCGCGGCGCTTGCCTACGGCGCGCGCACCGCGATCCTCGACGGCAACGTGAAGCGCGTGCTGGCGCGCCATCGCGGCATCGCGGGCTATCCCGGCGCGCCGAAGGTGGAGGCGGCGCTGTGGCAGGCGGCGGAAGCGCTGCTGCCGGAGGCGGACACCGCGATCTACACGCAGGCGCTGATGGATCTCGGCGCGACGCTTTGCACGCGCACGCGGCCGCGCTGCGATGTGTGCCCGGTCGCGGACGATTGCATTGCGCGCCGCGACGACCGCATCGCCGAGCTGCCATCGCCCCGGCCGCGCAAGCCGCTGCCGCAGAGGGCGGTGCGCGTGCTGCTGTTCGAGCGCGCGGGCGCGATCCTGCTGGAGCGCCGTCCGGACGTCGGCATCTGGGGCGGATTGTGGAGCCTGCCGGAGCTGCCGCTCGACGACGACCCCCGCGCCTATGCGCGCACGCGCTACGGCGTCGAGGCCGAGCCCGGCGCTGCGCTCGCGCCCATCGCGCATGGCTTCACGCATTTCGCGCTCACGCTGCATCCGCAGCGGATGGCCGTGCATATGTGGCCGCGGCAGGCGGAAGCGCCGGGCCAGCTGTGGCTCGCGCGCGACGAGGCGCTGGGCGCCGCGCTGCCCGCACCTATCCGCAAGCTGCTCCGCTCGCTGTGAATCAGCGCGGCACGGTCGTGGCCCACGGCCGCAGGTCGGCCGGGAGCCGCGCGTCCGCGTCGCGGTAGGCCGCCCGGAACGCGGTCATCGCGCGGTTCGCCTCCGCCATGTCGCCGGCGGCCATCAGCGCGCGGATCCGCGCGATCCATTCTTCGGGCGTGCTCGGCGTGCCGGGCGTGGCCGCGCTCGCGCCATCGCCAAGCGTCCGCTTCGACAGCCTGGGCGACGACTCCACCGCGCCGGCGCGCGACGCTTGCGGCGCATTTTGCGTCGCGAGTGCCGGTGCGGCTTGCCTCGGTGCGCCCACCATGCCTACCGCCTCGCTCTCGGTGTCGTTTCGCTCCGGCAGCGGAGCAGCCGCCTCCGAGGCCGGCTCGACCCGCGGCGCCGCAGGCTTCGCTGCGGCCGCGTTCCTGCGCGCCGGGAGCGGTTGCGGCGAAAATGCCGGCGCCGTCTGCGCGACCGTCGGCGGCGGCGCCACCGGCGCGCTCTCACTGTCGCGCGCAACCTCCGCCTTCCGGTCCTTGATCGCATCGACGGGCGCAGACGAGGCTGCTGGCATGTCGCTGATCACCGCCGTGGTGTCGTCGTGCTCGTGCGGCATCAGCTGCAGCACACCGATCGCGATCACGCCGATGGTCGCGGCCGCGGCGAGCGGCGCCCACCACCGCCACGGCCGCGTGGCTTCGCTCCCTGGCGAGATCTTCGCGGGCGCGCTTTTCACGGCGCGATGCGCCGCCGCGAGGATCGCGTCGTCGAGGGCCGCCGGCGGCGCTTCCGCCGATTGCGCGCGCCATGCCGCCGCGAGCGCGGAGTCGTCGAGGTCGCGTTCGTCGGTCATGAGTCGGCGAGCTCCAGCCGCAACCGCGCGACGGCATAGCGGAGACGGCTCTTCACCGTCTCCACGCCCACGCCCTGCAGCGCGGCGATCTCCGCCAGCGACAGCCCGCCTTCCTGCTGCAGGAGGAAAGCGTCGCGCTGGCCCGGCGGCAGCGCGCGCAACGCATCGGCGAGGCTCGCGGCCAGCTCGAGATTGCCCGCGCGCGCTTCCGGCTCGTCGCGTCGCGCCGCGGGCAATCCTTCCGCGGCCTCGCGCGCCTGCGGGTGCTCGTCGTCGTCGAGCGAGACGAGCGACGCCTGGCCCTGCGCGCGCCAGTGATCGACGAGGCGATGCCGCGCGAGCGTGTACAGCCACGTCGTGAACCTGGCCGTCGGCTTGTACGTGGAACGCACGCGGATCGCGTTCATCCAGATGTCCTGGAACAGTTCGTCGGCGCTGCCGGCGTTGCCGCACTGACGGAGCAGGTAGCGGTACACCCCACCCTTGTGCCGTCGGTAGAGCGTGTCGAATGCGACGGCCTCGCCGGCCGCATACGCGAGCATGAGATCTTCGTCGGCGCGGTCGTCGAGGGGCGGCCCGGGCATGGCCCGCGCAGTATGCGAGCCCGTCCGGACCGCCGCAACCGCCATGACGATCGCTACCGCGGATCGGGCGCGAAGCGCAGGCCGGGGAATGCCTGCGGCTGGCGTTGCGCGTAGCGCGAGGTGGGGAGCACGCCCAGCGCGATCAGGTTGTCGCGGCGGTCGTACTGGATCGTCTGCACTTCGGCAGGCGCGGTCGTCGCGCGCTCGAACGCCACCTGCGTCACGTACGACGTCTCGTTGCGGCCGTGTCCGGTGGCGAGCGGCGTGGCTGCGGCCGCGGCAGGCGCGCGCATCGTCTTGCCGACGGCCGCGGCTTCGCTCGCCAGCGCCTGCGCCGGAATGCGGTCCGACTCGAGGCTGGGCGCGGGCGCGTCCTTGCGCCGGTCCATGTCCGTCGCGGCGAAGCGGTCGCGGAGCGGGTAGGCGGCGACGGGCGCCGTCTTGTCGCGGAACACCGCGACGCCGATCACGCCGACGTTGCCCGGCCTGCCGGTGCGCGCGGCATAGCTGTCGCCGAGATCGGTGAAGTAGAACGCCGCGGTGCGGTCGAGACCCTTGCGCCAGCCGGCGATCTCCACGCTGTCCCACGGCTCGATGACGTAGCCTGCCTGATCGGGCGCGGCGGTGTCGCCGCTGATGACGTTGACGCCATCGACGCTCGTGACCGCGAGGATGCGTTCCCCGGTGCAATTGCGGATGCGCACCGCGTATTCGTGGCCCGGCGCGCCCACGACGTAGCGGCGCCCCTCCTTCGTATAGACAGGGAGCGCGGTGGCGTCGTTGCGGTCGTAGACGTCCATCGTGACCAGCGGCCGCACGGTCGGCAGCGGCGCGTGCGCAGCGGCAGGCAGGTGCGCGCCAATGGCGCCGAGCGCCAGCATCGCGGCAAGCACGCGGCGCCGCGACCAGGTCGGGGCGTTCGAAGGGTGGAGCATGGACATTCTCCGGGGCCGGCGACGATGCCGGGTGTGCTCCTGTAAACGGGGCCGCCCGGCGAAAGGGGTCAAGCAGGGCCGCATGCGATAATTTCGGCCCCGTCATGCGCGATCCCGGCCAACTGTCCACGCTCGTCGTCGCGCTCGCATTCGCGCTCGCCTTCGTCTTCGGCGCCGTCGCCCATCGCGTGAGCTTCTGCACGATGGGCGCGATCACCGACGTCGTCAGCTTCGGCGATTGGCGTCGCCTCCGCATGTGGCTGCTCGCGATCGCCGTCGCCATCGCCGGGGCAGGCGCGCTCCAGGCGCTGGGCCTCGTCGACTTCGGCAAGACGATCTACACCAACGGCAAGGTGCCGTGGCTGTCGCACGTGGTCGGCGGCTTCCTGTTCGGGTTCGGCATGACGCTCGCGTCCGGATGCGGCAGCAAGACGCTGATTCGCGCGGGGGCCGGCAATCTCAAGTCGGTCGTGGTGCTCGCGTTCCTCGCGATCGCCGCGTACATGACGCTCAAGGGCGCCTTCGCGCCCTGGCGCGCCAACGGCCTCGATCCGATCCGCTTCGACGTCGGTGCGCCGACTTCCGATCTCGGCACGCTCGCGGTGACGTGGGGTCTCGGCGCCGCCGCAAAGCTCTGGCTGCCGTTCGTGGTCGCGCTCGGCATCGGCGCGTTCGTCTTCGCCGACCGCGACTTCCGCGTGACGCCCGAGCTCGTCGTCGGCGGGCTCGTCGTCGGTGCCGTCATCGTCGGCGGCTGGTACGTCTCCGGCCACGTCGGCTATCTCGTGGAGGACCCCGCGACGCTCGAGGAGAAATTCGTCGCCACCAATTCCGGCCGGATGGAGTCGTACAGCTTCGTCGCGCCCGTGGCGTACCTGCTGGAGCTCCTCGTGCTGTGGACCGACCAGACGCGCGTCATCACGTTCGGCATCGCCGGCGTCCTCGGAATGATGGTCGGCGCCGCCGCGATGGCGCTCGCCACGAAGACGTTTCGGTGGGAGGGCTTCGGATCGGTCGAGGACGTCGGCAACCACGTCGTCGGCGCCATCTTCATGGGCTTCGGCGGCGTCACCGCGCTCGGGTGTACGATCGGCCAGGGCCTGACTGGTGTCTCCACGCTCGCGGTCGGCTCGATCCTGACGCTCGCGGCCATCATCGCCGGCTGCGTCGCGGCGGTGAAATACCAGATGTGGCGCGTGGAACGGATGTAGCGTGATCATCTTCGACCTCAACTGCACGCACGGCCACCGCTTCGAGGGGTGGTTCGCCTCCGCCGAGGAATTCGACCGGCAGCGCGACGCCTCGCTCGTCGCATGCCCTGTCTGCGACGACGTGCACGTCGAGCGCCTGCCCTCTGCGCGGGTGCACGTCCCGCGTGCCGCGGCACGCGACAACGCGCCCGCGCCGCAGCCCGAGGCGGAGTCGCGCCCCGAGCACGGCGAAATGACGACGGTCTCGCCAGAGGTGCTCGCCAAGCTCCGCGAAGTGGTGCGCAACACCGAGAACGTCGGCCGCCGCTTCGCCGAGGAGGCGCGCAAGATCCATTACAACGAGGTGGCAGCGCGCGCGATCCGCGGCCAGGCCTCGCGCGACGAAGCGCAGGAGCTCTCCGACGAGGGCATCGAGTTCGCGCCGCTGCCGCCGTTCCTGACCAACGACACGCACTAGCGCGTCGCCGCGCCCAAATCCGTTCCGAGAATCAACGGCTTGGGCTACAATTGATGGTTTGTGCGGGCCGTTAGCTCAGGTGGTAGAGCAGCGGACTTTTAATCCGTTGGTCGCTGGTTCAAGTCCAGCACGGCCTACCAACACACCAAGCTGGCGCCCGATACCCGTCGGCGAGTCGCCGCAGCGGCGCCGGCGATGTCGGGCGTCAGCGCGACCAGCGCCCACCACGCGTTTCAAGCACGCCCGACGTCGTGGCGGTGCACCACGTCGAGGAAGTCCTGCAGCAACCGGGGCTGCGGTCCCGGTCGGAACAGGCAGTACAGATCCATCGCAACTTCGATGTCGGCCCGCAACGGACGGTATACGACCGCCGGATGGTTCAACGTCATCAGCGACTCCGGAACGAGGCAGGTTCCAAAACCTCCTGCCACCAGGCAGACCGCGGAGATGAAGTTGTTCACTTTCTGGGCCACCACGATATCGAACGAATAGTGGCGACCGAGAACATACGCGGGCATCCGGGAACTGTTGGGGAGGTCGCCGACGATCATCGGCTCGTCCCGCAGATCCAGAAAATGGACTTCTCTTTTCGCCGCGAGCGGGTTCTTTCTGTTCAACGCCACGACGATCCGTTCTCGCACCACGCATTCTCGTTGCAGGTCAGGAAGCGTTGGGACCATGCGATCGAAACATGCGTGGAGACGCCCCTGCCGCAACCCTTTGATCATCTGGTCCTTGGGCAGGTTGTGAAGGACGATATCCACTGCGGGGTAAAGGGCGCGGAAAGTTTGCAGGACCGCGGGAATGTGGGTCAGCAAGACGGCCCCGTATGCGCCTACCTCCAGACGCTCCGGCCTGCCTTGGGCATGGTTGCGCGCCTGCTCGACCACCAGATGCATGTGGTTTTCGATCGTCCTGGCGTGCGCAAGGAGCGCTTCCCCGGCCTCGGTCAGGCGCAGTCCGCGCGGCAGCCGCCGAAACAGCGCGACATCAAGTTCGAGCTCTAGCGACCGCAGATTTCGCGCGAGGGCCTGTTCCGAAACGCCCAGCCGTGCGGCGGCGCGGTGCACATTCAGTTCCTCCGCGGCGGCTATGAAAAAGCTGAGATGCTGAGTGTGCATGCCCGTGCCCACCGCGGCACTACGGATAGAGCGATTCCAGCCGGTACGGCGAATCGGGCTGGCTTCCATACGTACGAATGCACTGGAGGAGAGGCTCGAGGAGCGGCGACGATTCGGACTTCCGGTAGATGCAATACACGTCCACGCAGCAATCGACCGCCTCTTCCAATCGGCGGTAGACGACGTTCGGGAATTGAAGGTTGAGCAAGGATTCAGGGACGATCGCGACGCCGAATCCGCCTGCGACCATCGCGACCGCGGAGATCATGTCGGCGGCGCGTTGACCATACTGCGGCTGGAATCGGTGCACCTCGAACAGCGCGCGGCACGCCGGGTAGATGCAGGGATCCAGCTCGCCGATGAATTGCGAATTCCGGAGATCGTCGAGGCTCGCCGCCGACTTCCTGGCCGCGACGTGGCCTTGGGGCAGGGCCACGAGCAGCCGCTCGCGCGTGACCAGCTCGGACAAGATCTCCGGCGTGTCCGTCCGGTGCCGGTCGAACGCGAGCAGCACGCGCTCGCGCAGCAGTGCTTCGATTTGCTCACCTCGGGACGCGAAATGAATCGAAAGCCTCACCTTCGGGTACTGCGACGAGTAGTGCGATAGCAGCTGAGGGATCGTGCTCAGCACGGCGGAACCGAAGACGCCGAGATCGAGCCGCCCTTCCTGCCCGTTGGAGACTCTTCGCAGGTGCTCCGTCGCCTGTTCGACCTGCGTCTTGATGCTGAGCGCGTGGTCCAGGAGCGACCGCCCTGCGTCCGTAAGTTCCACGCCGTGGGGCCTGCGCGTGAACAACGTCACGCCGAGTTGCTCTTCCAGCGCATGGATCTGCCGCGTGAGGGGCGGTTGCGACATGTGCAGCCTCTCGGCGGCTCTGCTGACGCTGCGCTCTTCGGCCGTGACGATGAAGTACTTGAGCTGCGTGATGTCCATTGGTGCGGGCGTTGATGGGGCGGAAGGCAAAACCGGCCGCTCGAAGTGTGTCGACTATGCCTGCATGCGACAAGAGGCGCGATATACCCGCCTCGATTTGCGCGCGGCGAAAAAAGGTATTGGACCGCTGGCATCCCGTCTGCCGAGAATGCTTCAGCCCCAGGGACCGCGCCGGAGATGTTGAGGGGGCTCCGGCAAATGCCGAGCGAAGATTGGCAACGGCCCGCGGCAAGTCAATCGTTGAATCGGTTAAATAACGGAGGAGTATCGATGTTCAAGCGTAAATTACTTTGGCTCGCCGTGCTTGCGTCCGGGGCACTTTCGGCGACCTGCATGCAGGCCGTCTTCGCGGACGCCCTGCCTTGGATGGACGCGTCCAAGTCCCCCAGCGAGCGGGCGGACCTGCTGGTGGGCGCCATGACGCTCGATCAGAAGATCGCGCAACTGCATGGACAGGGCGGTACGGTTCCGGAGGTACCGGAGTGCGGCAGCTCGATTCGAAAAGTCCCCGGCATTCCCGCTCTGCAGATTCCGACGTTTCGTATCACGAATGGCCCGGTCGGGCTTGGTGGCGGCGACTGCAGTCCGCAGGACAAGGCCACCGCACTGCCGGTCGCCATCGGCCTTGCCGCGGGGTTCGATCCCGATCTCGCCTTCACGTTCGGCGACCTGATGGGGCGCGAGGCGCGGCAGCTTGGGCTGCACGAGCTGGAAGGCCCCGGAATGAACATGGCACGCGTCGGCCGCGGGGGCCGCAACTTCGGATATCTCGGCGAGGACCGCATGCTTGCTGGCACCATCGCGGCGAGCGAGATCCA
>Ga0068852_100001888_pt1 | contig 14274 bp, 13 predicted proteins | sample KBSCornC22_FD_66594 | JGI IMG/M metagenome (GOLD analysis project Ga0068852, IMG submission 66594) | Corn rhizosphere microbial communities from Kellogg Biological Station, Michigan, USA - KBS Corn C2-2 | ecosystem: Host-associated > Plants > Roots > Rhizosphere > Soil ... | reverse complement strand
GGCCGCGTCTTCCGTCCCGACCTCATCGTGAAGCTTCCGGGCGGGCGCCAGATCGTGGTGGACTCGAAGGCGCCGATCAACGCCTACCTCGATGCGCACGAGGCGCAGGACGAGGAGGTGCGCCGTGCCAAGATCCGCGAGCACGCGGTCGGCGTCCGCAACCACCTGGCCGCGCTCGCGAAGAAGAGCTACTGGGAGCAGTTCGAGCCGACCCCCGAGGTCGTCGTCATGTTCATTCCCGGCGAGGCCTTCTGCAGCGCGGCGCTCGAGAGCGACCCGGAGCTGCTCGACACCGGCTTCGGCCAGAACGTGATCATCGCCTCGCCCGCGTCGCTCATGGCGATCCTCAAGGCCGCCGCGTACGGCTGGCGCCAGGAGACGATCCAGCAGAACTACCGCGAGATCAGCGAGCTCGGACGCGAGCTGCACACGCGCCTCGGCACGATGGTCGAGCACTTCTCGAAGATCGGCGCGAGCCTCGAGCGCGCGACGGAAAGCTACAACGCGGCGATGGCGTCCTTCGAGACGCGCGTGCTCGTCTCCGCGCGCAAGTTCAAGGAGCAGGGCGCGACCTCGAAGGAGGCCGAGATCATCGAGCTGCGCCCCGTCGAGAGCACGCCGCGCAAGCTGCAGGGCGGCGACAAGCCGATGCTGGGGGCGGTGGAGACCAACGAGGAGCCGAAGTCGTCGTGATCGGACCCCGGCCTTCGCCGGGGTGACGAGCCTCAGATCGCCGCGACGATGGCCTTCGTGAACGTCGCCGTGCTGCCCTTTCCTCGGACGTCCCCCGTGCGGGCCTTGGGATCCGCCAACGCCATCCCGGTGGCGCGCGCCATGTCCTTCGCGGCGGCGACCGCCTCGGGACGTGCCCGATCGTTGCCCAGCCACTCGAGCAGCATGCGCGTCGACTCGATCATCGCGTAGGGATTGGCGATGCCCCGGCCCGCGATGTCCGGCGCGCTGCCGTGGGTCGCCTGCGCCATCGCGATGCGCCCCTCGCCGATGCAAAGGCCCGGGGCCATGCCGAGGCCGCCCACGAGGCCCGCCGCCTCGTCGGAGAGGATGTCGCCGAACATGTTGGTGGTGACCACGACGTCGAAGCTCTGCGGGTCGCGCACGAGGCGCATGGCGAAGGTGTCCACGATCACGTCGTCCACCTTCACGTCGGGGTACTCCGCGGCGGCGCGCCTGCACTCCTCGACGAACATGCCGCAGCCGAGCTTGAACACGGTGTCCTTGTGCACGAAGGTCATGTGCTTCCTGCGCTGTCGCGCGAGCTCGAGGGCGGCCTTCGCCACGCGATAGCTCGCCCGCCGCGTGATCACCCGCACCGAGCAGGTCACGTCCGGCGTGGGGCGGAACTCGCCCGAGCCCGCGAACATGTTGCGGTCCGGCTGGAAGCCCTCGTTGTTCTCGCGCACGATGATGAGGTCCACATCCTGGTGGATGCAGCCGATGTCCGGATAGGACCGCGTGGGCCTCACGTTGGCGAAGAGGTCGAACTGCTTCCTGAGGATCGGGTGCGGATTGATCGCCTCGGGCCCCTTGGGGTAGGCGCGGTGGCCGATGGGCCCGAGGATCCATCCGTCGAGGGTGGGCAGGGTATCCATCGTTTCCCGGGGCAGCGTCGAGCCATGGGTCGCGAGCGCGGCCGCGCCGATGGGGAGCGGCCGCCAATCGATCGCGAGACGATGCTTCGCGGCGGCGGCCTTGGCGACTTCCACCGCGGCGGGCACGATCTCGTGGCCGATGTCGTCGCCTTCGAGGATGCCGATCTTGAGGGGAGGGGAGCTCATGCGGGTTCCATTGCGCAAAAAAGATCGGAGGTTAACGCACATCTTCCCGCCCATGCGGGGCCCGCGCGAAATGCGACTTGCGGCGCGCGCCACGCGGAGCACGCGGATCCGTTGACGGCGGAGGCGCGCGGGTTTAGGTTTGCGTAAACGCGCTTTTCAAAACAGCGTTTCAATATATGAACCAACCCCCCACCTTGCTTCCCCAGACCTACCGGCAGGCGCTGCCGGCACCGCTCGCGACGACGCGCGGGCGCGGCTGGTCCTGCGCGCCGATCGACATCTATGCCGTCGGCAATGCGGTCTTCATGACGCCGCAGCGCGAGCATTTCGTGTGCGTGCAGCTCTCGGGCGAGTCGCGGGTCCGTACGGAATGCGACGGCGAGTGGCGCGAGCACCGCGCCCCGCCCGGACACGTGATGCTGGCCCCGGCCGGCCGCGCGGTCACGTGGCGGCGCAGCGGCGAGGGCTTCACGCTGATGGCGGCGATCGCGCCCGCGCAGCTCGCGGACGTCCTCGAGCGCGCGGAGGGACGCTCCGGCGCCACCGTACGGGTGCGCTCGGAATTCTCCGGCGACGATACGCGCATCGCCGAGCTCTCGCGGGTGCTGTGGCGCGAGCTCGCGCGCGAGCGCATCGGCGCGCGGCTCTACGTCGAGACCGCGGTCGGGCAGCTGGTCGTCCAGATCATCCGCGAGCATTGCGACATCGAGCCGGCGCGCGCCCCGGCGATCTCGATCTCGCCGCACAAGCTGCGGCTCGCCCAGGCCTTCATCCAGGAGAACCTCTCGGAGGATCTCTCGGTCGAGGGCATCGCGCGCGCGATCGGCATGAGCGCCTTCCACTTCGCGCATGCGTTCCGCGCGGCCGCCGGCGTGCCGCCGCATCGCTACGTCATGCAGCGGCGCATGGAGCGCGCGAAGGCGCTGCTGCGCGGCAGCGAGCTCACGCTCACCGAGATTGCGCAGCGCGTGGGCTACTCCAGCGCCAGCCACTTCAGCGTGGGATTTCGCAAGCTGACGCAGCTGGCCCCGAGCGATTACCGCAACTCCGCCTGAGCGCGCGCAGCTCGCGGCGCCGCAGGAGCAGGTAGGCCGCGGGAATCACCAGCATCGAGAGGAGCGGTGCGGTCACCATGCCGCCCACCATGGGCGCGGCGATGCGCTGCATGATCTCCGAGCCCGTGCCGCTGCCGGCCATGATCGGCAGCAGCCCCGCCATGACCACGGCGACCGTCATCGCCTTGGGCCGCACGCGCAGCACGGCGCCCTCGCGGATCGCCTCGACCAGGTCGTCCTCGCTCGAGGCGCCGAGCGCGACGCGGCCTTCCCATGCATGCTTGAGGTAGATGAGCATGACGACGCCGAACTCCGCGGCCACCCCGGCGAGCGCGATGAAGCCCACGCCGCTCGCCACGGAAAGCGGGTGGCCCAGGAACCACAGCAGCCAGAACCCGCCCGCGAGCGCGAAAGGCAGCGTCGCCAGGATGAGCGCCGCCTCGTCGACCCGGCGGAAGGTGAGGTAGAGCAGCACGAGGATGATCGCGAGCGTGGCGGGCACCACCACCTTGAGCCGCGCCGTCGCGCGCTCGAGGTACTCGAACTGGCCCGACCACGAGAGCGAATAGCCCGCGGGCAGCTTCACCTCGCGGGCGACGGCCTGCTGCATGTCCTTCACCGCCGAGCGCAGGTCGCGTCCGCGCAGGTCGACGTAGACCCAGCCGGACAGGCGCGCGTTCTCGCTCCTCAGCATCGGCGGCCCGTCCACGATCGAGATGCGCGCGACGTCGCGCAGGCGCAGCTGCGCGCCGCGCTCGGTCACCACGGGCAGGTCGCGGATGCCCTCGAGCGAGTCGCGGATCTCGCGCGGGTAGCGCACGTTGATCGGGAAGCGCTGCAGGCCCTCGACGGTCTCGCCGATGTTCTCGCCGCCGATGGCCGAGGACACGATGCCCTGCACGTCGGCCACGTTGAGGCCGTAGCGCGCGGCGGCCTCGCGGTCGACGTCGACGTCGATGTAGCGCCCGCCCAGCAGGCGCTCGGCGAGCGCCGACGTGACGCCCGGCACCTGCTTCACGACGCGCTCGATCTCGCCCGCGATACGGTCGATTTGCGCGAGGTCCGCCCCCGAGACCTTCACCCCGACGGGGCTCTTGATGCCGGTCGCGAGCATGTCGATGCGATTGCGGATCGGCGGCACCCAGATGTTCGACAGGCCAGGCACCTTCACCGCGCGGTCGAGCTCTTCGACCAGGCGCGCGGGCGTCATGCCGGGGCGCCACTGGTCGCGCGGCTTGAACTGGATCGTGGTCTCGAACATCTCGATCGGCGCCGGGTCCGTCGCCGTCTCCGCGCGGCCGGCCTTGCCGAAGACGCGCGCCACTTCGGGCACCGTGCGGATGAGGCGATCGGTCTGCTGCAGCAGCTGGGCCGCCTTGCCCGCCGAAAGGCCGGGCAGGGCCGACGGCATGTAGAGCAGGTCGCCCTCGTCGAGCGGCGGCATGAACTCGCCGCCCAGGCGCGTCGCCGGCCACATCGAGACGAGCGCCACGGCCGTCGCGACGACGAGTGTCGCCTTCGGATGTCGCAGCACGCCTTCGAGGAGCGGCCGGTACCCCGCGACCAGGAAGCGGTTGATCGGGTTGGCGGCCTCCTCGGGAACGCGGCCGCGGATGAGGTAGCCCATGAGCACCGGGATGAGCGTCACGGCAAGGCCGGCCGCCGCCGCCATCGCGTAGGTCTTGGTGAACGCGAGCGGCGCGAAGAGCCGCCCCTCCTGCGCCTCCAGCGTGAACACCGGCACGAACGACAGCACGATCACGAGCAGCGAGAAGAAGAGCGCGGGCCCGACCTCGCTCGCGGCCGCGGCGATCACGGCCCAATGCGCTTCGCCCTCGAGCTTCTCGCCCGGATGCGCGCGGCTCCAGCGCTCGAGGTGCTTGTGCGCGTTCTCGATCATCACGACCGCCGCGTCCACCATGGCGCCCACGGCGATGGCGATGCCGCCCAGCGACATGATGTTCGCGTTCACGCCCTGGTAGTGCATCACGATGTACGCGACGAGGACGCCGAGCGGCAGCGAGACGATCGCCACGAGCGCGGATCGCAGGTGGAAGAGGAAGAGCGCGCAGACCAGCGCCACCACGATGAATTCCTCCAGGAGCTTGTGCTCGAGGTTGGCGACGGCGCGCTGGATGAGCGCGGAGCGGTCGTACACCGGCACGATCTCGACGCCGGCGGGCAGGCTCGCGCGAAGCGTGGCGAGCCTGGCCTTGACCGCCGCGATCGTCTCGAGCGCGTTGCGTCCCGAGCGCATGACGATCACGCCGCCGGCGACCTCTCCTTCGCCGTCCAGCTCCGCGATGCCGCGGCGCATCTCGGGACCGAGCTGCACGCGCGCCACGTCGCCCACGCGCACCACGACTCCCGCGTCGTTGGTCGCGAGGGGCACCTTGCGGATGTCGTCGAGGGAGCGGAAATACCCGCTCGCGCGCACCATGTATTCGGCTTCTCCCAGCTCCACGACGGAGCCGCCGGTTTCCTGGTTCGCCTTCTGCAGCGCGTCGATCACCCTGCCGTGCGGCATGTTGTAGGCGCGCAGGCGGTCGGGGTCGAGCACGACCTGGTACTGGCGCACCATGCCGCCGACGCTCGCGACTTCCGACACGTTCGGCACCGTCTTCAGCTCGTACTTGAGGAACCAGTCCTGCAGCGCGCGCAGCTGCGAGAGGTCGTGGCGGCCGGTGCGGTCGACGAGCGCGTATTCGTAGATCCATCCCACGCCGGTCGCATCGGGCCCGAGAGATGCGCGGGCCTGGGCCGGCAGCCGCGACTGCACCTGGTTCAGGTATTCGAGCACGCGCGAGCGGGCCCAGTAGAGGTCGGTGCCGTCCTCGAAGATGACATAGACGAACGAATCGCCGAAGAACGAGTAGCCGCGCACCGTCTTCGCGCCCGGCACCGAGAGCATCGTCGTCGCGAGCGGATAGGTGACCTGGTCCTCCACGATGCGCGGGGCCTGTCCCGCGTACGTCGTGCGGATGATCACCTGCACGTCCGAGAGGTCGGGGATCGCATCGACGGGCGTGCGCTGGAGCGCCCATATGCCCCAGGCGGTCGCGAACGCCGTCGCGAGCAGCACGAGGAAGCGGTTCGCGATCGAGGCGCGGATCAGCCGGGCGATCATTCCGGACCCCCCAGGCGCTCGATCGCGCCCTTGAGGCTCGCTTCCGAGTCGAGCAGGAACTGGCCCGATGCGACGACCTTCGTCCCCGCCTCGATGCCGCGGCGGATCTCCGTCATGCCGTTCGCCTCGACGCCGGTCTCGACCTCGACGGGCTCGAACCGCGATCCGCCGTCCCTGCCGGTCGTCGCGACGATCACGACGTTGCGTTTCCCCGTGCTGATGACGGCTTCGGTCGGCACCTGCACCACCTCCCCGCGCGTGGAGGGGCGCAGGTCCACGGTCATGAACATGCCGGGTGTCAGCTCGCCGCGCGGATTGGCGAGCTCGATGCGCGCCGTGATCGTGCGCGTCGTGGCGCTCACCTGCGGGAGCAGCGCCCCCACCTTCCCCTTGAACACGCGTCCCGGCCATGCCGTGCTTCTCGCGTCGACCTCGGCCCCGGGTCGCACCGCGGCGGACGCGCTCTCGGGCACTTCCGCGTTGACCCAGACGGTGTCGAGCCCGTTGACGCGGAAGAGCGGCGCGCCCGTCGCGACGGTCATGCCCTCGCGCGCGGCGAGCTCGGTCACCACCCCGGAACGGGAAGAGGCGATCGTCATGCGCGCGTGCACCTCGCCGGTCTTCGCCACGAGCGCGATCTGCTCGTCGCTCATGCCCGCGAGCCGCATGCGCTGGCGCGCGGCTTCGCGCAGCGTGCCGAGACCCTCCTCGGACATCCGGCTCACCGCGAGGAATTCCTCCTGCGCGGCCACCCAGTCCGGCACCAGCAACTGGGCCAGCGGCTCGCCCTTCTTCACGCGATCGAGCGGCGCACGCACGTACAAGCGCTCGATGAAGCCGGCGGCGCGGGCCTGCACGAGCTCCACCTCGCGCTCGTTGTACGCGACGCTGCCGACGGCCCGGATCGCCTGCGCGAGGGGCGCCTTCGTCGCGGCCACGGTCCGGATGCCGAGGTTCTGCCCCACCTGCGGGCTGATGGCGATGCTGTCGCCGTCCGCCGCCTCCTGCGCGTATACCGGCACGAGGTCCATGTCCATGTACGGCGACTTGCCCGGCTTGTCGAAGCGCGAGTTCGGGACCATCGGATCGTGCCAGTAGAGCACCGTGCGTCCAGGCGCCGGCGGCACGGTCGCGGGCGCCGAAGGCGCCATCTTCATGCCGGCGCTCATGCCCCATTCGTAGGCGCCGAAACCGATCGCGGCGGCGATCGCGATGCCGGAGATCGCGCCGGCGATGCGCGACGTCTTCATGGCGTGCTCCTCGCCGGCAGGTCGACCGGCACGAGGAACGAGAGCTTCGCCCACGCGCGCGCCGTCTCCGACTCGAGCTCGAGCTCCTGCACGCGCACCTCGAGCTCGCCGCGGCGTGCGGCGAGCACCTCGGCGAGCGAGCCCTTGGCGCCCGCGTAGGCGGCCAGCGCGGCCTGCGTGCGCTCGTGCAGCAGCGGCAGCCATTCGCGCTCGTAGCGGTCGAGGCGCGCCACGCCTTCCTTCCATTCGACGATCATGCCGCGCACCTCGGCCGCATGCTCGCGCACGACCTGCTCGCGCCGCGCCTCGGCCTGGTCGACGAGCGCGCGGCGCGCGGCGATCTCCCGGTCCTGCTTGTTGCCGCGATCCCACGGCAGCGGCACGGACACGCCGAAGGTCACCATGTCGGAGTATGCGGGGCCGCGATGGTTGTACATGACCTCCCACGACCAGTCCGGCGTGCGCTCGGCCTGGGCCACGCGCAGTTGCGCCTCGGCGACGCCGACCTCCTTCGAGGCCGCCTGGATCTCGGGGTGATCCTCGAGCCGGATGTCCTCGCCCGCCATGTGATGCGGCAGCTCACGCCAGTTCACGTTGCCGGCCAGCGGCTCGTAGGCGGCCGGCCCGATCCAGCGCGCGAGGCCCTCGCTCGCCACGCGGATGCGGCTGCGCGCCTGGGCAAGCCGGTCCTCGAGCCCCACGATGAGTGCGCGCGCGGCGAGGAGGTCCGATTGCGTGCCGCGGCCGCCCCGGTACGACGCTTGCGCGGCGTCGACCTCGCGCCGCGCTTCCTCGCGTTCGCCCGCGACCTGGTCGGCGATGCGCTCGGCGTAGAAGCGCTCGATCCACGCGAGCGCGCTCGCGGCCTGGACGTTCGCCCTCGCCGCATCGCGTTCGGCGCCGGCCTTGTCCGCCTCGCGCTCGTAGCGTTCGGTGCGGCGCTCGAGCTTCTCGCCGCGCGTGAATTCCTGCGTGAGCCCGGCGCTTTGCATCGTCATGAAATCGGTCGTGAGCTCGAAGCGGTCGGGACCCGTCACGGGCAGGTTCTGGACCTGCAGCCTGAGCACGGGATCGGGGCGGCGGCCCGCGGCGCGCGCCATCTCCTGCGCGGCCCGCATCGAAGCGCTCGCGGCGGCGAGTTGCGGCGCGGCCTCGACGGCGCGGCGCTGCGCGTCGGCGAGCGTGAGTCCCTGCGCCAGGGCGCTGGCGGGCGCGCCGGCGAAAGCGCCCAGCGCGACAAGAACGGCGATTCTCATGTTCGGTCCCTCGGCCGGCGCGCGGCCGGCGGCAGTGGCATCGAAACGGCGTGCAGGCGCGGGCGTCACGCCCGCGCGACGCGCGAATCAGATGCGCAGGACCGAGGAGCGGATCGAGGGAGGCGGATCGGGCGCGGCGACCGGGCGGTCGATGCGCGAGCGCAAGCTGCCGCTCTCCGGCACGCGCAGCGCGAGCGCGGGCCCGAGCGTCACGTCGAGCGGAGCGAAGGGTTTGGCGTGATCGACCGCGGATTGGCCGAAGGCGCAGTGCTGCTCGCACGCATGGGCCGCGACGGGGTCGGGACAGCACGGGTCGTGCGAGCCGGGAGCGCCCGCGGAGACGACGGTCACCGCCACGCCGCACGCGTGCATCGCCACCGCCCAGTGCGAGAAGAGCAGGGCGGCCACGAGCAGCACGGCGTGAACGAAGCGATGCTTGCGCATGCCGTGAATGATACTCCCCGCGCCGCCGCGCGAACGCATGGCGCGTTGCGCGGAATCAAGCCGCCCGCATGTTTTTTTCGGGCGGCGCGGCGCTATGCCGCCTGCTGGATCCCCGCGATGAGCCAGGGCGAGCGCGGGTCCGCGAGCTTGCGGCGGACGTTCCAGATCTCGTCGAACGTCTCGGTCTCCCCGGTCGGCATCTCGCGCAGCGCGCCCTTGAAACGCACGCTGGCGTACGCGTAGGGATCGTCCACGCCGGTACCGACGAGCTCGGCGTCGAGGTCGACCACCTCCGTCTTCTGGCCGGCGTGGCGATCGCGCAGCTGCATCGCGATCTCGGCGTACATCTCGGGCGTCGTGTAGTCGCGGATGTCGTCGAGGTCGCCCGCGTCGTTCGCCGCCTGCAGCCGGATGAACGACGTCTTCGCCACGCGCAGGAAGGGCTCGACCTCGCCGGGTTGCAGCACGGCCGGCTCCGGCGCGGCCGGCAGGCCGTTCATGCCCGGCTCATTGGCCGCGGCGTCGCGCGGGATCGCGCTGCCGATGCCCGAGAAGGCAGGCTGTGCGCGTGTGGCGCTGTCCTCCGGAACCTCGCGCGCGTGGCCTTCATACAGGCTGCCGCTCCCACCGTAGAGCGGGCGCTGCTGCTGCGCGGCGCCGCGGCGCGCGCCGGCGAAGAGCCGGATCACGCCGAAGACGAGCACCGCGAGGATGAGCAGCATGAAGAGCGAGCCGAACGCGCCGCCGAAACCGTGGCCGCCGAAAATCGAGCCCAGCAAGGCGCCGAGGCCGAGCCCGGTGATGAGGCCGCCCCAGCGCTGCATGAAGCTCGGGCGCGGCGGCGGCAGGCCCGGCGCGGGCGTGGCCTGGGGCTGCGTCGCGCGCGAAGACGATGGCGCGGAAGGTGCCGCCTCGCGCGGCGCTTCGCGCATCGTGGGCGCGGGGCGTTGGCGGCCGAGGTTGCCCCCGCCGCCGAAGCGGCGCGCGGCGTCGGCGTCGACCGAGGCGAGGCCCAGGCACAGCAGGAAAACCAGGAAGGCGAGCGTTCTCTTCATCGTGATTCCTTCTCCACGGGGCACCAGCGCAGGTGCGGTCGCAGCATACCGAATTCAAGCGCTGTCCGGGTCGTGCCAGCGCTTGCGGTCCTCCACGGCGCGCCGGTAGGCGAGGGGACGCTGCGGTTTCACCAGCAGCATGATGATTTCCGGATGCCGCTCCCGCGCGCGCGCCTCGAGCCGCTCCACCGCGTCTTCGATCGCGTCGCTGTCCAGCCCGTCGTGGAAATGCAGGCTCAGCGCCGCGATGACCTGCATCGGTGAGACCTGGAAGGTGAGCATTCCGTTCAGGTCCTGGACGGCGGGGTCGGCGCGCGCGAGATCCCCGATCGAGCGCTCGAGCGCGGGGCGGGCGGCCTCGCCGATGAGCAGCTTCTTGTTCTCGCGCGCGAGGAACACGGCCACGATGCCCAGCAGCACGCCGATCGCGATCGAGGCCACGCCGTCGTAGACCGGATCGTCGAGCTTCTGTGCCGCATACGTCCCGGCGAGCGCGATCGCGATGCCGATGAGCGCCGCGCTGTCCTCCAGGAAGACGATGAGCGTCGACGGATCCTTGGTCTGCACCGCGGCCTCGAGGTATCCGCGCTCGCCCTTGCGCGTGCGGAACTCGCGGAAGGCGAAGGCCCACGAGATCCCTTCGAACACCGCGGCCAGTGCGAGCACGATGTAGTTCACGCGCGGGTCTTCCATCTCGACCGGGTTCATCACGTGGCGGATGCCCTCGTAGGTCGAGACGCCGGCGCCGATCGCGAAGATCAGCAGCGACACGATGAAGGCCCAGAAGTAATACTCGCGCCCGTGGCCGAGCGGGTGCGCATCGTCGGCGGGCCGCGCCGCCTGGCGCGTGCCGTACATGAGCAGCACCTCGTTGCTCGTGTCCACGAGCGAGTGCACGGCCTCGCTCAGCATGGCGGAGCTGTGCGTGATCGCCGCGGCACCGAACTTGGTGATCGCGATGAGCAGGTTCGCGGCGAGCGCCGCGAGGAGGACGGTGCGGGAGCCGGAGGCCATGGGCGGGAGGGCGACTCCGGGACAGGCACCGCGCAGCCATGGAAGTTCAGCCTCGCGCTGGCCCGGACGATTTACACTCTCGGGGCCTCCCACCCCAGATCCGAGACATGAAGATCCGTGCCGCCGTGCTGAACGAGATGGGAGCGCCGCTCCCCTACGCCCGATCCAGGCCCTTGCGCGTCGAGGAGGTCGAGCTCGAGCCGCCGGGGCAGGGCGAGGTATTGGTGCGCATGGGCGCGGCGGGGCTCTGCCATTCGGACCTTTCGGTCATCAATGGCGATCGCCCGCGCCCGACTCCCATGGCGCTGGGCCACGAGGCCGCGGGCGTGGTGGAAGCGGTCGGTCCCGGCGTCGACGACCTGCGCCGCGGCGACCACGTCGTGCTGGTCTTCATGCCGAGCTGCGGGCATTGCGGCCCCTGCGCCGAGGGGCGGCCCGCGCTGTGCGAGCCGGGGGCCGCTTCCAACACGGCGGGGACGCTGCTCTCGGGGGCGCGCCGCATCTTTCGCGAGGGCGGCGGGCCGATCCACCACCACATGGGCTGCTCCGCCTTCGCCGAGGCCGCCGTGGTGTCGCGCCGCTCCTGCGTGAAGGTCGATCCGGCCCTGCCGCTCGAGGAAGCGGCGCTCTTCGGCTGCGCGGTGCTCACGGGCGTGGGCGCGGTCGTCAATACGGCGCAGGTGCGAGCGGGGCAGAGTGTCGCCGTCGTGGGCCTGGGCGGCGTGGGCCTCGCGTCCGTGCTGGGTGCCGTCGCCTCGGGAGCGCGGCGCATCGTGGTGGTCGACCTCAACGAGGACAAGCTCCAGCTTGCCGCGGCGCTGGGCGCGACCGACGGGTTCCAGGCCGCCGACCCGGAGGTCGTGGACACGGTGAAGAAGGCGACCGGCGGCGGCGTCGACTTCGCGATCGAGATGGCGGGATCGACGCGGGCGTTCGAGACGGCGTACCGCATCACGCGGCGCGGCGGCACCACGGTGACCGCCGGGCTGCCCCATCCCACGGCCACGTGGCCCATGCCCGGCACGCACCTGGTCGCCGAGGAGCGCACGATCAAGGGCAGCTATATCGGCACCTGTGTGCCGCAGCGCGACCTGCCGCGGTACATCGAGCTGTACCAGCGGGGAAAGCTGCCCGTGAACCGGCTGATGTCGGGGCGGCTCGCGCTCGAGGGCATCAACGAGGGCTTCGACCTGCTGCACGCGGGCAAGGCGGTGCGGCAGGTCGTCACGTTCTAGTCCGCCCGGCAGGGGTCGCGGCCCTTGATGCGGGGTTTCGGGGGTTGATTGTGCACCGCAAAAAAATTCGTCCCCCAAGGCCTTGACAAGGGGCGCCAGGGGCCTAAAATGGGTCATTGTGCAGTGCAGCATTAATGGCGCTGCGGCCCGACCCCTACGACCCCGGAGAACACCATGTTCAAGATCGACCAGCTGACCGCCGCCAACGAGGCCGCGATCGAGCAATTCAACACGCTCGCGCAGCTTTCCCTCGCCAATGCCGAGAAACTCGCCGAGCTCGGCCTCGGCGCCGCCCGTGAATCCGTGACCCTCGCCGCCGACCATGCGCGCGCGCTCGCCTCCGCCAAGGACGTGCACGAGGTGATCGCCCTGAACTCCGCCGCGATCGAGCCGGCGCTCAAGCGCGCCTACTCGGTGTCGCGTGAAGCGTTCGAGACCGCCGCGGAAGCGCAGAACGAAGTGAAGCGCACGTTCGAGAAGCAGAACGAGGAGCTCAACCGCGCCGCCGTCGCCGCCCTCGAGGAAGCGTTCAAGTACGCGCCCGCCGGCAGCGAGTCCTTCGTCGCGAACCTCAAGTCCGCGATGACCGCCGCCCAGACCGCCTACGAGAACGTGACCGCGGTCAACAAGCGCCTGTACGACGCCGCCGCCCGCACGGTCGAGGAGGGTGTCGCGACCGCCCAGGCCGCCTCGAAGCCGCGCGCCGCGCGCCGCTCGAAGTAAGCAGCACCGCTTCACGCAGCACCCCCAGCCCCGCCGGCCGTTGGCCCGCGGGGCTTTTCGTTGCCCTGCCGTAGAATGGATGCATGAAGGTCATCGGCATCGCGGGCTACAGCGGCAGCGGCAAGACCACGCTCATCGAGAAGGTGATCCCACTCCTCGTGGCCGAGGGCCTGCGCGTGTCGCTCATCAAGCACGCGCACCACGCCTTCGACGTGGACCACCCCGGCAAGGACTCGTGGCGGCACCGCCAGGCCGGCTGCACCGAGGTGCTCGTGACCTCGGGCGAGCGCTGGGCGCTCATGCACGAGATGCGCGGCGCACCGGAGCCGGGCCTGCACGAGCAGCTGAAGCGCTTCTCGCCCTGCGACGTCGTGATCGTCGAGGGCTACAAGAGCGAGCCCATTCCGAAGATCGAGGTGCATCGTCGCGACGCCGGCGCGCAGCTCCTGTATCCAGGCGATCCGCACGTCGTGGCGGTGGCCACCGACGAGCCGCTGGAGACGTCCCTGCCGCAGCTGCCGCTGCACGATGCCGCCGCGGTGGCGCGCTTCCTCGTGCGTTACCTCGGCCTCGATCGCGCGAGGCTCGTGCGCTGACATGGTGACGGTGCTCTTCTTCGCGGCGCTGCGCGAAAGCCTCGGCACCTCGCGCGAGCGGGTCGCGATCGCGGGGCCGGGCACCACGGTCGCGGCGCTGGTGGAGTCGCTGCGGCAGCGCGAGGGCGCGTGGTCCGAAGCGTTCGCGCCCGGCAAGAACTGGCGCGTGGCGGTGAACCAGCGCATGGCGAGCCTCGCGACACCGCTGCAGGCGGGCGACGAGGTGGCATTCTTCCCGCCGGTCACCGGGGGCTGACGTGCCGACGGTGCGCGTGCAGGAAGCGGATTTCGACACGGGCCGCGAGCTCGACCGGCTGACCGCGGGGCGCACCGACGTGGGCGCGGTGGCGAGCTTCACGGGGCTCGTGCGCGCGTCCAACGACGGCTCCGACGTGAGCGCGATGACGCTCGAGCACTATCCCGGCATGACCGAGCGCGCGCTCGAGGACATCTGCCGCGCGGCCCATGCGCGCTGGGACCTGCTCGACACGCTCGTGATCCACCGGGTGGGCGCGCTGCGGCCCGGCGAGCGCATCGTGCTCGTCGGCGTCTCCAGCGCGCACCGCGGCGAGGCGTTCGCGGCGTGCGAGTTCATCATGGATTACCTGAAGACGCGCGCCCCGTTCTGGAAGCGCGAGGAAACGCCTCGGGGTGCGCGCTGGGTCGAGGCGCGCGAGAGCGACGAGCAGGCCGCGAAGGGCTGGGAGTGAAAGCGGGGGGAAA
>Ga0068852_100001886_pt1 | contig 14284 bp, 14 predicted proteins | sample KBSCornC22_FD_66594 | JGI IMG/M metagenome (GOLD analysis project Ga0068852, IMG submission 66594) | Corn rhizosphere microbial communities from Kellogg Biological Station, Michigan, USA - KBS Corn C2-2 | ecosystem: Host-associated > Plants > Roots > Rhizosphere > Soil ... | reverse complement strand
GCACCATCATTCATGGTTCGGCCTGTTGCATCATCGTACAAGCATGAAGACGGTCGTTGTTCAAAGGTGCGTATTTGTCCAGGACAACATGCCCCGACGGGGCAGCCGGCAAGCGCTGTCGCAGCGGTTCCGCGGAAGGCCACAAAACCGCTGATACGCGGTCCGCTCCTGTGGAACTGACATTCCAGGTCCTTGAATCGCGGGGGATTTTTTTTCGACCAGTTTTGGTCTGGGGAGCGTTTTTCCTGACCAGCGCACTACTTAGCGCTCGAATTTACAAGATATGCACACCGCTATCCACAGGTTTTGTGGAAAACATTCGCGCGGCGCACCGGCCCACCGCCCGCAAACCCTTAGCCGGCGCGGTTTTCCGGGGTGCATACCCATTCTCCTAGTAAGGCAGCCCATGACGCGAAGCGTCGGCGCGGTTAGAATCATTTGCTTCGACCCCTTGTTCATGAACAAACTGAACCATGTTGCGGTGCGGAATCCCGACGGTGATTCGGTGCCCGATCGAGTCGCTTCCGCCGATGCCCGCAACCCCCGATCTGCGGTAGCCGCATCGCCCGCGACCCAATCGAACGCGGCGCCGGCAGCGTCGAATTTCCTGCGCGCGATCATCGCTGACGACAATGCGAAGGCGACCTACGGCGGGCGGGTCGTTACGCGTTTTCCACCCGAGCCGAACGGTTACCTGCATTACGGTCACGCGAAGTCGATCGTGCTGAACTTCGGCCTTGCCGCCGACAACGGCGGAACGTGCCACCTGCGCTTCGACGATACCAATCCGCTCAAGGAGGACGTCGAATTCGAGGATTCGATCGCGGCGTCGGTCCGCTGGCTCGGGTACGACTGGGGAACGCATCGCTATCACGCGTCGGATTATTACGACGTCCTCTACGAGTTCGCCGAATGGTTCGTCACCCAGGGACTCGCGTACGTCGACAGCCAGTCGGCCGACGAGGTTCGCGCGACGCGCGGCACGCTGACGCAACCCGGAACGCCTGGACCCTATCGTGATCGCACCGTTGATGAAAACCTAGACCTCCTGCGACGAATGCGCGCCGGCGAATTTGCCGACGGCGCGCACGTGCTGCGGCTGCGCATCGACATGGCGAGTCCGAATATCAACATGCGCGACCCGGTCATCTACCGGATTCGGCATGCGCGCCATCACCGCACCGGCGACAAGTGGTGCCTCTACCCGCTCTACGACTACACCCATTGCATCTCCGATGCGCTCGAGCGCGTCACCCACTCGATCTGCACGCTCGAGTTCCAGGATCACAGGCCGCTGTACGACTGGGTGATCGACAAGCTCGCCGACGGCGGGAAGCTCGCACGGCCGCTGCCGCATCAATACGAATTCGCGCGGCTCAACCTGACGTATGTCGTGCTGTCGAAACGGAAGCTGCTGCAGCTTGTCGACGAGGGGCACGTCGACGGCTGGGACGATCCACGGATGCCAACGCTCGTCGGCGCGCGCCGCCGCGGATTCACGCCCGCGGGCTTTCGGCTTTTTGCCGAGCGCATCGGCGTGTCGAAATCGGATTCGTGGATCGACATGAGCGTGCTCGAGGAAACGATGCGCGACGAGCTCAATGTCACCGCCGTGCGGCGGATGGCGGTGCTCGATCCGATCAAGCTCGTCATCGAGAATTTTCCCGAAGGCGAAGTCGAGGAATCCTTCGCACCGAATCATCCGCAGAGGCCCGAGCTTGGCCGACGCGCCATTTCGCTGACACGCGAGCTATGGATCGAGCGCGAGGATTTCGCGGAGACGCCGCCGAAAGGCTATTTTCGCTTGACCCCTGGTGCCGAGGTGCGGCTGCGGCACGGCTACATCGTCCGCTGCACCGGTTTCGACAAGGACGACGCTGGTAACGTGACGAGCGTGCGTTGCACATACGATGCCGCCACGCGCAGCGGCACCCCAGGCGCCGACGCGCGCAAGGTGAAGGGGAACATCCATTGGCTGTCTGCCGCGCACGCTGTCGCAGCGGAAGTCCGGCTGTATGACCGTCTGTTCCGCGTGCCCTTCCCCGGCGCGCGAGCGAGCGCGGACGATGCGAGCGACGGCGATCCCGCGCTTGGGCATTCGCTCGTCGTCGCGGGGGACGACGGCGATGGGGCTGAGGAGCGCGAGCGCAATTTTCTCGACGATCTCAATCCAGCCTCGAAAAGGATCATCACGGCGTTCGTCGAGCCTGCACTCGCGCAGGCGAAGCCCGAGGAAAACTTCCAGTTCGAGCGGCACGGCTACTTCGTCGCCGATCTCGTCGATCACCGGCCCGACCGGCCGGTTTTCAATCGCACGGTGACGCTGCGCGATTCCTGGTCGAAGAAGCCCGCCTGAGACGTCGTTCGCAGCACTTCACGCCGCATCGCGCCTTGTGCCGGCCGATGTCAGCGCTAATATTGGGAAGACGATCCTTGTCGAGGTGTCCATGAAGCGAATCATCCTGTTCGTTGCGACCAATCTCGCGGTGGTGCTCGTGCTATCGGTCGTGCTGAAGGTCTTCGGCCTCGATCGCGTGATGGCCGGGCAGGGCTTCCAGTACGGGCAGCTGCTCGTCTATTCGATCGTCGTGGGCTTCACAGGCGCGATCATCTCGCTCCTGATGTCGAAGTCGATCGCGAAATGGACGACGGGGGCACAGGTGATCGAAACGCCCCGCAACGAGGCCGAGGCGTGGCTGCTCGAGACGGTGCGCAAGCTCGCCGCCGCGGCCGGCGTTGCGATGCCGGAAGTCGCGCTCTATGAAGGCGAGCCGAATGCGTTCGCAACCGGCGCGTTCAAGAATTCAGCACTCGTCGCCGTGTCGACCGGCCTTCTGCAGTCGATGAACAAGGAAGAAGTCGAGGCGGTGCTCGGCCATGAGCTGTCACACGTCGCGAATGGCGACATGGTGACGCTGACGTTGATCCAGGGTGTAGTCAATACGTTCGTCGTGTTTCTGTCGCGTATCGTTGGCTCGATCGTCGATCGGACGGTGTTCCGCACCGAGCGCGGAACGGGCCCCGGCTATTTCATCACCGTGATGGTGTGCCAGGTCGTGTTCGGCATTCTCGCGAGCCTGATCGTCGCATGGTTCTCCCGCTGGCGCGAATATCGCGCCGATGCGGGCAGCGCGCGGCTCCTTGGTCCGCAGCCGATGGTGCACGCATTGCGGCGTTTGGGCGGTCTCTCGTCCGGCCAGTTGCCGCAAGCCCTGCAAGCGTTCGGCATTGCGGGCGGTGGCACCGTGTCGGCGCTGTTCGCGTCGCATCCGCCGATCGAGTCGCGGATCGCCGCGCTGCAGGGTGCGCCTGCGCGTTGAACGCTGCAACGCCATCGCGATGGAGCTCCATCGCGTTCACGTTCACTGAATTTATGGAAACGACGATGCGCTACAAAATCGAAACGCAGGACGACAGGGGCATCTGGACCGACGTGCGCGGACCGGACGGCACGGTACTGGTCTACACCGACGAGAACGAAGCGCGCGCGGCGCTCGCGGAAAAATTTCCGGTGCTCGTGCAGATGGAGAAATATGCGGGTGGCAAACGCACGCGCGTTATCCGCATCCTCGAAGACGAAGACGACTAGAACTTATCGCAAAATAGGCTGCGCGGACCGATAGCTTTGGAGCAACCGCCGCTTCGCTTAACGCTCGCCGCTCGCGTTAGCGGTTGCCGAGATAAGGCCCCCGTTTCCTCGCTCGCCTCTCGCTGTACTTATTTGTACTATCTCAAGGCTCGCTGCGGGCCCGCATTGGTCAACTGAGGCTCTCGGACCGCTCGCCTGATTTTGCGATAAGTTCAAGCAACGGCGTGATGCGAGCGCACGAGCGCGCTTCAGAAACGAAACGGCCGGTGTACCCGAAGGTCGCACCGGCCGTCTGCGCGCATTGAGCCGCGCGCGAAATTCGCGTCCCCGTTATTTGAGGTGATTCGAAACGAGCTTGGTCATCTCGAACATCGAAACCTTGCCCTTGCCACCGAACACGGCCTTGAGCTTGTCGTCGGCATTGATCAGGCGACGGTTGACCGAGTCCTGCAGCTTGTTCTTCTTGATGTAGTCCCAGATCTTCTTCGTCACTTCGGTGCGCGGCATCGGCATCGCGCCAACGACGGCTGCGAGAACGGACGACGGCTGCATCGCTTTCATGAATGCCGCATTCGGCTTGCGCTTGGCGGCAGTTTTTTTCGCGGCGGCTGGCTTCTTCGCAGCGCTCTTCTTGGCAGCGGCGGGCTTCTTGGCGGCGCTCTTCTTCGCTGCGGGCTTCTTGGCAGCAGTCTTCTTCGCGGCGGGTTTCTTCGCCGCGGACTTCTTCGCAGCTTTCTTGGCAGTAGCCATGTTTCTCCTTCCTGTCGGTTTGCGGGCGGACTACGCTCTTGCGTCCTGAAGCGAGCCTTCCTGTCGAGGCACGACGCTCCATCGGCGGCGACTATACCGCATTTTCACAGTGCAGGAAGGGTCGCCGAGGCTAATTTTCACTCTGGGCGCACCATTGTTGCAGCGATGCGATAGCGGTCGCGCGCGATGTCGGCAAGACGAGAAATCCGCCGGCGTTCGCCGATTCGCGGCGATCGCGCGGAGTAGAATGCACGGTCATTCGAAACGGCCGATGTCGTCCCCCGTCACCGATCTCGCGCAGCTGCGCGTCGACTACAAGCGCGCCGCCTTCTCCGAGGGCGACGCCGCGGCAAATCCCTTCGAGCAGTTCACGCGGTGGTTCGACGATGCGGTCGCCGCCGCAGTGCCCGAGCCCAACGCGATGACGCTCGCGACCGTCGACGCGGCGGGACGCCCCTCCGCGCGAATCGTGCTGCTGAAGTCGTTCGACGCGACCGGCTTCGTCTTCCACACGAACTACGACAGCCGCAAGGGCCGCGAGCTCGCTCATAACGCGAACGTGGCGCTCCTTTTTTTCTGGCCGGCGCTCGAGCGGCAGATCCGCATCGAAGGGACGGCCAACGCGGTGAGCGCCGCGGAATCGGACGCGTATTTCAGCGTGCGCCCGCGCACTTCCCGCATCGGCGCATGGGCGTCGCCGCAGAGCGCGCCGATTCCGGATCGTGCGTGGCTCGAAAGCGAAGTGGCTGCTGCCACCGCGCGCTTCGCGACCGACGTGCCGCGGCCGCCGAACTGGGGCGGGCTGCGAGTCGTACCGGGGCGGTTCGAATTCTGGCAAGGCCGCGAGTCGCGGCTGCACGACCGCCTCGTGTGGTCGCGCGCCGGCGAGCATTGGACGATCCAGCGGCTCGCACCGTGACGGGCGCGCCGGTGCGTCGGCGCGCGTACGCGCAGCGATCGCGATGAGCCGCCCAAGGCGACTGACGCCCTTTGGCGTGTTGATCGCGCTTGGTATTTGCAATCACCTCGTGCTGACCGGCTCCCGCGTCGCGGTGTCGCTCGACGCGCTTTCGCTCGGGGCGAACGCAGCGACCGTGGGCACGCTGCTCGCGCTCTTCGCGCTGCTGCCGATGCTGTTCGCGATTCCGGCGGGCCGGCTCGCCGACCGCGTCGGCGTTCGCGGGCCGATGCTCGCGGGCTCGATCGGCATCGCCGGCGCCGCGATCATCGCGACGGCGATACCGGGACTGCCGGCGTTGTTCGTCACCGCGGTGCTGCTCGGCGTGTCGTTCATGTCGTTCCAGGTCGCGACACAATATGCGGCGGGCGAGATGGGTCCGCCGGATGCGCGAACGCGGAACTTCGGCCTTCTCGCGGTCGGGTACTCGGCATCATCGATCGGAGGACCGCTCGTCACGGGTTTCATGATCGACCACGTCGGCTTTCGCGCAGCGTTCGGATTGCTGGCGCTGCTGCCGCTGGTGCCGATTGCCGTGCTCGGCATGAATCGCGTGCCGTTTCCGGGGCCGCATCCGGCGCATGCCGCGCATGCGGGATCGCGAACATTCGAGCTGATGCGTAATCCGGCGCTGCGGCGCGTGTTCCTGATCAACGGAATGATCACGCTCGCGTGGGAGCTGCATACGCTGTTCGTGCCGATCTATGGCAACGCGATCGGCTTGTCGGCGTCGAAGATCGGCGTCGTTCTCGCGGCGTTCGCGATGGCGACGTTCACCGTGCGGCTGTCGATGCCGCTGATCTCGCGCCACGTGCCGGAGCACCGCGTGCTGACTTCGGCGCTCTATCTTGCGGCACTCGTCTACGTCGCGATCCCGTTTTCGCGCGGCGCGTCAACGCTGATGCTGCTTTCGTTCTGCCTCGGGCTCGGCCTCGGCGTCGGACAGCCGATGGTGATGGCGCTGCTGCACAGCCTCGCACCGCCCGGTCGGATGGGCGAGGCCGCCGGCGTGCGCATGTCGCTGATGAACTCGATGGCCGTCGCCGTGCCGCTGGTGTTCGGCGCCGTTGGCGGCACGATCGGTCTCTCGCCGGTGCTCTGGTCGGTTGGCGTCGCGCTGGCGACAGGTGGATACCTGACGCGCGTCGCAAAGCCATGATCAAAAGCGACTGCGGTGCCGATCTACTTCGTTGCTCGGCCGCTCGCAATCCTCACGTACGTTTTTGAGTACGCTCCGGTTGCTCGCGATCTCGCGCCTCGCAGCTCGTCCTCGTGGCACTTTTCAGCACGTCACCTATACGGCGGCGTTGCGCTTCAGCCGGGTGGTGAACGCCTTGCGGAATTTCGCGACCTTGGGCGCGACGACGAACGCGCAGTACGGCTGGCCGCCGTTGCGCGAAAAGTAATCCTGGTGGTACGTCTCCGCCGGGTAGAACGTCGCCTTGCCGGCTATCTCCGTCACGACCGGGTCGCGCCACAGTTTTTCGCCCGTCAGCTCCGCAATGACCGCCTGCGCGTCGTCGCGCTGCTCGGGCGTCTCGCAGAAGATCACCGACCGGTACTGCGTGCCGACGTCGTTGCCCTGCCGATTGAGTGTCGTCGGATCATGGATCGTGAAAAAAACGCGCAACAGGTCGCGAAACGACAGAGTGGCCGGGTCGAACGTCACGCGGACGACCTCGGCATGTCCGGTTCTGCCGCTGCAGACGTCCTCGTAGCTTGGAGTCGCGTTGCGGCCACCGGCATAACCCGATTCGACGGCGACAACGCCTTCGAGCTCGCGAAACACCGCGTCGAGGCACCAGAAGCATCCGCCACCGAGGATCGCGGTGGCCGTCGGCGTGTCGGGGGTCATGGCAGGCATCCGATGAGAAATGAAAGGTTGTGCCGCGGGCGGCGCTTTCTCTAAGACGCACTGTCTCATTTTCCGTTCCACCGCCGCAGTGGAAGTCGGTCGCGAGGGTCCGAACCTTACAAAGCAGCCATCGCTCCTGCGAAAATATGCTGTTTTGACACGACGTGCGCACCGTTCACGCGCGCCGTGCGGCGCCGGCCGCAGATTCCTGCGGCTTCACCGAGTTGACGATCAATCCCTTTCGCTTCTTCGAGAGTGTTACCGGCCGGCTGCGCGACATCGATCTCGCGCGCGCGGCCGGCAGCCTGTCGTTCACCACCCTGCTTGCCATCGTCCCGCTCATCACGGTCGCGTTCTCGTTCGTGGGGCGCTTTCCGATCTTCGAGGACTGGCTCAAGGTCCTCGAGCAGTTCATGTTGAAGCACATGCTGCCGTTCGGCGAGGCGACGCAGATCCGCGGCTACATCACTGGTTTCGCCGAGCAGGCAGCGCGCCTTACCGGTGTTTCGGTCGCGTTGATTGCGGTATCGGCCGCGCTCGCAATGGCGAGTGTGGAGCGGCAGATCAATGCGATCTGGGGCATTCGACAGGGGCGCTCACTGCCGCGTCGTGTCGTCGTCTATGCGCTTGGTCTCACGGCAGTGCCGGTACTGATCGGCGCGAGCATCTCGATCACGACGTGGCTCGTCATGCATTCGCTCGCGGCCGTCTCGTTGCGGCGAACGCTCGGCAACGAGATTGCGCAGACGCTGCCGTTTCTGTTCGCAACCGCGGGGTTGACCGTGCTCTACAAGGGCGTTCCCGCGCGGCACGTCGGCGCGGTACCCGCGATCATCGCGGGCGGCCTTGCCGCGGCGGCGCTCGAAGGCGCCAAGCATGCGTTCGGCTGGTACCTCGAGAAAGTATCGACGTACGAGGTCGTTTATGGGGCGCTCGCTGCATTGCCGATCTTCCTGCTGTGGATTTACCTGTGCTGGATCATCATCCTCGCGGGCGCCGCTGTCAGCGCATCGATCATCGATCCGGGCGGGCGTCGTGCTCGCCGTAAAACAAGGGCAACCGATTGAAGTCGCATGACGAGGTTGCCCGATTGACGCGAGCCACGCTACATTTCGGCGGCTGAGGAACGAGGAGAGAACATCGTGTGGTCGCTCATTCAAGCGGCAGGCTGGCCGATCTGGCCGTTGATCATCGCTTCGATCGTCGCGCTGGCGCTGATCTTCGAGCGTTTGTGGTCGTTGCGCCAGAGTCTCGTTGCACCGGCCGGCATGGTCGATCACGTGCTCGTCGAATACCGTCATACCGGTGCGACGCAGGACCTGCTCGCGCGAACAGCGGAGCAAGGTCCGCTTGGCCGCATCCTTGCCGCGGGCTTGGCAAACGTCAAAAGTCCCCGGCCGGTGATGAAGGAGGCAATCGAGGAGGTTGGTCGCGTCGTCACGCACGACCTCGAACGCTTCTTGACGACGCTCGGCACGATCGCTGCGATGTCGCCACTGCTCGGACTCTTCGGCACCGTTGTCGGCATGATCGAAATCTTCGGCTCGCAAGGCTCGACCGGATCGAACCCGATCCAGCTCGCGCAAGGCATCTCGATCGCGCTCTACAACACGGCGATGGGCCTGATCGTCGCGATTCCGAGCATGATCTTCTACCGCCATTTCCGCGCGAAGGTCGATGCCCTCGTCGTCGAGATGGAGCAGCAGGCCATCAAGCTCGTTGACTTCGCGCATAACGAACGCAAATGATCGCCAACGTAAAGCTGCTGCGCGATCCGCTGGCGTTGTTGGTTCCATGAATCTTCGTGGCAGCCGGACGCGCGAGGATCCGGAGATCAACTTCATCCCGTTGATCGACGTGCTGCTCGTCATCCTGATCTTCCTGATGGTAACGACGACGTACCAGCGGATCGCCGAGCTGCAGATCACGCTGCCCGAAGCAAACGCCGACCCGGCGAAGCAGCGTCCGCGTGAAATCAACGTCGGCATCGATCCGCAGGGACGCTACAAGATCGATCGCGAGCCAGCGTTCACGTTCACGAGCGTCGACGCGCTCGCCGGGATGCTGAAACGCACGGCCGGCGACACGAAGGATCCGATCGTCGTCATCAATGCGGACGCACAGGCGACGCATCAGTCCGTCGTCCACGTGATGGAGGCAGCTCGCGCAGCCGGCATCGTGCACATCACGTTCGCAACCCAGGCATCGCCGAACGCACCGCGCAAGTGAATCGACTCGCGGCGCTGCTGACGCGCAGCTGGTATGCGCCGCAGCCGACCGCACTGTCATCGGCGCTGCTTCCGCTTGCCTGGCTCTTTGGAAGCGTCGCTGCGTTGCGGCGCATCGGTTACCGGCGCGGGCTGCTGCAGCGTACGCGCCTTCCCGTCCCCGTCGTCGTCGTCGGCAACATCACCGTCGGTGGCGCCGGCAAAACGCCGCTCGTTGCAGCGCTCGTCACCGCGCTGCGGGAGCGCGGCTTTCATCCGGGCATCGTCAGTCGCGGTCACGGTCGTCGTACCGATGACATTCGTCGCGTCGTCGCAACAGACGCTGCGCGCGACACGGGTGACGAGCCGCTGATCCTCGCCGAAACAGGCGTGCCCGTATGGGTTGGCGCCGATCGGCCCGCCGCCGCTCGCGCACTGCTCGCCGATGCGCCGGATGTCGACGTCATTGTCGCCGACGATGGCCTGCAGCATTACGCGCTCGATCGCGACGTCGAGATCGCAGTCGTCGACGGTGAACGCGCACTTGGCAATGCGCGGCTGCTCCCCGCCGGACCGTTGCGCGAGCCGGCCGCGCGACTGGCAACGGTCGATGCGGTCGTCGAACTGCGCAGTTCGCACGCGCGCAGCGCAAGCAGTGCGGCATTCACGATGACGCAGGTGGCGCTGCCCTGGCGAAACGTTGCCAATGTCGCGCTCGAGTTCGAAGACGCCGTTCTGCGCGATCCGGCGAGTGTCGCCATTGCCGGCATCGCGCATCCCGAGCGGTTTTTCGCAGCACTCGCAGCGCAGGGCTTTGCCGGGCGCACGTACGCGTTTGCCGATCACCATCCGTACTCGCCTGGCGACGTCGCATTCCCGACGGCGCCTGCCGTGCTGATGACACAGAAGGACGCGGTAAAATGCCGCGCATTCGCCGATGCGCGGATGTGGATGCAGCCGATCCGCGCGGACGTCGACGCGGCGCTGATCGAACTCGTCGTGGAGAAGATCGATGGATCCGAAGCTGCTCGAGATGCTCGTATGTCCCGTCACGAAAGGTCCGCTGATCCACGACCGTGAACGCGGCGAGCTCATATCGCGGGGCGCGCGCCTCGCGTATCCGATCCGCGATGGCATCCCGGTGATGCTCGAAGAGGAAGCGCGCAAGCTGACCCCCGAGGAATGGGAGGCGCTGCCGTCGTGAGCGGCGGCGCGCATACGCGCTTCACCGTACTGATTCCCGCGCGTTACGCGTCGACGCGATTGCCGGCCAAGGCGCTGGCCGACATCGGCGGCCGCCCGATGGTCGTTCGAGTCGCCGAGCGCGCACGAGCGAGTGGCGCTCACCGCGTCGTCGTCGCGACCGACGATCCGAGAATTGCCGAAGCCGTCACCGCGCATCGCTTCGACGCGATCATGACGAGCGCAACGCACGCAACGGGCACCGATCGCCTCGCCGAGGCCGCAACGTTGCTCGCGCTTGGCGCCGATGACATCGTCGTCAACGTGCAGGGGGACGAGCCGCTGCTCGAGCCAGCGTTGATGCAACGCGTCGCCGAACTCCTCGCCGAACGCGCCGACGCCGCGATGGCGACCGCGTGTCACCGGATCGTCGATGACGCCGAAGCGTTCAATCCGAATGTCGTCAAGGTCGTGCTCGACGCTAACCGCTACGCACTCTACTTCAGCCGCGCGACAGTTCCGTGGGCGCGCGACGCGTTCGCGAATGGTGGGCGCAACGTCCCCGGGGACATGCCGCTCTACCGTCATTACGGTCTTTACGCGTATCGCGTGCGCTTCCTGCAAACGTTTCCGCAGCTCACGCCGGCACCGATCGAGTCGTTCGAGGCACTCGAGCAACTGCGCGCGCTTTGGCACGGCTATCGGATCGCCGTCGAGATCGCTGACGGAACACCCGCGCCGGGTGTCGACACCGACGAGGATCTCGCCCGCGTGCGCGCACTGCTCGGGTAACATGGCGCGTCGACTATACGAGTTGGACATATGCGTTTGATCCTGCTGGGACCGCCGGGGGCCGGCAAAGGCACTCAGGCCGCGTATATCCGCGACGCCTATGGCATACCGCAGATCTCGACGGGCGACATGCTTCGCGCGGCCGTCAAGGCGGGGACGCCCCTCGGCCTCGCGGCGAAGCAGGTGATGGACCGCGGCGCGCTCGTGTCGGACGACATCATCATCGGTCTCGTGAAGGACCGTCTTGCGCAGCCTGATTGCGCGCCGGGCTATCTGTTCGACGGGTTTCCGCGGACGATCCCTCAGGCCGACGCGATGAAAGTGGCGGGCGTAAAACTGGACTACGTGATCGAAATCGACGTTCCAGATGCCGCCATCGTCGAGCGGATGAGCGGTCGCCGCGTGCATCTCGCATCAGGTCGGACGTATCACGTTCTATTCAATCCGCCGAAAGTGACCGGCTGCGACGACGTGACCGGCGAGCCGCTGATCCAGCGCGCCGACGATCGCGAGGAAACGGTGATGAACCGCCTCAGCATCTATCACGCGCAGACCGAGCCGCTGATCAATTACTACGCACGCTGGGAGGCGGATGGCGATGCGGCGGCGCCCCGATATCGGAAGGTCAACGGGCTTGGCACGGTCGAGGGCATTCGCGACGCGTGCATGGCAGCGCTGCGCAGCTGAGCGCAGGCGCGCACGCGGCTGCGCGCGTCGAGGCGAATCACGCGCCACGGCATCGCGGCGATTGCTGAGATCCCGAGCGCACTTACATCGTTTTGTCGTTGACGGGCGCACCGATGACGTCTCACGCAAGTGACCTACGGCTGATCGCGTTCTACCTGCCGCAATTTCATCCGATTGCCGAGAATGATCGCTGGTGGGGCGAAGGCTTCACCGAATGGCGCAACGTCGACCTTGCGCGCCCGAGCTTTGCCCATCACTACCAGCCGCACGTCCCTGGAGAGCTCGGCCGCTACGATTTGCGCGATCCTGCAGTGCGTTCGCAACAGGCGGCACTCGCGCGCGATTACGGCATCACCGCATTCTGCTACTACCACTACTGGTTCTCGGGGCGTCGCCTGCTCGAGCGGCCGCTCGCCGATGTGCTGGCGAGCGGAGAGCCCGATTTTCCATTCTGCATCTGCTGGGCGAACGAGAACTGGACGCGCCATTGGGATGGCCGCGATGACGAAATCCTGATCGCGCAGCGATATGACGACGAAGACGCAATCGCATTCATCACGGACGCGCTTCCGGTCTTCGCGGACACGCGATACGTGCGCATCGCGGGGCGGCCCCTCTTGCTCGTCTACTGCGCCAGCGCGATCCCCGATCCACGTCGCTGGCTCGATATCTGGCGCGCGGAAGTGCGGCACGCCGGACATGAAGGTCTTTTCGCCGCGAGTGTCGAGAGCGTCCACCAGCAACCCGGCGATCCGCGTCGCGCGGGGTTCGATGCGGCCGTCGAGTTTCCACCGCATTGGACGCGATCGTCAGTGATCACGCCGCTCGTCGATGGCGTGCACCCGTCCTTTCGCGGAGAGGTGCTCGACTACGTGTCGTGCGCCCAGAATATGTTGGCAAGACGGCCGCCGGCATACCCGCGCTTTCGCGCCGTGATGCCGGGATGGGACAATACGCCGCGCGTGCAGCATCGGGCGCATTGCTTCGTCAATGCCGAGCCGGCGAATTACGGCCGTTGGTTACAGGCGATCGTCGCCGAGGCGCGCAACTCCACCGTCCCGGTCGACGAGCGCATCGTGTTCGTCAACGCGTGGAACGAATGGGGCGAAGGCTGCCACCTCGAGCCCGACGTCCGTTACGGCCGCGCGTTCCTCGAGGCGACGACGCGCGCATTGGAAAAACACTGAAAAGGGGCCCCAATGGCCCCCTTTGGAGAGAAGTCCCCCCATGGCGAAACGCAATGCGTTCTATGCGCAATCGGGCGGCGTCACCGCCGTCATCAACGCCAGCGCCGCTGGTGTCATCGAAACGGCACGCGCGCATCGCGCGGAAATCGGTCGCGTGCTGGCGGGGCGTAACGGCATCATCGGCGCACTGACCGAGGACCTGATCGACACGAGCAAGGAATCGGCGCGCGATATCGCCGCGCTGAAGCACACGCCGTCAGGCGCATTCGGCTCGTGCCGCTACAAGTTGAAGGGCGTCGACGAATCGCGCCGGCAGTACGAGCGGCTGATCGACGTCTTCGGCGCGCACGACATCGGCTATTTCTTCTACAACGGCGGCAACGATTCGGCCGACACGTGCCTCAAGGTGTCGCAGATCGCCGAGGCGCTCGGCTATCCGCTCGTTGCCGTCCATGTGCCGAAGACCGTCGACAACGATCTCGCCGTGACGGACAACTGTCCGGGTTTTGGCTCGGTGGCGAAATACGTTGCAACGTCGATGCGCGAGGCGGCGTTCGACGTCGCGTCGATGGCGGCGACGTCGACCAAAGTGTTCGTGCTCGAAGTGATGGGCCGCCACGCCGGCTGGATCACCGCGGCGGTCGGCATGGCCGAGGACGCGGCGACGCCGATTCCGCTGGTGTTGCTGTTTCCGGAGATTCCGTTCGACGAGGCGCGCTTCACCGCCGAAGTCGACGCGCGCGTCAAGCGCTTCGGCTATTGCTGCATCGGCGTATCGGAGGGCTTGCGCAATGCCGAGGCCAAGCTGATGGCGGAAGCCGGCAGCAAGGACGCGTTCGGCCACGCGCAACTCGGTGGCGTCGGGCCGCTGATTGCGAATCTCGTCCGCGAGCGGCTGCGCTACAAGTATCACTGGGCCGTCGCCGATTACCTGCAGCGCGCGGCGCGCCACATCGCGTCGAAAACCGATCTCGACCAGTCGTACGCCGTCGGCAAGGCGGCCGTCGAGCTCGCATTGAAGGGCTACAACGCAGTGATGCCGGCAATCGTGCGCATGAGCGACAAGCCTTACCGATG
>Ga0068852_100001879_pt1 | contig 14297 bp, 6 predicted proteins | sample KBSCornC22_FD_66594 | JGI IMG/M metagenome (GOLD analysis project Ga0068852, IMG submission 66594) | Corn rhizosphere microbial communities from Kellogg Biological Station, Michigan, USA - KBS Corn C2-2 | ecosystem: Host-associated > Plants > Roots > Rhizosphere > Soil ... | reverse complement strand
TTCGCTGCGCAGCGCGTCCAGCTTGTCGTGCAAGGCCATGATCTCCACCTCGGCCTTCACGTTGACTTCGTAGTCGTAGATGGCCATCTGGCGATCTTTGGCCGCCTGCCGGTTCTGGCTCATCATGATCACGGGCGCCTGCAGTGCCGCGAGCATCGAAAGGATCAGGTTGAGAAAGATGTAGGGATACGGATCGAAGGCGAGGGCGCGCGGCAGCTGCGTGTTGAGCACGCTCCAGGCGACCAGGAACAGTCCGAACAGGCCGATGAAGACCCACGAGCCGCCGAAGCGCGCGACGCGGTCGGCCATGCGTTCGCCGAAGGTCGAGGGCCTGTCCTGCTGCGTTGCGGGCGCCGTGGCGATCACACGGCGGTCCGCCGCATGAGTCAGTGCCCGCCGTGTGCTGTGATCCAGGTCGGCGAAGCGACGGCCAAACCAGCGAGTCGCCGAATCCAGATAATGTGGATGAGTGGAGGACATCGGGAACTCCAGAAGTTGCCGGTAGGGACGTGGCGGGGCGCGGCAGTGGCGCCGGCCTCTCCCGAGAGCCGCGCGACGGGATCCCGCAAGGCAAGGTAGTGCCGCGGGTCACCGGTCATGTTGACCTGCGTCAAGCGCACCGCCACCGATCGCGAATGCGCCGGTGCTCATGCGCCCGGCATCAGGTCGCTGATGCAGCGAGGCGTGGCGCTGCAGTCAGCCCAACCCCACGATTGCCGATACGAACATCACGTTGATCACGAGGACGCCGATGACCACCTGCGCGGCATAGCGCCTGCCGCCCACGCCGGCCGCAATGCATTTCATCAGCGCGTTGGCGGTGAACGCGGCTGCCAGCGCGTAGTTCGCCGTCGGTGGCGGAATGCGGGCGTCGCTGGCCAGGCGGGCAAGACTGACGGCGGCAGCGTGCACATCGACGAGGCCCGTCAGGGCGGCCGTCGCCAGCACGCCGGCGTCACCGAGCCAGCTGCGCAACGCGCTGGAGAACAGCAGCGACAGCGCGACGATGCCGGCAAACAGCAGCGCATGCGGCAGCGCGAACCGGCTCGCGAGCGCGGGCGGCAATTCGCCGGCACCGTGATGCCTGCCTCGCCACACATGAAACCCGGCGATGGCCGCCGTGGTCACGGCGGTCGCGATCAGTGGCACGGACAACGGTGCCAGCAGGGGCAGCGACACGAGCCCGATGACCACGGCGAGCTGCAGCACAGTGGCGACGCAGGAGAACAGTGCCGCAGCGACGCACAGCGGCAGGCGCTCAGGATCGGCACGCGCGCGCTGCCCCATCACGGCGATCGTCGCGGAACTGGACACGAAACCGCCGAGCAGGCCCACGATCGCGAGCCCCAGGCGCGCGCCCATCGCGCGCAGCGCCACATGACCGGCGGCATTGATCGCGATCACCAGCACGGCAATCAGCCAGACCTGGCGCGGATTCACGGCCGACCACGTATCGATGGTCCGGTTCGGCAGCAGCGGCATGACGATCAGCAGCGACGTAGCGAGCAGCATCACGTCGCTGAGTTCGCGCTCGTCGAGCACGCGGCGCGCAAAGTGATGCAGCGCTTCCTCGCTATGCAGCAGCATCGCCAGCGCGACGGCGAGCCCGGCGCCGAGCCGCGGGTCCTGCAGCGACAGCGCGCCAAGAAAAAACGTCGCGATCAGCGCGAGCGGCGTCGTCAGATCGGCGTCGTCGCCCACGTCGCGCACGTACGCGCACAGCGCCAGCGCCGCCGTCGCCAGCCCGCCGACGGCGACGGCAGCGTCACTCAGCAGCATGCAGCTGGCGCCGATCAGCGCCGCCGTCGTGAACGTGCGGACACCGGCCCGGTTGGCCGCGCTCCCCGTTGAATTGCGCCGCTCGCGTTCAATGCCGAGCAGCAGTCCTCCGCCCAGCGCAGCCGCAAGTCCAGGCAGGAGTTCGGGATCCAGCGTAGTCATAGTCCGTGCCGCGATGCGGCGGGGAGTGGCGGGTGGGTATTGCTAGCGGTTGGCGGGAGATCCGGTGTTGATCTGCATCAAGCGCGGGCATTGTGTTGCCTGCGCGGCGAATGCCGGACATTCCACGATGCCTCGTAGTCCATGGACTGAACATGTCTGCGGAGGTTGCGTTTTGCGGACTTCGTGGGACAACCCCCACGCTACCGCCAATGGCGCAGCGGTGGCAGCACTGCAAGGAGGATCTCGCGCTGGCGACCACGGTAGGCGCACGATAGGCGGCACATCCGGGCACCGCTACGGGGACATGATGCAGACCGACACATCCAGGCAAACCTGGCGGGCGCGAGTTCTCGCGTGGCTCGTACACGGCCTGCGGGCTGGATGCGGGCTTGCCGCATTGGCATTGGGTTCCATCGCTGCGGCCAGCAACTTGCCAGTGCTTGTTCATGGCGCCAACCTCGAACGCCGACTTGCCGATACGTCCGAAGACCGGTTGGTCATTGACGCGTCCGCCGGTGCATTGGTGGCAGTCCTCGAGCAGCAGGGCGTCGATGTGGTGCCGCGCTGCGAGAATGAGGCCCATGCGCGGAACGCGCAGACGGGACGCTGGGGACCGGAGATTCTTCTCGTCGAGGGCATCTGTAACCTGACCGTGCGTGTACGCACTAGCGGTATTCCGGTTCTGATGTACCGGATCCGTGTCTTCTCCGTGGATAGCCCCGAAGGCCGGCGCCTGCCGCGCGAAATATGGTCATTGTGGTCTCAGGCCCACTATGACGGCGGTGCAGAAGATGTGCAGGGCAATACGCGTGCTCTGGAAAAATTGCGCCAGGTGGAACGTGCGGTCGCCGAACGCGGTGACAGCGACGAACTTCGCTATCTGCGCCTGGGCAACGCCCATCTGCTGCGTCGGACCGGCCAGCATGCGGAAGCCATACTGGCCTATGACGCTTTCCTGCAAACGCTCAAGTCGTCAGGTGATTCGGTCTGGCGCTCGCGCGCCAACAACGGTAAGGGACTATCCCTGCGCGAACTCGATCGCTTCGACGACGCGGATCGCGCGTTCGCCGAAGCGGAGCGCGAAGGCGCCGACCGTCGTGATGCCTACGAATGGGTGTCTGCGCGCAACAACCGGTGCCTGATCCTGCATCACTACGGCAAGCTGGCCGAAGCGCGCGACTGTTATGCAGCGGTCATTCCGGACTACCGCACGGCGGCACCGAACCAGATCGCGGTACCGCTGGCCAACCTTGCGGCGGCGGCCGACGCGCTCGGCGAGCCGGCGCTCGCATTGAAGAGTTACCGCGCGGCCCTGGAACAGCGTCGCGGTGGCGCTGATCGCAGCAGCCTCGGCTTCGTGCTGCTCAATCTCGCCGATCATGAAGCACGCACCGGTGCATGGCCCAGCGCGCTCGAGCACAGTCTCGAGGCGCAACAGCTGTTCGAGGCGCTGGGTGATCGCGCGCGGATTGCTTCCAGTCTCCGTCTGCGCGGCTTTATCTACAACGAACTTGGCGAGGCCGAGCGGGCGCGTGGATATTTCGCGGAATCGCTGCAGGCCGCGCGCGAAAGCAAAAGTGCCAGCGCCATCGCGATGGCCAGGTCGGCGCAGGCCGCGGCAGAACCTGACCACGCGCTGGCGGCCGCTGCGCACCGCGAGGCGATCAGCCATTTCGAACAGACCCATCAGGCTGGCCTGGCGGGCCAGGAATGGGTGTTGCTGGCAGAACGTCTCGATGCGATGAACGATACCGCCGGCCGCGATTCCGCCCTGGTCGCCGGTGAAGCGCTGCTGCAGGCGAGCGGCAGCCGCGCATACCGCTCACGTGCGGCGCTGTTGCGCGGACGTATCGCACTGCGCGCCGATCGGTTGGCCGACGCCACCGCGCATGCAACGGACGCCATCATGTTGCGCCAGGAGATTCGCGATATGGATGGTCTGGCTGCGGCCCGACTGTTCAGGGCGCGCGTGGCGCGGCGTGCGGGACAACAGGAGCAGGCACTGACGGACATCGAGCACGCACTGCAAGAGCTGCAGCGCGCCGAGCGCCTGCCTGCCAGTCCGACTTTGGCTGCGAACCTGTACGACCGCCGTGTCGAACTGCTCGATGAAGCCATCGATATCCTGCTGGGCGGTGGAACGGCGCCCGAAGCGGCCGTGTCGCGCGCGTGGTCGTTCAAGTGGACTTATTCACAAATGCCCGACGCCGCTGACCAGCGCGTTTCCGACGCCTCCGAACGTGAGCTGCTGGATGAACTGCGCGCCAAAGTGATGCTGCTTTCGGGCATCCAGACGCCGGGCTTTCCGGGCACGTCGCCACCGCCAGCGATGTACGCGGCTACTGCGAAACGGGTCGAGGACATCGAATCACAGCTCGATGCGCGGCAGGCGCAGGCAGCGGCGCAGCACGCTACCGCGCTGCCGCTGCCAGCGCTCGCCGCTTCGCTGCTGCCAGGCGAAGCACTGGTCAGCATCAGCCTGGGAGCGCAGGCCAGCGGCGCATGGATCAGCACCGCCGAAGGCACGCAATGGGTCGTGCTGCCGGCAGGCCGGGAAACCATCACGGCGTTCGCCGACGCGGTACAGCGCGAATTCGACCTGTCTGCACTGTCCGGGCTTTCGCGCGCGTTCGCACCGATGATGGCCGCAACTGGCAAGGCGAAGCGCATCGTCATCGTGCCGGACGGCCCTTCCCATCAGGTGCCTTTCGCCGCATTGCGTGATGACAGCGGGCAGTATTGGGTCGAGCACAGCAGCATCGTGCTGCTCGAAGGGCCGCCAACCAGTGCCGCCCAGTTGCGGCCGGTCGCATTGGCGGAAGGCTTTCCAGTCGTCGTCTGGGGCGCGCAGGAACTGCCGGGCACGACTCCGCGCCTTGCACTGAGTCGTGCCGGATCGGTCTACCGCTCGGGCGGCGCATTGGCAGAGCTGCCGGCCGTCGCGGTGGAAATGCAGCAGATGCAAAAGATCCTGGGCATGCAGCGCGTCATCGCGGGTGATCCGCGCGCGGCGTCCGCGCCGGCCGGCGCCGCACGCTGGATGCTGCATGTCGCTGGCCACGGACTTGCCAGTGCGCGCCACCCGTACGCGGCCGCACTCGCGCTGCCGGGTGCTGGCGACAGCGCGTTCGATTTCCTCGCTGGTTCGTCGGTGCAGTTCGGCAGCAGGCCGCCGAGCATCGTGTTCATCAACATCTGCGAGGGGTATTCCGGCCGCCAGTTCGCATCGCAGCCGCCGTCCACCCTCGCGCGACAGTTCCTGCGCGCCGGCGCTGACGTGGTCGTCGCTGCATCGCAACCGATCGAAGACATGCAGGCCGCCCGTTTCGCGCAGCGGCTCTACGACGCATTCAACCAATACCCGGGAGATATCGCCGACGCCGTCGCCCGTGCCCAGCGCCAGGCGCTCGAGGCAGGCGGCCCACGCAGCCTGCGCTACTGGGCCGGCTATTCGGTGGTGCAGGGCAGGTGAGAGAAAGCAGTTGCTGGCCGCACTGTATCGACGGCCGCAGAAGCAGCGCGCTTGTCGCACGGCGTTTCGTATCGCGTTCTGCGGTGACGGCCATGAATAGCAACCGACGCACACCAATTGGAGAATCGCAATGAATTACAAGATCGAATGGGTTTATCCAGTTTTGCCGAACACCACTCCGGCGACCGCAAAAGACGTTGTGAAGGTCAACGATTACGTTTGGATCAAAGATCTCTCTGGAGGATTGGCGGAAGTTGCATTCGCCGACGTGTCGGGCGGCGTAGCGGAGAAAATTACCGGCAATGTGACCGGCAATTCCGGCATTTACTACGGTAGTTTTACGTACGCTGGAAACCGTACGTATACATTTAACGCGAGTGTGGCCAAGGGATTCATTTCCGGAATGATCTTTCGCCATGGCCCCGCCGAAGATTCGGGCGGGCACTGGGGCGGCCGATAATGAGGCTGGAGTGGATCATGAACTATTCGGTCATGCGCATACTGGTGATTACTGAGGGCAAGCTGCGCACCGACCGCAGCTCGGATGGCATAGGTGCCATGCTTGATGCGGTGGAGTGCTGGCGCTCCGAAATCACCAAAGATCTTTTCCGTATTACACGCGTACAGATCAACGAGGACGATGCTTGGCTCGATCTGGCGGACGCTATCCAGAACGGCGGCTACGATCAGATCTGGCTGTTCGGTAGCGGCAGTCCGACGAATGAAGAGTTTCGACGCAGGCCGTTGAGTGGGCCTGAGCTTGCGGCGCTACGTAATTTCATGGACGCGGGCGGTGGTGTGTTCGCCACCGGCGATCACGAAGATGTCGGAGCATCACTGTGCGGAAGGATTCCGCGCGTGCGACATATGCGCAGCTGGGGTGAGAGAGGATTCACGCCGTCGAAGAATGACCGTTCGCGGGCAGACACCATGTTTGCCAGCCGGTTCAAGGGCGACTCGGACAGTGAAGAGGACGCCGTCGGAAAACCGATCTGGGTGAAGTGCATCGACAAGCAACCGCATCCTCTGCTGCAGGGGTATACACCGCCGGCCATAGAGTTGCCTGAAGGACGTGTCGGGCCAGCACGTGCCGCGTCTCCCGCGATTATCCGATGGCTGCCCGACCACATGCATGAGGGGGAATGCCGCATCCTTCCGCAAGGCTTTGACGCCGAGATTCGCGCCGACTTCAAGGAAGGCGCACAGACGGAAGTCGTTGCCTGGAGTATGAAGCGCGGCTTCTCGGATGAGATGGGACTCACCGAAGATGAGCCTTCGCTGCATGGCGTCGTCTGCTGTTACGACGGCCTTTCGCACGGGGTTGGCCGCGTCGTCGTCGATTCGACATTTCATCACTGGGTAGAACACAACACCGCGGCGATGCGCAGCTCTCCAATCGGGCGTGATCTGGACTGCTATCCCGTCAACATCGCGCGGTGGTTGTCGAAGGCAATGAACGACGGGCCGAAGCTTACTATGTTGCTGTATGCCTTGGGCGCGCACAGAGATGTAGTCAGGGTACGCAAGTACAAGCCCTTCGGCTTGACGGAGCAACAGTACAACGAGGTCCTCGGTGAGACCGCGGAAAGCGTGTGGGCGGCCAACGGCATGAGTGTGCTGGTGTTGCGCGAAACGCTCGAACGCGTTCGTACGGCCGAAAAATCCAAGGCTTGGATGAGCGGCGGTGGGACTGGAGCCGCTAATGTCGGAGCGGCGATCGGCGAGGGTATGGCTGCTGAGAACGTTTTGCGAGTCGAGGCGGAGCCCAGCGTTGCGTACTCTGCCGTGCCCAAATCGGAAAGTGCCAAGGTCCCGGCGAGAGAACCTGCACCGCTGGAAGAAGACATAGTGGAAAATAAATATGACGTGGAAAAATACACTGAGGTGTCTATAAAGAACCTCGCTGAGAAAATCCCGCCCGTTCCGGTGATTCCGTATGAAGCCGAGAAAGGCACGGAAACGGCCAAGTCCTGGGCGCGCACCGGAAGATTGCTCGATAAATTCCTTGAAAGCAGCAACGGACCTGCCTATCCCGATTGAACCCATTGCCGGCTGCGCCGGGAACGTCGCTCCGTTCCCGGCGCATCGCGGCTGGAGCGCTTTGCGCGTACCGCGCACGAATCGTGCGCGGTGGCCTTCAACCGATGCGGAGGCGGTCGGTCGTGACGAGGCAGCCGCCAGGGCTCATCAATGCAGTCTCAGCGGATTGTCACGCGCCTGCTCCGCACGCGAATCGCCGATCGCGGACTCAACCTGCTTGACCTTTTCTGGCGGGCCGCATTGCTGACAAAACGAGCGATTGGATCCACAGCCCTCGTTCGGGTGGAACCGGGCCGGTCCTAACGAGCAAGCTCAGGCTTACTCATCCCGACACTGCGCAATCCTTGCCCGCCCAATTCATGCCGAAGTACAGTGCGGCGGGACTTTTACGGGACTTGCGTATGCGTACTCGTATCCGGTGTGCCAGCGCGTTGATGTTCTTCGTTGCGCTGTGCGACCCGGCATGTGCCGAGTTGTTCGTTTGCGCATCCGATTCGATTCGCGTCTTCGCCGACAACGCCGGTCCCAACGATCCGCCGATCCGGATCATCGCGGGGCCGAGTACCGGCATCACCGAGTGCTACGACGTCGCACTCGATATCAAGAACGACGAACTCTACGTGGCGACTGGCAGTGTGAAGGTCTTCGCCGCCGGTGCCTCCGGCGATGTCGCACCGATCCGGCAGATCACGGCGTCAACCTTCGCTTGCGCGGTCGCGGTCGATTTCCAGACGAACCAGCTTTTCGTCGGTTCGACGGGTCCGGTGTTGTCCATCTACAGTCGCACCGCTACCGGCATGGCCACGCCGCTGGTGACGAAGAACCTGACCGGCGCGGATACGCCCATTGCGCTGTTCGTGAATCGGTTCCGCAGCCAGATGGCCGTTTCCGGCTTCGGCTCCAACACGGTGTATTTCTTCGACCCGGCAACCCTCGATCCGTACCCGCGCCCGACGCTGGGACTCACGGCGCCGCGAGGGCTTTTTGCGGGTCCTGCGCAGGACGAGCTGTTCGTCGCCGTGTCCGGCGGCGTCAAGGTCTTCGGATGGGACGGACCTTTGCGCCGGACCATCGCCACCCTGGCAACGACCTACTGGGGCGTTGGCATTACGGCGGACTCCGCGTTGTGGACTACCGTCAAAAGTCCATCCTCGAACAGTGCCGATCCGCTGATCGCCTTCCTCAGCACGGGGCCAACGGCGATTCTGGGACAAATCAACCAGGCCGCTCCGCTGACGAAAGAGGCGCGCGGCATCGCGGTATCCGCCGCGGCGGACTGCGGGGCCGGCCATGTCGCCTGCGATTCGGTGTTCTGGGATGGGTTTCAGAACCGACGCGATTGATGGAGGGAATGCCGTCGGCCGATATTGGGGCGTGGCTTCCGGATGCAGCCGCGGCAGAAGCGAGCATCGAGCATGGCAAATGGGGTCATGCCTAAGGACTCACGACCGGTTTGATGCCTGGGCTTAGACTCGATAACGCATCGTCTCGAACCATGCCCTGCATCCCGGCGAAGGCAGGCGGCCAGGTCGTTCTCACCGTGATCGAACCAGGAATCGCCCACCGCGAGGAGTCGCAGCCCGTTCGTACTCGTCGGGCTGGTTCGCGGGCTCGCCTGGGCGCCGCGAGTGTCGGTGAGCGCATCCAGAATCGGAAGGTTCGCAGCGATCCCAGGCTCGATGTCTTCGAGGACCACCCGGCGAGCGGTGGAGCTGGAAGCACGGACGTTGCGGCGAGCGGCGCCTGGTTGGATGCGGTCATTGGGTATCTGGCACCGACGCCGACGAATCGCGGCAAGACGCCCTAGTTGCAGCTGATCGATGCGGCTTCAACCATCTCGGCGTTCGCGCGAGGCGCGTCGACGCGGCGAGCGCGTGCGAGGCGAGGCCAAATTGGCAAAGCATCTCCGGCACACGGCGAGCGAGCGTCGGAACTCAGAGGCGGGAACCCAGCGACCCGATGCCGGCATAGCGCCTCGTAGGAACGAAGTTCAAGACCCCTGGCCCGCCGGTTGTCGAGACGGACGCGCATCGGTATGTTTTCGAATCACGTTGGCACACCGGGAAGGCGCCTAGGCATGGTCGAGAATCCGTCCAATCCTATGGGATCCGCATCCAAGGGCGGCGGCGGCGAAACGGGCCGCCTGATCAACGGTTTCGACTGGTCGCGCACGCCGCTAGGTCCGGTGGCCAGTTGGCCTCGGAGCCTGAGCATCACGCTGCGCATCATGCTCGACAGCCGCTATGCGATGTGGCTGGGATGGGGCCCGGACTTCACCTTCCTCTACAACGACGCCTACGCCAGCATGACGCTGGGCCCGAAGCATCCGTGGGCTCTGGGGCGCTCCGCGCGCGAAGTGTGGGCCGAGATATGGAACGACATCGGCCCCCGCGCGGAGAAGGTGATCACCGCCGGCGAAGCGACCTGGGACGAGGGGCTGCTGCTGTTTCTCGAACGCAATGGTTTTCCGGAAGAGACCTACCACACGTTTCCCTACAGCCCTATTCCGGCTGACGAGGGCGGCGTGGGCGGCATGCTGTGCGTGGTGACCGAAGACACCGAGCGCATCCTGAGTGAACGTCGCCTGCGCACGCTGCGCGAGCTTGCCGCGCGCACGACGGAAGAGGCGAAGTCGGTGTCGGACGCGTGCCAGAGCGCAGCGAGGACGCTGGCCGAGAATTCTCGCGACGTCCCGTTGTCCCTGATCTACCTGCTCGAAGATGACGGCACCACGGCGGTGCTGGAAGGCGCGAGCGGCATTGCACCCGGCTCACCCGCGGCGCCAACGCACATACGCCTGGATGAGGGCGAGCATGGGGACATCGGGTGGCCGCTGCAGCGCGCGCTCGCTTCAGGGCCGATCGAGGTGCGCGATCTGCAGGCACGCTTCGGTGCGTTGCCGGGCGGCCCCTGGCCGGAGCCCGCGCAATGCGCGCTGGTGGTGCCGATGGCGAGGCCCGGCCAGTCGCGCCCGGCCGGATTTCTGGTGGCCGGGACGAGCCCGCGCCTGCTGTTCACCGAAGAATACCGAGGCTTCCTGCAGCTGCTGGCCGGTCACGTGGCGAGCGCCGTGAACAATGTGCGGGCGTACGAAGTGGAACGGCGTCGCGCCGAGGACCTGGCCACACTCGATCGCGCCAAGACGGCGTTCTTTTCAAACGTCAGCCACGAGTTCCGCACGCCGCTCACCCTCATGCTCGGGCCCGTCGAGGACCTGCTGTCGCGTCGCGACACCGATCTTTCCCCTGCGGTCGCCAGCCGGCTGAACGTGGTGAACCGCAATGGTCTGCGCTTGCTGCGCCTGGTGAACTCGCTGCTCGATTTTTCCCGCATCGAGGCCGGCCGCGTGCGCGCAGTGTTCCAGCCGACCGATCTAGCGGCCTTCACTGCCGACCTCGCGAGCAACTTTCGCGCGGCGTGCGAGCAGGCGGGGCTGAGGCTTGTTGTCGCATGCCCCGAGCTCGACGAGCCCGTCTTCGTGGACCGGGAGATGTGGGAAAAGGTCGTGCTGAACCTGTTGTCGAACGCGTTCAAGTTCACCTTCGACGGCGAAATCTCGGTGTCGCTGCGCGCGATCGACGGCGCGGTGGAACTGCAAGTGCGCGACACCGGCATCGGCATCGCGGCAGACGAGATGCCGCGCCTGTTCGAGCGCTTCCACCGCATCGATTCCGCGCGAGGCCGCACGCACGAAGGCTCGGGCATCGGGCTGGCACTCGTGCAGGAACTGGTGAAGCTTCACGGCGGCAGCGTGGTGGCCGAAAGCACGGTCGGGCGAGGCACGCAATTCACCGTGGCCTTGCCGTTCGGGTCGGCGCATCTGCCGGCGGATCAGGTCGTCCACGCGGGCAGATCGGCTTCCGCCGGGCCGGGCGCCACCCCGTTCGTCGAGGAAGCATTGCGTTGGCTACCCGGGGAAGTGGTGGCCGGCGCCGCCGGCGACCATCTGCCTGACCGCGCTTGGCCCCAGTCATCCACCGGCGATGGCGGCGCAGATCGCCCCCGAGTGCTGGTCGCAGACGATAACGCCGACATGCGTCAGTACATCGCCACGCTGCTGTCGGAACACTTCCAGGTCGAGACGGTGGCAGACGGCGAGGCGGCGCTGCAGGCGGCCCTGGCCCGTCCGCCCCGGCTCGTACTCACCGACGTGATGATGCCGAAGCTCAGCGGCTTCGGTCTGCTGCAGGCGTTGCGCGCCGATCCGCGCACGCGCTCGCTGCCGATCGTCCTGCTCTCGGCGCGTGCGGGCGAAGAAAGCCGCATCGAGGGCATGGAAGCAGGCGCCGACGACTACCTGGTGAAGCCCTTCAGCGCGCGCGAGCTGCTGGCGCGCGTCTCGGCGCATCTGCAGATGGCACGTCTTCGCGCGGAGGCCACCGAGGCCGTGCGCCGCAGCGAAGAAAGACTGCGCGTCACGCTGGCGAGCATCGGCGACGCGGTCATCACGACCGATGTCCAGAACCGGGTGACGTTCCTCAACGGCGTCGCCGAAGATCTCACGCGATGGTCGAACGCGGACGCCATCGGCCAGCCGCTGGAAACGGTGTTTCGCATCGTCAACGAATACAGCCGGAAAACGGTCGAGAATCCTTCTGCGCGCGCACTGCGCGAAGGCGTGGTTGTCGGCCTGGCCAACCACACCGTGCTGATCGGCAAGGATGGCAGCGAACGCCCTATCGACGACAGCGCCGCGCCCGTGCGCGACCGGGACGGGAACGTGTTTGGCTCCGTCCTCGTGTTTCGGGACGTGAGCGAACGCCGGCGGATCGAAAAGCAGATCGCCGAGCAAGGCGAAGTGGCGCGCAAGCTGGCGGCCATCGTCGATTCCTCCGACGATGCGATCGTGAGCAAGTCGCTCGACGGCACCATCCGTAGCTGGAACGGCGCCGCCGAGCGGATGTTCGGCTACACCGCGGACGAGGCGATCGGCAGCGCGATCACCCTGCTGTTCCCGGCTGACCGGCTCGACGAGGAGGAGCGCATCATGGCGCGCATCCGCACGGGTGAGCGCGTGGAGCATTTCGACACGGTGCGGCTGCGCAAGGACGGCAGCGCCATCCCGGTATCGCTGACCATTTCACCGGTGAAGGACGCGCAGGGCCAGATCGTCGGCGCCTCGAAAATCGCGCGCGACATTACCGAGCGGATCGAAGCCGACACGTCGCTGCGGCGCACGGAAGCGCGCCTGGTTGCCGAACTGGAGTCGACCAGCCGCCTGCATGAGTTGAGCGGTCGCCTGCTATCGGCCACCGACCTGCGGCCGGCGTTGCAGGATGTTCTCGACAACGCGATTCGCACCTGCGGCGCCGATTTCGGCAACATCCAGCTGTTCAACGCCAGTGCGAGTGCACTGGAGATCGCGGTGCAGCGTGGCTTCCGCGCGGACTTCCTCGACTATTTCCGCAGCGTGAGAACCGACGAAGGTTCCGCGTGCAGCCAGGCGATGCAGAAAGGCGGGCGCGTGGTGATTGAGGATGTGCGCCTCGATCCGAGCTACGTCGCGCATCTTGCCATCGCCGCGTCCGCCGGCTATCGCGCGGTAGCGTCCACGCCGCTCGTCGCGCACAACGGCGCGGTCGTGGGGATGCTGTCGGTGCATTTCGCCGCGCCGCACGCGGTACCCGACAGCGACGGAAAACTGCTCGATCTGTATGCCCGTCACGCGGCCGATCTCGTCGAGCGACTGCATCTGATGGACGAGCTTCGCCACGTCGCGGCGGGGTTGTCGGAGGCGAACCGACAGAAAGACGAGTTCCTCGCCATCCTGGCGCACGAGCTGCGCAATCCGCTCGCGCCGATTCGCCATTGCCTGCAGATCCTGCGGCGATCACCCGACGCGAGCGCACGCGAAAACGCCCGGGACGTGATGGAGCGGCAGCTGGCTCAGATGGTCAGGCTGGTGGACGACCTGCTCGATGTAAGCCGCATCACCCGCGGCAAGGTCGAGCTGCGCAAGGAGCGCGTCGCGCTTTCGTCCGTGATCGGCAGCGCCATCGAGACCAGCCGGCCATTGATCGAACACATGCACCACGAACTGACGGTCTCTCTGCCCGGTCGCAGGCTGGAACTGGAGGCCGATCCGACAAGACTCGCCCAGGTATTTTCCAATCTCCTTAACAATGCGGCAAAGTATACGGATTCCGGTGGCGACATCCGGCTTGCCGCGCGCGTCGAAGGCGATGACGTGGTGGTGTCCGTGCGGGACAACGGCGTCGGCATTCCTGCGGACAAGATCGATAGCGTCTTCGACATGTTCAGCCAGGTCGACCGCTCCATGGAAAAGGCGCAAGGGGGGCTGGGCATCGGGTTGACCCTGGTGCGCCGACTGGTCGCCATGCACGACGGCGAGGTGAAGGCCAGGAGCGAGGGGCCGGGCCGCGGTTCGGAATTCCTGGTGCGCCTGCCGCTCGCGCTGGACCGGCGTGCGGCGCCGACCGCGCACGAACCGGAGGCACCGGGCATGACGCCGCTGCGAATCCTGATCGTCGATGACAACCAGGATGGTGCCGACACGTTGGCGGCGGTGCTCCGGCTGACGGGCCATGAGGTGGATACGGCCTACGATGGCCAGGAAGGTGTGGAAGCGGCCGAGCGCATACAACCGGACGTGGTCCTGCTGGACATCGGATTGCCGCGCCTCAATGGCTACGAGGCCGCGCGCCGGATCCGCTCACAGGGCCGCCGAACGCTTCTGGTCGCCGTTACCGGATGGGGGCAGGAAGAGGATCGCCGGCGCTCGCGGGACGCGGGATTCGACCACCATCTCGTCAAACCGCTGGATCCGGACGAGCTGATGCGATTGTTGGCGGAACTCGGTCGCCGACCTGTGTAGCGTGGCGAA
>Ga0068852_100001878_pt1 | contig 14297 bp, 14 predicted proteins | sample KBSCornC22_FD_66594 | JGI IMG/M metagenome (GOLD analysis project Ga0068852, IMG submission 66594) | Corn rhizosphere microbial communities from Kellogg Biological Station, Michigan, USA - KBS Corn C2-2 | ecosystem: Host-associated > Plants > Roots > Rhizosphere > Soil ... | reverse complement strand
CCCCCGGTCACGCGTTCGGAGCCTGCACCGGCACGCAAGGAATCGCTGATCGCCGCCGATATCACGATCGAAGGCAAGATCGAAGGCGGCGGCAGTGTGCGAATCGCCGGCAAGTTCAAGGGTGACGTCAACGTCCAGGGCGACCTGACGATCGAGTCGGGCGCGAAATTGACGGGTAGTGTGCGCGCCGACAAGGTGACGATCGCGGGCGAGCTCGAAGGCAATGTCGAGGAAGCGACGCTCGTCAACCTCCTCGATTCGGGCATCGTCGTCGGCGACCTGCGTGCGGGCTCGCTCACCGTCGCGGCCGGCGCACGCCTGCGCGGCCAGGCCGAGTTCGGCTGGGATGACAGCGGCGCGCAGAAAGGCAAGCAGCGGATCGGTCATCGGACGGAGAGCGGCACCGTCGCATGAGCAGCGCGCGCCCGGGCAGCGCCGGGGCGACGCGTGCATGTCCGCACTGCCGGGAAACGATTCTCGAAAGCGCGAGCGTTTGCCCCGCTTGTCGCAAGTTCCTGCGTTTCGACGGCAACAGCGATGAGCCGGCCGTTGCCGCGCTGACGCCGCTCAGCATCGAAGGCAGCATCCGCCACCCAGCCGACGGCGAGCCGTGGGAATACACGGTCGTCGTCGCGATCCGCAACGATCGCGGCGAAGAGACGGATCGCAAGCTGATCGGTGTCGGTGCGCTGAATCCCAACGAGCAGCGCACGTTCACGCTGTCGGTCGAAGTCGTGTCGGCGAAAGGAAAGCGCGCCGGCCGCGGCGGCACGCGCTACTGACTAGGGCGCTGCGCACGTCGCGCCGCCTGCGGAACTATGGCGATCCCATGGTTCTGGCAGAGCCCCTACCGAGCACGACTCAAATCGTCGATCACTTCAATGAGTCCGGTCGGCTCCACTTTCACGGTGCCGGTAAAAGGTCGATCGATCGCGACGATGACGAGCAGTCCCGAGAAGATCAGCAACGCGAGCACGCCCGTCATCAGCGATTGCGCGTGCAGGTTCTCGGTGCCGAAGAAGAACGTGAAGCCGATCGTCAGCAACGCGCCGCCGAACAGCACGAGCCAGATGACACCGGGAACAGCCCCCAGCGCCTTGACGAGCCGCGCCCGGCGCGCCTCGGTAATGTGATGGAGCTGGTCGAGGATCTCGGCCATGATCTCGGTCGTGCGCGGATCCTTGGGCTGATATGCGAGCACCGTCGCATACAAGGCAGTCAGCGCCTGCGTCGTCTTGCGGCTCGATCGACCGGTCTCCATTGCTTTCCAGTCGTCATTGACGGCGGAGGTCAGGTACGCGGTCAGACGGTCACGAATCTCCTGCTGCGTCGGCGCATCGATACCGCCGATCAGCCGATAGAGTGTCGCAGCCGCGCCGGCCTCACGCGATACGTCGGCTTCGGCATCGCTGAACTTTTCCCAGACGACGATCACGACGAATGCCAGCAGCACGGCATACAGCACACCCACGGTCGCGAACTTGAAGCCCGCGACTTCGTTGTTCGTTGCAAGACGCGGAAGACCGATGACGCGGCGAGCGATGACAGGGCCGGCCATCGCGAGCATCGTTGGTACCACGACGATCATCGTACCCAATATCCACAGCGGCGTCGTAGCCAAAGACATGGCCGGTGTCTCCGGATGAGTTCGCAGCGATGCGTTCCGCGGCGAGCAACCTCCAAGCCCGCGGACGGCGATCAGGCATTGCGACAAGGCGCACGTCGCCGACGTGCGCCTTGCGTGGACGAATGCTTAGCTTCTTATCGCGTTGCCTTCCCGACATCGCCAAGGAGCGCAGCGGACTTCGTGCTCGTCGCCGTCTTGCGGATCAGGATGTCGGGCGGCAATACACCGCTCTTGCCGTAGTACGCGTCGTTCCAGCGAACGTTGGAGTAGACGACGGTGCCGTCGAGGTTGACGCCGCCGTAGACACCCTTCGCACGCGAGAACGAGATCAGGTCGGCGGTGACCGTCGACTTCGCACCGGCGCCGACGGGACCCGCGGCCACGCTTGCATCGCCGCCAATCTTGAACGAGCTCGACAGCAGCGAATTCAAGCCTTTCTCCGTCATCACAACCATGACGAGCTCGGAGACTTCGACTCCCGCCTGAAAGCCGACGCTCGCCGTCGCGAGGTCGTAGAACGCCGGGCCCGTCCACACGCGGCCGTCCCTGGCGACGAGCACGGCACGTCCACCCGATCCACCGAAGATGAAGCCCGCCTTGACGATCTTCGGTGCGATCAGCACCGCACGCGCGGAACCGAGGTTTTCCTGGATCCATGTTTGCGCCGGATCGCGGAGGAAGTTGTTGAGTGTGATCCGCGCATCCTCGACGAGCGCATCGGGTTCCGCCGCAGGCACGGGGCGGTCGGTGGCGCAACCGGCGAGTGCGCCGGCGAGGATGAGCGCCAGCGCGGCGCGACGCGCGAGGCTCGGTGACGCTGCTGCAGTCTTCATCGTTGTTCCTTCGAAAGGGTTGATTGATCGAGCTCTCGAGCGAGCGCAATGGCCGACGTCGTGCAAACCGTGCGCTCGAACTTCTCTACTGTACATCGTCCACGGCGTGCATCATCGCATCCCGTCCCCCACGGGGATTTTTAACGCTGTACAAAACGCGCTGTGCTATCGTCGGTTGCTCGAGCAATACGGAGTTGAAAGCGTGGAGAGCAGAACGCTTGGCCAGGGTCTCGAAGTATCGGCGATGGGGCTCGGCTGCATGGGAATGTCCGACTTCTACGGCGGACGCGACGAGGCGGAAGCCATCGCGACGATCGAGCGTGCACTCGATCTTGGCATTCGATTCTTCGACACGGCCGACATGTACGGCGCGGGCCGCAACGAGGAGCTCGTCGGCCGCGCGCTTGCTGCGCGGCGCGATAGCGTCGTCATCGCAACGAAGTTCGGCAACGTTCGCAACCCCGACGGCACGTTCGCGGGGGTCAACGGCAAGCCCGAATACGTTCGCCAGTGCTGCGAGCAGAGCCTGCGCCGGCTGAACGTCGACACGATCGATCTCTACTATCAGCATCGCGTCGATCCGGAGACGCCGATCGAGGACACCGTCGGTGCGATGGCGGAGCTCGTTCGTGAAGGCAAGGTGCGCTGGCTCGGGCTTTCGGAAGCGGGGCCGGAAACGATTCGCCGCGCGCACGCCGTGCATCCCATCGCGGCACTGCAGACCGAATACTCGCTGTGGAGTCGCGAAGCGGCCGAGGCCGTGCTGCCGACGGTGCGCGAGCTCGGCATAGGATTCGTGCCGTACAGTCCGCTCGGCCGCGGCTTCCTGACGGGCCGGATACAGTCGATCGACACCCTCGACAGGGATGATTATCGGCGCAACTCGCCGCGGTTCCAGGGCGAGAACTTTCAGAAGAACCTGCGGCTCGTCGACGAGATCAACACGATCGCCACCGAAAAGCAATGCACGCCGTCGCAGCTCGCGATCGCGTGGGTGCTCGCGCAAGGCGACGACATCGTGCCCATTCCCGGCACGAAGCGGCGACGCTATCTCGACGAGAACGTGCGCGCGCTGGACGTCCATCTCGATGCCGATGATCTCGCGCGAATCGATCGCGTAATCCCGCCGGGGTCGGCATCCGGCGAGCGCTACGCACCCAATGCGCTGCGCGCCGTCGGGCGCTGATCGGTCGCAGCACCGACGCAATACCGCCGCCCGTCAAAGACGCAATCGTCGGACGATGAACTTCCGCATGTTTCGAAACGCGCTGCTCATCGCGCTGGCGACGCTCGCCATCGCTTCGCCTGCGCACGCAGAGACGCCGCTCGTGACCGAAGCGCGCGTCATCGTCAAGTACAAGGCCTCATCGACATTGCTGAAGAACGCAATGCCCGCCGAGCAAAAGTCAGTCGCGCTCGCGAAAGCGCTGAGTGAGCGCACCGGTATGGACTTAAGTGCCGGCGCGTCGGTCAGCGAGCGAATGCACGTCGTGCAGGCGAGCGGTGTTACATCGGAAGCGCTCGCCGCGCGCCTTTCCGCCGACAGCGATGTCGAGTACGCGGTGCCGGATTATCGGCGTCATCCGCTGACGGCGCCGAACGATCCGTTGTACGCCGGCGGCCCGCCGCTGATTAAGGGCGCCGGCGGTCCGCCGGTTGGCCAGTGGTACCTGCGCGCGCCGTCGGGCGACGTCGTATCGTCGATCGACGCCGAGACCGCGTGGTCGATCACGCAAGGCAGTTCCACCGTTGTCGTCGCGGTGCTCGACACCGGCGTGCGTTTCGATCACGCCGATTTGCAGCGCGTGGAGGCTGGCGGCAACCTGCTACCAGGCTACGACATGATCAGCAATCCCGTTGTCGCGAACGACGGCAACGGACGCGATCCCGACGCGTCGGATCCCGGCGACTGGATCAGCGATGCGGAAGCGCAACTCCGAAGCGGCCCGTACTACCAGTGCGACGTGCAGGACAGCTCGTGGCACGGCACCCAGACGAGCGGCATCATCGGCGCATTGACGAACGACGGCATCGGCATGGCAAGTGTCGGTCGCACGATTCGTGTGCTGCCCGTGCGCGTGCTCGGAAAATGCGGCGGTTTCGATTCCGACATCATCGCAGGGATGCGCTGGGCCGCGGGACTACCCGTTCCGGGCGTGCCTTTAAATGTGAATGCGGCGCGCGTGCTCAACTTGAGTCTCGGCGGCGAAAGCGTTTGCACGGCCGCTTATCGTGATGCAATCGCCGACGTCAACGGCGTCGGTGCCGTTGTGATCGCGGCTGCGGGCAACAGCACCGGTCACGCGGTGGGCACGCCGGCAAGCTGCCCGGGCGTGATCGCGGTCGGCGGACTGCGCCATGCAGGCACCAAGGTCGGGTTCTCCGATCTTGGACCAGAGATCAGCATCAGCGCGCCCGCTGGAAATTGCATCAATACGGCGCCGGGGACGCCGTGCCTGTATCCAATCCTCACGACGTCGAATGCCGGCTCGACGACGCCGATAACCGACGCCGATGGCGGCTCGATCTATACCGACAGCTTCAACGCGTCGCTCGGCACGAGCTTTTCGGCGCCACTCGTGTCGGGAACGATTGCACTGATGCTGTCGGCGCAACCATCACTGACGCCGCTGGCGATCGAAGCGATCCTGCGCAATACCGCTCGCCCGTTTCCTGCCGCGGCGCCGCCGTTAGCGCAATGCGCTGCACCGCAACCAATCCCGGCGATCCAATTCGATCAAGGCGAGTGCGGTTGCACGACGGCGACGTGCGGTGCCGGAATGCTCGACGCGGGCGCCGCCGTCCTCGCCGCGAAAGCCGGTGCGCCCGCGAACTACACGGGTCTGTTCTGGAATTCTCCCGCCGGCTCCGAATCCGGCTGGGGAATCAACTTCGCGCACCAGGGCGACGTGATCTTCGCAACTTGGTTCACCTACGACACCACCGGTCGCGCGTGGTGGCTCGCGATGACGGCCAGCAAGACCGGGGGAAACCGCTACGAAGGCACGCTCTACCAGACGAGCGGACCGCCGTTCAATGTGGTGCCGTTCTTTCCGTCCGCCGTGCACGCAACTGCGGTCGGCTCGGGAACGTTGACATTCAGCGATGCCGACAACGGCACGTTCGCGTACGTCGTCAACGGCATCAGGCAAACGAAGTCGATCACGCGGCAGGTGTTCGGACCGGTCCCCGTTTGCGCGTGGAACGCATCACCCGTGCCGTCGTTCGCGTCGAATTTCCAGGACATCTGGTGGGCGGCACCCGCGGGCGTCGAATCCGGCTGGGGCATCAACTTCGCGCAGCAAGGCACGACAATCTTCGCGACGTGGTTCACGTACGACGTCGATGGAACGCCGTTGTGGCTGTCGGTTACCGCGCAGGATTCGGGATCGGATATCTACAGCGGTACCGTCTTCCTGACGAGCGGCCCTCCGTTCAATTCAGTGCCATTTCGTCCAGCAAACGTGAAGGCCGTCGCCGTCGGTTCCGCAACGATCCACCTCACCGACGGCGACAGCGGTATCTTTTCGTACAACATCAGTGTTGGCGGCGCGACGACGGCGCAAGCGAAGGCGATCACACGACAGGTGCTGCGCGCACCGGGCACGACGTGCCAGTGACGCCGGCGTTGGCTCCGCGTCGAATCGTCATTGCAGCCACACGATCTGGCCGTTGATGCCCTGATACAGGCACAGCAGCGCCTCGATCATCATCACGACGATCGTAATCGCGGCGCCGCTTACACGGCCAAAGCGCGTTTGCCAGCCGAACGACAACGCGAGGCCGTGCAGCACGCGCGCAACCACGAGCGCGATACCGAGCGCGTGCAGCAGGTAGATCGAGCGGTGGCCGACTTCGAGAAAGCCCATCATCAAAAGCGCGAGCGGAACGTACTCGGCGAAGTTCGCCTGCGCGCGGACGATCCGGATGACGCCGATGTCGCCGTTATCCCCGAACGCGATGCCGCGGCGACGCAATCCCACGACGCGCATGCTTAGCACGATGAACCAGATTGCGAGGATTCCTGCGTATAGCGGTGTTACGAACATCGTGCGAGCTCCGATGCGTTCAGTTGATGTAGACGCGCTGCAAGGCGGCGCCGCTCGAACGATACGGTACTTTTCGGTACTGGTGCGCAAGCGTTAACGGCCACGGAGCGCGGACGCATCGAGCGCCCCCGATGAAGCCGTCTGGCGCACTTCGGCGCATTTCACCCCCGTCGTCGCGCGTTGTATCGCGGCGCGCTGGCACGCGGCCCTCCGGCCGCGTAGTCTCGCCGTATCAATTGCCCGACCCTATGAATCGATGAACCCCGGAATATCCCAGGACACCGCAGCGCCGCCGCCGCGCCCCGCAGCGCGTTCAGGACTCGTGCAAACGCTGACCGAGATCCGCGACGCTGGGGCGGTCATCTGGTGGCGCTTTTTCGACTGGCTCGCCGTCGTGTCGTGGAAGAAGCTGCTGCTCGTCTGCCTGCTGACGCTGGTGCTCGCAGGCATCGTCAATCATCCAACGCCGGTGCTGATGCTGGCGGTGGCGTCGTTCATCATCAAGGTGGCCGCCGGCGGCAAGCGCCGTGCCGAGCTCACGGCGGACGAGGCCACGAAGCGTGCGGAGACCGAGCAGCTCGAGCGCACCGTCGTGGAGGCGCGGATGGAAGCGCTGCAGGCGCAAATCGAACCGCATTTTTTGTTCAACACGCTCGCAAGCATCGATCAATTGATCCAGACCGATCCCAGGCGGGCATCGCAGATGCAGAAGAGCCTGATTCGCTATCTCCGCTCGGCGCTACCCCAGATGCGTGAAGGCATGCGAGCGACACTCGGGCAGCAGCTCAACCTGTCGAACGCATTTCTCGAGATCATGGCGATCCGCATGGAAGCGCGGCTGCGATCGGTCGTCGACGTTCCGGAAGGATTGAAATCGGCCGTGTTCCCGCCAATGATGTTGCAGACGCTGGTCGAAAACGCGATCAAGCACGGCCTCGAGCCGAAGACGACCGGTGGAACGCTCAGCATCGGCGCCGAGGTAATCGATGGTCAGCTCGCCGTGCATGTCGCCGACGACGGGATGGGATTCGCGCCGAAAGCCGAGGGTGGAGTCGGACTCGCCAACATCCGCGAACGGTTGAAAGCGATGTACAAGGATCGCGCCGAGCTCATCATCAGCGTTCCGCCGCTTGGCGGGACCTGTGCGACGATCAAGGTCCCCTACGAGGTCGTGCGCGATCCCGCGCTGTGACGCGGCAGAATTCGAGGATGCGAACGCAAGCCCAACCCGTGGCAATCGTCGCCGACGACGAGCGGCTGATGCGCGAACAGCTCGTCGATGCGCTGCGCGACGCGTGGCCGGAGCTCGTCATCGCCGGTCAGGCGAGCAACGGCCGCGAGGCGATCGCCCTCGTCCAAAGCCAGGATGCCGACATCGTGTTCCTCGATATCCGCATGCCCGAGCTCGATGGCATCGAGGCTGCGCGTGCACTCGCGGGCTCGGTGCACGTCGTGTTCGTCACCGCGCACGACCAGTTCGCGATCGACGCATTCCGCCACGGCGCCGTCGATTACCTGTTGAAGCCGGCCGAGCCCGAGCGGGTCGCGCTGACCTGCAAGCGGTTGCGTGAGCGCCTGCAGCAGAAGCCCGCGCCGATGGACGACCTGCTGGCGGAGCTGTCGCAACGCCTTGGAAGCAGCACCGGCGCGCGGCGCGAGTACATTCGCTGGGTCCAGGCGAGCGTCGGTGCCAACCTGCGCGTCATTCCCACGAGCGACATCCTGTTCTTCCGCGCCGAGGACAAATATGTTCGCGTGCAGACGCCGACGTTCGAGGCACTGATCCGCAAGCCGATCAAGGAACTGATCGACGAGCTCGATCCCGATGAGTTCTGGCAGATCCATCGGGCGACCGTCGTTCGCGTCGATGCGGTCGAACAGGTGAGCCGCAACTTTCGCGGCCATCAGGTCGTTCACGTGAAAGGCAGCCCCGAGAAGCTCGAAGTGAGCCGATCGTTCAATCACCTCTTCAAGCAGATGTGACGGCGCGAAGCGCGCAGACAGGCGCCGCGGCCTGAGCCGCGGCACCGAGGGATCCTCTGCATCAGCGCGCGGGTGACGGCGTGCGCTCGAGCTTCGCGGTCGACGCCGCCATATTCGCCGGCCTTGTTTCCGACCTGGCTGCCACCGCGGCCTTGCTCGGACGGGCGTAATCCCAGTAGTAAAGGCCGTACACGCCGCGGGTCCGCTCGACGTAGCGGCGCAATTCGGTCGGGCTTTGCGCCGCAGCCGCGCACGCCTTCGCGTCCGGGCCGACCGGCTCGGCATCACAGCGGTTCTCCGCGTTCGCGGACACGAGCGGCGCAATCGCCATCACGACGCCGGCGCCCACGGCGTATAGGGTCTTAAGATCGAGCTTGCTCATCGCATTTCTCCTGTCGGTTGGTAGTGCGTCCCGGTGCCCCATCGGACGTAACGCAGTCTAAGAAACGTCGATGTCAGCGCGATTGCGACGAAGCTGCCGATTTGTTTCGCGTGTTTCGCTAAGATTGCTGGTGACAAGACGCGGCGCCGCGTCGATTGCGGCGAACGAACCCCACTGACAGGAGGCCTCGATGGTGAAACTCGGTTTCGCAACGCTCGCACTTGCGCTGACCGCTTGCACGACGGCCGCTCCACCGCGCGCCGCCGATAGCGGTACGGTCATCGGCGAGCGCGTGAGGCAGCTGACACGCGCCACGCAGTGGAAACGCGTCGCGACGATTCCCGTTGGCTTCAACACGCATCATCCGCAGGGAATGGTGAAGATCGGCGACTTTTTCTTCGTGACGGCCGTCGATATCCGGACGCCGACACAACGTTATGCGCAACCGCAGAACGGCTACGACCGCGACACCGGCGCAGGCCAGGGGCACCTCTTCAAGTTCGACGCGTCGGGCAAGCTCGTCAGCGATCTTTTGATCGGTGAAGGCTCGATCTATCACCCCGGTGGCATCGACTACGACGGCCGTTATATCTTCGTGCCCGTCGCGGAGTACCGGCCGAACAGTCACGCGATCGTTTATCGCGTCGACCCTGCGACGATGACGGCGCAGCAGGTATTCCGCTACGCCGATCATGTCGGCGGCATCGTGCATGACGTCGACGACGACACGCTGCACGGCGTGTCATGGGGATCGCGCCGGTTCTATCGCTGGACGCTCGATGGCAGCGGACGCGTGACGAATGCCGACGTCGCACCCGAAACGCTGCGCCGGATCAATCACTCGCACTACATCGACTACCAGGACTGCAAGTACCTCGGCCGCCACGAGATGCTGTGCGGCGGGCTCAACAACTACCAGGTGAAAAAGGACGCGCCGCGCTTCTCGCTTGGCGGCTTCGAGATCGTCGACCTCGCGACCAGCCGCGCCGTCCACCAGGTTCCCGTCGAGCTGTGGACCGACTCGGGTCTTGCGATGACTTACAACCCGTTCTGGGTCGAGGCGACCGCCAGCGGACTTCGCGCGTACTTCATGCCCGAGGACGAGAAATCCACGGTCTACGTCTACGAGGTCGACGTCCGCTAGCAGCCGAACGACTACGCGGTAGCGGCGAACTTGCCCGACTGGTAGTCGCGTACCGCTTGATAGATCTCCTCGGTCGTGTTCATCACGAACGGCCCGTGCTGCGCGATCGGCTCGCCGAGCGGCTTGCCGGCGATCAACAGCACGCGTGATGCCGGACCCGCCTTCAGCACGACGCCATCGCTGCCGGCATCGTTGGCAAGGATCGCCATCCGTTGCGCAGGTACTTGCGTGCCACCGATCGCGACGTCACCGCGGTATACGTAGACGAACGCGTTGTGCGACGGTGGCAACGCCTGTGCAAAGTCGGCACCCGCCGGCAATTCGATGTCGACGTACAACGGCTCGGTCGTTGCGCGCTGGACAGCGCCCTCGACGCCATGGCTGCGACCTGCAATCACTCGCACTCGCGCGCCACTCGACGTCGTGAACTGCGGAACGTCGGCGCTCTGGATATCGCGATACCAAGGATCGCGCAGCTTGTCCTTGGCCGGAAGGTTGAGCCAAAGCTGGAACCCCTCCATCCGCCCGTTTTCCTGCTCGGGCAGCTCCGAATGAATGACACCTCGTCCCGCCGTCATCCACTGGACGCCGCCGTTCTGCAGCAGACCCTCGTGGCCGGCGCTGTCGCGATGGCGCATGCGACCGGCGATCATGTACGTCACCGTCTCGAAGCCGCGATGCGGGTGATCCGGAAAACCGCCGATGTAATCCTGGGGGTTATCCGTGCCGAACGCGTCCAGCATCAGGAACGGATCGAGCCGCCGCTGCAGTTGCTGCGTCAGCACGCGCGTCAGCTTGACGCCCGCGCCATCGGATGTCGGTTGGCCTGCGATCAGGCGTTCGACGTTACGCGGCCGCGCGACGGCCTCGGGCGTCGGCGTTACCAATGTCGTTGTCGTTGTCATCGTTGCTCCAATAGGGGTTGCAAAACAATGTCGATCGAGTGACGCTGTCACGCGGCAACTACTTCGTCGATCGCGTCGTAAGCGGCGTTGATCGACGTTCGTTCGACGTCAGCACCACGCGCGAGCCCTTCCGCGTAGACGAAATGCACGTCGACCAAGCCGAGGAAGGCGAATACCGTCGTCAGGTAAGGGACCTGCGTATCGGCCGGCGTGTTCCGATAGTTGCCGCCACGCGTCAACGCAACATAGACCTTCTTTCCCTTCAGCAGCCCTTCCGGACCTCTCTCCGTATAGCGGAATGTAACGCCGGCTCGCGAGATCGCATCGATCCAGTTTTTCAGCGATGCAGGTACGCCGAAGTTGTACATCGGCACGCCCAGCACGACCACGTCCGCCGCCTGGATTTCGGCAATCAACGCATCATCCTGCGCAACGCGCGCAGCTTGTTCGGGCGTTCGCTGCTGCGCAGGTGTGAAGAGCGCCGTCAATGTCGCCTCGTCGAGCACCGGATGGGGTGACTGTCCCAGGTCGCGCACCGACAGAGTCGCACCGGGGTCGGCGGCGCGAAGTCGCTCGACGATCCGGTTAGCAAGCCGCGTCGAATGCGATGCGTCGCGGCGCGCGCTGGAATTGATCTGCAGGATGTTCATCGTTCGCTCCATTGAGACTGGTGTAGGCAGACTATAGTTGTCCCAGTTACAATACAGAAGACCATAATTTGGATAATGTTGTTCCACTGGTGGGACAATTTGATGAACCTGCAACCGAACGACCTCATGCTGTTCGCCCGCGTCGTCGACGAGGGCAGCTTCTCGCGCGCGGCCGAGCGGCTCGACGTGCCCAAGTCGACGCTGTCCCGCCGCGTCGCCGCACTCGAGACGGATCTCGGCGAGCGACTGTTGCTCCGGACGACGCGCAAACTCACTGTCACCGACTTTGGCCGTGCCGTGCTCGAGCACGCGCATCACGTCGTCGAGGACGTGAAAGCCGCGGAGTCGATTGCCCACTCGCGCCAGGCGGCGCCGAACGGACGCCTGCGGGTAACCATGCCAGGCGACATGGGCAATAACGTGCTTGCACCCGTGCTTGCCGACTTCGTGCTGAAGTATCCGGCGATTACGCTCGAAGTCGATCTCACCGCGCGCTTCGTCGACCTTGTCGGTGAAAACTTCGACGTCGCGATCCGAATGGGTGAATTGCGCGATGACGCGACGCTCGTCGCGCGCCGCTTTGCGGCTTTCTCCGGCAGCCTGTATGCGGCGCCTGCTTACGTCGAACGACGCGGAATGCCGACCGAGCCCGATGCGTTGATGACGCACGACACGTTGCGCGTGCTGGCGCGGGGCGGCGACGCCTTGCCGTGGGTGCTGTTGCGGAAAGCCACCCGCTGGGAGGGCAATCCGTCACCTCGCGCGACGGTCAATTCGCCGGAGCTCCTGATGCGCATGGCACTCAACGGTGCAGGCGTCGCGGTCGTCAGCGATCACATCGCATCACCGTATCTGCAGCGTGGCGAGCTTGTGCAGGTATTGCCCGACTGGCGCACGCCGCCGGTCAGCGCATGGGCGCTGTATCAGGGTCGCCGGCTGCTGCCCGCGCGTACGCGCGTGTTTCTCGAGGCGCTCGCTGCCGCGTTCACCGATGAAAAGTGTCAGGCGATCGACGACGACGTGCAGAAGCTCAAGGCGCGCGCGGTATCGATGTCGAGTTCATCCCGAGCGGCGAAAAAAGGCCGTCGCTGACGCCATTGGCGGCGTCCACTGCTAGATCGGCACGTGGCGCAGCACGTCGATGATCGGGCCCGGCGGCACGAATATCGGTGGCTCGAACGGCGCTTCGTGAACGGCAAGCAAACCGAGCACCGACACGGCGGCCAGCGTGAATATGAAGAGCGCCGCAGCTTGCGGTCGCGGCCGGTCCAGATGAACGATGGCGATCGCCATCTGCGTGATCACGGCCAGCAGCAGCACGGCCATCCATTTCGTCGGAACGGTATGGTCGCCGCTCAACTCGATCCGGTCTTCATGCGCGGCGCTGACGCGGAGCACCATGTCGAGCATCGTCTTCTGAATGCCGGCATCGCGCGCAGCTTCGGGCACCGCGACGCTGCGCAGCAGCGTGTTGAGCGCCACGTCTGTCGCCGATGATCGCTGCTGCTCGGCGAGGCGAGGCCATTCGTCATTGACGACGGCTTGAGCGTACGCACGGATTGCCGTACGCAGACCCTTGTCGCTGACGCCGCTCGCGGCGCTCAGGCTGTAGAGGGAGATCAGCGTGTCGCTCTCGGTGAGCACGATTCGCTCCGCCTGCTTGTTGCGATCCCAGATGTCGTTCGACAGGAAGGCGATCAGCAAGCCGAAGATGACGGCCGTCGAGCTGAAGAACGGAGCGACGACACCTTTGAACGACAGGATGAGCGGACTCCACCGCGATCGGAACGACAGCCACACCATCAGCGCAGCCGTGCCAAGATAGAAAACGATCAGGCTCGCGAAGATGCCGAGTATTGGCAGTTCGAGCCACGCCGAAATCAGGCTTTGCATGACGGCTCCCGGGGATGCGTGCGCGCGCTAGGATAGCCTGAACACGCTCCCCAGCCGCTCGAACGATTCGGTCATGAGCCGCCGATCCGGTTGGCAGTAGACGCCGATTCGCCGCGACGGTGCAACGCCCGCCTTGCGCAAATCGACGAGCATTTCGGCCTGCTTGACGGCCACCGATACCGTATCAAGCACGAGCGCGCCGTCGACTTCCGTGAGCGATGCGCGATGAGCGAGTGTCGCGAGGAACGCCGGTGCCGGCACGATGACCGACGCGCCATCGGCGACCGCGCGCCGCGCTGCGGCCTTGAATTTGTCGATCAGCGGGCCCGGACGCGTCAAGGCTAGCGCGATCTCCTCCTCCGAAGCGTCAATGCTGTAGGGGCCCGGAAGGTAGCGACTCCCAACGCCGTAGCGCGGCATCTGCTCACCGTACGATTCCCATAACCCTGGCGAGCTCGTCACGATCGCGAACATGCGTCCCATCGTCATCGCCATGTGATACGACGCTTCACTGATGCCGACGATGGGTATGTCGAGCATGCTCTTGCCTTCGGCAAGCCCGACGTCGAGCGTGCAGCCGACGACGTATGCATCGAAGCCCTCTTGCTGCGCCACGCGCATGTTGTTGATGGCTTGCACGTTCTGGTAATACTGCAGCACCTTCCAGTTCTCGACGTCGCGCACCATCACCGGAATGCCGGTGACATGCACCTCCGTGTCGGGTCGCACTACATTGCGGCACTGTGCCTCCAGCGTCCTGCCGTATTCGTCCCACACCGGTTCGTGCCGATAACCGCTCGAGCTCTGGTACCAGATCTTCATCGTCGTTTC
>Ga0068852_100001875_pt1 | contig 14305 bp, 13 predicted proteins | sample KBSCornC22_FD_66594 | JGI IMG/M metagenome (GOLD analysis project Ga0068852, IMG submission 66594) | Corn rhizosphere microbial communities from Kellogg Biological Station, Michigan, USA - KBS Corn C2-2 | ecosystem: Host-associated > Plants > Roots > Rhizosphere > Soil ... | reverse complement strand
AATTCAGCGTCCGCAGCATCGCCCGCCCGTTGTTGAGTATCCTGTGCTCGTCGCCGCGCTCGATCAGCATCAACGAGCCGGCCTTCAGGGGGTAGCGGCGGCCGTTGACCGTGGCCACTCCCGTGCCCGATTCGATGAACAGCCATTGGTCCGCACCACGATGGCGGTTGTGGCTGTCCCCTTCCGACTTGCCCGGCGGAAGCACCATCACCGCCGCCTGCGAACCGCGGTTGCCGAGCACGACACGGAAACCCCGTCCGAAGCGTAGCGCCTTGCGTTTCAATTGGTTGCACCATGGAGGGCGATGCCGCTTGTGACCGGGCAAAGCCCGCCGAGTTTCGGGCTCGCGCCGGAACCTCGCCATCCACCTGTGCTCAGAGGAGCATCTCCCGTGCCGGAACTTCCCATGCAGGCCCCCGCCCAGACCCGCTCGCTGTGGATGTGGTACCCCGTTCCGGAATTCGCACCGCTCACGACCGACGCGCACGCCGACGTGTGCGTGATCGGCGCGGGCATCGCCGGCATGACCACGGCCTACATGCTGGCGAAGAAGGGGCGCAAGGTGATCGTGGTCGACGACGGGCCCGTGGGCAACGGCATGAGTGCGCGCACCACCGCGCACCTCATGAGCGCGATGGACGACCGCTACTACGAGCTGGAGCGCCTCCATGGCGAGGAAGGCGCGCGCATGGCCGCGCAGAGCCACACGGCGGCGATCGACGCGATCGAGGCGATCGTGAAGCACGAGTCGATCGACTGCGATTTCACGCGCGTCGACGGCTACCTCTTCCTGCCGCCCGACGGCGACCCCGACGAGCTGGTGCTCGAATATGGCGCCGCGCTGCGTGCGGGCGTGACCGGCCTGGAGTGGGTGGACCGCGCCCCCATCGACGGCATCGACACCGGCCGCTGCCTGCGCTTCCCGCGGCAGGCCCAGTTCCATCCGCTCAAATACCTGAACGGGCTCGCCCGTGCGCTCGAGCGCCTCGGCTGTCCGATCCACAGCAATGTGCATGCGTCCTCCGTCGAGGATGGAGACAAGCCGGTGGTCCACACCAGCACCGGCCATCGTATCGATTGCGACGCCGTCGTCGTAGCGACGAACGTCCCCTTCAACGATCGCGTCGCGATCCACACCAAGCAGGCGCCCTACCTGACCTACGTGATCGCCATGCGCGTGCCACGCGGCTCCGTCGTGCCGGCGCTCTACTGGGACACGCTCGATGCCTACCACTACGTGCGCCTCAACACGCCCGATGGCGACGTGCTCATCGTCGGCGGCGAGGACCACAAGACCGGCCAGGCCGACGATGCCGAAGCGCGCTACTCCCGCCTCGAGCTCTGGGCCCGCGAGCGCTTCCCCGTCGCCCGGGAAGTGCTGCACCGCTGGTCCGGGCAGGTGATGGAGACGATGGACTATCTCGCCTACATCGGCCGCAATCCCGGCGACCGCAACGTCTACATCGCCACGGGCGATTCCGGCATGGGCATGACGCACGGGACCATCGCGGGCATCATCCTCGCCGACCTGATCCATGGCGTCGCCGTGCCCTGGGCGGATCTCTACGATCCCTCGCGCGTGACGCTCAAGTCGGCCCGCGAGTTCGCGCGCGAGAACGTGAACGTGGCGTGGCAGTACACGGACTGGCTCAAGGCCGGCGACGTCGACTCCATCGCCAACATCCAGCCGGGCTCCGGCGCCGTCGTGCGGCGCGGCGTTCACGTCATCGCCGCGTACCGCGATGCCGCGGGCGAGCTGCACGAGATGTCCGCGGCCTGCACCCACCTGGGATGCCTCGTGCGCTGGAACCACAACGAGAACACGTGGGACTGCAAATGCCATGGCTCGCGCTTCGATGCGCTGGGGGAGGTCATCAGCGGTCCGGCGGTCGAGGCTTTGCGCCCGATCGAGGCGAGCGCGGATCCCGGCGTCTCGGTCTCCCGGCCGGGCGAGGAGCCGGGCCCGAACAACCGGCCGCGGCATTAGCCCCGCATCCGCCGGTGGCGCGCGCTTGCCGGTTATGATGGCGGCCCGATCCCTGCCGCCATCGTGATCCTCACACCCTCCGGCTTCGAGCCGCTGTTCTCCCCGGTCGCGCACGCCGCGACGCGCACCTTCCTCTTCCGCGGCCACGAGCTGCTGCTGCACGAAGCCGACCTCGGGCTTCCCGCCGAGGCGATCGTGGGCGGGCTGCCGGTGGATCCCCGCGACATGCATCCGGTGGGACTGTGGGACGGCGTGTATTACCGCGCCGGATGGCTGCCACGCGAGCACGAGCCTCCTCCGCCGGGCCATGTCTTCAGGAGCATGCGCGCGCTCTTCAATCGCCACGACGACGCCATGCTCGCGATCGCCGGCCGCGCCTACCAGATCGTCGAATGGGCGCGCACGCATCGCTTCTGCGGCGCCTGCGGGCGTCCGATGGTCCTGCAGCAGGGAGAGCGCGCGATGCGCTGCGCGTGCGGCCACACCGCCTATCCGCGCATCTCGCCGGCGATGATGGTGCTCGTCCGCCGCGGCGACTCGATCCTGCTCGCGCGCAACATCGCGGCACCACCCGGGCGCATGAGCGCGCTCGCGGGCTTCCTCGAAGCCGGCGAGTCGGTCGAGGAGGCGATCCACCGCGAGGTGCGCGAGGAGGTCGGGCTGGAGGTGAAGGAGCTGCGCTACTTCGCGAGCCAGCCGTGGTCCTTTCCGCACTCGCTGATGATCGCGTTCACCGCCGAGTACGCGGGCGGCGATCTCGTGCTCGACACGCGCGAGATCGTCGAGGCGGCGTGGTTCGGGCCGGGCGATCCGCTGCCCGAGCTCTCGCCCCGGCAATCCATTTCGCGCGCTCTCATCGATGCGAATTTGCCGCGTCCCGCGGGTTAAGGCGGAACACAGAGGCTAAGGCCGCGAGACAAAAGGATTCCCGCGGATGTAGAAGCGAAGCAGCCGCCGCGCCCAGTGCCCGGCATAGTCCACGCCGATCCGCGGCCGTTTCACGATCCTGATCGCGGGCTCGTCCCCGGGCGCGGAGATGTAGAGTGAATCGCCAAGCAAGTCCTCGCCCTGGAGGCGGCCGTCGATGCCCATCGCCTTGCAAAGCAGCCCCGGCCCCTGCGTGCGCAGCTCGATGTTGCGGACCGGCTCCAGCGCGCGCAGCAGCACGGCCGAAGCCACTCCCTCGGGCTGCGTCACCACGTTCATGCACCAGTGCATGCCGTAGATGAGGTAGACGTACGCGTGCCCGGGCGGGCCGAACATGACGCGCGTGCGATTGGTGAGGCCGCGCGCGGAATGCGCCGCCAGGTCGTGCGGGCCAAGATAGGCCTCGACCTCGACGATGCGCCCCACCCGCTCGACGCCCGCGACCCGGTGGACCAGGTGCTTGCCGAGCAGCTCGTGGGCGACCTCGATGGTGTCGCGGTCGTAGAAGGACCGCGGCAGCTTGACCATCAGCGGGGCGTGTCGTGGACCTCGCGGCTGTCCGCGGGCGCCTCGTCCCGCTCGCGCAGGCCGTAGTCGCGCACGACGCTCGCCACGCGCAAGCGGTAGTCCGCGAAGATGCCCTCGCGGCCGAGCGCCTGCGCACCGCGATGCGATTCCACCCGCCGCCACTCCCGCAGCGCCGCCTCGTCGCGCCAGAAGGAGAGCGACACGAACTTGCCCTTCTGCGTGACGCTCTCGAAGCGCTCGACGGAGATGAAGCCGTCGATCCTTTCCAGCTCCGCCTTGAGCTGGCCCGCAAGCGCGAAGTACTCGGGCGCGCGCCCCTCGGCGGGCCACAGCTCGAAGATGACGGCGATCATCGGGCCATTATGGCACCATGCGCGCTCGCTCGACCTCGCACCGGCCCATGCGCTTCCCGTCCCCGCTCCACGGCATCGTGCTCGCGGCCGCCATCGCCACGATGCCGGCGCATGCCGCGCTCTCCGGCGTGTCCGCGTCCGGCTTCGTGGTCACGCACGGCGCCGACATCGACGTCGCGCCCGACGTGGCCTACCAGGCCTTCGGCCAGGTGCAGCGCTGGTGGAGCCCGCAGCACACGTATTCCGGCAGCGCGGACAACCTGCGCGTGCGCCTGGCCGCGGGAGCGTGCTTCTGCGAGAGCTGGGAGCAGAATTCGGTCGAGCATGCGCGCGTCATCTACGCCGTGCGCGACCGCGCCGTTCGCATGCAGGGCGCCTTCGGTCCCCTGCAGGAAATGGCGCTCAACGCGGTGCTCGAGCTCAAGGTCGCGCCGCGCAGGGGCGGCAGCACGTTCACGATGACGTACCGCGTGCGCGGCAGCCCCGACGCGGCGCTCGACAAGCTCGCGCCCGCCGTCGACCGCGTGATGGGGGAGCAGGCGCAGCGGCTGGTGGCCTACGTCGAATCGTCCGCGGCGAAGATCCCGAAGCCCGGCGAGGAGACGTTCGACGCGGGCGGCCTGCGCCTGCACTACGTGGAGCTCGGGCGCGGCGAGCCGGTGATCCTGCTGCACGACCTGGGCGCCTCGGCCGGGCAGACGTGGGTCGCGAGCGGCGCCCTGGCTGCGCTCGCGCAGGGCTTCCACGGGATCGCGCTGGACTTTCCCGGCCACGGCGGCAGCGACAAGCCCACCGAGCCCGCACGCTATGGCCGCGAGCTGGGCGAGGACGTGCTGCGCTTGATGGACCACCTGCAGCTCGGCCGCGCGCAGCTCGTGGGCTACGGGCTCGGCGCGCAGGTCGCGGCATGGCTCGCGGCACACCACCCCGAGCGCTTCCAGGCGCTCGTGCTGGCGGGTGGCGGGCCGCTGCGGGAGGGCGCCGCGCCGGGCAGCACTGCAACATGGCCTGGCGCCGCCGCCATGTCCGAGCTCACCGTTTCCGATGGCGAGCTCGCGCGCATGGCACTTCCCACCCTGGGGATCGCCGGCAAGCTGGACCCGGGGCTGCGCGAGCTGGTCGCCCTGCGCGCGGTGATGCCGCGGCCGCCCCAGCTCGCCGCGATCGAGGAAGCGACCCACGCCAGCGCGCCCTCCTCGCCCGATTTCGCCAGCACGATCGCGCAATTCCTGCGCGGGCATCCGCTGCGCTGAGGCCGGCCGGCGGCAGGAACGATCGATCAGGGCAAGGCGGGCGTCAACCTGGGCTGTCCCATTGCGAGAGCAGCGCCCGCGTCTCCTCCACCGCCACTCGCCACAAGGCCTCCATCACCGCATCGGGCTTCTCGTAGTGACCGCCAAAATTCCCGTCGCCCAGCAACGCGCGCGCAGCCTTGGGACCGGCCAGGCGCAGCTTCGCGAAGTCGACCATCGGCTGCTGGTGCGTGGGTGTGGCCGCACCCTTCACGCGCGTGATCGCGAAGCTTTCCATCCATGACGCATGCGAGGCCACGGGATCGATTTCCACCACCTTCTTCCACGTGTGCGGAGCGTTCCACCAGTTGTGGAAGCGCACCTGCATGTGCGGCTTCTCGGCCATCCATTCGGCGGCGAGGTTCGAGGCCGGCTGGTTGCCGCCGTGGCCATTCACCACGAGCACGCGGCGGAAGCCGTGCGCCTCGAGGCTTTCGAGCACGTCGCGCACGAGCGCGAGGTACGTCTGCAGCCGGATCGTAACGGTGCCCGGGTACGCCATGAACGAGGGCGTCGGCCCATACGCCATCGCGGGGAACACCGGCACGCCGAGCGGTTCGGTCGCATTCCTCCACCTGCATCCAGTTGCAATCGCGAATGCGCATGGCGGCGATGCTACTGCAAGCGCTTCCGGGCGCGCATGCGGCTCATCGCGCGATCACGCCCTTGGCGCGCAGGGTCTCGTCGATCCACGCATCGTCGTAGGCGTTGCGGCGGATCGAATCGAGGGTCGCCGCTTCCGCCGCCGCCTTGCGCCGCGCCGCCTCCGCCACGGCCCGTGCCTCGGCCGGTGCGATGAAGACCACGCCGTCGTCGTCTCCCGCGATAATGTCGCCTGGATGCACCACCATGCCCCCGATGCACACCGGCACGTTGATCTCCCCCGGCCCGTCCTTGTAGGGACCCCGATGGCAAACGCCTCTCGCGTAGCAAGGGAAGTCGTCGTCGCGATACGCCGCCGCGTCGCGGATGGCGCCGTCGATCACGACGCCCGCGAAGCCGCGCATCCTGGCGACGTTCTTCATGATGTCCCCGAAGAGCGCACGATCGAGCGCGCCGCCGCCGTCGACCACCAGCACATGGCCCGGAGCGCCGAGCTGCAGCGCCTTGTGGATCATCAGGTTGTCGCCGGCACGAACGCGTACCGTGAGGGCGGAACCGAGCAACGGCGTCCCCGGTCTGTGGAAGGGAGCGAGCCCCCAGGTGCCCGTCATGCGGTTGAGGTTGTCGCTGATGATCGAGGCGGGGATGCCCTCGAACAGGCGCACGAGCGCGGCATCGGTGCTGACGCAGGGAAGGATTCGGAATCCGGTCTGTTCCATGGCGAGGGGAAGGCGATGGGGAAACCAATGCGGGATGCTAGCCGCCCCGTCGCCGGCGCGGGCATGATCGCGGGCAAGGAAAAAAGCCGGCGCCCGGCCGTAGTCGCGCCGTGAGCACGCTCGACGCGAGGGGACAGGGCATCATCGTCACGGCGACCGCCGAGCTGGCGCTCGCCGCCGGCTTGACCCTGGTTGCGGGCGGCATCCGCTACGCGCTCGATCCCTGGCTCGGGGCGCGCCAGCCGTATACGCCCGCCTTCGGCGCCATCGCCATCGCGGTGTGGGTGGGTGGATGGCGCGCCGGCCTGCTGGCCGCGATCGCCTCGCAGCTCCTCGCCACGCACTTCTTCCTGCGCCATCCGCTGACGGCGCCGTTCTCGGAAGCCGAGGTGGTGGCACTCGCCAGCTATTACTTCACGGCGACGATCGTCATCTATTTCGGCCATCGTGCGCGCCGCGCCGCGCGGCAGCTCGAGGACGACGCGCGCCAGAAGGACCTCTTCCTCGCCACGCTCTCGCACGAGCTGCGCAACCCGCTGGCGCCCATCGTCTCCGCCGGGCGCATCCTCGAGCGCACCGCGGGGGACGATCCGCGCGCGCGCCGCGCCATCGCCATGCTCGACCGCCAGGCCGGGCACATGACGCGCCTTCTCGACGACCTGCTCGACCTCTCGCGCGTGAGCGGGGGCCGCCTGGAGCTCAGGCTGCGCCCCGTGGACCTGCGCCTGTGCATCCGCGATGCGGCCGAAACGGTGCGCACCGCCGCCCAGATGAAGTCGCAGGACCTGCGCGCCGAATCGCCGGCCGAGGCGGTGATGACCATGGGCGACCCCACGCGCATCACCCAGATCGTGGGAAACCTGCTCGACAATGCGGTCAAGTATTGCCCCGCCGGGACGGTGATCGAAGCCACGGCGGAGCCCGCCGGAAAACAGGTGCGCGTGGTCGTGCGCGACAACGGGCCGGGCATCGACCCGACCTTGCTCCCGGATATCTTCGACGCGTTCGACAAGGTGCCGACGCAATCGGCGCGGCCCGCGAACGGGCTCGGTATCGGGCTGTGGCTGGCGCATCGGCTGGCACGGATGCATGGCGGCTCGCTCACCGTGGACAGCGAGCGCGGCCGGGGGACTGCGTTCACGTTGACCATGCCCGGACTGGAGGCCGCGATCCAGGCGCTGGAGGGCGCCGGGCCCCGCGCTGCCACTCGCGGCTGAGGATTCCTAGAGCGGCTGGCGGGTGATGTTCTTCACGACCGTGACGCCGTCGACCGTGGCGGTGGCAACGGCGTGTGCGCCATCCACCCAGCGGATGGATAGCGTGCCCACGGACGTGCGCGTGACGCGAGAGGGATCGAACGCCACGCCGAAGTAGCCCGGCCCCGTGGTGCGCACCAGCGTGCCGGTGTACGTATCGCCCGACCACGTGCCGCCCGGCATGACGAACCACTGCGGCGTGCCGTCCGCGCCATAGGTGAACCAGACGCCGAAGAGCGTCTGGCCCTGCTGGTGCAGCGCGAGGCCCCACCCCGACTCGGCGGCATTCCACCAGAGGTCCCCGAAGCTGTTCGTCACGGTGGCGGCGTTGCCGAACGGCTGGCGCGTGAGCGTGCGCGTTTCCGTGGTGCCGCCCACGGTGTACGAGAACGTGGCCTGCCCGGCGGATGCGAAGCGCAGCGTGCCACTTCCCACCCGGGTGCGCGTGACCGCCGCGGGATCGAACCTCGAAGCGAGGCCGTCCGGTCCCCGGGCGGCATAGATATCGCCCGTGAAGGCCGTGTTCGACGTCCACAGGCCGCCCGGCATCACGAACCAGGTGGGATTGCCCTGCGGGTCGTACACGAACCACGCGGCGAAGAGGGCCGGACCGTGCTGCGTGATGCTCAATCCCCAGCCCGACTGGTCCGCGTTCCACCACAGGTCCGAATAATCGAGCGCGGGCGTGTATGCGGCCACCGCGCTGGCACCCAGCCACTGGGACAGGCCCGCGTTGTACGCCACGTCGAAGCGGCCGTAGAAATCGGTGCCCGCGGCGGTGCACGAGCCGTTGCCGCCGTAGAGCTGGCCCACGAGGTAATGGCCGTTGTCCGTGAACAGGCCCGAGCCGCTGCTGCCGCCTTCGGTGATGCCCTGCCGCCAGTTGATGCCGTAGAACGTGGACGAAGCCGGAGCCGAGCCGTTGCAGGAGAACTGGCTCGCGTTCGCGGCGCGCTCGCAGTTCCAGTACGACGCAACGTTGCCGAAGCTGATCTTGAGGAGGTCGCCGCCCGCCTGGTGCAGGCCCGTGACCGCGGTGCCGCTGTTCTGCAGGCCCAGGTTCCAGCCCGCATAGGTGACGCCGGCAGGAGGTTGCGACGCGAGGCGCAGGAACGACGTATCCGTGGTGGGCGACGCGTACAGCAGCGTGCCGCCGCCGAAGGTGGTCTGCAACGGCGCGCGCACGCCGCTGTTGCACGCCGTGGAGCGGTAGAACCAGTACGCCTGCACGGTGGACGCGATGACCTGCGTCGAGACGCAGTGGTTGGCCGTGAGGAAGTACGGGATGTAGGTGGTCGTGTCCTTGTCCGCCAGCAGCGTGCCGGTGCAAGCGAAGGTGCTGCCCGCGTCGGTGAAGACGATGCGGGCCACGGCATTGCTCTCGCCGCCCCAGGTGGGGGCCGAGCACACCGCGTCCAGGTTGCAGCTCGAGGCGGCTTTCGCGAAGGCGAAATCGTCGCGCGGGGAGGCGACCAGGTGCGAAAGCATCGGCACCGAGAACGCGATCGATTCCGTCGACATGCCCGGCAGCAGCTCCGCTTCCACCACCAGTGTGTCGCCCTCCACGACCGGGGACCAGAAGGTGCCGGCCGCATCGCTCGTATCTCCTGCGGCCGCGTTGCGTGCGAGGGTTTCCCGGACTTCCTGCGCACTGGCAGCGGCGACGGGGCCTTCCGGCGCATAGAAACGCAGCGAGGCGCCGAGGGGCAACGCGCCGATGCGAAGCCCGGCACGAAGGGCTGCGGCGCCGGGCGAGGTGATGGTGATGGCGGCGACGCGCGTGCCATCGGCGAGCGCCTGCCAGGCAAGGCGCTCCGACACCGCTTCGAACGTGGCGAGCGCCGGCACATCGCGCGCGAACCCGACCTGCAACGGCACGCCCAGGGCATCGCCCGCGGGAGGCTCGGCCGCGATGGCCTTGCGGGCAGGAGCTGCGAGAGTGACCTTGGCGGCCAATGCGAGATCCGCACGCGCGGCGGCGGTGGGGCCGGCGGGAAGCTGGGGCTGGACCTGCGGCTCGGCGCGCTCCGCTTCCCCGGGCGACACGGCCTGCGGCACGAACGGCGCAGCGCCCACGGCGAAAACCGCCGTGGCGAGGATGGAGCCAAGAAGAACCCGGAAATGTCGCAGTGTGCTCACGCTGGCCAAGACAATGGCGCCATCACGGCCTCGCCCCACGGCGAGTGCCCGACCGGACTACTTCCCAACGGGGAAAACCCTATCCGGTTGACGCTGCGTGAATTTTAACCGCGAGTCGCGCGCAAGCGGGCAGCTTTCAGAGGAATGTCGCGCACGCGCCGACCAACGGCGTCGGCGACGGCATTGGCGATCGCCGCAGCGGTGGGGCCCTGGCCGGCCTCCCCGCTGCCCAGGAAAGGCATCCCGGGGCGGTCCACGATGTGCACCTCCACCGTCTCCGGCACCGCGCCGAAGCGCAGGATCGGATACGTCGCCCAGTCGATCGAGCGTACGCGCGCCGCGTCGAACGAGACCGCCTCGTAGAGCGTCCAGCTCGCCGATTGCAGGATCGCGCCCTCGATCTGGTTGCGCAGCCCGTCGGGATTGACGACCTGGCCGCTATCGACCGCCGCGACCGCCCGCACGAGGCGTGCGCGGCCGCTTTCCGCGTCCACGTCCACCTCGCAGGCGATGGCGCAGTACGCGGCCAGGTTCTTGTAGCGCGCGAAGGCGAAGCCCCGGCCGCGTCCTGCCGCGGCGCGAACGCCCGGCTTCCAGCCGAAACGCGATGCCGCCAGCTCGATCACGTCGCGGCCGCGCGCGTCCTCGAGATGGCGCAGGCGGAATTCGACCGGGTCGGCGCCCGCGGCCGCCGCCAGCTCGTCCATGAAGCTCTCGATCGCGAACACGTTCAGGTAGGCGCCGAGCGCGCGCAGCGCCGAGATCCGCAACGGCATCTCGGGAATGAAGTGATTCACCACGTGCGCGGACGGGATCGCGTAGAGCGGGATCGCATTGCGGTCGCCGCCGCCCTCGGGCTGCGGCAACGGCTTGGGCGGTGCGGGCTGGAACGCCTTCGCCGAATGCTGTCCCGCGAGGAGGTTTCCGGCCGGGCCGGGCCGCATCGAATGGGTATTGCTCCAGACGCCGTAGTCCCAGTCCACGATGCGGCCGTTCGCGTCCATCGCCGCGCGCACGCGGGCCACCATCGCGGGGCCGAACGGCTCCCACGCGTGCTCCTGCTCGCGCATCCATTGCACGCGGATCGGGCGACCCGGCAGGTGCGCGGCGATCAGCGACGCGTCGCCTGCCGCATCGTCGGCGGCGTTGTGCCCATAGCAGCCCGCGCCTTCGGCGTGGATGAGGCGAACCTTCTCGTTGGGCATGCCGAGCAGTTGCGCGATGGCCTGGCGGTCGGGATACACGCCCTGGGTGTGCGTCCACACGGTGAGCGCACCGTCCTGCAGGTGGGCGACCGCGCAGGCGGGACCGATGGAGCCGTGGATCTGGTACGGCCGCGTGTATGTGGCTTCGAACGTGCGCGCCCCCGCCGGCACCGCCGCGCGCTTGTCGTGGATCACCGTGTCCTCCGACTTGAGCCCGAGCACGACCTGCGGCATCGAGGCCGCATCCGGCAGCCGCGCGCTTTCCTGCCACTTCGCCGTTTCCGCGAGCGCACGCATCGCCTTCACCGCGGTCCACTCGCGCTCGGCCACCACGGCGACGAAGTCGCCGTCGCGAATCACCTTCACCACCCCGGGTCGCGATTCCACAGTGCGTGCATCGAGCGCCACGAGCTTCGCGCCGTAGCTGGGCGGCCGCACGACGCGTGCATGCAGCATGCCGGGCAGGCGCAGGTCGTGGACGTAGGCCACGTCGCCCGCGACCTTCCCGGGAATGTCCACGCGCGGGATCGGCCGGTTGACCACGCGATACTCGCGCGGATCGACGAAGCGCGACGCGGGCTTCGCCTGCACGTGCAGCGAGAGCCCCGCGGCGAGCTCGCCGTACGCTGCGCGCCGGCCGTCTGCGGCGATCGCGAAGCCCGCGTCGCTGTGCACGCCGTCCACGCCGGTATTCCAGCGCCGCGCCGCTTCGGCCTCGATGAGCTCGCGCACCTGGGCCGCGGCGTTGCGGATCGCGGTGCCGCTGTCCTGCATCGAGCGCGATCCCGCCGTGAAGCCTTCGTTCGCCGTCGCGTGCGTATCGGCCGTGACGATGGCGAGGCGCTCGAACGGCACGCGCAGCTCTTCGGCCGCGACCTGCAGCAGCGCCGTCTTGATGCCCTGCCCCAGCTCCGCCTTGCCGGTGCAAACCGTGATCGCCCCGCTCGCATCGATGCGGATCCAGGAATCGAGGAAGGGCGTGGTGCGCAGGCTGCCGGGCAGCCCGTCGCCTTCGTGCCCGCCCGGCTGCTGCGCGCGCGCCGCGGGAAAGAGCGCGAAGCTCACCACCAGCGCGCCCGAGCGGCGCAGGAAATCGCGGCGCGCGGGCCTCATGCCTTGGCCGCCCGGCGCACCGCCTTGAGGATGCGCATGTGCGTGCCGCAACGGCACAGGTGCGGTTGCAACGCCGTGCGGATCTGCGCCTCCGTGGGATCGGGATGCGCTCGCAGCAGGGCCTCGGCACGCACGATCATGCCCGGGATGCAGAACCCGCACTGCGCGGCCTGCTCCTCGATGAAGGCGCGCTGCACCGCGCCCGGCCGCGCCGCCGTGCCGAGGCCTTCGAGCGTGGTGATCCTGCGCCCGCCGAGTGCCGCGATCGGCGTCACGCACGAGAAGATCGCCTCGCCGTCCGCGAGCACCGTGCAGGCGCCGCACTGGCCCAGGCCGCAGCCGTACTTGGCGCCGTTGAGATGCAGCTCGTCGCGCAGCACGTAGAGCAACGGCGTATCCGGCTCGCTGGCGATGTCGTGCACCTGTCCGTTCACGTCCAGTTTCATGGTCTCAGGAGCCCTTCGCGGGATCGATTGCATTGCCACCGGCGGGATAGCGCGCACCCTCGCCGCCCTTGCGCCGCGCTTCGCGCAGCTCGTGCTCGAGCTGGGCCTCGGTCCACGGCTCGCGGCGCGAGAAGCGCACCCGCAGCCACGCGGCGAGCTGCGTGAGCTGCCGATCGTCGAGCGCCCCCTCGAAGGCCGGCATCATCGGCGCGGCCTCTCCCTCTGCCGGCGGCAGGCCGTAGAGGATCACGTTGAAGAGGTTGCGCGGGGATTCGCCGGAGACGCCGATGCTTTGGGGCAGCGCGATGCCGCCGAACGGCAGCGGCTGCGTGCCGTCGTGGCATTGAGCGCAGGCGCCCGCATAGATCGCCGCGCCTTCGCTCGGCGCAGCCTGCGTTGCGGCCGGCGCGGGCTCGGCCGCACGCGAGCCCATCAGCGTCACGAGGTACGTGGCGATGGCGCGCAGGTCTTCCTCCGGCACGTCGCCCAGCTCGTCGGTCACGGGCGCCATCGGCCCGCGCGAGACGCCGTGATCCGCCTGCCAGCCATGCTTCAGGTATGCCGTGAGCGTGGCTTCGGTCCACGGGGTCGGCGCCTGCGAGCGTGCGTTGATCGCGTAGGCGTGCCAGCCCTCGGCCTCGCCGCCGTCGAGCTCGCGCCCGGGCACCTCGGCGCCCGCGGCGTTGCGCGGCGTGTGGCAGCCGCCGCAATGGCCGAGCCCGTCGACCAGGTACGCGCCACGGTTGTACGCGCGGCTGCGGGCCGGATCGTCCTGGTGCGGCCCGGGCTTGAAGTAGAGCTTCTTCCACACGCTCATCGAGGCGCGGATGTTTACCGGGAAGACCAGCTCGTTGTGCGGGTGCCGCGCCTTCACCGGCGTGCGGCTCATGAGGTACGCGTAGATGGCGCGATCGTCATCGTCGGTCACGTGCGTGAAGTGGTCGTAGGGGAACACCGGATAGAGGTTGTGCCCCTCGCGATCCACGCCCTCGCGCATCGCGCGGATGAATTCCGCTTCCGTCCACGCGCCGATGCCGCTCTCGACGTCGGGCGTGATGTTGGTCGAGTACACCGTGCCGAACGCGGTCTTGAACGGCACGCCGCCCGCGTACGACTTGCCGTCCGGAAGCGTGTGGCACGTGCGGCAGTTGCCCAGTGCCGCAAGCGCCTCGCCGCGCGCGAGGAGCGCCTTGTCGGCAGCGGGCCTGGGTGCGGCCACCTTCGGCCGCGGCGCCTCGGTGCTCGCGCACGCCGCCACGATCAGCGTCATTCCCGCGAAGGCGGGAATCCAGTTTCCCCTCCTCACGGCGAGATGTACGCGTACCCGCGCGCCTGGTAGGCCATGAGCGAGATCCAGCCGTTGCCGACCACCTTCACGGGCGCGACCACGTTCTCCGCGCGGGTGCCCTGCTGCCGGATCGCGAGCGAGCACTGCTCGAACCCGTCCACGCCCGGCGCCCTGGCCATCTCGGCGACCTTCGCCGCGATCTGCGCCGCGACCGGCCGGTCCTCGGGCTTGATCTTGTCGGCATCGCTCTGCACGAGGCGCGTGGCCGGCCCGCGGAAGGCCACCACCATGTGCGGTGTCACGCCCTGCTTGATGAGCGACTGCCGTGTCTCGTCGATCAGGTTGAGGCGCGCGAGCAGCGCTTTCGCGTCGCCCTCGTGCAGGTCGAACGCGACCTTCATGTCGCGCATGCCCGCGAGGGCGTCGTGGTCATCCGCGGACTGGGCGCG
>Ga0068852_100001871_pt1 | contig 14319 bp, 8 predicted proteins | sample KBSCornC22_FD_66594 | JGI IMG/M metagenome (GOLD analysis project Ga0068852, IMG submission 66594) | Corn rhizosphere microbial communities from Kellogg Biological Station, Michigan, USA - KBS Corn C2-2 | ecosystem: Host-associated > Plants > Roots > Rhizosphere > Soil ... | reverse complement strand
GGCAAGCTGCCGGTGCTGGTGTGGATCCACGGCGGGAGCAATCGCGCCGGAGGGCCGAACGACATCGTTCTTTCCGACGTCGGCAGGCAGGTTCTGATCGTCGGCATCCGCTATCGCTTGGGCATCTTCGGATTCCTCTCGCACCGCGCGCTGACCGCGGAGCAAGGCGGGTCGGGCAATTATGGGATCATGGACCAGATCGCCGCATTGCGTTGGGTTCACGACAACATCACGAAGTTCGGCGGAGATCCGAACAACGTCACGATCGCCGGGGAATCTGCCGGCTCGCAGGACGTCAGCCTTCTCCTTGCAGCGCCCGGCGCGCGCGGGCTGTTCGAGAAGGCGATCATGGAGAGCGGTACGCCGGGGTTCGGATTGAGCTTTCGGAGCCTCGCCGATGCAGAACGCCTCGGGCTGCAGGCCGACGACATGCTTAACGCCGGCGGAAGCGTCGAGAAGATGCGGCACATGTCGGTCCCTGCGCTGCTTGCGGTCGATTTGAAGCTCCACGACGAGAACATGCAGTCGGACGGCATGATGTGGCTTCGAACGACGGTCGACGGGAACGTCTTCCCGTCCGATCCCCGAACGCTGCTTCAAAAGGCGCCGCCGCGGCCCGTGATCCTCGGTACCAACAAGATCGAGCTCGGTGCCGACCGTGCGCAACGCGACTCGATCATCGCTAGGGAGTTCGGCCCAAACGAAGCAGCGGCCCGAGCTTATTATCATGCCGATCAGCCCAACCCGCCCGACGACCCGCGGCTGGGTTCGCTCGACGACCAGATCGGGACCGACGTCATCTTCCGCTGTCCGGCGGAGCGTTTCGCGCAGCTCCTCTCGGGGAGAGGAGCGACCGTGTGGCGCTACGAGTTCGATTCCGCACCAAACGGCGCAAAAACGTCGCACGCAGCAGAGATTCCCTACGCCTTCTGGGATTCGACCTTCGCTCCGGGACTGTCGATGAAGCCCTATTGGATCAATTTCATCAGGACGGGCGATCCGAACGGAGCAGATCTGCCGCGATGGCCGACATTCACGTCCAGCGCACAGCAACACGTTCTGTTCGACGCCAAGGGCGTCACGGTCGAAGGGCCGCTTCGTCCGCAACTCTGTTCGCTGGAGGACCGCCTGTGAGATTCGAACGGCGGGATTTGATCCGTGCGGCCTTTGCGCTGCCGATGATGTTCGCCTCGGACACGTCATGGGCGAAGCAGAAGATCCCGCCGGGCGCGGACTGGAACACGTGGTTCCACGGCTGGTTCGGTCGCGACTTCGGGATGACCGGCTATTATGCGGACGACAATGCGGCGCTGCTTGCGTCGAAAGTGAAGGTGGAGGTCGTTTTCATGGGCGATTCGATCACCGAGGGGTGGTTCGACAAACGCCCAGGCTTCTTCACCAGCGGAAGGATCGACCGCGGCATCGGCGGGCAAACCACCTCGCAAATGGTGCTTCGAATGATGAGTGACGTCGTCGCGCTTCGGCCGCGCGCGGTGCACATCATGGGTGGTACGAACGATATTGCCGAAAATACCGGTCCGATGACGCCGCAGATGAGCGAGAACAATATCCGGGCGATGGCCGACATAGCACAGCGGCAGGGCATCAAGACGATGATCGCCTCGGTCCCGCCGGCGGGCAGCTTTCCCTGGGCGCCGAAAGTCGAAACGCGCAACGCGATTGCCGAGCTGAATCGCCGCCTGAAGCGCCTGGCCCAGGACACCGGCGCGACGTGGGTCGATTATCACCCGGTGCTGGATGATGGCAGCGGAGCGATGAAGGCGGGGCTTGCCGATGACGGAGTTCACCCGACGGAAGCCGGCTACGATGCGATGGCAACAGTTATCGAGCCAATCCTGAAGCGGGTCCTCGCTTGAGGCTCGAGCGCCGCTATGTCGAAAAGCCGTGGGGGCGCGCACAGCTCCCGCCAATGTTCAACGCTCCCGACGGCAAGAGGATCGGCGAAGTGTGGTTCACCGGGCCGCCCGACAAACCGCTGCTCGTCAAATATCTCTTCACAAGCGAGCGGCTTTCGATCCAAGTGCACCCGAACGATACCCAGGCGCGAGAACGCGGGCTTGCGCGCGGCAAGAGCGAATGCTGGTACATCCTCGACGCCGAACCGGGCGCGACGCTTGGTCTGGGATTGAAGGAGCCGGTGACGCTCGACCGGTTGCGTGCAGCCGCGCTCGACGGTTCGATCGAGGAATTGATGGACTGGCGGCAGGTGAGCGCCGGTGACTTCTTCCTCGTCCCGCCCGGAACGATCCACGCCATCGGCGGCGGGATTTCACTGCTCGAGTTTCAGCAGAATTCAGACGTGACATACCGCCTTTACGACTATGGCCGGCTTCGCGAGCTTCACCTCGAGGACGGGATCGCGGTGGCTCGAGCAGAACCCTATTCGAATTCGTTCGCGCAGCATCTCTCTCGATCCGACGAGCGCGTGCTGGTCGATGGTCCTTCGTTCACGTTCGTCCAGACATCGGAGGATGCCCTCACCGATCGCGAGCGTTGGCTGATCCCGCTGAGTGGAGAGGTGCGTTCGAATGGGGAAGTCGCGCGGGCCGGCGACTGCCTGCTGGTCGCGCCTGGCGAGCGCATCGCGACGACCGCAGCGCGGCTTCTGGTCGGCGCTACCGCCTAGCGTTCATCGCCAGCGCGATCGCGCCGAGCGGACCGGCGTCGCTGCCGAGCGCCGGCGCCCGGACATAGCCGCTTTCAAGCGGCAGCCGCATATATTCGCTGAGGGATTCCCTCAGCATCGGCTCAATCCGCCCGAGGAGGTGCGGCTGCCGCTCCATCACTCCGCCGCCAATGGCGATGGCGCCCGGCGCCGCGGCGCAGACGATCACGTGGCACAGCTGCGCCAGCGCCCACGCGGCGGAATCCCAAACGGGCTCCTCGGGTCCCACCTCATCGATGCCCCGCGGCGAGACCCGCGCCTTGATCGCAGGACCCGACGCCAAGCCTTCGACGCACGCCCCATGAAAGGGACATATGCCGCTCCAGGCTTCGCCAGCGCGCTGTGCGACCCGCACATGGCCGAGCTCCGAATGAAGAAAGCCGCGCGTCGGCTGGCCATTGACGACGAGCCCGACACCGATTCCGGTTCCGACGGTGATGTAAGCGAAGTCGCTCATCCCCCGGCCTGAGCCCCATCGCATCTCCGCCAGAGCCGCTCCGTTGACGTCGGTCTCGAAGGCGACGGGAACGGCGAGCCGTTCGGCAAGGCGCGGGGCGATGTCGGTGCCGCTCCAGCCGGGCTTCGTCGTCGTCAGAACATGCCCCCAGGTCGGCGAAGCGGGGCGGAGGTCTATGGGTCCGAAGCTCGCGATTCCAAGCGCCTCGATTCCAATCTCCTCACGCCAGCCAAGAAGCATGCGCTCGATCGCGCCAAGCGTTTCCTCCGGAGCCGTTGTCGGCACCGTCTCACGTGCAATGATCTCGTCCGGCCCGCGCGCGAGAATGGCGACGCACTTCGTCCCGCCCAACTCCACGCCAGCGTAGGTCAAGCCGGGGTCATCGCCTGCTCGGCGGCGCAACAGCTGCGGATGTAGTCGCCGTGCGACGGCAGTCCGTCGACGCGCTGCTTGATCGCGCTTCGGATCTTCGAAAGCGTGAGTTCGAGGTCGTCCTCGGCCATCGCATCCGCGATCGGGTGATGCCCGCTGGGGACCAGCCCCTGGCCGTAGAGGATCGCAAACCAGCTCACTTCGCTGAAGAGGTCGCCCCAGCGCGGCTTCACCTCCCCGCGCGACATGAACAGCTCAATCTTTTCGGCGAGCGTATCGGGGATGCTCATATGCTTGCAGTAGCGCCAGAACTCCGAATCATCGCGGTCGGTCACCTTGTAATGAGCGATGATGAAGTCGCGGATCGTCTCGTACTGGAAGCTCATCTCCTCATTATAGCGATCGATCAGGATCGGGTCGGGCTCGCGCTCCGGGAAGAAGTCGAGGAACTTGGTGATCCCGGCCTGGATGAGGTGGATGCTGGTGGATTCCAAGGGTTCGAGGAAGCCGCTCGAAAGCCCAAGCGCGAGGCAATTCTTGACCCATGAAGACTTGCGCCTGCCCGCCTTGAAGCGAAGGAATTTCGGGTCGGCCAACGCCGTGCCTTCGAGCGATTCCAGGAGGCTGGAAGCAACCTCATCGTCGGAGATGTAGCTGCTGCAAAAGACATAGCCGTTGCCCGTCCGGTGCTGCAGCGGAATTCGCCACTGCCAGCCAGCTTCGCGCGCTCGGGCCACCGTGAAGGGGGACGGCTCTGCCATCCGCTGCGCCGGAACCGCGGCCGCCCGGTCGTTGGGGAGCCAATGGCTCCAGTCTTCGAACCCCGCTCCATAGACCTGCTCGATGATCAGGCCGCGGAAACCCGAGCAGTCGATGAAGAAATCGCCGCGAACGGTCGAACCGTCCTGCATCTCCACGGCTTCGATGTAGCCGGTCTGGCCGTTTTGCCGGACGTTGACGACCTTACCCTCTCTCCTGACGACGCCGCGCCGCTCGGAATAGCGGCGAAGGTAGGCGGCGTAGGTCGAAGCGTCGAACTGGAACGCGTAGTTGATGTTGGGCTGCGCCCCGCTTTGGCCTTGCGGGGCGCGTCCGAACTTGCCGAGCCGGGCCGCCTGCGCTTCCGAACTGAACCGAAGCTGGTCGGGATCCCCTCCCGACTGCGCCCAGCGCAGCCAGTAATGGATGAAGGAAATCCCGGTCCTCAAATCGGCGCCGAGCAATCCGAAATTGTGGAAATAGCTTTGTCCAAGCTGTCGCCAGTCGACGAACTCAATGCCTAGCTTGAACGTCGCATTCGTCTCACGGACGAACTCGTTCTCATCGATTCCGAGCAGTTTGTTGAACTGCTGAATTGGCGGGATCGTCGATTCCCCCACCCCAACGGTCCCGATCTCTTCGGACTCGATCAATGTGATTCGGTGCTGTTGGCTTCCGACGCATTTTGCGAGCGCGGCGGCGGCCATCCAGCCCGCCGTGCCGCCGCCGACGATCACGATGTCGCGAAGCGCGCGGTACGTCATCCGCTGACCTCTGCGCTTGCCCGCTGCTCCAGGCCAAGGAACTCGTCCACACCGGGCATTCGCCTGGCCAAGCCGGAGACGTCGCTCAGGCGTTGCTGGACCTTTTGAATGTGCGCTTCGTCGCTGAGCGAGTCCACGCGCGGATCATAGCCCTTGGGCTGAATACCGCAGCCAAGCAGCAGCTCGACCCAACCCTGCTCGTAGAAGGACTCGTCGTCGTTCAGCGGAACTTCGGCGCGAGCGTCGAACATATCCGCCTTGCGCTTGAGTGAGGCCGGCATCGGCACGTCGCGTACCCCGTCCCAGAACGCGTCGTCGAAGCGGCCGTTGAGCAAATAGTGAGCGGCCTGGAAATCGCGCAGGTTCGTCCCGAAAGAGCGAACGGAGCGATTGTAGGCGGCCGCCTCCGGGAAATCGCCCGCGGTGGCTGGGAACAGCGACATGAGGTGCGAAATGCAACCGTGAGTGACGTGGAGGTCGAGCGCATCGATCGGGTCGACCGAGATTGCCGAGTGGCCGATGGCGACGCAATTGCCGATCCACGGCCGCCGCTGGATGCCCGGGCGAAGCTCGCTCACGACCGCGTCGCCGCTGATCGGAATGCGCGCAACGACGCTTGCGAGCTCGGCCACTTCGGCGTCGCTGATTACGTTGGAACGATAAGCAGCAACCACGCCTGTCCGCGTCTGCAGCGGGAACAGGCCGATCCAGCCATGATTGAACGCCGAGATCTGGCTGAAGGTGGGCAATGTCGGCATCTTTGGAGCGTTCGCCGCCAGGAGACGGTCGCACGGCAGCCATTCGCCCCAGGATTCGAATGAGGCGCTCTCGAGATGGCCAATCAGGCGCGCCTCGCTGCCCGAAGCATCGAGGTAAAGGTCCGCCCCGATCTGCGTGCCGTCGGCGAGATCGATTCCCTCGATGCGGTCCCCGTCGACGTGGATATTGCGCGGTCCGCCGACTTCCTCGACGCCGAGACGCAGAGCGAGCTGCTTGGCCAATTCCGAATAAAGGCCTGCGTCGAGGTGATAGCCGTAGCTCGCCGATAGGCCCGTGTGCTCGGGCGCCGGGACCGGGACATTGTTTAGCCGCGCACAGGCTGTGCCGAGCGAAAACTCCTGAACTCCGGCGCGCAGCCCCTCGAGCCTGCCCTTCGCCCAAAATTGAACGAACGGCAGGTCGCCGCCGGGCGGAGGTTCGTCGTCATAAGCGATGAAATAAGGCTGCGCACCCTTTGCCCAGTTCGAGAAGCGCTGGGCAACCATCGGAACGCCATGACAGACGTTGAGAACAAGCCGCTCGTCGAGCCCCAGTAAGCGGTGCATCGATGCAAGCGAGGGCACGGCTGCATAGACGTCGACCGTCGACAGCCGGGAATCGAGCTCGACAACCTGAACCCGGACGCCCGTTCGGCCGAGCGCGCGCTGGACTGCGGCGGCGGTGAGCCAGACCGGCGCGTCCCGGCCCACCACGGCAACCGACTGGACGCGCTCGCTCACAGCCGCACTTCCGCCTCATGCAGCAGCGCTTCGCTCGCCTGTTCCGAATTGGCGTAGCGCGCGAGGAAGGTCGCGTGCTTCGGCATCTCATCCACGCGATCGCGAATGTCGGAGTGCAGCTCATCGAGTTCGCCCAGCAGCCGGTCGCGCGGGATCCCGTCGGCCATCGGATTATAGTGAGCCGGGGTCAAACCCTGGCCGAGGTACACCGCCAGCCAACTCGGCGGCGTGAACAGGCCGTCCTTGTACTGCTCGACGATGCCTGAGTGACTGAAGAGTCGCATTTTGCGTTCGAGGGTATCGGGCACCTCCATCGACCGACAGTAGCGCCACAGCTCGGAATCCTCGCGACTGTTGAGGTGATAATGCAGGATCAGAAAGTCGCGAATCCGCTCATATTCGATGTCCATTCGCAAATTGAATTCATCGACCAGCCGCTGATCGTGCCGCCGCCCGGGAAGCAGGGACATGAGGTGCATGATCGCGATCTGGATCAGGTAGATGCTGGTCGATTCCAGCGGCTCGAGAAAGCCGCTCGAAAGGCCGAGCGCGACGCAATTGCGTTGCCACGAGCTGGTTCGCCGGCCGGCTTGGAATTTCAAAAGCCGCGGCTCGGCTAGCGTCGGTTCGTCGAGGCTGGCGAGCAGCTCCTCGCGCGCCTTATCCTCGTCGATGAATCGGCTCGAGAAAACATAGCCGTTGCCGGTGCGGTGTTGGAGCGGGATTCGCCAGCGCCAGCCGGCGTCCATCGCACTGACGCGGGTATAGGGAGTGAGTTCGCCGCACCGCTCGGTTGGCACAGGGAGCGCGCGGTCGCACGGCAGCCATTTCGACCAATCCTCCCATTGCGCGCCCAGCTTTCCGCCGAGCAACAGCGAACGGAATCCCGAACAGTCGATAAAGAAGTCGCCCTCGATCCGATCGCCCGATTCCATCAACAGCGCTCGGACGTCGCCCGTTTCGCTATCCTGCTCGACGTCGCGCACCTTGCCTTCGATGCGCGTAACTCCGCGCGGCTCGGCTACGCGGCGCAGATATTGGGAATAGAGGCTCGCATCGAAATGGTAAGCGTAGGCGAAGGTCGAGTTGATGGTCGTCTTGCCGGTCGGTGGGAAATCGAAGCGATTGTCGCGCGCGAGCATGCAGGCGAAGGAAAATTCCTCGAGATCCCAATCGCGCCCTTCGGAGACCGAGCGCCGCCATTGCTGATGAAAGCCCAGGCCCGCTTCGGCCGAGCCGTGGATTCCGAACGGGTGAATGTAACGCGAGCCCTTGAAGCCCCAGTCGACGAAATCGATCCCAAGCTTGAACGTCGCCTTGGCGGCCTTCATCATTTCGACTTCGTCGATCCCAATCGAATCGTTGAAGTTCTTGATGTGCGGCAAGGTAGCTTCGCCGACTCCGACAATTCCGATCTCGTCAGATTCGACGAGCCGGATGCGACAGCGGCTCGGCGGAATCTTGGAAACAAGCGCGACGGCCGCCATCCAGCCGGCGGTCCCCCCACCAAGGATTACAATTTCTAGCGGTTGATCCACTGCCTGTTCCGTCCCGCGCCTCGGGAAGAGTCATTGTAGGAGCCGCGTCGGGTCACGCAATTGCGAATGAAAACGGGCGCCGCTTCGATGAAGCAGCGCCCCTTATCGTTACTCCTGTCTCGCCTAGCTGCCCATCTTCCAGCGGACGCCGACAATGAACCGCCGGTCGTTCTGGAACCAGCCGTTCGGGGTCAGAATGATCTTGCCCTCCGGGCTGTCCTTGTCAGTAACCTGCTGGAGCAGCTTGGTCTGGGTATTCAGCAAGTTGCTGCCTTCGATGCTGAATTCGATCGCGTCATTGAGCCGGTACCGGATCGAGGCGTCGAGGAAGCCCGCGGAGTCCGACCACACCGGCAGGTAGACGCAGCAATCGACCACCGTGACCAGATACTTCGAACGCCAGTTGTAGGCGACGCGGGCGGAGACCTTCCCCTTCTCGTACATTCCGACAAGGTTGTAGGTCCATTTCGAGAGGCCCTCGAGGCTCTCCGGATTGAGCGCCGTGTGATTATTGCCCGCGTTCGTGACTTCGCCAGTGCCACCAACGGGGGTGAGGCTCGAGTTCGGAACGCCGCTATTCTTCACATAGGTGGCGTTCGCCTGGATGCCCAAGCCACTGAATGCGCCAGGCAGGAAGTCGAAGAATCGCTGATAGTCGACTTCGACGCCCTTGATCTTGGCGCCCTTGCCCTGTGAGGGGCCGGTCACTTGGACCGTGCGCGTCACGCCGTCCCGGGTAATGTTTTCGTTGAAGATTCCGTACTGAATGTAGTTCGAGAAGGTCTTGTAGAAGGCGGCGACGCTGAACTGACCGACGTTTCCGAAGTAGTTCTCAACGGAAAGGTCGAACTGCCACGCCTTCGACGGCTTCAGGAACGGATTGTATGCCTGGGCCGTGTAGGCCGGGTTGATCCCGGTCGGCAGGCCGTCGGAGCCAAGAATCCAGCGCGGATCGCTGAGATCGCTCTGGTTAGGCAGACTCTGCGTGATTGCGAGATAGTTCTTCAGCAGGCCGATGTCAGGTCGCGAAATCGCTTTCGAAGCGGCAAAGCGCACAAGCCACTTCGGAGTCACGTCAAGCCGCAGGTTGAAGCTCGGGAGAACATCCACGAAATTGTTCTTGGCTGTGCCCTGCACGCTTCCGCCCGACGCAAACGAAAGATCGGCTGCGCTGAGATAGCAATAGGCCGGGTACGGAGCGGGAACCGGAGTTCCAGGAGGCGCGCCCGGAGGCAAGGTCGTTGGAGTACCGCTACCCGTAAGGCCGCCAGGAACCAGCGGATCCGACGGGCACTTCGTCGCGTCCGCGTTCTGCACTGTCGCGTAGCGCAGGGTGCCCGCGCTGGTATCATGGGTAGCGACAATGCGGACACCGATATTGCCCCTGAGCGGCATTCCGCCGATCAGCAGGTTCTGGCCGCCGAACTTCAGCATCGCATAGCCGGCCATGGTCCTTTCTTCGACGTTGGCGATTTCATCCGGCGTGAAGCAGCTGTTGGGCTCTTCGACCGGCAGTACGTCACCGCCCGGTGTCGCCTGCCCATCGCGGTCGCAAATCGGAATGAAGTTGCCGACGCCGATATTTTCGGCGCTGAATTCATCCGACCGGTGCTTCTCGAGGAAGCTGAACGGTACGAACGGGAAATCGCCCAGGTGGCCGCCGAAGAAGTCGGTGCCGAAATGGTCGACTTCGTAGAATCCGGAAGGATAGCCGTTGAAGGTTGTGTTGCCGCACGTTGCCGGCTGGCTGTCGAGATTGAAGAACGGATGCGGGCAGGGGCTGTAATCGGTCCACGTATTGGCAATGTTATGCCAGTTGTAGGTGCTCCACTGCACCAGCTGCTTCCGATCCGCGTACCGCGCGCCGAACTTCAGCGATGAAAGCCAGTCCGAGTGGAAGTCATACTCGCCGTCGCCGCGGAAGGCCCATTCGTGACCCCTACTGTCCTCGACGTGATCCATGACGGAGCGCACGAACCAGTTGTTCGGATTTGAAAGGCCGCCGTCGGACTGGCGGACGTTCGTCGGATCGCTGAGCGTGATCCTCGGAAGCTCTCCCGTTGCATCCAGCGCAACGTTCGCGAATGAATGGAATTCGTCCGAAATGTCGTAATTGTCGATCTTGGAATAGACGTACTGGCCGTCGAAGTTGAAGTGCAGGTCGTTCGTCGGATCCCATTTCAAGTTCAGGGCCGCGTCCTGGGTCATGTTCCGGTTCTGGTTGATTCGGCTCCCGGTTCCGACCTGCGGACCATATTGCGTGAGGCCTGGAGCGCGATACGCGCAGTCCGGATCACCGCCCCAAGTGTAGCAGGCGGCGAACATCGGCTGGCCTTGGTCATTCACGCCGAAGCCTTGGTTCCCTCCGGGAGCCCCCCACCAGGCCTGCTGCGGGCTCGCGCTGTTGTCCAGGTTCACGGTGCCCGACTGGAAGTTGCCGTCCGAATCGAAGGTGAAGGGTGGCGATCCGGGCGCCGGAACCGGAACCCGTCCGCTCAAGGTGCCCGGGCCGTTCAACGGGCCTTCGATCCGCGTACGAACGTCGAATCCATAAAGATCGGGGCCGAGGCCCCAGTCGCCGAACGAGCGTTCGCGCCAGTTGTTCTTGTACAGCGAGCGCAGATATTGCGCGGTGACAAGCACCTTGCCGCTATTGCTCTTCCACTGCCCCGCTGCGGCGATGCCGTAGCGCTTCCGATCATATTCGTTATTCAGGAAGTTGATCGACGCGGGGAAGAACGTGTCCGTCGGCCAATCCGGAGCACCGTTCGTGACGATGGCCGTGCGGCCGTACTGGATGCCCTGCGAACGCGTCTTGACGTGCGAATAGGCGACGTTGCCCATCAGGCCGAACTCGCCCTGTTCGGTCTGCCACCGATTGCTGTAGAAGCCGTTGAGGTCGGGCGTCCATTTCTTGTCGAGGTCGCCGTAATTGGCGCGCGCGCCGAGCTGGAGCAGCTGGCCCTTGGCGTCGAAGGGAACGCGGGTGCGAAGATCGACGGAGCCCGCAATTCCGCCCTCGATCATGTCGGCCGTCTGGTTCTTGTAGACGTCCACGCCGCCGAGAAGCTCCGGCGTGATGTCGGTCCAGCTGAGGCCGCGGTTGCTGTTCGCGCTGAAGGTGTCGCGGCCGTTGAATTCGGAGCGGACCTGCGGAAGGCCGCGGATGATGACGCCCGACGGCTCGGCCGAGAAGTGGGCGGTATCGCTGGTCGCTGCAAAGCGGTTGACGGTGATGCCGGGAACACGTTGCAACGCTTCTGCGACGGACTTGTCGGGGAAGGCGCCGATGTCCGTCGCGGTGATCGAGTCGACGACCGTGTCGGCGTTCTTCTTGATCTGCTGCGACGTGCGGAGCGCCTTGCGCTGGCCGGTGATGATGATCGCGTTCTTTTCGGGAGCGCTTGGTGGCGTCGTCTTGTTGGTGTTCGTGCTCTGGCTAAGCGGCGTAGCCTCGTCCGACTGTTGAGCCGTCTGGGCAATTGCCGGGCTCACCTGCAGCAGCGCAGCACCGAGAACCATTGTCGATGCGCCGCAGCGTAAGAATCGTGCAGCCCGTACCGAGCATCCGAACATATTTTTCTCCCCTCGTTCCCGTCACCGGGGCTCTCGAGTCGCAGGGGAGTGGTAGCGCTACCAAAATAGCCTCGAAGCATTGGCCGCGTTGCATATTTTTATGCTTTCGCGGCTCAGGCCCGTCGCTTTTCTATACTCTCCCCTGCCCACTCTCGTGAGCAGCTTGCATTGGTATGCAAAGTTTGACGCCAGTCAATCCGTGCATGAGGGGCGACCAAATTCAGCCGCATCCGTTGCTTCGCGGCAACAGGTGCGGACACTGCGTTGCCGTCGAGCCGAACGCTTCGACCGCAATTGGTAGCGCTATCTTGCGCGTTCGCGCTCTCGTGAAATAGCTTTGGCGAAAAGGGGGAGGGAAAATGGTCGCATCAATCACAAGGCGCGACATATTGGTCGGCGCATCGGCGATGCTCGCCGCCGGCACTGCCCACGGCGCGCGGCCACGTTCGTCATTCGTCCGAGCGAACGGCACGCGCTTCACTCTTGGCGGTTCGCCGCACCGGGTCGCCGGCACGAACATGTGGTACGCCGCATATCTCGGCGCTGCGGCACCGGTCGGAAATCGCGACCGACTGAAGCGTGAGTTGGACCGCCTCGCGGGGCTCGGAATCAATAACGTCCGAATCCTCGGCAGCTCCGAGTTCTCACCCCTCAAGAATTCGGTGCGCCCTACCTTCCGCAACCGATCGAGCCATTTCAACGAGACACTGCTAAGGGGCCTCGACCACGCCCTCGCCGAAATGGCCAAGCGCAACCTCACCGCAGTCATCTACTTGACCAACTTCTGGGAATGGTCCGGCGGGATGATGACCTATCTCTACTGGACCAACGGCGGCCGCTACATCAACATGAACGATCCGGCGCATCCGTGGCCGGAGTTTCCCGACATGAGCTCCGAATTTTACGGCCATGCTTCTGCCGTGCGCATGTTCGACCAATATGTCCGCGCTGTCGTCGGGCGTCGCAACACGATCACCGGCAGACTCTATCGCGACGACCCCACGATCTTCTCATGGCAGCTCGCCAATGAGCCGCGTCCCGGCGGCAGCGATGAAGCAGGCCATAAGCACATGAAGGCTTATTTGGCGTGGATCGACGGGACGGCGCGTCTAATCAAATCGATCGACCCCAACCACATGGTCTCGACCGGAAGCGAGGGTACGCAAGGCTGCATCAACGACGCGCAGTGCGTGATCGACGCGCACAGCTCGCCGGCAGTGGATTATGTCAACGCGCACATCTGGCCGCAGAACTGGAGCTGGGCGGACCCGAAGGATCTTTCGGGGACTTGGTCAACGGTCGAACGCAACACGCACGATTATATCGCACAACAGCTCGGCATTGCGGCGCGCCTGCAAAAGCCGCTCGTGATCGAGGAATTCGGATTTCCCCGCGACGGCGGAAGCTTCGATCCGGGAACCCCGACGACATTCAAGGACCGCTTCTACGAGCTCATTTATGCGGCGGTTCTTCGCAGCGTCCATGACGGCGGTCCGCTGCAGGGATGCAATTTCTGGGGATGGGGCGGCGAAGGCCGCGCGCGGCATGCCGACCATCATTTCGTGCGCGGCGACACCAGCTACGTCGGCGACCCGCCGCACGAACCGCAGGGCTGGTACAGCGTGTTCGACGTCGACAAATCGACGCAGGCCGTGATCAGGAATTATGCGAGCTCGGTGAAGGCCTAGGGTCCCACCCGATACATCGCCACGCCGTGCGGTTCGACCGTCGCCTGGATCGCTCCGGTCCAGTGTCCCATGTCCTTGTGCGCCCACAGGTCACGGACCTTGGCGCGGCCTTTCGTCTGCCAGGCAAGCTCGCCTCCCGACCCGCCGATAGTCGCCGGCACGTCGCCGCGATTGAACAGCAGGACTGCGAGTCCGCCGTCCTTCAGCGGCTTCACCCACAGTTCCGAATTGCCGTCCTTGCGAACCCGATGCCCCTGGATTCCGAGCGCATCCTGGTCGATCGCGATCACTTCCTTGTTGAGCAGGATCGAGCGCGTGCTTTCGTCCATGTGCGCAATGTCGTTTCCCGCCATCAGCGGTGAGGCCATCATCGCCCAGAGCGAGAAATGCGAGCGATATTCGTTCGGCGTCATGCCGCCATTTCCGACCTCGAGCATGTCGGCGTCGTTCCAGTGCCCGGGCCCCGCGTAGGGCCACAGCGGCTCGTTCATATCGACGATCTCAGTGACCGGATGCGCCCAGTCATGCGCTTTGTCCTTGGTCGAGAAGCTATCCCAGATGTCGCCTGTCGTTCGCCACAAATTGCCGGTGTTCTTCGCCCACAGCCACGGCTTGGCGGTGCCCCACTCGCACATCGAAAAGACGATATCGCGTCCGCTTGAACGGAGCGCATCGGCCATCACCGCATAGGCTTCCTTCGCATTGCGGTCGCCAGTGCTGCACCAGTCGTATTTCAGGTAATCGACGCCCCAGCGAGCATAGGTCAGCGCGTCCTGGTATTCGTGGCCCTGGCTGCCCGGACGCCCGCCGCAGGTCAGCCTCCCCGCGTCCGAATAGATTCCGAATTTCAGTCCGCGCGAGTGCACATAGTCGGCAAGCGCCTTGATCCCCGACGGGAATTTCCGCGGATCGGCGGTGATGAAACCGTTGGCATCGCGAGGTCCATGCCAGCAATCGTCGATGACGACATATTGGTAGCC
>Ga0068852_100001870_pt1 | contig 14325 bp, 11 predicted proteins | sample KBSCornC22_FD_66594 | JGI IMG/M metagenome (GOLD analysis project Ga0068852, IMG submission 66594) | Corn rhizosphere microbial communities from Kellogg Biological Station, Michigan, USA - KBS Corn C2-2 | ecosystem: Host-associated > Plants > Roots > Rhizosphere > Soil ... | reverse complement strand
TCGTTCGCCGCCGCATAGAGCAGATCCAGCATCGGTGTCCGATCCCGGCGAGCGTCGAGCGGATGATGGGAGCCGAAGATCGCGGACAGTCCCTCCGGTTGCGCAGCTTGCGGCAGTCCCCGTGCAATCACCGGCGAATCGCCGCTCGCGACGGCCGCATAAGCAGAAGTCAGCTCGAGCAGACTGACGCCAGCGGTCCCTAGCGACAGGCTCGGCTTGTCCGGAAGCGGAGTCGTGATCCCGAGGTCGCGAGCCGCCCGAATGACATTGTTGCGTCCGACCTGCTCGGCAAGCCGAACGGTCGCCGCGTTGCTCGACCGTTCGAACGCCTCACGAAGGGTGATCCTGCCACGATAGACGCCGTCGTGGTTCTCCGGTGTCCAGTCGCCGATCGTGATCGGCTTGTCTTCGATGAGACTGTCTGGCGTCCACCCGGCTCGCATCGCGGCGAGATAGACGAACAGCTTGAATGCGGAGCCGGGCTGGCGCCGCGCCTGGGTCACCCGATTGAACGGCGACTGCGCGTAGCTCTCGCCGCCGACCATTGCGACGACCCGGCCGTCGGGACGCATCGCGACAAGCGCCGCCTGCGCTCCGGCCGGAACGCCCCTGACCGCTCGCTCGGCAATCCGTTGCAACGTCGAGTCCAATGTGGTCCGAACCCTCACCTCGCCAAAGTCCGGGTCCTGAGTCTGCTGGGCATAAGGCGTGACCCAGTCCGCGAAATAGGAGCCGGTGGGCACGTTCGAAGCGCGAACCGCGGGTCGGGCGGGTTTGGTCGATTGCGCGCGCGAGCGGCTGATCGCACCCGTGTCCGCCATTGCCTTCAAGACCAGCTCGCTCCGTTGCTGGGCGCCGGCGAGGTTGTGCGTCGGCGCAAGCCGCGATGGGGCCTGGACCATGCCGGCGAGCATCGCCGACTGGGCGAGATTCAGATTTTGGGGGTCGCGGTTGAAATAATGGTGCGCCGCGGCTCGCAGGCCATAAACTCCGTCGCCGAAATAGACGCTCGACAGATAGCGCGAGAGAATTTCTTGCTTGGTCAGCCATGCCTCGAGCCAGAAGGCGATAATCACCTCCTGTGCCTTGCGCTTCAGCGTCCGGTCGCCCGACAGGAAGTTGGTTTTGGCGAGCTGCTGCGTGATCGTGCTTCCGCCCTGTCGCACGCCACCGCCACGCATGTCGGCGACCATCGCACGGGCGATCCCGCGCGGATCGATGCCCCAATGGCTGTAGAAGCGGCGGTCCTCGATCGCCACGAACGCCGCGGGAGTCAGGGGATTGAGCTTGGTGACGTCGACCGGCGGCTCCTTGATCGCGCCGTGCCTGGCGATTGCATGTCCATCATCGGAGACCAGCAGAAGCGCCGGGTCCTGGAGCGGCTCGAGCGCTCGCGACAATGGCGCGGTGATGACCAGCCAAACGAGCGTGATGAGGACGAGAGCCGAGATCGAATAGAGGTAGATCGGCCAGCGGCGGCGCCGCGGCTGCTCCGTCAGCGGTGCTTCCGCCTCCGGGAAGGAGAATTCGGCAAAGGGGTCGGGCAGTTCCTCTACCGGGTGACCGCCGCGGCTCCAGATTCCATCCCGTTCAGCCACCTTCACCTGGTCCAAGACCTCGCCAACTGCCTTAGTCTAGTAAAACAGTTCGGGCCATATATCCAGACGCTTGCTGAACCGCCGCTTGCGGCTAAAGCCGAAAGCCATGCGTCGTTTCGCCGCATTGGCCGCGCTCACCGCGCTGGCGTTCGCTTCGGCAAGCTGCCGGAATGAGCCGCAAGGTGCGCTGCACGTTCTCGTCATCGGCGGCAAGCCCGGTCTTCGCGATCCCGCGCTCGGCCCCATACCGGCGCCCGATGAAGTGCTCCTCGCGAACGTCGCCCAGGGCCTCGTCAGCTTCGATGCTTCGGGGAATATCGTCAGCGGCCTCGCCGAGCGCTGGACCGTCAGCGACGATGGCTTGAGCTACATATTCCGGATTGCCTCGGCGAACTGGCCCGATGGCCACAAGATCACCGCCGAACAGGTCGCGCGGTTGATCAAGCACCAGATCGCGGAGCGGAGCCGCAACACCCTCAAGGATGCATTCGGCGGCGTCGAGGACGTCGTCGCCATGACCGACCGGGTGATCGAGATCAGCCTGACGGCGCCGAGGCCCAACATCCTCTCGCTCCTGGCCCAGCCGCAAATGGCGATTCTTCGCAATGGCGAGGGCACCGGGCCTTACGCCGCTACGCCTGCCGCCAATGGCGAGGTCAAGCTCACTCGGGAAATAGTCTCGCCGGACGACGAGACCACGACACGCGAGGAGCTTTTGCTCGGGGGCGCCTTGGCGAAGGACGCAATCCGCTCGTTTGCCAACGGCAAATCCGACCTCGTGCTTGGCGGGACCTTCGTCGATTTGGCGACCGCCCAGTCGGTCAAGCTTCCGCGAGGAAGCCTTCGCTTCGATCCTGCCTCGGGGCTCTTCGGCCTGGTGCCGACGAAAGCCGGTGGGCCGTTGGACAAGTCCGAGGTGCGCCAGCTCCTCAGTGAGGCGATCGACCGCGACACATTCATCGCCGCGCTCGGGGTGCCGGGACTGAGCCCCCGCGTCACCTTGCTCGAGCCTGGCCTCGAAGGAGTCCCGGCGGTGGTCACGCCCGCGTGGCAGGGGACTCCATATGCCCAGCGCGTTCCCGGATTGCAGACGCAGGCGAACCGGCTCTTCCCCAAATCGCCCAAGCCGACCATCCGAGTCGCACTGCCGGAGGGACCAGGCGCGGACTTGCTGCTGAGGCTCCTCCAGCGCGACTGGGGCGCCCTCGGCTTCACGGTCGAACGCGCGACGAGCGCTGCGGCTGCGGATTTCGCGTTGATCGACGAAGTTGCACCCTCGTCGTCCCCCGCCTGGTTCGCGCGTCACTTCCGATGCGAGTTCGTCGCCGTTTGCAGCAAGGATGCGGATGATTTGATGGACGCGGCACGCCAGACTCCGGTTCCGGCGCAGCGCTATGCCTTCTTCGTCCAGGCGGCTGCGCTGATTGACGGGGGCGAGCTTTTCCTGCCGATCGCTGCGCCTGTGCGCTGGTCGCTCGTTTCGCCGCGGGTCCAGAATTTCGCCGGGAACCGTTACGCGCGCCACACGCTCACCGACCTGGAGGAAAAACCTTCGAACGAGTGAGGCGATGCGGATCGACGAACGGCTCTCCTTTCCATCGGTCGGAACCGACCCGCAATCGGTGCGCCAGCGCGTCGAGGCGATGGAAAAAGTGCTCGAGAGGCTCGTCGTCATCCCGGGCATCAACCGGCCGGTCGGCCTCGACGTCATCCTCGATCTGGTTCCGGTTGTGGGCGACATCGCCGCTGCTGCGCTCGGCCTCTACATCGTGTGGGAAGCGAAGAATGTCGGCATGTCGAAATGGCAGATCAGCCGGATGGCGGGGAATGTCGGGTTCGACTGGTTGCTCGGCCTCATCCCCTGGGTCGGGGCAATTCCCGACTTCTTCTTTCGCTCCAACACCCGCAACCTGAAGATGATCAAGCGGCACCTCGACAAACATCATCCGGAGACCGGCGCCATCGAGGGCGACGCCCGTCGCCTGCCCTAATCTCCGCGGGGCGCAATCCAATCCTGGTCCCAGTCGACCTCGTCCGCGATCGGGTGTCCGTAGCGGTCGGTGCTGGGTCGAAAGCGGAAGCGCTGCTCCATCAGCCGGCAGGTCAGCGCATCGAGCTCCGCGACGCCGCTGGAATGCGTGACCCGGCAGTTGGTCACGCGCCCGTTCGGCTCGACGGTAAAGGTGACTCCGACGCGGCCGCCAACCCCTGCATTGCCGAGATGCCTGGGATAATCCGACGGCCGGATCTCACCCGAAATAAGCTCGAGGTCGGTCCCGCCGCCACCTTCACCAAAGCCCTGGCCCCCCGCCCCTCCGCCTGCACCGGCGCCCGTTGCCGGACCGGTACCGCTTCCGCCGCCTGAGGGTGGCGTCAATGAAGGCAGTGGAACAACCGGCACGGGCGCCGGCATCGCGTGCGACGGTACAGGTCCGGGCGTGCCGCCGATGGGCACCGGCTTCGCTTTGGGAGCGGACGACGACCGATGCGCACTCGCGCGGACTGGCACGACGATCGGCTTGGGTGCTGAGGGCGGCGGGATCGTCAATTCGATCAGCCGCGAGACGATCTCACTGCGCCGAAGAACATCGACCCTGAGGCCGATCAGCAGTGCTGCCGCCAGCCCAAGCTGGACAAGGGCGACCGCGGCGAGCGCGATCAGGCGCTCGCGCGGCCTTAGCGCTGCATCAGCGCGTATAATAGCAGCGGCGGCGGGCCGTCATGCTGCGGTCGACCGCTCCGCCGGCAACCGCGCCACCGACCGCACCCGCGGCCGTGCCGAGAAGACCGTGGCCCAGGATGCTGTGGCCGACGACTGCACCGGCGACTCCGCCGACGACCGTTCCGGTGGTCGCGCTCGAACGGCGGCAAACCTTATGCCGGTAGCGGGTATGGCTGTAATAATGGTGGCGATGACGGGTCGCGGCGGCCGCCGGAATCGAAACGGATGTGGCAGCGGTCATCGTAAGGGCTGCAGCACCGATGAACTTGGTTATGGTTCGCATGAGTCAACTTCCTCTGTTTCGGGTCGCCAACGAACCTGGCCATAGCATGTTTCATGCGACAAGCAGGTAACGGCAGTACGTTGCCCACCGGCGACGCGCCGTTTCCTGTTAACAGGCGTTAGAAGAGGTTCAGCGCGCCCGGACCGGGCTTCCGACCGCCGCGTAAGGCACTGGCCGTCCGTCAATATTGCCCGCCGGCGAATAGCGGCAGACCAGATAGTCGTTGCGCGCGTTCGAGGCGACCGCGCAGCCGACGCGCGTCGTCGTCGGCCAGACCATCTGCGTATAATGGCCGACATTCTCCCAATTGCCGCTGCGGCTCACCGCCGGGAAGATGCCTGGAACGAAGTCGCGCTGCTCTGACGACCAGCCGCGGACCATTGCTTCGTAATCGTAATAGCCGCGCGTTCCCATCCACAGATTCTCGCCGGTTCCTGGGCGCGCGCGGCGATCCGAATGCTGGAAGCTATTGGTCAGCGCCAGTTGCACCGCATAGCCCGCCGCGGCATTGGCGAGCGCCGGGTCCCAGGCAAGCGGCGCAACGCCGGCGCGCGCGCGCACTTCATTGTGCGCGGCGAGGATGCGTGCCGGGAACTGGCCGGCGATGTTGTTCGCGGCAGCAATGGCCGGCGCGTGCAGGCCAAAGCCGAGAAGCACCGCGGCAAGCGGCAGCCTGATCAATCGTGACATGAACTTCTTCCCTCCCCAGAGAGCCTCACAAGATGGGGAATTTCCTTTGATTCACAATAGGTTGTGCGAGTCATGCAACTCAGGTCGTCGCAGCGGCGACTCGTCATGGCGAGAACTTGCTCCCGGAACCTTATCGAACGGTTATCGAGCGCGTTCGTCAGCCGCCGGCGATCGCCCGCAGATGGTCCAGGAGGCGCTGGTCGGACTTGCCCAAAGGCATCGACTCCGCTTCGCGGAGCCTGGAGCGAGCCTCGTCGCGCCGGCCGCAGTTCCACAGCGCTGCTGCCCAGCGGATATGCAGCTTGCCCCATTCCGGGGCATATCGCGCCGCGTCGGAAAATTCGCGAGCGGCGCTGGTCCAGTCTCCCTTGCGCGCATAGATCTCGCCGGCGCCCTCGTGAGCATCGCCAAAGCGCGCCTCGGTCGCGATCGCCTGGGCAAAGTGATGCTGGGCGCCGTCCAGATCGCCGGCGGCGAGGGCCATTCGACCCAGCGCTTCGTCGGCGTGCGGCAGAGACGGTCCCATACGCTTCGCCTGGGCGAAGAGACGGGCGGCTTCGCGGCGTTGTCCGAGCGCTGCCGCGACCTGCCCGCGCGCGAGCACACAAGGATAGCAATAATCGGGCAGCCCCTGCAGGAGCGAAGAGGCTTCCGCAGCCATTCCGGCATCGATGAGCGGCAGCGCCAAGGCAGGCATTATCTGACGCCTGATATCGCGCGCACTTTTTGGCGGAAGCCCCGCGATGAAGCGCTGGAAAACCGGCAGGTTCTCCCGAATTGCGGCGACAAGCGCGGGTCTATCGCCGAGACCGTCGGCTCTCAGGATCCTGCCATTCGCGATCGGAATGGCAAGCACCGCGTCCTGACTGAAGCCGCCGAACGCTATGGCATTATCGCCCCTGTAACCCAGCATCTGCGCATAGCGTGCGAGATCGGCATCGCCCGCGCGCACGTCATGTTGCAAGTAGCGGAGGAACGCAGCTTGCTCCACGTAGTTCGCACCGAACACGGGCGTTCCGGCCCGGCTGGCGGCTTCCATCTTCGATGCAGCGTCTCCGTAGGCGCCGAGCAGGGCAATCGCTTTGCCGTCGCCAAGCGCCTGGTATTGACCCCTGAACTCATCCGAGACTTTTCCCGCGTCGAGCGCGGCTGCCTGGCGATGGAATTTCACCGCCTCTTCCCAGCGGCCGAGATTGTCGAGCACGTTCGCATAATTGTCCACCGGCATCGGAAAATCCGGAACCGCCACAGCCGCTTCGCGCTGCGCTTCGAGTTGCTCGACGTCGCCATAGTCGGGCAGGTTCATGCTGTTGGCGACGGCGACGAGACCCCATGGACGTTCCTTCTCCGGGCCGTTCATTGCGAGATCCCGCGCGGCGGCGAGCCCTTCGGCGGATTTCCCGATCGAGTTGAGATAGACGACGTAGCGGTAAGGCTGCGTCTGGTGGAAAATTCCCTCGGCGACCTGCTGCACGAGTGGATCGAGCGCGGGTCCCTTGGCGACGATCGCAGTGTGGCCCGTCACTCGGCCGGTGACCGTCCAGCCGTTCTCCTCGCGCACCACCTCGCCGGAGATGCGCGTTTCGTTTCCGAACCAACTGCGAAGCAGGGTCCGGATGTCGCCGATGGTCGCGCCCGTGTCCGGCACCGCGATGCGGATGTCGTCGCCCCAGTTGGTGCTGTAGGTCGACGCTGGCCGCGTCGACAGCGTCTGCTCCTGCATGGTGGCGATCTTGTCCATCACGCGGGTGGCCATCACCTCACCGCCTAGCCCCGCCTGGCTGAGCGCCGGCGGTACCTCGAACGGCTCGACGACGAGCGCTTCGGTATGGCCCGCAACATAAATGCCGACGCCCACTGCTCCGATTGCGGCCGCAATGGCGACGACGATCAGCCAACGGATGATCCGCTGGACCCGGACGTTTTGAAGCTCCTCGCCTTCGCGCTTGCACTGAATATCGATGAGCCGCGCATGCTTCTCGAGCACAGCGCGCGCGATGCCGTGCGGGTCCGCACCGCTCGCGACCACGTGCATCGCGATATCGACGGCATCCGGAGTCTCGGGAAGCTCGTCCTTGTGCTTGCGCGGGCGCCTGCGCCGGACCCGCGGTTCGTCGGCGTCAGCCACGGTTCGCTCCCTGCACAGCGGCACGGGCGCGACGGAGATCGGCCCAGTCCGGGGCGAGCTTCAGGGCGGCATCGTACTTGTCGCGAGCTTCGTCGGTCTTGCCCTCGCTCACGAGCATGTCGCCCCAATATTTCAGCGGGTCGGCCCAGTTCGGCGCCAACTGGGCGGCGCTCGCAAGCTTCACTTGCGCGATGCCGTAATGGCGCGCCTGGGCCAGCAACCGCCCCCAATCGGCGAATGCCGGTGCGAGGCGCGGCGCCTGCCGAGCGGCCTCGGCAAACCAGCGCTGGGCTTCGGGCGCGTTGCCGCGCGCCTCTTCTACCAGCCCGCGCACCCGGATGCAGTTGTAGCAATCGAGCGGGGTTTTAGCGATTATCGCTGCAGCTTCGTCCACGCGCCCGAGCCGAAGCAAGACTCGAGCCTCGAGCGGCCAGTTCATGACGGGATCGATCGCGCGATAGTAAGCTTCCGAGCTTTTTGTGAGCAGCTCTTGTGCTTGGGCGCCGCGGAATGCATCCAGGGCCGCCTCAAGATCCTGCGGCGAATTGCGTTCCAGTTCGCCGACCAGGCGGGACCTCGCCGTGGTTTCTTCGGCTTCTCCGGGCGCAGATCCGGCACCCGCCGACTGGGTGAACGCGAGCGCAGGGCCCGGGTCGTGCCGCAGGATGCTGGCATGGACACGAGCTTCGCCGGCCAAGGCTCCAAAGCTGTTGGCGGAGGTATCGAAGCACGCCGCGGCCTTGTCGAGCAGAACCGGATTGCGCGTCGCATCGGCTGCCATGGCGTCCTCGTTGCACAGATTGCCGGCGACGATGTCGGCGTCATATTCCTCGCCGACCGGAAGAGTATGTTCGCGCGCGAGAGTATCGACCGCCTCCTGGTCGTGGCCAAGATCGGCGCTGGCGAGGAAGATGTTTCCGGAGGCAGGGTGCATCGTCGGATCGATCGCGAGGGCGCGATGCGCGAGGGCGAGCGCCGCGTGGAAGCCCCCATCTCTGCGCGCGTCCACGGCCAGACCGTTGAACGCCCACTTCCGCTCGCGCGGCGAGGCATCGCGCGTCAATCCGATCAGCAGCGCGCGCTGTTCCGCCGCGCGTTCCGGGAATTGGGCGAGGTAGACCGAATAGCGATAGGGCTGCGTCTCGCGGTAAATCAGCTCGGCCGCCTTGGTGACGAGCTCGTCGAGGTTGCCGGCCTTGCTGACGAACCGCTCACCGGGCTTCGCTCCGGCGCGGGCGGTCAGAGCGAGACCTTCAGGCGTGTCGATGACCTCGCCGGAAATCCGCGTCTCTTTGCCAAGCCAGCCGCGAAGCAGCTTCCACACCTGATCGGCGGTTGCGCCGGTGTTCGGGATATCGATCTTGAGGTCGTCGCCCCAATTGTTGTCGTAGCTCGACGCGGCCCGCATCGATTCCGACTGCCCCTGCATTTCGGCGAGCTTGTCGAGCACCTCGGTCGCGACCACTTGCCCGCTAAGGCCCTGCGTCGCGAGCGCGGGCGGCACCTGGAAGCTCTGGACGATCAGCGCGTTGGCGCGCGCGGCATGAACCAGCAGCAGCGCGATGAGGCCGATGATCGCCAAAGCCGCAAGGGCCAGGATCGCCCACAGCGCCGCCCGCACGCGTTCCCCGATGCCGCGCATTCGAAGCTCGGCGCACTGCGCGTGAATCAGCTCGGATTGTTCTTCGAGGAGGCGCCGGGCGACGTCCGGCAGCGCCTTTCCGGAAACCGCCGCCGCCATCGCGATGTCGACGGCATCGGAGGTGCTGGGAAGCTCGTTCGGCGGCTTGCGCGCGCGCTTTCGCCGGATTCTGACCTCGTCCGCATCCGCCATGATGTCCCGCCCCCACGCCGCTTCGGCGCAGCGCAAGCTATCATGCGGTGAGCATTAGACAAATCGGAACGTCATTAATTCCGATCAATTCGGAAAAGCGTCAATCGCCGCTGATGCGCGGATCGATCTCCTGGGGCGGAACTCCGCCCTCGCGGTCCTCGAGGATGGGCTTGCCGACGTCGCCCTGTCCCACCGTCCGCCCGGCCATTTCGAGCATCCGTTCGAGCGGCACACGGGCGCGGTCCATGATCTCGGGGCTGAGTTCGATCCGCGGCTCGAGATCGCGCAGCGCGACGTAGAGCTTCTCGAGCGTGTTCAGCGCCATATAGGGGCACATGTTGCAGTTGCAGTTGCCGTCGCCGCCCGGGACCCCGATGAACGTCTTGTCGGGTGCGGCCTTCTCCATCTGGTGAATGATGTGCGGCTCGGTCGCGACCAGGATCGTCTTGGCCGGGGAGCTCAGCGCGAAATCGAGGATCGAGCGCGTCGAGCCGACATGGTCGGCGAGGTCGATGATATGCGGCGGGCATTCGGGATGCGCGGCCACCGGAGCGTCCGGGTATTCCTCCTTCAGCTTCAAAAGCTCGGTCTCGCTGAAGGCCTGGTGGACGATGCAGATGCCCGGCCACAGCAGCATCTCGCGACCTAACTTCCGCGCCAGATAGCCGCCGAGGTGGCGGTCGGGTCCGAAGATGATCTTCTGGTCCTTCGGAATCTGGTCGAGGATGATCTGTGCGCTGCTGCTCGTCACGATGATGTCGCTGAGCGCTTTCACCGCCGCCGAGCAGTTGATGTAGGTGAGCGCGATGTGGTCCGGATGCGCCGCGCGGAAAGCGGCGAACTGGTCCGGCGGACAGCTGTCCTCGAGGCTGCACCCCGCGTCCATGTCGGGCAGGATCACGGTTTTTTCGGGTGAGAGGATTTTCGCGGTCTCGGCCATGAAGCGGACGCCGCAGAATGCGATCACGTCGGCGTCGGTCGCCGCGGCCTTGCGCGACAGATCGAGACTGTCGCCGACGAAATCCGCAAGGTCCTGGATCTCGGGCTTCTGGTAGTAATGCGCCAGAATAACGGCGTTCCGCTCGCGCTTCAGGCGTTCGATCTCGGCAAGAAGGTCGAGCCCTTTGAGGCTGTGCGTTTGAATCGTCATTTTTGCCCTTCAGCGGCGCGGCGGCGCTCCGCTTCCTTGATCACTTCCTCATATGGGGTCGAACCGGTGATGAAGCTAGGAACATCGTTACCGTCGGTGGGAAAGCGCGCGACGACTTTCACATCCTTGAACCCGGCGGCGAGCAGCGGCATCCCGAAGCTCCGCGCAACCGCCTCGCGGGCCGCCTGCCGCGCGAGCTGCATCGGCACCGCGGCCGTCGCCTGCTTGCGGAGGTCCTGAACCGCGCGGTCGCGATTGGCCTGGTCGAGCTGCTCGTTCGCGTTAGTAAGGGCTGACAGCACTCCTCCTCCGCCATATTCCTTGACCGCATTGATATCCACATCGGGGCCGGCGACATCGACCTCCGGCAGTTGCACCGTCAGAGTCTTGCTCGATCCATCCCAGCTCACGTCACTGTCCCGGAGCTTCGACAGGTCAACCTCGTACCGAACGTCGCCCGGCAGGATCAAAGTCCGCTCCGAGCTTACGAGGCCGCCTAGCCGCTGCTGCTCGCTCGTCACGACCGAGACATAGCGCGCGGCGAACACCGTCAATCGGTTCTCGGCACGCATCGATTCGAGGCTCGCGGTCGCGATCGTCCCGGGATTGGGCCCGCCGAAAATCCGGTCGGCGATACCCGTCGTCACGCCAAGCAGAACGCCGAGGATCAGCGCGACGATGATCGCCGCGAGCGCAACCAGGTTTTTCAGGCGGCTGTCCATAAGTCCTGCCGCTGCGCAACGAGGCCGCGGCGCTCAAGGTCCACGAGGTGTGCGAGAACAGACCCGCCGGCCGCCGTTGTCAGCCTCGGATCGAGCCCGGGATAGGCATTCGCAACAATGTCCGGGATCGTTCTTGGCTTCTCGCCCACGAGTTTCAGGATCTGCCGTTCGCGCTGCATCCGGTGGCCCATCAGGTGCCGCACATATTGCTGAGGGTTCGTCACGGGCTCACCGTGCGCCGGATAATAGATGCGGTCCGCGCGTTGCCGAAGCTTGTCGAGGCTAGCCATGTAAGCAGCCATGTCGCCATCGGGCGGAACGACGACCGTCGTTGACCAGCCCATCACATGATCGCCGGTGAAGAGGGCATCGCCATAAGCGAAGCAGAGATGGTTGGACGTATGGCCGGGCGTCGCCACCGCAGTCACCGGTTTGTCATCGACCTGGACCGCCTCTCCATCCTGAAGCACGCGGTCAGGCGAATAATCGCCGTCGAACGACGCATCGGCGCGCGGCCCGACCGTCTCGAGAGAGAGCGGCGCGCAACCGGTGATCGGCGCGCCGGTCCGCTCGGCCAGCGTGCGAGCGGCGGGGCTGTGATCGCGGTGGGTGTGGGTGCACATGATCGCGACGACCTTTCGGTCGCCGATCGCGTCGCTCAGCGCGTCCAAATGTTCGGGCAGATCCGGTCCCGGGTCGACGACCGCAACCTCGCGTTCGCCCAGCAAGTAGGACTGGGTGCCGTAATAAGTGAACGCCGAGGGATTGTGCGCCAGGACCCGGGCAATTCCGGGCTCCAGCTGCTCAAGCTTGGCGTAAGGCGCGTCCACGGCGCGCTGAATGCCCGCGGAATCGGTCAGGCCGCAAGAGCGGCAGCAGCGTGAACCATGCGGCGCCGCTCCGCCCGGCGTTCGAACGCAGCCGGATAGAGCCGTCCGAACAAGGCTTCCATGCTGCTCGCCCAGCCGAACTGGAGCGCATTTGCCCGCGCCTCCTCGGCCATGGCGGCGCGATCGCCTTCCAGCACCGCGAGGATATTTTGGGCCATTGCCGAGGCGTCGCCGACGGGGCCGAGGCGACCGGTCGTTTCGTGGACCCGGTCGATCATCGCTCCAGCTTCGACTCCGACGACCGGCAGGCCCGAAGCCTGAGCCTCGACGATCGAGACCCCGAACGTCTCATCGGCCATTCCCGACACGTATATGTCCGAGCTGGCGAGCCAGCGAGCGAGCTCGGCGCGGCTTCGGAGATATCCGGGCATGACGATCCGCTCATCGCCAAGCGCCGCAATCTCGGCCTTCAGCGGGCCCTCGCCGATCAGCGCGAGTTTTGCCCCAAGCGAAGCGGGCAGCTGGCGGAACGCATCCGCGACCAGGTCGGGCTTCTTTTCGCCGTCGAGCCGGCCGACATAAACGAGAAGAGGCTGGTCGGGAGTCAGTCCAAGCTTCTGCCGCAAGCGTTCGTCGCGCCTGGCAGGCCCGAATTCGCCGAGCTCCACGCCGAGTGGAACCACGTTGGCGGTGTCGATCCCGAGCGAGCGCAACTTGCCCGCTCCGCCGTTCTCGCTCAGCGCAAAGACCGCGTCGAAGCGCCGATAGAGCGAGCCGCAATAAGCGTAGCAGATTCGCGCCAATGCTCCCGCGACGGGATGCGAGAGGAATTTGGACAAAGGCCGCTCGACATAGACTGTCGGGAAGTCGGTCATGTACGCCGCGACAAGCGCGGTCTCCGGATGGCGCTTGCGATGCGCAATGGCGGCCCACGGCAAATTGTAAGCGTCCTGGCATTCGATCAGGTCGGGGCGGAAGCGTTCGAGCGCCCGCCGCACCGCGCCGTTGCGAAGCATCAGCCGATAGTGCGGGCTTCCAGGAACGCGCGGCGAAGCGACCGTGACCGTCAACGCGCGCCCCTCATCCACAATCTCGTCCCGCTCACCGGGAACGATCATCAGATGGCTGTGCGGCGTCGAATCCAGAATGTGGCGTCGCTTGTGAAGCAGATAGGTGCGCACGCCGCCGCCCACGTCCGACCAGCTCTGAGTCAGGTCGCAAAATAGCTTCGCGCCTAGCGGGCGGCCAAATCCGGGATCGTAGAGGTTCACCTCAAGCTCAAACCCAAAGGAAGGCGCAAAGTGCCATCAGCAGTGCCAGTCACGACGCGCGCCTATCGGCCTTGTGCACGCCGTTCAAGCTGTGGCCACAAAGATTAGGCGCCCGCGACTGCCTCCCAGCCGCGGACGCCTAGGCAACGCCGGGACAAAACCCCGCGCCGCTTCGAGCCTTATTGGCGATCCTGGGCGTCGATTCGAGCCTGAATTCTTGCGAGTTCGGCCTTCGCCTTTTCCATCGATTGTTGCGCGCCGGCGACGTCGGTGGCGATCTTGTCACGATCAATCGTGGCGAGCGCCGACAAATCGATCCCTTGCACCGCTTGAAGCGCAGTGCGGATATTGGCCTGCATTTGCTCGGGATTTACGCCCCAGCGTCGCAGTTCGACGGAATTGATGTTGACGTTATTCGCTGCGGCCGCGGCATTCGCCTGCGCACGTGCCACGTCGCGCTGGATCTCCTCCATTCGCTTCCGGTCCGGAACATTTCGAAGCGATTCGAGGATCTGCGCCTGATTGATATGCGTGTTGGCCAGTGCCGCGCGAGCCTTGGCGACGGCCGCGCGTACTCTCGCCCGCTCCTGCGGGGTCAGCTCTTCCCAGCGTTTGGTCTGGCCGTCGATGATCACGCGATCTTCGTTGATCGTCATGTCGTCGGCGTTGATGATTGAGCCTGATGATGGCGCGACGGGGCGGACCGGCGCAACCGGCTGGACGACGACAGCGGCCGCCGGGGCGATCCGAGTTACGATTCTGGCGACCTTCGGCGCAGCCGCTGGAACGGCTGGCGCAGCCGGCACCGCTGCCGGCGCCGGGACGGCGACGTCGAGATATTCGACCGCCCGGCTGGCGGTTAGCGGCAATGCAATGGCGATCGCCGAAACGACCATCAGCCGTCCGACGATGCGGCGGCCGGGATTGGGACTACGAAGCATGGACTGGAGCCTCCTGTGCAGGCTGTTGCGACGATCGAGCGCGGATGCGAACAGCAGCGCCCTTCCCGAAGCGGCCTTGGCGATCGCCCGGCCGTAGTCGGCGCGATCGTCGGCGTTGACCTTGTCCAGCACCCGGGCATCGCACGCGGCTTCCTG
>Ga0068852_100001865_pt1 | contig 14344 bp, 15 predicted proteins | sample KBSCornC22_FD_66594 | JGI IMG/M metagenome (GOLD analysis project Ga0068852, IMG submission 66594) | Corn rhizosphere microbial communities from Kellogg Biological Station, Michigan, USA - KBS Corn C2-2 | ecosystem: Host-associated > Plants > Roots > Rhizosphere > Soil ... | reverse complement strand
ATGGCGGAGAACCAGAGCAAAGCCGGCATCAGGGTCTGGCGCATCGCGCAAATCTCCAAAAACGAGACTCTCTCACATTTTGAAAATGCGATAAACTCTCGTATCGGACGCGTCAACCGATGCGGGAGAGATCATGGCTGAACACCAGACCAGCCAGGAACAGCCGGGCAAAGGCCCTGGCCGCCGCCCCGCCGCGCGGCTCATCCCTGCCCAAAAGCGTAGCCGCGAGCGCTATGAGCGGATCCTCGCTTGCGCGGTCGAGCTGATGACCGAAAAAGGCAGCGACGCCTTCAAGATGAGCGACATCGTCGAGCGCACCGGCATCGGCTTCGGCTCGCTCTATCAATATTTCCCCGACAAGACGGCGGTGATCGCCACGCTGGCGGAACGCTATAACGCGATCGGCCGTGACTGCGTCCGTAAGGAGCTTTCGGCGCTCAAAAGCGCGGGAGATCTGCACGCCGTGCTCTGCCGGATCACCCAGAGCTATTATGATTTCTTCCAGCGCGAACCGGCGGTCCGTCACATCTGGCAGGCGACACAGGCCGACCGCAATCTCCAGAAGATCGACGAAGAAGACGGTCTCGCTCTCACCGGCCTGCTCATGGCTGCGACGCGGCAGGCCCTTCCGGCCGCACGCGAAACCGACCTGGCCGATTTTTGCCAGCTCCAGATGGTGCTGATCTCGGCGGCCGTGCGCCATGCCATAACGCTGCCGTCCAGGGACGGGCGGCGCATCCTGGACCTGTTCATGGCGATGCTGCCGGATCGGCTCGTGGCCCACGCGGCAGCTTAAGTCGTCGCCATACCGACAAGAATGGCGCAGCCGGCTGCTCCGCTGCGGTTCCACGGTCATGAAGATTTATTTTCCGCCTCTGCATCCATTCGCGGTCATTTCGGTTCTGTTCCCATTCCTCCGGTTGTCCAGGGGGAGGTGTCTGCGTGGGGAGCATGGCGTGCGGAAACCGGTGGTCGTCGCCGATCGGGCTGGGGGGCGCGATAACAATTTCAACCTGCTGCGGATGATCGCGGCATCGGCTGTTTTGGTGTCGCATGCCTACCCCCTCACGCTCGGCAAGGGAGCTGCGGAACCGTTGCTGGCCAGCACCGGCTACAAGCTCGGCACGACCGCGGTCACCATCTTCTTCGCGGTGTCCGGCTTCTTCATCACCAAGAGCTTCGATCGCCGCAATTCGATCCCCGATTTCGTGCTGGCGCGGGTGGCACGCATCTACCCCGGCTTGATCGTCGTGCTGACGCTCAGCGCCTTGCTGCTCGGGCCAGCCCTGACGGCGCTGCCGCTGGGGCGCTATTTCTCCGACCTGCACACATGGACCTATGTGCCGCGCAATCTGCTGCTGCGGTCCCAACAATGGGCGCTGCCTGGCCTGTTCCTCGATGCGCCCCAGGGTCCGGCGGTCAACGGGTCGCTCTGGACCCTCTATTGGGAGGTCTGTTGCTACGGCCTCGTCATGCTGTGCGGCCTCTGCCGCCTCACCCGTCCTGCCTTCTTTCCGCTGATATTGTGCCTCGCAATCGGGCTGATCCTGTTCGTGCCGCAGAGCGAAGGCGGCGGCTTGGCGCACGCTGCGTCGATCCTCAGCTTCCCCTTCGCGCTGGGTGCGGCAGCTTATGTCTACCGCAACTATGTGCCGGTCAGCGGGCTGCTCGCGCTCGCCTTGCTCGCCCTGGCGGCGCTGTGCCGGTGGACGCCGGCCTATCCCGTGCTTCACGCGCTCGCGATCAGTTACGGCGCGCTGTGGTTCGGCTTCGCCTCCATCCCCGGTCTGCGCGCCTATAATCGCCTGGGGGACTATTCCTACGGCATGTACATCTACGCCTTTCCGGTCGAGCAGGTCATCGCGACCACGCTCCATCCGGCCTCGCCCTGGGTCATGACCGTGATCGGCTTTCCGGTCACGCTGGTGCTGGCGATCGCCTCCTGGACGTGGATAGAGGCTCCGGCATTGGCCAATCGCCACGTCCTTGCGGCGCAATTGCGGTTGCGGCGGCTCCGGGCGCGAGAGGCCGAGCCCGCTGCGGCAAGCTGAAGGATCGTTCCGAAAGGGGGCGAGGCCAAAGAGCTGCTCTTGGATCGGCGGCTGAACCTTTCCGTCCGATAGGCTTGCCGGCTCATGCGTGGGCTGGAGCCGCTTGTCGCGGAATGCCGTGACATCCTCAGCCATAAACGGCGTCCCGGACGGCCGGAACGAAGGCGCCGAATCCGCCCTCGATCGCGGTGTTGGTGAGTGCAATCACCGTGAGCCGCCACACCGGATCGACGAAGTAGCTATGCCCGTAGGCGCTGGTGAACGCCCATGTTCCCGCCGCCTGCGGCGTCTTTGCGCTGACAGCATCCTCCAATGTGGTGCAGCCATAGCCGAATCCCCAGCCCGGTAGCCCGGGCACTGGCAGCGCCCCGATCCGGTTGGTGGTCATGCGGCGAACCGTTTCGGGCTTCAGGATCGGCTGCCCGCCATTCCGGAGCACCTCAAGGAAACGGATCAGGTCGCCGGCGCTGGCAACCATCCCGGCGCCTCCGGACGGAAATTGGGACGGATCGAACACCCGCGACGGCGAAAAGCGCAGCATGCCCAGCCCCCGGAACGACACCAATTGGGGTTCGCCCATGCGGATCGGTGCCGGTCGGGCATCGGCATAAGGCACCGCGAGCCGTGCCGGATCGGCCACCGAAAAGCCGGTGTCCGCCATGTCGAGCGGCGCGGTGACGAGGCGCCGTACCGCTTGCGGTAGCGGCTCGTTCGCCGCCCTGGCAACCACGGCTCCCAGCACGTCCGACGCGATCGAATAGCGCCAGCGCGTCCCCGGCATCTCGGCGAGGCCCGCCGCCGAGATCCGACGCAATTCCTGGTCGAGGCTGAGGCTCGACCGATCGAGCCCGTCGGACACCCCCGCCCGGTGATAAGGACCGTCACCGGACTCGTAAAATCCGTACGACAGGCCCGCCGTATGCGTCAGCAGGTGATGGATCGTCAGAAGCGGCCGCTGTCCATCAGGCGTCGCCGGCGTGAAGTCGGGCAGCCATCGCGTGACCGGATCGTCGACCTTGAGCACCCCCCGATCGACCAGTGCCAATGCTGCGGCCGACAGGATCGTCTTCGACAGTGAAGCGAGGCGGAAGAGGGCGTCCGGCCGCATGGCTCGACCGGCTTCGCGGTCTGCATAGCCGGCCGCACGTTGGTAGGCGACCTCACCGGCGCGCAACGCCATCACCACCGTTCCGACGATCCTGGACTCGGCGAGCGCCCGGTCGATGACATGATCGAGCCGGGCAGCAAGCGCGCCGTCATCCGCCCGCGCCCGCGTCGGTATCAAGGTCATGAAAGCGGCCGCGCCGGCAAGGCCGGCGGTCATCGCGCTCCGGCGCGACAACGTCTGTGTGGCGAACATCAAAGGCTCCCAGGCTGCATCGCATGCGGGCCCGGCGCCCGAGCATATGCAGCTCCGTCCAAAGATGATCGGGCCGGGCCAAACGGATCGGTGGGATCATGGTCCGGAACAGATTTTTTCCGGGAAGGCCAATGGCGCGCGGCGGTTCGAAGTTTTGTCTGATGCGCGATCCCCAAAAATTCCTGTGCCTGCGATCCGTTTGCCTGGGGCTGGCCGTCCTTGGTTCTCAAAAGGAGACCGTCATGGCCAAAATGCTCGTCATCTACAGGAGGCCGGTCGACCCCGAGGCCTTCACCCGGCACTATTTCCAGACGCATATTCCTCTGGCCAGGGCGATTCCGGGCCTTCGGAAATATGAAGTCAGTCAGGGCTCCGTCACGACGATCGCCGGATCGCCCGATATCCACATGATCGGAACATTGTACTTCGACGATATGGAGGCGATCCAAAAGGCCTTTGCCAGCCCCGAAGGCCGTGCAGCCGCAGCGGATCGCCAACTCTACGCGCCCGATGCGTCAGGTGTTCAGATGTACCTGTTCGATGACGGCGATGTGTGAGCCGATCCGCGGGGCCGCCGGTGCGGCCCCCTCCATGTCCGGGCAATCCAGCGAAAGCGATGATTCCATGTCGAAATCCAAAGCGGCTTTCGTGCTGGTGCACGGCGGCTGGCACAATCGTTCGACCTGGCGACGGGTTACGCCGATGCTCGAAGCCCAGGGCTTTGCCGCGCTGACGCTCGACCTTCCCGGTGCGGGCGCGAATGCGATTGCGCCGGCATCCTCCAATCGTCGCCCTTTCGATCCCGCCGCGTTCGCCATCGAGCCCTCACCCGTCGCGGGCATAACGCAGGAGGAGCGGGTGCACGCGGTCCTCGCGGTAGTGGAGCAAGCCGCATCCCTCGCCAAAGGCAGGGTCATCCTGGTCGGCCATTCGGCGGCTGGGATGACGATTTCGGCGGTCGCGGAACAGGTTCCGGAGCGGCTCCTCGCCATCGTCTATCTCGCCGGATTCATGGTGCCCAATGGCATGGCCTTGCTTTCAATGCTCCAGCACGAAACCATGTCTTCGGCATTGGCGCCCGGCCTGTTCGTGGGCGACCCCGCCGCAATCGGCGCGACGAGGATCAATGCAGGATCGACCGACCCGGCCTATCGATCCTTGCTCAAGGCCGCCTTCTACGCCGATTTGCCCGAGGCCGAATTCGCCGATGCCGCGGCGCAGCTTCATTGCGACGAACCGAACGGGCCCGCGCTCGCCCTTTCGGACATCACCCCACACCGATTTGGCAGGGTGCCGCGACATTATATCCGCTGCGCACGCGATCGCGCGATTCCGTTGGCCGGCCAGGATCACATGATTGCGGCGGTCGACGATGCGATCGGCGGCAAGACGATCACCCATACGCTGGACAGCAGCCATTCGCCTTTCGCGTCGCAACCGGCGGCGCTCTCGGCCATCCTCAACGATATTGCGCCCGGCAGTTGAACTGCTGGCCCACCCGGCATGAAACAATGGGCACTCAGATCATTGGGAATTTCGGTGCCGAGAGGGTGCTCGCGTCCGTTTTGCGCTTAATTGGCGTCACTCAATTGCTTGCGCAGGGGCGCATTCCCTTCCGGCGCGCGTTCCCATCTCACAAAACGCGCAAGATTACAGGTGACGAGCTGCGGAAGCTCCGCAGCGGTCCCAGGCTCATAAGCCGTCTACTGCAGCTCCTCCACCATTCGGTGGATGCCTTTATGCTTGCGCACTGCAGAACCTTGCCCGCGAATCAGGGCGACTCATAGGGAATCTCAAATCGGCCTGGGGAGCGCCCGACCAGTGCTGAGGCTGTAATGACGGGCCGAAGGATGCGGAAGCGTATGTCGGCGCTGGTTCGGGTGGGTTAGGCTGCTTCTATTGGGGGTATTCATGACGACACGAGGCAAGGCTTATGTCTGGTTTTCGATCGGATTCGCGGCAATTGTCGCCGGCTTCTGGCGGACCTTCTTCGGTGCCCCGCTCAGCAATGACACTTGGCACACTGCCCATGGTGTCGCTTCGACGCTCTGGGTCGTTCTCCTTATCACCCAATCGCTGCTTATCGGGCGGGGATATCATCAATGGCATCGGCGGCTGGGCTGGGCCTCACTCGGGCTCGTGGTCGTCCTCGTCGGAACCAGCAGCTATATGGTCTGGATCGAATTGACGGGCGATCCGGACTTCCCGCGCGATTTGCGCCTGAGCCTCGTGTTCCTCGACGTCGGGTTCCTCGCTCTCTTTGTCGCCGCATATGCTTCAGGTTTGTGGTTTCGCCGCAATCGAGCACTGCATTCGCGACTTATGGGCTCGACGATTTTGGTCGGCCTCGGGCCCGCACTCGGCCGCCTTTACGCCCAGCAGATCCCAGCCGTTCACGGCCTGGCCGGCGGAGTGACGTGGGCGCAAGTGACCATCGAAACGATCCTCGCAATCGCTATTGTTCTCGAGCTTAGGCGCGGTCGGCCTCTGTGGCCGTTCCCGGCAGTGCTAGGTGCGTTCCTGGCGATCCACGGGGGTACGGTTTGGGCGACAGGCGAAACCTTCGCGGGGATCGCACGTGCGGCGGGGGCGCCGATCTAACGGTCCGCCTGTCTCAGCCGAAAAAGGCAGCAGTGGCATTCGGAGTGCTGAGCCGATCGCTAAGCTCGAATCTCCGCAGCTGATCAGGAGTTGTCGCGGTGAAGCAACGTATGAAACAGGCATTCGAAGCGATCACGTTAGCAGTCGCTGTCGTAGGCGGCGCGCAGGCTCAGAATATGAACCCCCGCGACGTCGACGCTCTCCGGTCCGATCCGCCAAAGCTTGTGGCGCATTACGGGCCCGGCCCGTTGCAGGTCGGCGAGCTTCGTTTGCCCGCAGGCGTCGGGCCGTTCCCGGTCGTCGTGGTGGTGCACGGCGGTTGCTGGACCAAAGGGTTCGCAACCGCACGGAACACGGCCGCGCTGGCAACCGCGCTGACCGGCATGGGGTTCGCGACTTGGAACATCGAATATCGTCAGATCGGAGACAGCGGCGCCGGATGGCCCGGGACGTTCCAGGACTGGGCGGCTGCTACAGATTATTTGCGTGAGCTTGCCAAATCGCAGCCATTGGACCTGGGCCACGTCGCCGTCGTCGGTCATTCGGCAGGAGCGCATGCCGCCTTGTGGATCGCCTCGCGCGGAAAGATATCCGCGTCGAGCGTGGTCGGCGCGGCGCGTCCATTGCCGATACAGGTGGCGGTCGCGATTGATGGCCCAGGTGAATTGGCGCCCTTTGTTGGATACGACGCCGAAGTCTGTGGCCGGCCCGTGATTGTGCCATTCATGGATGGCTCTCCCAAAGATCAGCCGGCAAGGTATCACATCGCTACCCCGCTCGCATTGCTGCCGGTGCACGCAAAAGAATATCTAGTTGCGTCTGTCGTGCTGACATCTGATGCCGCCGAGCATTATCGAACCATCGCCAAGCGTGAGGGGCAATATGTCGAGGTGCTGAACGTTCACGACGGAGGCCATTTCGATATCATTGCACCAGGGTCGAAGGCATGGGGTGACCAGGTAGAGCCCTTTTTGCGGAAAGCGCTTGAGCACGATCGATAGGTGTTTGGTGCAGCGTGCGCGCCCAAACTTGGCAGTCGCGAGGCACCCGCCGCATCCCTGACCGCGTTCATTCCGAGCCGCCGTAGGTTCTGAAGGCCGCCCTGCTCGATTGCGATCCCCGGCCGATGCATTGCGCTCCTCGAGGAGAGCGATGTGTCTGAAGGATGACGCCAGGCCGCAGGGCATCCTCGGCATAAGGGCGCTCCGGCTGAAGCAATGCCTATCTGGCGTTCGGCCTAGGACTTGACCGCCTTGTCTCCCGATTTGACCCTGTGCCTGGTTTTCGGTTTCCCAGAAATCATCCGAGCAACATTAGCCGAGCAACCGGAATCGGTGAAATGACAGCTGATCGTGGTCGGGACACTATGGGGTCCGGTCGGGCAAGCCGATTGGGAGCGGACATAATAGCGTGACGTGCGCCCCCGCATGTGGACGCCGCCATTGCCGCAACTGAGCGTTCTTTCCCCAACTTCGGTTTTGAGCGCGCGCTCAGCAAAAAAGGTGACTGTCACGTCCTGCGGCGGGGATGCGGAGGCTTGAGCTGCCGCCAGGCTGATAATGGCTACGAAAATGACCGATTTGATCATCACACCGCTCCGTCTTTCGTACGATACATTCCCTTGATCGGAGCGACATGCGTATCGCCCCACGACCCTCGCCAAGAGTCGGAACTATTTCCGATCGAGCCTCGCGCTTGCCTTGTCGGTCTCCGCTCCAAGCCGCTGGAATTTCACATCTGAGGCGAGAGTTCATAATGAGCGTGAAGCCCACCGTCCTCCACCGTTCGGTGGATGTCCTTGTGTGGTTCGTCGTGCCCCCCTCCGACGGAGTTGATCTTCGACGAGCTGCAGTCAGCGGGCTGCCCCCGACCATAAGGTTGTCGGCCCAGCCAGCGAGGCCGCCAGCCGCACCAGGTCCACCTGGCGCTGGACCCCTGTCTTCTCGAAGACGTGGAGGAGGTGCGTCTTAACGGTCGAGGGCCGCAGCCCCAGCTGCCGCGATATCTCTCGCTGACTGATGCCATTCACGATGAGTTCGGCGATCCGCACCTCTGCCGGTGTGAGGCCGTAGAGCGCCGCAAAGGCTGCTCTGGGAACCGGGATGTCCCGGTCCTGGTCGGTAATGAATAATGCGGCGGTCGCGCGGCGGAATAGGTCCGATCCCTGCTGCCGCCGCTGCAGCGGCAACACATGAATCACCTTCTGGTCGCCGGAGGCCGAACGCACGGGAAAGCCCGTGCCGCCACGGCGGCCGAGCGCCGTCTCGTCGTGGCCCATTTGGGCAACGGCATCGTCAATCGGAATGCCGTCCGCATCGACGACAAGCCGGCCTCGATAGTGGCGAACTACATCCCGGCGCATAAGCATGGCCTCACCAGCGGGATTGGCATGAAGCAGGGACATGAAGCGATCGACGACGAAAATGGGCGTCGAGAGCGTCTCCAATACCGCCGACGTATTGGCTGCAGTCACGGATTTGAGCTCCAGCAACTGGCAGATTGCGATCGCCCTTCGCAAATGCGGAGCCAGCAAGCGCAACGTGGCGATTTCGCCGGGCCCGATCGGGCCGACATTCTGGTGTCGCCCGAACGACAGGGTCGAAACCAGGCTGGAATTGCGCTCAAGTCCGATCGCCACGGCGTCGATGACGCCTTGCGGCCGTGCCCATTCGTTATAATAGCGGCTGCGCGTCAGTGCGGCTGCCGAGACCACCTCCGACTGGACGATCGGCTCCTCGAGCGGGAATTGGCTGACACGGTCGTCCCCGCCCCACAGTTCGACGATGTCCTCACCCAAGGTCGCAAGCTGCGTCAGTTTGGCCGTCTCGATGCCCGTCGAAACGCCAAGCGTCACCTCGCCGCCGGACAGAGGATAAATACCGAGCACCGCATAACAGAATCCCAACTCGCTTCGAAGCCGGTCGATTGTCGCTGACCAGCGCCCGACGTCGAGCACACAATCATAAATCGCACCGACATATTCGGAAACCTGGGAGGCGGAGAGGTGAGGTTCGAACATCTCGCAGGACTAGTCTCCACGCAACGGACGCGACACGGTACGGAGATTATCTGGCCGGAGGTGACAAGTATAGTGCTTCGATGAGGAGCGGCAGCTGGCAAGCCATGCGCATTGATTGCACGGCTGGCCGGCGCTCGCGCCGCATCATCCACATCAAACCTGGACAGGCGCGCCTTTCACCTCGCTGCCGCCCCGGCGGCGGCGCATGACACTGCCAATCGAGACGAAGCCCACGAGCATCATCGCCCATGAGGCGGGTTCGGGCGCTGAGCCCAAAGGCGGCGGTGGCGCGGGCAATGTGTTCAGTCGCAAATTGTCGATCGCGATGTCGTTGAACGAGGAAAGGCTGCTGGTGAAAGTCAGGCTCCTGATGTCCAGTGCGTCGCTCATCACGCCAAGGAAGACCAGCTGACGCTTGCCGTTAGGAAGCGACGGGTTGCCCGAAACGCTGAATCGGAGAGACGGATCGCCATTAATCTCCATCGTAACGAAGGAATCTAAATTGCCGCCGAAGACCGCGAAGGCACCCGCGCCTCGGACCGGGCTGGAAAAGGTCAGTGTCAGGTCCCCATAATTGTAGGGAGGCCGAAAACTACAGCAGTTTCCCAAAAGGAAGTCCAAAGGATTGCCGATATCGGGGCCTCCTGGATAACCGGTTCCCTCTGCGTCAAAGGATGGACCGGTATTATTTGATATCGTGAGTTGCAGACCATCGAGACTTGTGGCTGTTACTGGTGAGAAATAGGTTGCAGCAATATCATCAGGGACAAGCTGGCCCCAGCTTACGACGTCATTCAGCGTGAAGTCCGCAGCTGAGGTTACTTGCGTGATCGTGGCATTTGCAGAGGCAGAAAGGCAAAGGCCGGACGCCGCGGCGAGTGCCAGCGCGAGCATTTTCTTCATACGAGCACGCGAGTGGATCAGCGACATAGGATCAGCTCCTGTTGACAGGGAAAAGTTGGGGGCGGTGCATCGCTTGCTAAGCGGTGGCTGAGCCGCCCCCGGGCGCATTCAGGCCGGGGACAAAGCCTTTCGTGCAGCGTTTGATGTCCGGCGGCGCAATGCGCCGCCCGTGCAGCCGAAGCCGCCGACCATCAGCATCCAGGACGCCGGCTCCGGCACACTGCCGCTGCCGGAGCTCGCCGATGGGAGACCGACAAAGCGGTAAAGGTTGACGAACTCCGGCGCGATCTCGAATGTCGGATCGACGACGACTTTCGAGTTGAGCCGCTGCTCGTCCGAATGGGGATCGGCATAGGCCATGGCGGTCGCAGACATGTAGAGCGTGAACGGCCGGGTCGGGTCGACCTCGACCCACTCGTCAATGTCGAACATCACCGTCTGGCGGCCGAACGGCGTCATGCTGTTGCGGTAGACGACCCGGTTGCCGCCCTGTTCAAGGTCGAAGACGGCGTAGTCGTTGCGAGAATGGCTCACGGTCATGTCCCATGTGTCGGTGGCCGAGGCAATTATATGGATCGGCACCAGCGGCGCCGAGCCGCTCCCGATTGCTTGCAGGGAGAAATTATATTGTACGTCCGCGTCGGCGCGCGCCATCATCCCCGCGAAATCAGCCCGCACAATCGCGGTGACGGTGCCGTTATCGGCGCTATCCGAGTTGGCGCTGGCGTAGGCACCCAGCAGGTTAGGGTCCCACGGCACGACAGCCGATTGAGGGCCCGGCCCATAATGGGTTTCACCGAAATAAGTGGACGGGCCGGCCAGATTGTTCGCCGTTTCGACATGGGCGGAATAGCAAGGCCCGGACCAGCCGATCGGGCAACTGGCATGGGCCGTCGAAGCGCCGAATACGATTATCGACGCGGCGCCGGCGGCGAGCAATCGCAGCCGAGATCGGAAAGCACGAAGCAACATCGAACGTCCTCCTTTTTTTCGCGATTGACGTAGAGGCAGCCGACTAACTGCCGCATCCACCATCTGGTTGAGCGGAACCGGGGCGAGAGAAATTCGCGGCCCGTCCGATCGCGCGGCGAGCCCGATCAGGCCGAAACCTAGGACCATCATCGCCCAGGCTGACGGTTCGGGTACGCTGCCGGAGGGCGGTGCTGTTCTGACCGACGCCGTTCCGGATCCGATCGCCTGGCCATCCGAAAAGCTGATGAGTGTGAATGCGCCGCCATCGGGAGCGATGGTCGCGCCCTCACCGATGATCTGCGTCGCGAAATCCAGCAGGATCTGCACCGCCGGCGCATAGGCGTTGTTGCTGCTGACCAGCTCCACGCTGCCCAACACCAGTTGTTCGTTGAACATCGGAAAGTGTGATGTGAAAGGGTGGCCGATCAGGTTCGGCGCATAGGATTTGCCGACCCCAAGCACCAAATGGGGGTTGCCGAGCGCATCCAGCCGCTGTCCGATCAACACGGCCCCAGCCGGCGCATGCTCCCAGGCATGCGGATCAGCAAAATGTCCCAATGGCGCCTTCAGGCTCTCGCCGGTCTGGACGATCGAGATCGATCCCGTCGCCGCATCCATGTTCGCGGTGAGGACGTCGGTGATCGTATAGCGCGTCGCCGCCTGATAGCTGATCTGCACCGTGGCGGACGCAGGCGAAAGTCCTGCCATCCACAAGAAAAGCCCCACGCTTATTACGCGCATCATATTGTCCCCTTTTTGCGCGTGCTTTGTGAAAGGCGCGGCGGAAGGGGTCATCCACCATTTGGTGGAGAAGAGGTTTTTCCAGCTAGTTTATGGCGGCCCAGCCGGACTTGTTCCCGTCCGTTGGCCGAGCTTGCCGAGGAGTATTTTAAAACGAGGTTCGCTCGTCAAATGTTCGAACGCGGGATCGCTGCCGAGCACACCGATCGGCTGGGCACGCTCCTCGTAGGCGGTCTCGAGCCATTCCAGTGCGCCCCCGACCTCGCCTTGCGAAGCATATATGGTGGCGATGTCGAAAGCTGAAACATAACGATCAATCCGTGCTGCAATCAGCTCGTCCAGGAGCAGGTTCGATTCTGCATGCCGGCCGCCGATCGCCAGGGCCGCGGGCACGTCGGCGGCGCTGCCCAGTGTCACTCCCGTGCGGCGCCGGAAGATTTCAAGCGCGCGATCAACGTCGCCCAACCGCAACCAGCTTCGCCCGAGCACCGACTGCGCGTGGGCGAATTGTGGGGCGAGCTCCAGCGTCGCCTCAGCTTGAGCGATCGCCCGGTCGTATTCCCGTGCATAATAATGGGCCATGGCGATATTGGCGCTGACGTTGGCCGCAAGGGGCTCGACCGCCTGGGCACGGCGGAAGTGGCGAAACGCGTCGTCGAAATTGCCCGCACAAAGCGCTTGCAGCCCCATGAGGTGCAGCGCAACGAGGCAATCGGGATTGAGGTCGAGCGCACGGCGGTAGCAAACATCGGCGCTCGCGAAATCGAACGTGAACATCGTGTAGACGTGGCCGAGTTGGGCATGTGCGTCGGCCAGCGTTTCGTCGGCCGCCAGCGCGGCCAGTGCGGCGGCGCGCGCTCGCGGAAAGACCTCCCTCGGCGCGGCCACTCCGAAGACGCCCAGCAGCGCATAACCGGCGGCGACGCAGGCGTGGGCGAGCGCGAACTGCGGGTCGATCGCAACCGCCTGTTCGAGTTGCTCGATGCCGCGGCGAAGCGTGGCGCCTCCCGGCCTGGTGAGCGCGGACCAGCCGGAGACGTAGAGTTGGCTTGCCTGCGGGTTGGAGCTCAGCCGGCGCGATTGCCCGCCACGGTCGGCGGCTTCGGCAGCCGCGACATCGGCCACGAACCGGTAGCCGCGGCCGGACTCGGTCGTGATGTACCGATTGTCACTCGGACGTTCCCCCAGCGCCTGGCGGATCGTGGAAATGCATTTGGCCAGGCTGTTTTCGTCGACGATGAAGCCGTCCCAAATGACGTGCATCAACTCCGCCTTGCGCACCAACTCGCCCGGACGCGTCGCCAGATAGATCAGTGCTTCGAGGGGTCTGCCCGTCAGCGCGCAAGGTGCGCCCGTAGATCGGCTGAGAAGTTGACGCCGCCGCAGATCGAGCAGGAAACCGCCGAAGGCAAGCGTCTCGGTCTGACTGGTCTGCATTGTCCGATTTCAGGATTATTCAGGCCACAGGATCGTGCGAACGGTCTATGCATCCGCCCGTTGGTTGTCGAGCCATTCGGCACGTAAGTGCCCGGCGGGCCGGACCCCTTCAGTAGGAGTCGGTGTTGAGCAATCCAAGTTCTTCTCAGGCGATGGAGACGTCGGCGCTGCGGGCCGGGTTCGGCGGCGAGACGGCGAGCGTCTCGTCTTCGGCAAGCAGGGTGGCGGGCACCGTCGCCGCAGCCTGCTTCGCCTACGCTATGGTCATCGCCGCCATTTTGCCTTTCATTCGGCCCGAATATCGCGCCTCCGTCAATTGGATCAGCGACTATGCCGTTGGGCGGCTTGGCTGGCTGCAGACGTCGGTATTCGTCGCAACCAGCTTCGGCGTCCTGGCGCTGCTGATCGGCCTGATCCGATCCGGACCCTCAGGCTGGATCGCGCGCACCGGCATCGCCTTCATGAGCATTCTCGTGCCGGGTCTGCTGGTTGCGGCCTGGTTTCAGACCGACCTTCCCGGACATCCGATGACCCAGCATGGGCTCATTCACAATATGAACGCTCTGGCCAACTTCCTGTGCGGCGTCATCGCCGCGTTGTTTCTCGCGGCCAGCTTCGGAGACGATCTCCGCTGGCGGGGCTTCCGGGGAATAGCGTTGATCCTGGCTGTCTTCAGCGTCGTCGCGCTGGTCGGTCAGATAGTCATCGACGCTTTGCGCCTTCCCGGGACCGGCATCGGCAACAGGGTCTTCGCCGGGTCGCTGATGTTGTGGCTGCTTCTAACCGCCCTGCGTGTCCGCAAGGTTTGCGGAGCGCCCGAATAATCCCGACAACCCGCAATTCAGGGAGATAGGCCGTGCCAGCTGCGGCTCCCCTTCTCGCCGTGCATCTCGGCGGCGCCGCCCGTCTCGAGGACCGGTTGGCCGGCTTCGAGGCCCAGGCAGCCTGCGCGCAGGTTGCCCTCGACCAATTGGACGATGGAGTCCTGTTGCTCGACGCACGCGCGAGACAGGTTTTTGCCAATCGGACGGGTTCGAGCCTGCTGGCAGAGGAGCCTGCGTTGTCCGCGGCGCTGGAAGCGCTGGCGGCACGAGGCAGGCGCGAGCTGCGGGAGGGGGGAACCCTCAAAGTGAACCGCGCACCACGCCCCCCTCTGCAGCTGAGGGTGGCGCCCCTCGGCCAAGCGGGCGAGGCGGCGTGGTCATCCGCCCAGGCGGTGGCCATCGCGTTCGTGTCCGATCCGACGGCGGCGCACCGCCG
>Ga0068852_100001862_pt1 | contig 14350 bp, 20 predicted proteins | sample KBSCornC22_FD_66594 | JGI IMG/M metagenome (GOLD analysis project Ga0068852, IMG submission 66594) | Corn rhizosphere microbial communities from Kellogg Biological Station, Michigan, USA - KBS Corn C2-2 | ecosystem: Host-associated > Plants > Roots > Rhizosphere > Soil ... | reverse complement strand
GCGTGGGAATTGCTCTCGATGATCAATCCCGCGAGCCATGGCAGCTCGGCCGCGGCCGCCGCCACGTACAAGGTCGAGCCTTATGTCGCGGCGGCCGACGTCTATGCGGTGGCCCCGCACATCGGCCGCGGAGGCTGGACGTGGTACACGGGCGCCGCGGGGTGGATGTACCGCCTCATCGTCGAGTCGCTCCTCGGCGTGCAGCGCGAAGGCGACCTGCTGCGGATCTCGCCTTGCCTTCCCGCGGGGCATCCGGGATTCACCGTGAGCTACCGGCATGGACGCTCGACCTACCGCATCGCGGTGACTCGCGGCGGCGTGGAAGGCGCCGGCAACGAGCTCCTGATCGACGGGGTGGCGCGTGACGATGCGACGATCCCGCTCGTCGACGACGACCGCCGGCACGCAGTGCTGTTCAGGCTAGCCCCCTGAGACGAACGTGTGCTTGCGCACAGACCGGCCGGTTTCGAACGCGCTAAGTTCGCAGGATATGCCGCACCCCATCTCCAACACGCTCCTTGCCGCCCTGCCCCGCGCCGAATACCGCCGCGTTCTCGCGCTGCTCGAGCCCGTCACGCTCACGTTCGGCGAGATCCTCCACGAGCAGGGCGAGGCCATTGCGCACGTGTACTTCCCCAACGATTCGCTGGTCTCGCTGCTCACGGTGGTGGACCGCCACCTGGCGCTCGAGGTCGGGCTCGTGGGGCGCGAGGGCATGGTGGGCGTGGCGTATGCCATGGGCATCGGCGCGACGCCTTTTCGCGCCCTCGTGCAGGGCGCGGGCACGGCGATGCGCATGAGCGCGCCGGCTTTCCGCAAGGAGCTCAACTCGAGCGTCGCGCTGCAACGCGAGGTGCACCTCTACGCGCATGCGCTGATGTCGCAGGTGGCCACCACCGCAGCGTGCAACCGCTTCCACGTGGTGCAGGAGCGCCTCGCGCGCTGGCTCCTCATGACGCGCGACCGCATGCGCTCCGACCACTTCCGGCTCACGCACGAGTTCCTCGCGAACATGCTGGGCGTGCGGCGGGTGGGTGTCACGAAGGCGGCCCATGCGCTGCGGCAGCGCAAGCTCATCGCCTACAGCCGCGGCAACATCGACATCGTGGACGGCCACGGGCTCGAAGCGGCGGCGTGCTCGTGCTATGAGAAGACGGTGGCTGTCGAGACCTAGAGGCCCGTCACACCTGCAGCAGCCGCGCCCAGGCCTGCGCCACCCACTCCTTCACGTGCAGGACGAGCGCGCGGCGCTGCCAGCTCGCGAGATCGATCTCTTCCGAGGCCGCGATGTCCAGCGCGAAGGCGGTTTCCATCCGGGCTGCGAATGCGGGCCCCAGCACGACCGCGTTCACCTCGTCGTTGTCGAGGGCGCTGCGCCAGTCGAGGTTGCTCGAGCCCACGCAGGACCAGTTGCCGTCCACGCTCGCGCTCTTCGCGTGCAGCAGGGCGCCCTGCCGCTCGTAGATCCGCACGCCCCCCTCGAGCAGCTCGGAGAAATGCGCGCGGCCCGCATGGAACGCCACCCCGGAATCGGAGTTGGCGGGCAGGATGATGCGCACATCCACCCCGCGCGCCGCCGCGTCGAGGAGCGCGCGCACGAGCTGCGGGTCCGGGACGAAATACGCGTTGACGATCTGCACGCGTTTTTCGGCGCTCGTGATCGCGGCGATGAGCGTGAGGTAGATGAGGCTGTACTCGTCGTCGGGCGTGCTGCCGATCGCCCGCACGGTCTCGGTCCCGGATTGCGCCAGCGCGGGAAAGTAATCCCTCGGCATCAGTGCGGCGCCGCCCTGCTTCTGCCACGTCGCCATGAAAAGGCGCTGGTAGTCGGCGACAACGGGGCCCTCGATGCGCACGTCCGTATCGCGCCAGCCGCCGACGTCACCCGCCGCGCGGTCGCGCTTGCGCATGCCCGAGCCGGACGAGTAGACGCTGCTGATGTTGATGCCGCCCAGGAACGCCGTGCGGCCGTCCACGACCAGGAGCTTGCGGTGGTCGCGGTTGTTGGGCGTCCACGCCTTTTCGCCCGCGAGCGGATTCACCGGGTTGAATTCCAGCACCTGGATGCCGGCCTGCCGGAGGCGCTCGAAGAACGCCGCCGACGTCCCGAATGCGCCCACGCTGTCGTAGATGATGTTGACCTGGACGCCATGGGCCTGGCGCTCGATGAGGAGGTCGGCGAAGCGCTGGCCGACCTCGCCATCCTCGAAGATGTACGACTCGAGGTTCACGTGGTCCCTCGCGGCGCCGATCGCGTCCAGCATCGCGCGATAGGTCTCGGGGCCATCCTGCAATAGCGTGACCCGGTTGCCGGGAACGAGGGAAGTGCCGCCGATCTCCTGCTGCAGCGCGGCCTCGCGCTCGCGCAGGCCATGCACGCGGGCAGCCTGCGCCGTATAGCGCTCCGTGAGGAACTCGGTGTCCGGCAGCGTGGCACAACCCGCCGCGGCGAAGGCGAGGCATGCGGCGGCGGTTCGGATCCTCACCGCCGCATGGCGGCTCACTTGATGCGCATGTCGTTCTTGACCGACTCCACGCCCTTCACGTTCTGGGCCACCACGACCGCCTTGTCGGCGGCGTCCCTCGAGCTCACGAAGCCGCTCAGCTGCACCTTGCCCTTGAACGTCTCGACGTTGATCTCGCTCGACTTGAGCGTCGGCTCCTCGAAGATCGCCGTCTTCACCTTGGCGGTGAGCGTGGTGTCGTCCACGTATTGACCGGTGCTCTCGTGGGTGGCAGTGGAGGCGCAGCCCGCGGCGAACGTGAGTGCCACGGCGGCGGCGAGTGCGAAGATGCGAATTCCCGATTTCATGTGTTTTCCTTGTGGATTCCCACGCGGGGAAAATGCCCGCGTGCAATCCGACCGAGAATAGCCGCCGCATCGCGCGACGTCTGTGCGCCAGCGTACCAATCGCCTTTGTGCGCCAGCGTACCGACGCGTTACCCGGCCCGGCGCACGCTCGCTGTCCCACACGATTCGAAGGACGAGCATGAGCAGGAGCACGAGCATGAGCAGGAGCACCCAGGCGATCGCGAAGGATTTCGACGCTGTCGTGGCCGACGCGCACAAGCTGCTGGAGACGATCGGCAACGAGGGCGATGCGCGCCTCGTCGATGCGAAGAAGCGCATGCAGGCCTCGCTCGCGGTCGCGACGGACCGGCTCATGGAGCTGCAGGCCACGGTCACCGACGGCGCCATGTCCGCGGTGAAGACGACCGACGATTACGTCCACGAGAATCCGTGGGCCGTGGTCGGCGCCGGTGCGGCGCTCGGCCTCGCGGTGGGCTACCTGCTCGGGCAGCGCTAAGCCCGGCAGCTGGCGGCAGCGGCGGCGTTGGCCGTCGCGCCGCCGGCTCGTTCGATCCTCAGGCCGTGAGCAGCGCGGCGCAGGCCTTTGCCACCGCCGAGACCTGCTCCGGATTGGCGGGCCCCGGCACCGTGGCCCAGCCGCCCTTCTCGACGAAGTCCGCCTGCGACCAGGCATCCGTCTTCTTGAGCGCGGCCGTGTTGGCGACGGCCTCCCCCGCGTGCTGGAACTTGTCCACGCAGATCGGCGCGAGCGCCACGACGACCGCCTCCTTCGCGCGTTGGGAAGCCACGGACTCCGCCTTGCCGCCCGTGACCCATCCGCCCCAGTTGAACCCCACGAACGCCACGGCGATCGCTCCCCCTGCTATGCCCCAGATGGCGGGCTTCGTCTCGACTGGAATACTCATGCCAATGCCTTTCTCTTGAAGCCGGCCCGCGCCCGCCGCGTGGGCGGCTAGGCGTTTCGCCGGCGAATCGCGGCGAATGCGGCGGCGATGAGGCCGAGCACCATCACGATCATGGCCCACTCCGACAGCGTGGGAATCGGGGCTGCAGGCCCGGGCGGCGGCGTCGCGACCGCGGGTGTGATCGTGAGCGTCGCCTGGGCCGCCAATGCGTTGTTGCCATTGCTGGTCTGCAGCGCGTTGGCGGCAATGACGTCGAGGAACGATCCGGCCGTGCTGCCCGTCACGTCGACGCTCATGGTGCACAAGCCTGCCGTGGCGCCGGCGCTTGCCGGAATCGTGCGCGTCACCGGCAATGTGACCGTCGTGCCTCCCGCCGTCGCACCGACCGCTCCGGTTCCGGTGCAGGTCGTGCCCGCATTGGGGATGGGTGCCACGACCACGCCGGCCGGAAGCGGATCGACGAACGGCGCCGTCAGGGTGGCGACCGTGGCATTCGGATTGACCAGCGTAATCGTGAGGGTCGATGTGCCGCCGGCGAGGATCGAGGCGGGGTTGAAGGCCTTGGTGACCGTGGGGGGCTGCGCGCCGCCCGCCAGGGTGCTGCATCCGCCGACGGTGTTGCCGCCGGAGAGCGTGACCGGGCCCGCGGTGGCGAGCGCCCTGCCGGTAAGGCTCGCGGCCACGCCGACGGTGACGCCGGCCTGTGCCACGACGTTGCCGGGGAAGCTCACGCCATTGAGCGTCGCCGCGCTGCCCACCTGCCAGAACACGCTGCACGGATCCGCGCCCACCAGCACCACGTTCGAGCCCACGTTGGCGGTGAGTGCGGTCGGCACGCGAAAGATGTAGGTTCCCGCGCCGCTGAGCGTCATCGTTCCCAGCGCCGCGAGGTCCGCCGCGCTCGAGAAGCAATGGATGCCCGGACCGATACTGGTGCCACTCAGCTGCGCGCCGAGATTGTCCGTGCAGGCACCCGTGCCGAGGGTCGTGAAGAGGGTGACATCCGCCGCCTGCGCCGCGATCGCCGCAGCGTCGTTGGGATGCAGTCCGAAGGGCGGCGCGACCAGCGCGGGCGGGAATCCGGTGATCGAGGCGCTCGGCGACGAGCCTACGTCGCCCGTGACCACGGTGCCCGCGGCCCCGGCGGCGGTCACGCCGGCGAAGCCTTCGACCGCGAAGCTGGAGGCGGCGCCGAGCGACTGGGCAAGGAGCGGTGTCGATGCGCAGGCCAGCAGGGCCAACCCGGCACAGGCAAGATTCTTCAAGCGGCGTGCATTCATTCACGTCCCCTCGTTATGGGATCGTCCATGGAATCACGGGGACGTCCTGGCGTTCTGTGCGATACCGTACATAAGGCCCTGGCGGGAAGGAGGGCCTGGCGGTCGCGGGCGTGCTGCAAACTGCCGAATTCCAGGGCGTAGTGCCGCGTGAGCTCCGCGCCGAAGAAGAAGATCTGCGCGGAGTAATAGACCCACAGCAGCAGCGCGATGAGCGAGCCCGCCGCACCGAAGCTCGAGGCAACCGCGCCGGTTCCGAGATACAGGCCGATGGCGTGCTTGCCGAGCGTGAAGAGGCCGGCGGTGAACGCGGCGCCGATCCACACGTCGCGCCATGAGAGCGGAGATGCGGGCAAAACCTTGTAGGTGACCGAGAAGAGGCAGGTGATCGCCGCGAACGAGATGGTCGACGAGAGGAGCGCCAGCAGCGCATAGGTGCTTGCCGCGCCCGCCATGCGTTCCACGACGGCGAGCGCCGCGCTCAGCACGAGGGAGACCAGCAGGAGGAAGGCGAGCACCAGCACCAGCCCGAACGCATAGAGGCGCGTGCGCAGGAATGCGATCACCGCCCGCCCCTTCGGCGGCTCGATGCCCCAGATCTCGTCGAGGCTCGACTTGAGCTCCACGAAGACGCTCGTGGCGCCGACCAGCACCAGTACGCCCGCCACGAGCGTCGCCGCGAGCCCGGATGCGGGATCGCGCGCGTCCGCGAGCAGCGCCTGGATGGCCTGCGCGCCGTCGCGTCCCATGAGTCCCTCGAGCTGCGCGATGATCTCGCCCTGCGCCGCCTGCGTGCCGAAGAAATAGCCGGCGCCCGCGATCGCGAGGATCAGGATGGGCGCCATGGAAAAAAGCGTGTAGAAGGCGAGCGCCGCGCCCTTGCTGCCGGCGCGATGATCGACCCACGACATCGCCGAGCGCCCGAGGACGGCACCCGCGCGCCCGGCTCCGGAGGCGATCCGGTCGATCCGCATGCTCATGGTTTTTCCGGGGAAAGCCGGAAGATATCGCCCGCGCCGCGCCGGCGTCTGTGCGCCTGCGTACAGATCGATGGCGTGCGTACGAGAGCGCACAGACAAACGGGCGAGGCCCCGCTAGCCTCGACGCATGCTGACCCTCCCGTACCATCCGACCTCGCGCGTACCCCTTGCCGCGACGATTGCCATGCCGCTCGTGGCGGCCGTGCTCGCCGGCGGCATCTATCTGGCCGCCTCCGCGACGGCGTCGCGCGTGATCTCCACCCTGAGCACGACGGAAACGCTGCGCCACTCGCGCGCGGTGGAGTTCGACGCCACCGCGACGCGGGCGTCGGCCGAGAATCGTGCGGCGCATGAGCGCTGCGCGAGGCTGGAAGCCGATGAACGCGTCGAGTGCGGAACCCTCGCCGACCGCAGGCAGCGCATCGCCATCCGGGGGCTGTAGCGGCGATTTCGGGCGCTCGGCCTTATGTGTCGCACCGTACAGACTCGCGCGGCCGTCCGGACCATCATTCCCCCCTGACCGCAAGGCTTATTACACGAGACACCATGAACCGCACATTGAAGACCGCCCTGGGCGCTTGCGCCCTCCTCCTCGCGACGCAGGCCTTCGCGCAGGTCACCTTCTACGAGAACGCAGGCTTCCGCGGCCATGCGTTCACGACGAACGAGCGCGTCGAGGATTTCTCGCGCGCCGGATTCAACGACCGCGCCTCGTCGGTCGTGGTGGATGGAGGACGCTGGGAAGCCTGCGAGGACGCGCGCTTCGGCGGACATTGCGTGGTGCTGAAGCAGGGCAGCTACGAGTCCCTCGGCGGGATCGGGCTCGACAACCGCATCTCCTCGGTGCGTCCGGTGGGCGCCAGCGCGCAATACATGCATGAAGCGCCGGAGCCGCTCGCCGCGCCGAGCTACGAGTACCGCCGCCGCCCGAACGAGCGCGTGTACGAAGCGCGCGTCGATTACGCACGCGAGGTGCGCGGCACTACTCCGGAAGAACGTTGCTGGGTCGAGCACCAGGCGGGCAGCGAAACGCACGCGGGCGGCCCGAACGTGGGTGGCGCCGTGATCGGAGCGCTCCTGGGCGGCGTTCTGGGGCACCAGGTGGGCAGCGGGCGCGGCAATGACGTCGCCACCGTGGGCGGAGCGCTCGCCGGCGGCGTCGTCGGCGCGAATGTCGGGCGCGATGGCGCGTCCAATGCCGGCCACGACGTGCGGCATTGTGAAAACACCTCGAGCGGCACGCCGGCGTATTGGGATGTCGGCTACGACTTCCACGGAACGGCACATCGCGTGCAGATGAGCGCGCCCCCCGGTGCGACCATCACCGTGAACGGCTCGGGCGAGCCGCGTGGTTGAGGGCACGACAACCCGGGCAGCCGCACGATGAGCCTCGCGGGATTCATCACCGCGAACATCGACACCATCCTCGCCGAGTGGGAGCGCTTCGCGCGCACCCTGCTCCCCTCGGCGGCGACGATGGATACGCTCGCGCTGCGGGACCACGCGCGGCAGATCCTCGAGGCCATCGCGAAGGACATCGTGCTGCCGCAGACCCCCGCGGAAAGCGGCGACAAGTCCAGGGGCACCGAGGATAACGACGCCCGGGTCGACACCGCGGCGGCCGTCCACGGCACGCTCAGGCACACCGCGGGATTCGACCTGCGGCAGCTCTTCGCCGAATTCCGCGCCCTGCGCGCGAGCGTGCTGCGGCTATGGTCCGAGCACGCGGGCGACGCCAACCCGGACGCGCTCTACCAGATGACGCGCTTCAACGAGGCCATCGACCAGGCGCTCGCCGAATCGGTGGCGCGTTTCTCCGACGATGTGGACCGCTCACGCACGACGTTCATCGCGGTGCTCGGCGACGACCTGCGCGCGCCGCTGCAAGTGCTCAGCGCGAGCGCTGACGCCCTCGCCCAGGCGGGAGCGCCGCCCGCGGCGCAGGCCGAAGCCCACCTGCGCATCCGCGCGAGCGTGCTCGCCATGAGCCGGACGATTCGCGACCTCCTCGAATACACACGCACGCGCCTGGGCCGGGGAATCCCGATCAAGGCGGAGCCTGCGCGCGTGGAGGGGATCGTGCGCGATTCGCTCCGGGAGGTCGGCGCCGGCTACCCGCAGCGCAGCTTCCGCGTCGAGACCGACAAGGACCTGGTCGCATTCGTCGATTCGGCACGGCTGCAACAGGCCATCACGAACCTGCTCAGCAACGCCGTCGAGCACGGGCGGCAGGGAAGCGTGGTCGACGTCATCGCGCGGAAGGACTCGGCCAGCCTCGCGATCGAGGTCACCAACGAGGGTCCCACCATCGCCCCCGACGTGCTGCAGGTGATCTTCGATCCCCTGCTGCAGGCCGATGCCGTCAAGCCGGCCGCGCGATCCTCGAAGCAGCTCGGACTGGGTCTCTTCATCGCCCGCGAGATCGCGTTGGGGCATGGCGGCACGATCGAGGCGCGATCGTCGCAGAAACGCACCACGTTCACGATCCGCATCCCGCTCGAAGCGGGGCAGCCGGCGCTCGAGATGGTCGACGCCGCGTAGCTCCCGTTACAACGGCTGCGGGGCGTGGTGGCCCACTCGGCCTATGGCGTCGCCCACGCCCGAAGGTGGGTGGTACCCTGACGCCATGCATCCCAGCTCATCGTTGGCAAAAGCCTTCTCGGCCAAATGCGCGGTCGCGCGGGCGCACCTGCGCCGCGAGATGGAGGCGCGCGGTCTTCATCAATCCGACGGCTGGAAGATCATGGAAACCGTGCGCGATTGTCCGGGCGGTTCCGAGATCGTCATGCGGCCCCTGCATATGCACCTGGAGGCGCCCGACGACCTCGAATGCGTCGTGCGCATCGAGGAGGACACCTCCATCGAATCGAACTGCGATTCCCCGTTGTCGACCGACACGATGGGGTGATCGCTCCCGGACTGTGTGCGCAAGCGTACAGACCATGCTCCGGGGGGGGGGTATCGTGGGAGCATGTTGTACGACTTCCTCATCGCCAATCGAGCCGAGCTGATCGACCGCTGCAAGGCAAAGGCCCTGCTGCGGCCTGGTCCTTTCGGGACGAAATCCGAGCCCCTGCACGGTATCCCGCGCTTCATCGACCAGCTGATCGCGACGCTCCGCATCGAAATTGGCGACACCGGCGGCAGCGAGCGGCTTTCCGGCACTTCCGGGGCTTCCCGGCCGATGCGTTCGGACCTGGGCGAAGCCGCCGGGCTGCACGGGCGCGAGCTCCTCTCGCACGGCTTCACCATCGACCAGGTGGTGCACGACTACGGCGACCTGTGCCAGGCCGTGACCGAGCTCGCGAGCGAGCACGCGGAGCCGATCGCGGTCGCGGAGTTCCACACCCTCAACCGCTGCCTCGACAACGCCATCGCGGACGCGGTGAAGGAATATGCGTACGGGCGCAAGCTCCTGGTCGACGACGAGACGTACGCCATGAACGAGCGCCACGGCTCCTTCGTCCACGAGCTTCGCAACCACCTGGGGAGCGCCAAGCTCGCCTTCGCGCTGGTGCGCAATGGGCAGGTCGCCCCGACGGGCGCCACGAGCGACGTGGTCGTACGAGCGCTGGACGCGCTCTCGGTCCTCATGGAGCGCGGGATCAGCGAGACGCGGACCGGGATCGCCGGACCGGTCCGCAACAAGCTGGTGCCGCTCGCGGACTTCATCGGGGACACCTACCGTGCCGCCTCGCTCGAGGCGCTGGCCCAGGGCCGCCTGCTCGTGGCCTCCGAGGTCGACCCGAGCCTGGCTATCGACGTGGATCCGGTCCTCATCTCCAGCGCGCTGCTCAACCTGATCAACAACGCGATCAAGTTCACGTATCACGGAACCACGGTACGCCTGGACGCTTATGCCACCGCCGAACGCATCCTCATCTCGGTGACGGACCAGTGCGGCGGCATCGACGTGCACACCCAGGCGACGATGTTCCAGCCGTTCGTCCAGGGCAGCGCCAACCGCACGGGCCTGGGCCTGGGCTTGCCGATCAGCCGCAAGTACGTGGAGGCGTGCCAGGGCACGCTCACCTGCCGCAATGTCCCCGGCGAAGGATGCGTCTTCACCATCGACCTGCCGCGGCACCGGCTGGCGCTGACCACTGCTCGTGGACTCGTCGGCGGGCGTGGGCGAAAGTCCTGACGACCCTGGCGTGGCTGGCGCGGGCACCGCGCCGGCTGCGATCCCGCGCCTGCAGCTCAACGCCTGGCGTGACGCGCTCGCAAGAGCCGCGACAATTCCCGCAGTGATCGAAGTCGTGCAGCAGATCCTGGGCGCGCGACGCGCACATACGCCCGTCCTTCCCTCCGCGTGGCAGCCCCGCGAGATCCGTACCCGCGAGGACATCGAGCACTGGGCCCGGCGCATCCTCCTGGGCGCTTCGAACCGCCCCGGAATGCGCGAACTGGCTCCGTTGGGCGACCTGATGCGCTTCGCGCTCGATCGCATGAACGAGGTGGGGCCGAAGCGCCGGTGACTTTCCGTGGGCCCGTGAAATAATGGGCCCCCATGGACGAGCCCCAGCCAACCACCCCGACTCCCGAGCAGCGCGCCGCCGCCCTCCTCGCGGCCGAGGGGCCGCGCATCAACGCCCTCGTGCAGCAGGCCGCCGCGCTCGTCCAATCCAACGCGCCCATGGGCCACAAGGCGGCGCGCATGGTGCAGATCGCCGACGGGCTCTCGCGCGCGATCACCCCGCACGTCGAATGCAGGAACGGCTGCTTCCATTGCTGCAGCCAGCCGGTCGGCGTGAGCGGCTACGAGGTGCGCGCGATCGAGCGCTTCACGGGCCGCAAGGCGGTCATGCAGGGCCGCGCCGGCGTCCCGCATCCCGAGCTTCCCGAGCAGATGCGCACGCGCTTCACGGGGAAGGCGTGCACGTTCCTCGCGGCGGGCCGCTGCACGATCTACCCCGTGCGGCCGATCGCCTGCCGCCTGCACCATTCGCTCGAGCCCTCCGCCGAGCCGTGCGACACTGCGCGGCATCCCGACCTGCACGTCAAATCGCTCAACCTGCGGCTCGATCCCGCGCTGGTGCACATTTTCCGCGCCGACGACCGGGGGGACATCCGCGAGTTCTTCCCGCCAACCTGAAAGGACCTCACATGCGCTCGGTACGCCACGCTTGCTCGCTGCTCGGTGCTGCCGCACTACTCGGGAGTTGCTCTGTCATGGCGCCCCATGAGGCAGGTCCCGCAGGCATGACGTTCTTCGTGACCAGTGCCGGCTCCGGCAACGGCGCAAACCTCGCCGGCCTCGAAGGCGCCGACCAGCACTGCCAGAAGCTCGCGGCCGCCGCAGGCGCGGGCGCGCATACGTGGAAGGCCTATCTCAGCACGCAGGCGCCCAGGTTCAGCGAGCCCGGCTTCGTCAATGCGCGCGATCGCATCGGAACCGGCCCGTGGCAGAACGCGAAGGGCGTGGTCGTCGCGAAGAACCTGGACGAGCTGCATTCGGATCGCAACAACATCAACAAGGAAACCGCGCTCGACGAACATGGCCAGATGGTGAAAGGCCGCGCGGACAAGCCCAACCAGCACGACATCCTCACCGGCTCGCGTCCCGACGGCACCGGGTTTCCCGGCGCGCCGTTTCCGGACATGACCTGCGGCAACTGGACTCGCGGCGGCAAGGAAGGCTCGGCGATGCTGGGGCACCACGACCGTTCGGGCCCCGTCGACAACGCGTGGGCGACCTCGTGGAACTCCTCGCATGTTTCGACCGGGTGCGATGCGGAATCGCTGCGCAGCACCGGCGGCGATGCGCGGTTCTACTGCTTCGCGGCGAAGTAGCGGGTACGGCCGCGATTCGAGGGCCAGGCGTCCAGTGGAGAGGCCGCGCGCATTCGAGGCATGGCGCCCGACTGCGCGCGGCTCCGTGATCCCGGGATCAGCGAACCTCCGCGGGGGTGGCAGCGGCGACGGTCACCGGATGCTCGAGCGAGCGTGCCGCCTGCGCGAGCGAAACCGGCTTGTCGTCGACGCTGGCGGCAGCGCGCTCCAGCTCGAGCTCGCGGTTCTGCAGCTGTGCCCACGCCGTCGCGGGCTTCGTCGCGCGCGGATGCACCGTGTATTGCGGGTAGTACCCGTCGGTGACCTGCAGCTGCTGCTCGAACGACGCCGTGGTGTCCCCGGCACGCGCGTTCAGCATCGAGAAGGCGGCGCCGATCATGGCGGCAGTCATGAGGATGGTCCGGGTGGATTTCATGGTCATCTCCCTAGGCATCCCAGCGCACGCTGACCTTGCTCACCACGCTGCCGGCGTCGTTGAAGATCACCGAGAACGTGGCGTCATAACCCCAGTCGTCGCGAAAGTCGTAATCCCAGGCGACCGTTTGCGAGCGCGGGAAGCGCGCCGTGCGCTGCGGCTCGCCGAGCAACCGCTGGATATCGGACTCGCTCATCCCCGGCGCGACCTTCATGGCCGTGTCCGTGGTGACGCGCGGCGCGCCCACGTGAAGCGAGAATTTCGGCATGGCCTCGGCGTGTGCCTGGGACATGGGTGCGGCGGCGATGGCGCCGAGCGCGAGCGCGAACGAAAGTGCGGCGGAAGTCTTGATGCGTTTGCTCGTGAACATGAGGGTTCTCCGGTTGGTGGGCACGTCGGGTTGACGTGTAGCCATTACGAACCCGCGGTGTAGCGAGATGGTTTCGTGCACCGCAGCGCCGGTTTCGCGCGAAACCGTCGTGTCTTCTAGCGCGAGGCGCGCCGGATGTTGGCGAGAAGCGCGGCGATGACGGCAACGACGAGGGCCGCGCCGACGATGCGGTCGTCGCACCAGGGCGTGCTCTCGACAAAGCCCACCGTGGCGAGGATGAGCGCGATCCAGGTCGCGAGGCTGCCGTCGTCGACGAAGAAGGCCGCGATCGAGGCAGCGATGCGCCTCGGCGCGCTCATGCGATGACCCCGCGACGCGCGAGCCGCACGCCCGCGATGGAGGCGCCCAGCAGCGCCAGCACCAGCACCGGGATGATCGCGCCCCCGAGCGGCCACGCGATGCCGACGCCTTCGCCGAACCAATAGAGTCCCAACGCGGTCACCGTGACGCCCACGACGAGCCTGGTGGCGTTCCCCGGCACAGGCGCGAGGGCGCGATGCACGATCGCCTTGCGCAACCAGCCGATGCCGAAGAGCAGCAGCAGCGTCCCGACGATGATGCACACCGGTGCGCAAGCAACGCTCGAGCCGAGGATCACGAGGAAGCTCATTCGGTGCCCCGCGCCATCACGGGGGACGCGAGGTCGTCGGGCAGCGTGACGATCGCGAGCGCTCCCGCGAGGCTCACCAGGATGGCGGCGACGACCGCGAAGACCGGGCGCTCGATCACGAAGCGGGCCATGGTACGTCAGCCGATGCCGACCACGATGGCCGCCACCAGCAGCAGGCTCAACGCGTGAGGTTTCATGGGAATGCTCGCCGGGTTGTGGGTGACTCCATTTGAATGAAACGGAGTGTCCGGCGCGTTTCGGGCGGCCTGCACCCTGCGTCGAATGAAACGAAAACCCTGGCGCTCAGTGCACGGCTTCGCGCGCGAAGGCGCGTGCCAGTGCGGCGGTGAGGTCCGCGGAGCGGACGGGTTTCAGGAGGACGTCGCGCACGCCCGCCTCGGCCGCGACTTCGGCGAGCCCCTCGGGAGCGCAGCCCGTGACGATGACCACCGGCAGGCCGGGCCGCGCCCTGCGTGCCGCCGCGGCGAGCGCGCTTCCGCAAAGCGAAGGCATCGCCTCGTCGGTGAGCAGCAGGTCGTACGCGCGCGGATGTGCCTCGAGTGCCGCAAGCGCCGCGCGCGGATCGGAGAACGGCTCCGGCTCGTAGCCCAGGCGCCGCAGCATCTCGCTCATCATGTTCAGCAACGGGATCTCGTCGTCCACGAGGAGGATGCATTCGCCGTTGCCGCGCTCGAGCGGCACCTCTGCATCCGGCTCGGCAGCCTGCTCCTCGAGCTCGCGCGGCAGGTAGACCTCGAACGTCGTGCCATGGCCGGCCTTGCTCGCCAGCGTCACCAGCCCGCCGGACTCGGTGACGATGCGGTAGACGAGCGCCAGGCCCAGGCCCGTTCCCCGTCCAGCCTCCTTGGTCGTGAAGAACGGCTCGAAGATATGCTCCTGGGTCCCCTCGTCCATGCCCACGCCGCTGTCGGCCACCGTGAGCTTCACGTAAGCACCCGCGTCGAGGACGCCCTGCTTCAACGCGAGGGGGTGCGACAGGTCGAGGCTTTCCGCAGTCACGCGCAGCGAGCCGCCCCGTGGCATCGCCTGGACCGCGTTGGTGCACAGGTTCATCACGACCTGGTGCAGGAGGGTCGCGTTGCCGAGCGTCACCAGCGGCTCGTTCGAGAGGTCGCTTTCGAGCGATATGTTGTCCGGCATCGAGCC
>Ga0068852_100001856_pt1 | contig 14366 bp, 14 predicted proteins | sample KBSCornC22_FD_66594 | JGI IMG/M metagenome (GOLD analysis project Ga0068852, IMG submission 66594) | Corn rhizosphere microbial communities from Kellogg Biological Station, Michigan, USA - KBS Corn C2-2 | ecosystem: Host-associated > Plants > Roots > Rhizosphere > Soil ... | reverse complement strand
TGACCTTTACCCAACTCATGGCATCGGCCCCATTGCAAATTATATTAACATCAATCGTGGTAACCGCTTCCTTTCATTATGTTCGTTTTCTTCAAAATCAAGAGGACTTCATGATTATATTGTAAAGTGGGGTGGAGAAAATAATCCCAATGCAAAAGTAAATTTTAAATTAGGTGATGTAGTTACTACTTCTATTAACTGCGCCAATGGAGAAACTATTTTATTGCAGCACGACACAGATTTACCAAGACCTTATTCTTTAGGATTTCGTGTTCAGGGTACTGAAGGCTTATGGATGGATGTGAGTAAAAGTATTTATATACAGGATAAATCTGCCAAAGAAGATGAATGGGATGATGAACAAAAATGGTTTGATAAATATGACCACCCGCTTTGGGCAAGATGGAGCAAAGAAACAAAAGGAGCTGGCCATGGCGGCATGGACTTTTTTGTAGTGCATGCTTTTGTGGAATCTATAAAACATAAAACACCCACGCCTTTGGATGTGTACGATGCCGCTGCATGGAGTGTTATTACGCCATTGAGTGAACAATCAATTGAACTGGGAAATCAAACTGTTGAATTCCCTGATTTCACGGGCGGCCAATGGATGTATAGAAAACCAGTGTTTGCACTGACTGATGAATATTGATGAACATAAATTTAGTACTTACTAACAAATAGGTTCACTCAAGATTCACATCGACATCGGCAATTTTATTTATTAAGATTCCTGCACCGATTATAATTGAGCTTATGGCGGCAGCCCCGAGCCACTTATACTTTTTGGCAATAAACAATGGACTATAATTCATTGATTTTTTTACAAAAGGACCCCTGATACCATGATCGCCGGGAATGGGTTGCCATAAATTATTTTGATGCCCCGGATCTTGTTTTTCATTCGTCTGCTGGCCTTTGTAACCGGTTCTTGCTAAATAGCCATCGATAAAGCCAGGTACAACTTTATTACCTAAAATGGTTTTATAAGTTGAATAGCCATAATAAACTTCTCTCTCATCATGTTTAGCAGCGTATAAAACCGCATTGGCAGCGGCTTCCGGATCGTATATTGTTCCCATTGGCTTTGGCCTATTGGGCAGATAGCTTTTTACGAACCCAAATTGCGTAGTATTCATTGCGGGCATTTGTACCATCGATAATTGAACCTTGCTTTTATCATGAATCAATTCGGCTCTCAACGATTCGAAGAATCCGTGAATGCCATGCTTGGCACCGCAATAAGCGCTTTGCAGAGGAATGCCGCGATACGCCAATGCGGAGCCTATTAAGATTACTTTTCCTTCATTACGTGGCAACATTCGCTTTAAAGCAGACATGGTTCCATACACCTGTCCTAAATAAGTTACTTCCGTTACACGCTTAAACTCATCTGCATTCATTTTTTTCAAGGGCCCAAAAACACTAACCATCGCATTATTAACCCAGATATCAATCGGACCTAAATTCTCTTCAATTAAACTGGCTGCTCTATCAACCGCTTCACTATTGCTTACATCTGTCGGCACAATTAAAGCTTCACTTCCCTCCTCCTCTATTTCTTTTTTTGCCCCGTTTAATCCATCAATGCCGCGGGCTAACAAAGCAACCTTTGCGCCATACTTCGCAAACTTTAATGCTATAGCACGGCCCAGTCCGGCAGATGCGCCGGTAACAACGACTACTTTACTTTCAAAATCTTTTTTCATCTTTTTATTTTTTACTTGATTTAAAAAATAGTTTTATTATACCAAATCATTTTTTATACCAACAAAAAATTAAATGAAAAGCTCAAAACAAAAAGCAGATAATTTATTTATCGAAGTAACAGCTATGAACCAATAAAAGTTGTCTGGTCTAATATACCAAAAGAGATCTAATTATACATCGATGCGATACAAAACGGCGCAAAAGTTGTTAGAAAAATATTGCTGGAAGTAACGACTTTAATCTTCTCCTAAAATTATAGAACACGAATTTATGATGCATCCAAATCTCATTAAATATAAATAATGAAATCAAAGAAAGGATCACCAAAGAGTGAAAGTCGGCCTTATAAAAAATATGGTATAGCCTTAATAGTAATTACCTGCCTGTTTATTGTTGCATTATTTTTTTCATGCAATACATCAAAGTATATAGCCGATGAATTGAAACAAAAAGCTGCTTCAGACTGGAAAGGAAAAATTCCCTGCGCAGATTGCGAAGGTATTTCTTATACACTAAGCTTAATGAGCAATGGTCTCTTTACAGAACGATTTGTGTACTTAGGTAAAAATACTGCGCCCTTTTCGGCCAGTGGCACTTGGAAAATAAATAGGGATAGCGTGATAAATTTACATTACAACGAGGGCAATAAAAGATATTTACTTTTTACAGATAACTATCTTGAGTTAATGGATGCGCAAGGCACAAAAATAATTTCATCCTTTCCTCGTCGGATGCGGCTATATAAATATGATGCAAATAAAAATGATGCACTTGCCGCTAAATGGGTCTTGCAAAAAATCAGTAACAGAACTATAGATTCTGTTACCTATCCACACGCAGTTCCTACATTAGAGTTTCAATTAAATGAAAGCAGGATTTATGGTTTTGGAGGTTGTAACCGTTTTTCCGGGAGTATAAGAATTGATGAAGATCAAATAATATTCAGTTCACTTACTTCAACAAGAATGGCTTGCACTGGCCCGAATGTTGAAGATGAATATTTAAGAATTCTTTCGGATAATGCATTTGCTTATACAGTCAGCGAAGGAACGCTCTATCTCAGGAAAGATGATACAACGCTTACTTTCATTAAGGCGGAATAATTATCCAGGTGTGAAAATATTGCGCTCATCGTTTTGCCTAAGAAGTAAAAGATATTCAACCAATGGTTTAATCTAAACAATTGTTTTGATAGTAACATTCTTTTGTAAATTTTTGTACCACTATTGTGTAGTCAGTACTTGCTCTCCACGAGGATACTGAGTATCTGCGTCATCTTCTGCAGTTACAAAAAAACTTTCCGGCTTGTATGGAGTTACCGTTTGTAATGAGCTTTTCAAAGTCTTGGAAAATAAACCGCTTGAAGGATTAAGCTTGCCAATATTCTTTGTGCCGTGATTGTCAGTTTTCATCCACACAATATAAGTTTGCTTTGGCGGGGTAAGCCGTTTAGCTTCTGTTAAGTGAATTACACTTAAATCTATTTTGTAATTTTTATTCTTGTCCTTTTTTATTTTAATAGAGCCTTCGGCGCCAGGAACCACTGAAGAATTTGTGAAGGACATTTTTCTTGCACATGATGATATTGTTAAAGAAATAAATAAAACAGATACGACCGCGAAAACACTTGTAGATAACGATTTCAGATACATTTTTTTCATTGTAGGATTTTTATCAATTTAAAATTATTGTAATTTTTAAGGAAGAATAATCAGGTGAGCATTAGTTTAATTTTATGGTCACAGGCTTGCATCTCTCTATTTCAAAATTATGCCATAATTATATTGATGACAATAAACACCTTACGGTTGATTTAAAAATGGTTTTAAAAATTACGTCTAAAAAATACACAATTTGCGGAGAAGAAATTTTAAAAACGATAAACAACAAACACGGATATGTACAGTAACCTGCACTTTTACTGCGCAGTAAATTTTGGCGATTGGGTAATATTTCGCTTCACTTAATGGCATCAAACAAAGATCTAAGTCACACTTTTTAATGAAGTTCTTTTAAATTTTATACTATGGCATAATTCTTATAGATATGTTTTAAAAATATTACTATGCAAACAAAACAATCAACTAAAGGCCGCAGCCAGGACCGCTCCAAAGTAGCAGGCGGGCAGGACTATGAAGTAAACTACGAAAAGAATAAATTAAATGTATCCGGAAAAGAAGTAAAAGATGCAGTGAAATCAGAAGGAAATTCCCGCAAGAAAGTTGAAAAGAAATTAAAGAAATAATTGAGTTAATCCAATTCAATTATTCGTCACTTAGCCCGAATTACTTTGTGCATCAGTAAACTTTAGCTTAAAATATTAAGCGTGAACGATAGATTTAACTACTTTAAAGTTGTCAAATCTTTTAACGGTGACTCCAATCATTGGTCTTCCAATTTGCTTCTTTCCATGATATCTCTGTAGAAGCAATTCAACAAATATTAAGTAAATAACACCTCATCTAATATCAATTACTATATTTTAAGCATTATTTTTTATGGCAAAAATGTTGACATAAAAAAATAAAAGCTAAAAATGAAACACTCCCTTAAGATCATTGCTATGATAATAATTTTCGCTTCATGCAAAGCGAACGATTACAACAATTCAAACAGTAAGACCGACTCATCAAAAATTAAACGTATTGATACATCAACGATCCCATCAAACATTGATTCAACTGCGGGACAATCCGGCAAAATGAGTAATACTTTCAGAGATTCAGCTCAGCCTAAAATAAAAAAATAAAATTTATTGGTTAAAACACCTTTATGAAAACTATCTCAAATTCGGTAACTCTGATCTCACCTGCCGTTTTTTTCCTTAATGCTATTTTTTGATTACAATAAATTTATTATTATGAAAAAAATTATTTTATCATTCTTATTTTCTATTTCAATTGCATGTGTTTCCTTAGCACAGGACACCACTCATAAAACACCGACACATCATAAATCAGTGACACATAAACCAGCGGACAACGTACCAACTGCAGTGCCCGATGATAGTGTAAAAGCGGGTGCTGTAACCACCAATCCCAACGGAAAGACAGCATCCGGGTCTCCGCCGAAAGCAATTCATAAAAAGACAAAAACAGTAAATACTTCACGAAGCCATCGTGCAGATTCTACGAAATAATCTTCAGTATTATTTTTTGCCGGAAATTGAAGTGGCTGATGTTACAAAACATCTCGGTTCCTATTTTGTGGACGAAAAACAGTAGTTGGCTGCATTCTTCACAAACCCGCTTATTATAAAAATCTATTTAAGATTTTTGTATTGGATACTCGTGTTTTTTCATTCAAGATGTCTTTAAATAAATCACCTTTTTTTGCTAATCTTTTAATGATTGTTTTTATGGTAAAATCATTTAAATCTAGTTTTGAATTCACTTCTTTCCATTCGAGTGGAGTAGAAACTGTTGGCAATTTTGCGGGTCTTACTGAGTATGCTGCAGCGATGGTGTCGGCCTCATCATTTTGATTATAATCTATAAAAAGTTTATCTCCTCTTTTTGAAATGGTATTTTCCACAGTACTGATCTCCGGCACTTGCTTATTTATCATTTCACAAATGTTTACTGCTATTATCCTTGCTTCAGGAAATGTAAACCCTTTGCAAGGTATCAAAAGATGCATTCCTGTCTTTCCGGATGTTTTCGGATATGCCTTAAGCTTTAGTTTATTGAACACTTTTTTTGCAGCAAGTGCAGTATTGATCACTTTTTTAAAATCATCATCTGTAGGGTCAAGGTCAATAACAATATAATCAGGATGCAGGTAATCATCAGTAGTAGATGTCCACGGATTTACATCAATACAGCCCAGGTTGATAAGATAAAGTAAGGTGGGTGTATTATTGCAAACAAGATAATCAATTGTGTTTCTTTTGCCTGCTTTGGGATGCTTTCTCTTTGTAGAAAAGATGCCTGCACAACCCGGTTGCCTGCCTTCCATATCCTTTATAATAAACCCCGGTGCAGTTGCACCGTATGGCCTGATGTGCAGTGAGAGCGGCCGGTTATGGAGCTGCGGTAAAATGTATGGCGCAATATTGTTGTAATAAGTGATAAGATCAGCTTTGGTAACACCACTCCATATTTGCTGTTCAATGTTGGTAAGCTTTACGGTACAATTTTCAATTTCTATTTTATCATTTGATGTTATAGGTATTTTTTCAAGTTCAGGCCAATTGCTGCTTAACGATGCTTTTACTTTTGTCGTTTTTGTTTTAGATTCTTTTACTGGTACGCTCTCAACTATTTTCTCTTCTTCTTTTACGCTTAAGGGTACTTCACGAATTACATTTTTTGCTTTTTTATCATAGCGAAATCCAAGGAATGTCGCAGGTTTTCTTATGCGACCTGATGTAGTCCAGGTTGCAAATTTAAAATTGGCAACTAGTTCCGGTTTTACAAAATGAATAGCTGCACCTTTCGTATCCAGTATTTTATTAATGAATGGAGATTCATTTATTTCAAGCGCTTTTAATTTCTTTAATATTCCGGGCATCTCTTTCTGTTTGTAGCCACCGCCCGAGCGCCCTATCCATTGCAGTTGCTTGTCTTTATTATATGCGCCAAAAAGCAATGACCTGAAAGCCCTTCCATTCGCGGATTCTGACCATCCGCCGATTACAAATTCCTGTCTTTTAGCGGTTGGTATTTTTAGCCATTCATCACCTCTTTTCCCAGGGCTATATTTGCTTAATTCATGTTTTGCAACTATGCCTTCCAACCCAAGTTGCTGTGCTTGTGCATATAATTCTATACCATCTGTAAAGTGATCACTAAATTTTACTGTTTCATTTTCACCGGTTATGGCTTTCAATATTTCTTTCCGCTCAATTAAAGGTAATTGCTTTATATCCCTTCCATCGTACCAAACAATATCAAACACATAATAAGCCAGCCGCGCATCAGGATTAGCTTTCTGAACAGCATCGAAACTTACTTCTCCATCTTTATTAAAGGCTACCACTTCCCCGTCTATTACAAAATCTCCCTTAAGTTGTTTTACAGCATTATGCACTATTGTGTACCTGTCTGAATAATCAATACCTGACCTTGATCTTAGCGATACTTTGTTTTTATTTTTAAAAGCAATAACGCGGTAGCCATCCCACTTCACTTCATATAACCATCCTTCTTTATTGAAAGGTTCTTTTACGAGCGTGCATAGCATTGGGCTAAGGCTTTCAGGCATCGCCGTTTTATCTCCATACTTTAATAATATTGATGAAGCCGTACTTTTTGTTGCGGCGTTTTTTTTTGCGGGCTTATGGCTTTGCCATTCCCTGTCGGGGTTAGCTGCTACCTGTTCCAAAGTCTTTTCAGACAATACGGACTTATCTTTTGCCGTTATATCTTGTGCAGTGGCATACTTATCTTTAAGCTTCAAAAGGTACCATGCATTTTCTCCTTTATCTCTTGCCCTTGTTATTTTAAAATTTCCCTTTATTTTATGACCGTGCAAAGTAAATTTTATTTCACCCTTCCAGAACTGGGAGGTAATGGAATGTTCTTGTGCCTTTTTATCTTTCTCTGCAATGTCATTTGTTTCATATGTTCCTTCGTCCCATACTATTACCGTTCCGGCTCCATAACCCGAAGGGATAATTCCTTCAAAGGCGCGGTAATCCCATGGATGATCTTCCACCAGCATTGCAAGCCGTCTTTCTCCACCCCTCATTGACGGCCCTTTTGGTACAGCCCAGCTTTTTAAAATTCCGCGAAGCTCCAGCCTGAAATCATAATGCAAATGAGATGCATCATGTTTTTGAATAACAAAGCGAAGTTTGTCACTGGCAGGTTTACCGCCTGTTGGTTCGGGCGTCTTATCAAAATGCCGTTTTTGCTTATACTTTTCTAAGGACATCAAAGAAGTATATTAAAATCTATGCCATACTTAACTGAGCTACTGTACATCCGCCTTATATAAGTTTAGAGGCTGAGCAGATCTACGCACTCATCCGAAAGGTAAAACGGGTTTCTTCTACAGTGGAAGTCATGCTTAGCATACCGTTATGAGCTTTAGCAATTTCTGCAGAAATATAAAGCCCTAGGCCTAACCCATTTTGACTGGGACGGCTGGCTTCTCTTGTAAAAGGAGCAAACAGGCGCTCATGCAGGCCTGCAGGAATCGGCTCTCCATTATTGATAACAGAAAGTTCAAAATTGCCGTTATCGTGAAGAGCATGAATATACACCGGCGTATCATCTGCCCCATGCGTGAGTGCATTGGCGAGCAGGTTTGACAATAATTGCGCAATGCGGTTGGAATCGCAATTAACAGGCTCAGCTATTTTGAATAAAGTAACAATCTCTCTTTTGGGATGAATAAGCCGCAACTCGGCTACCACCTGTTGAAGCACCGGCTCCAAAACTACATCTTGCCGGTTTAAAATAATTCCTTCACCCAAACGTGTTCTCGCAAAGTCTACAATATTTTTTACAAGTTCCGTCATACGCGAACTGCTTCGTTTAAGCATTGCAACTAAAGCAACATCTTCTTCTGCCACCGAAGGAGGAAGCAATTCAATTGCCATAGAGATAGCAGAGAGAGGATTACGAAGGTCATGCCCCAATACCGCAATCAGTTGCTCTCTCAAGGCTACTATCTCTGTTTGTTTTATAAGTTCTTTTTCAGCCAAGGTTTTTGCTTGCTGCAAATTTTGTTCATATTGAAGCCGGTCACTGGCTTTTAGTATAGTATATCGTATAAAAGCAGGCTGGCCATCTTCTTTTCTTCGCTCAAGTGCATTTACCATTACCCGTGATTTCTGGCCGGCGTTGTTGCTTAACTCAAGTACTACTTCATCAAAAAAGCCCTGCATACGCAGAAGTGGCCATAAATGCGTTTCATAATATATTTTGCCGCTTACTGCAAGCAAATCCGAAAACCTTTTTCCTTTTAATTCATCAGTGGGAATACCCACCCATTCTGCCAACTTCTTATTAGCTCTTATAATAGTTCCCTTTATATCTGCTATTATAAAGCCACACAATGATGTTTCAAAAAAGTCTTCAAAATTTTCCTGTAAATGCTTTATGCCCGTGGTAATTTTCGGCTCCATCAAGATAAAAATTTCTTTATTGCATCAATTGTTTCCTGCGGGGCACTCAGGTTGGGGCAATGGCCCGTTGCCTGCATCAGTACTAACCGGCTGCCGGGCATTTGCTGATGCATATATTCACCCACTTCCTGTGGGGCAATTACATCATCTGAACATTGCAAAATAAGCGAGGGTATATTCACGCATGAAAGTAATTCCCTTTTGTCGGAAAGAAATGTAGTGCGGGCAAAGTGTTTTGCAATTGCAGGGTCGGTTCTGCAGAAACTATTAGCTAGTTCATCCCCCAGTTCCTTTCTATCCGAATTGCCCATAATTACCGGCGCCATTGTGATAGACCATCCGAGATGATTATTGTCAAGAGATTCTAGTAACTCCTCAATCTGCGGTTTTGTAAAACCTCCTACATAGTCATCGTCATCTATATAAGATGGTGATGGCGCAACCAAAACAAGTGATTGAAACAATTCGGGAGATTTTTGAGAAGCAATAATGCCCATAAGCGCACTTACAGAGTGTCCGACAAATATTATATCGCTTAGTTGAAGTTCTGTTGCTATTTCTATTATATCGTCCGCATAGCCTTCGAGTTGCTCATACTTATGTGGCATAAACGCAGAAAGATCAGAACCACCGGCGCCTACGTGATCGAACAGTACTATTTTATAATCTTCTTCAAAGGCGGGAACCACATATCTCCACATGTTTTGGTCACATCCAAAACCATGGGCAAACATCATCACCTGCGAACCTTTTCCTTTAATCACGACATTATTGCGCCTTATTACACTCATTATTTATATTAATTTTTCCCTTGCAATTTTAGTTTTCTAAAGGTAAAAATAAAAGAATCGCAATGCTACTTACATATAAAAATTTTCTATAACAAATAATGGAAGTAATTGTTCTTCTTATACACCAGTATTACGTTGCTCGTTATAAGAGTATCAAAGACTACAAGGGTTAAGGTAGGCTTGCGAAGAAAATAAACATTTAGATTAGCTGATTTGCGCTAAGAATTGAGAGACTGTCAGGAATGATGAGAAGTCATTTGGCAAGGTAATCACCTATTTGATCAATTTCATTGGTGTTTCCAATTTCCTTTGGATTTGGCCCATATTGGTTTTCACCATTTTCAATATCAGCAAATAGCATCCAAAAACCATAAAACGGAATGAGCTGAAACCAACCAGTATTTCCCCTGTCGTGGCACCTTTTTGCACCTTGAGCAACTAAAAACCAATATCCGGGAATAGCCATCAATAAAAATAAGAGAGAATTAGTGTCTTTGTTTAAAGAAAGGGCGTCGATTAACATGCCGGCAATAAAAGAGAAAATTATAAACATTATATAACTTAATCCGTATTCAGTCCGGCGAATTCTTCCTTCGAATGAGAATGGGTTTTTAAACATGGTTTTTAAACGGTAATAAATAAAATTTATTGCAATAAGTGTATGAGTAATATATTAATAGTTATAGTTAACACATTTAGGTATCCTACCAAGCCTGTGCTAACGTAATCTTTTCTTTATAACTTAATGAATAGCGGAAGAGATTTTGCCTACATAGGAAGTGACTAAAAAATAAAGAATTTTTAGATTCATATCTTATGTATAATTTAACTCCATCAATAATAAAATATCAACATTATGCAATCTAAAACGATCAACATTTTGTATTGGGTGTTTACAATTTTATTTGCAGCGCTCATGCTATTTTCTTCTTACGCCAGCATACTTATTACTGAGGATGCAAAGAAACTTATACACGATCAGCTTGGTTACCCGGTTTATTTTATTCCGTTCACAGGCTATGCCAAGCTTATTGGAGCAATTATTATTTTAATTCCCGGGCTAAAAACAATAAAAGAATGGGCTTATGCCGGTTTGTTTCTTGATCTCTTCGGTGCTGTATATTCGGGTATTGCACTATCCGGAACTTTTGACCCAATGATGCTTTTCATGCTGATATGGATTGTACCTGGTATTTTGTCTTACATCTTCTGGAAAAAAAATTAAAACCGGATTTGCAGACGTATAAATAGATATGCGAAGCCTTTTCATATTATTACTGAATAGCAAAAATCTAAATCTGCCGAGGCTACATTTTTGTTTTGTAGATAAATTATTTAAAAATCCGGTAAAAGTGCCAGGCTTGCTATAGATTTTTTACGGAATAACTGCAGAAGCATAACGGCTTTTGCAGGTACGAAATATAGATTCAGGATAGCGGCCGGTTTTATCTGCAGTATTCCTTTTAATTTTTTTACTTTTGACTATGCCAGTAAACCACTCCGTTTTCAGCGCAAGGAGAATATTTCTTTTTTGGTTTATAGTGTTTGCAAATGCTGCCCTTGCCCAATCGGATACAACGAAAATCAATATTGACATTACAAAAACAACAGGCGCTTATCGTCCCATCTGGTCTTACTTTGGTTATGACGAAGCCAACTTTACCACCATGAAAGATGGTAAAAAATTATTAACTGAATTATCGCGGTTGAGTAACGCTCCTGTATATGTGCGAACGCATAACCTGTTAACAAGCGGTGATGGTAAAGCTGCGTTGAAGTGGAGTTCTACCAATGTCTATACCGAAGATAAAGATGGAGACCCTGTTTATTACTGGAAGATTGTGGATTCTATTTTTGATGAATTAATTAAGAATAATATAAGGCCCATTGCAGAAATTGGTTTTATGCCTGAAGCGCTGTCAATACATCCGGAACCTTACCAACATCACTGGAAGCCGGGCGTGCCTTACGATTCCATTTATACCGGCTGGGCCTATCCACCGAAAGATTATAACAAATGGGCTGAATTAATTTATCAATGGGTAAGGCATTGCGTAAAAAGATACGGAGAGCCGAAAGTAAAAAAATGGTACTGGGAAGTTTGGAACGAACCTAATATTTCTTACTGGAAAGGCACGATAGATGAATATTTTAAACTGTACGATTACACGGCTGATGCGGTAAAAAGAGCATTGCCTGCTGCAAGAATTGGCGGCCCTACTTCTACAGGCCCGGGCTGGAACAAAGCGGCAGATTTTTTAAAAGTTTTTTTACAACACTGCTTCGATGGTAAAAATTATGCTACAGGTAAAAGAGGTGCGCCGCTTGATTACATAACGTTTCATGCAAAGGGAAATCCGAAAGTGGTAGATAATCATGTGCGCATGAACATGTCTGCACAGCTTAAAGATGTTGAAAAAGGTTTTGAAATAATAAATGCATTTCCTTCATTCAAAAATTTACCTGTAATAATGGGTGAATTTGACCCCGAAGGTTGCGCTGCCTGTTCTGTGGATTACAGCCCTGAAAATGCTTACAGGAATGGCACGATGTATTCCAGTTATACGGCTGCTTCTTTTGCTCAATTGTATAAAATGGTAAAGAAGTATAATATTAATCTCCTAGGCGCAGTAAGCTGGTCTTTTGAATTTGAAAACCAGCGCTGGTTTGGCGGTTTCAGAGATCTTGCAACTAATGGAGTGGATAAGCCGGTACTAAACGTTTTCCGCATGTTTGGGAAGATGAAAGGGCAAATGCTTCAAGTAAATAATCCTGGCAAAATTCCACTTCAAACCATTATTGACAGCAGCGTTCGTAACAGGCCTGATGTAGATGCACTGGCAACTATTGATTCCCGCAATATGTGCATTATGCTTTGGAATTACCATGATGATGAGAATAAAAAAACAGAAGCCTTAATAAAATTAAAACTGGAAAATTTAACTGCTAAACAAGTAACAGTAACCAGTTACCTTGTAGATGAATATAACAGTAATGCCTACACGATTTGGAAGAAAATGGGTTCGCCGCAACAGTTGTCTGAAGTGGAAATAGATGAGTTACAAAAAGCAGGACAATTATCAGAAAATGTACTTCCCAACACGTTTCCAGTTATTAATGGCGCATTAAATTATCATTTAACTTTAGCCGCACAGGGAGTTACCTTATTAAAAGTAAACTGGTAAAATAGTAAAAACATAAGCTTGGAAAATAATAATACACATCAAAATCTCAAAGAACCGAAGTCACGTTCACTCTCTCTTGAAGAAGATACCGGGGATAAGACCGCCGCTTTCATATTTGACCTTAACGGTACCATGATAGATGATATGCAGTACCATGCCCATGCCTGGTATGATATTTTGAACAATGATTTGGAAGCAGGCCTCACCTGGGATGAAGTGAAGGTGCAGATGTATGGTAAAAATGATGAGCTTCTGGAAAGAATCTTTGGGAAAAATCATTTTCCCGAACCAAAAGTTAAGGAGTTGTCAATTGAAAAAGAGAAAAGATATCAACAGGCTTATTTGCCCCATCTTGCTTTAATAAAAGGATTACAACAATTTTTAGAGAAGGCAGAACAAACAGGCATTCCAATGGCTATAGGCTCTGCAGCTATTCCTTTTAATATTAATTTTGTTTTGAATAATCTTTATTTGCGGCATTTTTTTAGAGTCATCGTTAGTGCCGATGATGTTACTATCAGTAAACCCGATCCGGAAACTTTTATAAAGTGTTCACAATTGCTGAATATTTCGCCAAATCATTGTATTGTTTTTGAAGATGCTCCGAAAGGAGTGGAAGCTGCGCAAAATGCAGGCATGGCTTGTGTTGTGCTAACTACCATGCATGAAAAAGCTGAGTTTAGTAGCTATAAAAATATTATTTCTTTTATTAAAGATTATACTTCAGTAACTCCTTTTGATTTTTTGGATAAAAATAAACTTCTACAATAAATGTTCTTTTTACACTAATAAAAATTATTCTTAATTTGTAAGTTATTTAAGATTGCTTTTATGTTAAATGATAAACTGCACGTTATAGGAGTTGATTACGGAACAGATTCTGTTCGTTCAGTAATATTGAATGCTGCCAACGGAAATGAAGTTTCTTCATCTATATTTTATTATCCAAGGTGGAAAGACGGATTATATTGCGATGCGAGTCAAAATCAATTCAGGCAACACCCGCTTGACTATATTGAAGGCCTCGAAATAACTATTAAGGACTGTTTACGGAAAGCAGGCAATGGCGTTGCTAAAAATATAAAAGCAATCTCTGTTGATACTACCGGCTCCTCTCCTGTGGCAGTAGATAAACACGGAACACCATTGGCTTTATTGCCGGAGTTTGAAACCAACCCCAATGCAATGTTTGTGCTATGGAAAGACCATACCTCCACAAAAGAAGCCGCCCAATTTAATGAACATGCAAAGAAATTTGGAATTAATTATTTACAATACGTTGGCGGTATTTATTCGTCTGAATGGTTTTGGAGCAAGTTATTGCATATACTTCGGGTAGGCGACTCCGTTAGAGATGCATGTTATTCATGGGTGGAGCATTGCGACTGGATTCCCTTTTTATTAACCGGTGGCAATGATGTGCATCAGATGAAACGCGGCGTTTGCTCTGCCGGTCATAAAGCCTTATGGGCAAAAGATTACAGCGGATTACCCCCTAATGATTTCTTTACTTCATTAGATCCGCTACTCGATGGATTTACTTCAAGATTATTTACAGAAACTTACACTTCCGATAAACCTGCTGGTAACCTTTCACAGGAATGG
>Ga0068852_100001855_pt1 | contig 14367 bp, 15 predicted proteins | sample KBSCornC22_FD_66594 | JGI IMG/M metagenome (GOLD analysis project Ga0068852, IMG submission 66594) | Corn rhizosphere microbial communities from Kellogg Biological Station, Michigan, USA - KBS Corn C2-2 | ecosystem: Host-associated > Plants > Roots > Rhizosphere > Soil ... | reverse complement strand
CGCTGCAGCCCCTGCTGGCCGTGTTCTTCGCGGCGTTGCTCGTCAACGAGCGGCCGTCCCCGCTGCAGCTGCTCGGAGCCGCCGCGATCCTCGCCGGGCTCCTCATCGCGTCGTTCGGAAGGCGTGAGAAGGCGCCGCTCGAGACGGTGCCCGAGCATTGACACAGAGCTGACACATTCGGCGTCGGACCGCGAGCCTAGACTCGACTCGATGGCGAAAGCGGCTGCCGTTCACTTCTCCTGCGCCGAGTGCGGGTACTCGACCGGACGCTGGCTCGGGCGCTGCCCGGGCTGTGGGAGCTTCGGCACCCTGGCCGAAGAGAGCCTGCCGGCCGCCAACGGCTCCGCCCAGCCCAAGGCGCTGCTCCGTCTCGCCGAGGTCGAGGTCGACGAAGCCAAGCGGATCTCGACAGGAGTTCCGGAGCTCGATCGCGTGCTCGGCGGCGGCCTCGTGCCGGCTTCGCTCGTGCTCGTCGGCGGCGAGCCCGGTGTCGGCAAGTCGACGCTGCTCCTGAACGCGCTCGGCGAGATCTCACGCGACCGGCGCGCCCTGCTCGTCACCGGCGAGGAGTCGGTCGCTCAGGTGAAGCTGCGCGCGGCGCGGCTCGGCGGCTGCGACGGTATCGAGATCCTGGCCGAGACGGAGCTCGACGCGGTCTGCGCCACGCTCGAGCGCGAGCAGCCCGCGGTGTGCGTGATCGACTCGGTGCAGACGCTGTGGTCGCAGGAGATCGGCTCGGCGCCGGGCTCGGTGTCGCAGGTGCGCGAGGCGGCGGCGCGGCTCTTGCGCGTCTCGAAGGAGAGCGGCGTCGCGACGTTCCTCGTCGGCCACGTGACGAAGGACGGCTCGGTCGCAGGCCCGCGCGTCCTCGAGCACCTCGTCGATTGCGTGCTCCAGTTCGAAGGCGACCGCTACCACGCGCACCGCATCCTGCGGGCCGTGAAGAACCGGTTCGGCTCGACGAACGAGCTCGGCGTGTTCGAGATGACCGGTGCGGGGCTCATCGGTGTGCCCGATCCGTCGGAGATCTTCGGCAAGACGCACGGCGGCGAGATCGGGGCTGCTGTCACGTGCACGCTCGAGGGCACGCGGCCGCTCCTGCTCGAGATCCAGGCGCTCGTCGCCCCCACCGACCTCGCCATGCCGCGGCGGGTGGGGACGGGGGTCGACCCGAAGCGCCTCGCGATGATCGTGGCCGTCCTTTCACGGCACGCAGGGCTCCCGCTCGGGACGGCCGACGTCTTCGTGAACGTCGCCGGGGGCGTTCGGATCGACGAGCCGGGAGCCGACCTCGGGATCGGCCTCGCGATCGCCTCGGCCGCCAAGGGCGTCCCGGTGCGTGAGGGGCTGGCGGCATTCGGCGAGATCGGGCTCACCGGCCGCCTCCGGCCGGCCACCCAGGCCGACCGCCGGGTCGAGGAGTGCCGCAAGTTCGGCTGCGAGACGGTGCTGGGGCCCGGCTCGGAGACGCTCCGACAGGCGCTCCAGGCCGCTCTGGCCGATTTTGCGAACTAGCAGGGCTTTTCGCAAAAATGGCGCATTTGCAGGGTTTCTGGTACTCTGTCAGTCCTTGCCGGTGGAGCCTTCAGGCCGCCGGCACTTTCGCGACTACAGACGGAAACCGGAGGAGCACTTGTACAAGGTCGGCGACAAGGTGGTGTATCCGCACCACGGTGCAGGCACGGTCGTGAAGCGCGAGAAGAAGGAAGTTCTCGGCGAGAAGCGCGAGTACCTCACGATCAAGATCCTGCACAACGACATGACCGTGAACGTTCCCGCCGACAACGCCGAGCGCGTGGGTCTGCGCAAGGTGATCGACGAAGAGGCGGTCAAGAAGGTCGTCAAGTACCTGACCTCCGGTGGCACCGAGATGCCGAAGAACTGGAACCGCCGGTTCAAGCACAACCGCGACAAGATGAAGACCGGCGACATCTACGAGCTCGCCGAGGTCGTGCGCAACCTCGCGCTCCGCGACGGCGAGAAGGGCCTCTCGACCGGTGAGAAGCAGATGTACGTCAAGGCGAAGAAGATCCTCGCCTCCGAGCTCATGTATGCGAAGAACATGAGCGAGGACGAGGCTCTCGAGTGGCTCGAGGAGACGCTGACCGAGGGCGCGAAGCCGAAGGCGACTCCGGAGAAGAAGCCCGCGGCCGCGAAGAAGCCGGCCGCCGCCGCCCGGAAGACGACGTCTGCCGCCGCGAAGAAGCCGGCCGCCAAGAAGCCCGCCGCAGCTAGGTGAGCGTCTGGGCCGTTCTCGTCGCCGCCGGGCGGGGGGATCGGCTGGGGGATGACCGGCCGAAGGCGTTCGTGCGCCTCGGCGAGTTGCCCCTGCTCGCGGAGCCGCTGCGGCGGCTCGACGAGAGCGAATGGATCGACGCCGTGGTGGTCGTCGCTCCTCCCGAGTGGGAGGAGCCGGCGATCCTGCTCGCGGAGGAGATCGGAGCGTCGAAGGTGACGGCCTGCGTGACCGGAGGCGAGACGCGCTCCGAGTCGGTGCGCGCCGGCGTCGCGGAGGTGCCGGAGGACGCCGCCGTCATCCTCGTGCACGACGCTGCCCGGCCGCTTCTCCCCGACGACGTGATCGGGCGTGTGATCCAGGCGCTCGGAGAGGGGTTCGACGGCGCCGTCCCTGCGCTGCCGGTCTCCGACACGATCAAGCGCGTCGACGGCGACCGTGTCGTGGAGACCGTCGACCGAGCCGCGCTCGTCAGGGTGCAGACCCCGCAGGCCTTCGTGGCGCCCGTGTTCCGAGCTTGTGTTGAATCAACACAAGGCACGACGGACTGCGCATCGCTCGTCGAGCAGTCCGGCGGACGCGTCCGGATCGTCCAGGGCGACGAGCGACTGCTCAAGGTGACGACTCGCGCCGACCTCGAGCGGGTGGCCGCGTGGCTGTAGAAGCGGTGGTGTTCGACGTCGGCGAGACGCTCGTCGACGAGACCCAGATGTGGATGCGGGCGGCGGAGGCGGCCGGCATCACGCCGTTCACGCTCATGGCCGGGCTCGGGGCCACGATCGCGCTCGAGCAGCCGCACGACGCGGTCTGGTCGCTGCTCGGCATCGAGCACCCGGCCGGTTCGTGGGTGATGGACGACTGGTATCCCGACGCCCGCCCCTGCCTCGAGCGCCTGCGCGGGGCCGGGTACCGGGTGTGCGCGTGCGGCAACACGCCGGCGGTCGTCGAACGCGACCTGGCGCCGCTCGTCGATGCGGTGGCTTCGTCCGAGAGCCTCGGTGTCTGGAAGCCGGCGCCCGCGTTCTTCGACCGGATCGTCGAGCTTGCGGGCGTTCCGGCTGAGAGGATCGCGTACGTGGGCGACCGCGTGGACAACGACGTCGGCCCCGCGATCGCCGCCGGGATGACCGGCGTGCACATCCGCCGGGGCCCATGGGGCTATCTCCAGAAGCCGCCCGCCGAGGCGATTCGCATCGACTCGCTCGACGAGTTGCCGGAGGCGCTGCGGTGAGGGTCGGGATGGGCGTCGACGCGCACGCGTTCGCCGACGGCGTCCCGCTCGTGCTCGCCGGTGTGCGATTCGATCACCCGCGGGGCCTCGCCGGGCATTCCGACGGCGACGTGATCGCGCACGCGCTCACCGACGCGATCCTCGGCGCAGCCGGGCTCGGCGACATCGGCTCGCTCTTCCCGTCGGGTGACGAGCGGTTCCGCGGCGCCGTGAGCATCGAGCTCCTCCGTGAGGCGCACCGGCAGGTGCGCGAGGCGGGGTGGAGGGTCGTCAATGCGGACTGCATCCTGATCGGCGAGGAGCCGCGCATCGCCGCGCGGCGCGACGAGATGCGGAGCCGCCTGTCCGAGGCGCTCGACGGCGCCGAGGTGAACGTGCGCGCGACGACGACCGACCGGCTCGGCTTCACTGGCCGAAGCGAAGGGCTCGCGGCGCAGGCGGTCGCGCTGCTCGCGAAGTAGGACGTTCAGGGGGCGTCACCATGGTCTTCTCCCTCGGGGCGCGCGAGGACGGCCGCCGCGACCACGACGAGCCCGAAGCCGACAGCACGAACCGCGCCCAGCATCCCTCCCGGCAGGTGCTCGTTGAAGAGGAACACCCCGGCCGCGATCGGCACCGCGTTCGTGAGGAGGGTCGCCGTGCCCGCGGTTGCGAGTGCGCCGCCGCGCTGGAAGCCGAACTGCAACGCGACGAACGCGAGCCCCTGGGCCGCGAGCATGGCGACCAGGAGGAACACCCACGCACCGCCGAACGTCACCGCCTTCGTCGCAATGTCGCCGGCCGCATAGAGAAGCCCGGCGGCGATCCCGAGTGACGCCCCGGCGGCGAGTCGCAGCCCGCTCGAGGACGACAGCGCCGCGCACCCTCCGAGCGCGACGAGCCACACGATCACGTCGATCGGCTTGGCCGCGTGCGCGTTCGTCGTGCCGCCCGCCAGCGAGATCGCGAGCAGCGCGAGACCGAGCATTGCGACGACGATGGCGCGTGAATGGAAGCGCGTCACCGGATCGCCCCGGCGACGCGCGAGCGCCGCAAGCACTCCGATGCCTCCGGCGGAGACGCCCTGGACGAGCGAGAGCGGCGCGAGCGCGAGCGCTGCGAGGTAGAAGACCCAGCCGAGGATCCCGACGACGAAGCCGGCGAGCCACGAGAGGTCGCTGAACAGCGAGCGCAACGACCGGATCGGCGCGCGCAGCGTCAGCGGCGGGAGGTCGCGGGCGGCGCCGTGCTGCGCGAGGTAGCCCCAGTTGAGCGCCGCCGCCGAGAGCAGCGACAACACGAGTGCGCCTGCGAGGGTCATCGGCGCTCGCCGCCGAACGGCAAGTAGGCCTCGGCCGCGAGCGCTGCGATCCCGACGCGAGGAAGATCGCGCCGGCGTTCATAGACGACGAACCGCGGCTCCCACCGCGGGAAGAACTTGCGGTTGAACGCGAGCAGGTTGTCGAGCTGGAAGTGACCCTTCAGCCTGAGCAGTGCGCGCCGCTGCATCTCCTGCATTGTGGTCAGGTCGGCCTCCGGCGCGAGCAGGGCGGCGAACGGTGCGAAGTTGAGCGACACTCGTTCGAACCCATGCGCGCGCGCCCAGGCGATCGCGTCGCAGATCAGCCACTCGTTGAAGCCGTTGGGCGTGTCGCGGTGGCGCGGCATCGACGAGAGCGAAAGCGCGCTTCCGGCCGGCGAGACCGCGAAATGGAGGAAGCCGGCCGCCTTCCCGTCGGGATCGATTCCGACCACGAACACGGCGTCCTCGTCGCCGAGCCCGAACAGGGCGTCGAGTGCCATCACGAAGCCCCGCTCCGGTTGGTCGCCGCGCCACTCGTCCGCAACGGCTTCGAGCTCGAGCCGGAGCGGCGCGTCGATCGCGCTCGGTGCGAGGACGCGCGTCGTGTATCCGGCGTTGGCGAGCCTGTGCACGGACTGGCGCACCTTGCGGATCGCGCGACCCTCGAGCGAGAACGCCGCGGTGTCGACGATCGCCTCGTCTCCGTGATAGAGCGCGTGCAGTCCGTGCCGCGCGTATACGCCGAGCCAGCGCTCGGACGCGCCCAGGATCGCGACGCGCCAGTCGCGCGCGCGCGCATGCGCGACGAAGCGCGCGAGGAGGTCGTCGCCCGCAGCCGCCGGCCCGACCGGATCTCCGGAGACGATCGCCACGCCGCCCACGACGCGGTAGGCGACGAACGCCGACTCGTCGTCGCTGAAGAAGTACGACTTGTCGCGCCGCAGGACGAACGGTGCGAGCGTGTCGGCGCCCCACGCGTGGACCAGCGATCGCGCGATCTCACGCTCGCGCTCGAGCTGCGCAACACGGTGGCGCCACGGCGCGAGCCAGCCGGCGAGCACCCACGCGACGGCGGCGAGGCCGAACAGGAGGAGTGAGAGCGGGTACCAGTGGCCGAAGTGGCCGGCCAGGTGCGGCGAGCCGTGCAGCTCGAGGCCGAGCAGGCCGCGCCCAACCTCGCGCGCCGCGAAGCCGGCGGTGAACGGCTGGTCGGCCGCGAGGCGGTTCAGCCAGAGCGCCGCCACGCCGTAGGTCGCGAGCGCCGCTGCGGCGATACCGAGGCGGATGAAGAGCAGGTGCTTCGTCGCCTCGTCACCAGGCCCGTCGAAGTCGTGCCGGCGGGCGAGCAGCACGACGACGAGAACGGCGGAGACGAGCGTGCCGTGAGTGAAGCCGTGCAGCACGTGGAGGAGCGTCGATAGCCCTGCGAGCGTGACCGCCACCTGCCACGAACGGTGGCGGCGACGCGCGAGGCCGCGCGCGGCGACCAGCAGCCCGCACGCGAGCAGCGCGCCTGTCGCGTGCGCGAGCGGGCCGACGCCGTCGGGCGTCATCGACCGCAGCAACCCGCTGTCGTCACCGGGGAGCATGGCGTGGAACAGATCGAGCGCGCCGCCCGTGGCGACCGCAGTCGCGACGAGCAGCGGTGCGCGCCGAGCTCGTGCTCGCGGGCTCGCGATCGCCGCGATCGCGATCGCGGTCGTCATCGCGGCGAGATACACGGGCTTGAGCGTGTCCGCCGCGTCGAGCGCCGAGCGCATCGAGATCTGGCGGACGACCGAGATCGAGACGCTGCTCTGCAGGTACTCGAAGACCCCAATCGCACCACCGAGCACGACGGCCGCGGTCAACCGGTCGGCGCGTGACCGGCGAACGAGGAGGCCGAGGATCGTTCCCGCGACGAGCCAAACGAGGACGTACCAGAGGACCGGCGACGCGGCGTGGCGCGAGAGCTCGTCGAGCGGCAGTGCCTCGCCGATGCGCGGCCCGGGAACCGCAGGGCGGACGAGGTACAGCCAGCCGGTTGCCGACGCCGCGACCACGACCGCGAACGGAAGAGCTGTCGCTCTACGCAGCACCGATGGCTCTCGAGAACGCAAGGTACGCACGCGCGGCGTTGCCGCGCCAGATCGCCCAGTTGTGCCCGCCGCGCACGACATAGAAGTGGTGGGAGATGCCGAGCGACGACAGCTCGGACGCGAAGGCGACGTTCTCCGCGCGGAAGTGCGTGTCTTCGGTGCCGGTGTAGAACCAGAAGCGCACGTTCGCTGCGCGTAGGGCCGGCGCGACCTTCGGGATCGTCAACGCGGGGCTGTTCGCGATGATGCGCGCTTCGTCCTTGCCGAAGATGGAGCGAATCGGATCAGCTTCTTCGTAGCCGCTCCAGCTTTCGATGAACTTGAACTCGTGCGGGTGGTGCACCGCGATGTTGACCGCGCCGTAGCCCCCTTCCGAGAGACCGCCGATCGCGCGCCCGTCCTGTGACGCGATCGTGCGGTAGCGGTCGTCGACCGCGCGGACGAGGTCGCGCGCGACGAACGTCTCCCAGCCTTCGTGCTTCCGGATCCCGTTCGCCCATTCCTTGTCGGTGAACGAGCCGGTCGAGCCGAACGGCATCACGAGGATCGCGGGTCGCGCGCGGTGCAGCGCCACGAGCTCGTCCTCGACGACGCCCATACGGACGGTCTGGAGGAACGCGCCCGGCCGGCCGGGCACACCGTGCAGCAGGTAGAGGACCGGGTAGCGACGGGCAGGGTGCCGGGCGTAGCCGGGCGGGAGGTAGACGTCGACCGGCTGGCGTCGTCCGCCGAGCGCCGGGCTCGCCACGTAGAAGCGCGTCGCGGTGCCCGCGACCTTGACGAACGCGGCATCACGCGGCGGCGCGAAGCCGCGGTACGTCCAGTAGTTGTCGACGTAGTGGTAGACCCCGAAGAGGCCGACTGCGACGAACGCGACGGTCGCGAGGAGCGCCGCGCGGGCCCAGGTCGGCGCCGGTGCCTGCGTCACGAACTGGTTGTACGTCCTCGCCCGTCAAGAAGGTGGAAGGGATGGGTTAAGCGTCGGTTCAGCGTTCCGCGGACAAGTGCCGCAGCGCGAGGCGGAGCCAGGCCGTTCCGTGGGCCTTCCACAGCGGCGTCGTGTGCGCGCCGGGATAGAGGTCGAAGGTGTGGGCGACGTGCGCGGCCGTCAGCTGGGCGTCGAAGCGCACGTTGTCGCTGCGGAACCGCGCGTCGCTCCGGCCGACGTAGAAGCCGATGAACGTCGGTTCCTGCTGTTCGTCGCTGCGGAGGTCGCCGACGAGGTTGCGCGCCGACGCGGCCGGCTCTCGAGGTAGGGACATGGTTCCCGTCGGGTCGGTCGGGTGGAAGTAGCCCGACCACGACTCGATCACGCTGAACTCCGCGAGGTGGTGGAGGCCGAGGATCATGGCCCCGTAGCCGCCGGCGGAGACGCCGACGATCGCACGACCGGAGCGCGAGCGGATCGTCCGGAAATGCGCGTCGACGTACCGCGGCACCTCCGTCGCGACGTACGTCTCCCAGTTGCGCCCCGCGCCCCAGTTCAGATACTCGGGATCGCGGTCGCCGACGCGGGCGCCCTGAGGGATGACGAGGATCGCCGGGCCTGCGCGCTCGAGCTCGTGGACGAGCCAGTCGTTACCGCGATACGTGGCGGCGTTCGCGGGCAGGCCGTGCAGGAAGTAGACGACCGGATAGCGCCTGGTCGAGTCCGAATAGCCGGGCGGCAAGACGACGCGCGCATGCACCGTCCCCTGCAGCGCCACCGATCTGATCCTCTCGTCCAGGTCGCGCGACTGGTGCAGGATCGCCGCGCCGGCAGCTGCCGCGGCCGCGAGGACGACCAGGACGACCAGCGTGGCGCGGCGGTAGCGCACGCTTCCAAGGTACCCGGGCTTACGAGACGCTCACATGCGCCGCGTACGTTCTCGCGATGGCGCTACTCGCAGCGCTCGTGACGGCGGCGGCACTGCCCGGGTTCGCGCCGTTCGCGACCGGTCCGAACGGCGGCACGGTGCTCACCGGAACGTTCCCCGGCGCGGAGCGGCCGGGCTACGTCTACCTGCCGCCCGGGTACTCGCGCGCACATCGCTATCCCGTCGTCTATCTGCTGCACGGCATGCCCGGCTCACCGAGCGAGTACCTCGACGGAACGAACCTCGCACCGTTCGCAGACGCCGCGATCTCGTCCGGGAGACTCCGCCCGTTCATCGCGGTCATGCCGGCGGCCGGGCCCGACCGGAAGTACGACGGTGAGTGGGCAGGGCCGTGGGAGCGTGAGGTGGTCGACGACGTCCTCCCGTTCATCGACGCGCACCTCGCGACGGTTGCGACCGCGAAGGGCCGGGTGCTCGCGGGGTTGTCGGCCGGTGGCTTCGGCGCCGTCTACATCGCGATGCGCCATCCGGGTCTGTTCGGCGTGGTGGAGTCGTGGAGCGGGTACTTCCATCCGCTCCACGACGGTCCGTTCAAGCACGACACGAACGCGCAGTTGCACGCGAACGATCCTCGGTTGCTCGTGCGCGACGCACGTGGGATGAGGTTCTTCCTGTCGACCGGCCCGTATCACTCGCACTGGATTCGTCCCGCCGAGACGCAGACGTTCGCGCGGCTCCTGCGAGCAGCCGGTGTCCAGGTGCGCACGCTCGTCTACGACCGGCTGAAGGGCGAATGGCGGGCGCAGTTCGATGCGGGGCTGACGTGGGCGCTACGCGGGCAGTGACGCGACGCCGTCCCTGAGCACGACGAGGCCGTCGCGCTCGAGCGACACCAGCGCGTCGCCGTCCGTCGGCTGCTCGCCTGCGGCGACCGCCCGCAGTACCTGTGCACGCCTCTGCCGGAACGAGCCCTCGAACGGCGACTGCTTCCGCAGCGGCTCGTACCGCCGGCCGCGCGACGGGCAGCCGTCTGCGAGCGGGCACAGCTCGCACCGCGGGACCCGCGCGAGGCAGATCGTCGCGCCCAGGTCGAAGAGCGCCTGCGCGCACGTCGCGTCGAACTGCTCGCCGGTTCGCTCCTGGACGCGCGCGATGTTGACGTCGACCGGCAGGACGTCCAGGTCGAAGGCGAAGTTGCCGATCGCGGCCGCGGTGTACGGGCCGACCCCGGGCAAATCGGTGAGGTTCTCCGGCCAGCCGTGCTCCGCGACGTGGCACGCGGCCCGGTGCAGGTTGACCGCGCGCCGGTTGTAGCCGAGGCCCTGCCACGCCACGATCACGTCTGCCGTCGACGCCGCCGCGAGCGCCTCGGCCGTCGGCCAGCGAACGAGCCACGCCTCGTACCGCGGCACGACCCGGTCGACCTGCGTCTGCTGCAGCATCACCTCCGACACGAGAATGGCGTATGGATCCCTGGTTTTCCGCCAGGGAAGATCCCTCCCGTTTTGGCCGTACCAAGCCAAAAGTGCGTCCTTCACGCCGCCGAGCCTAGACGAGCCTGCGGCGGCCGAAAACGGCCCGTGCGAACAATGCGAACGCTCTTCGGCTGCGCATGTGCCGTCGCACGCCCTAGAGACGGAACGCGAATCGAGAAGTGCGGGCGCGGGCTGCTTCTGGCGGTTCGAGTTCCGCCCTCGCGGGCGCGAGCGCTTCCCGGAATGGCGCTTGAACTGAAGCCGTAGGATCGGGTTGTGCGTGCGATCGCCGCCGGGCTTGCCACGATCGTCGTGATATTGGCGGTCCCAGGGTCTGCGGTCGCGAGCCCGCCACGCGGCCTCACGGAGTCCGGGCGGCTTCTGTGGAACCTAGAGGCGCTGCTTCACGACACCTTCGGGAGCAAGCCGATCTATGTGAACTACTCAGGCGGGCCAAACCATCCCGGAAACTTCTCGACACACTTCCTGGACGACGCGCGGAGCCGCTACTTCGTCTATACGTTCGCGGCAGCGCGTCACTCCGCCTTCAGGCTGATCCGGTCAGGGGCGCCGCCAAAGCCGGTCATTGGCGTCGCAGGAGGAGAAACGCCGTTGACTGTGCTCGGTGCTTACATCTCATGCGGTTCCGGCCGGTGGCTGAGCGAGCACTGGGGCAATGGCCCCGAGAAATGGCAGATCGACTGCCTGCGCTCAGCGCCCTAACCATCAGGATCCGGGCTGGCAGTGACGATGCGTCCCTGACGCTGGAAAGGGCGGAACTCGAATCGAGACGCGAGGGCGCTCCTCGCGGATGCGGCGCACCCGTGCTAAACGTAGTTCATGAAACCGTTAGCGGTAGTAGCCCTGCTCGGATGCGTTGCTGCCTGCTTCGGCGCAGCTCCTGGGAAGGGTGCTAGCCATCGTGCGGCGACAGTTTCGACGGTCCTACGCTGTTTCCGACAGCACCACGCTTTGGCGCAATACGTGCCCACGGGCGCGCGGAAGGCTGGTCTGACGACGGGAAAGTGGATCAACTTTCACTTCGAGGGCATCCCTGCTGCCGCAATCGACGGAGGGGTCGTGATCGTCGAGCCGAGCAAACTCAGCGCGCAGAGGGAGGCTAAGCGCCTCTTCCAGGTCTATTACGCCTATGACCTCGCGCACTCGGTGAACGCGACACCAGCGGCGATCAGAGACACCCTCCACAAGTTGATCCAGGTTAGTGGCACCGGCATCGAGTTCTGGGGCAGCACGATCGTCTCGTCACCAGCGCGCCGCATCGTCGCTTCGTGCCTTACCGCGACAGCTTGACAACCGTCGAAGCCTGAGGGCGTTCCGCCCCGGACAGCCTGGGCCGTGACTCGATGGCGGGCCGAGAATCGAGATTCTCGTCTGAGCCAGATCATTACGCCCAACTCTGGCTCCGACCAGGTCGCGGATGATGCGTGGATGGAGGAAGAAGCCAGTTACTTCTCGCCTGCTCGAACGATTAGAGAGGGTGTGGAGGGACCGGCCGCGGAGGGGTTACGTCGCCATTACGACCTCATCTTCCGCTTTGTTCGGCGGCGGGCTCGGTCCTGGAGCGATGCCGAGGACATTACGCAGGAGGTGTTCGCTGATGCCGCTGCGGCCCTCTCTCAGCAGGCGGCGCTTAGTGACCGGCAGACTCTTGCCTGGCTTTACACGGTCGCTCAGCGGCGGCTTGTCGATGCGGCTCGGCGGAGCGCGATCCGCGGCGACCCCGTCGATATGCCGCTTGAGCTGGCGCCGACCCCTGAGAGTGAGTACGGCCCTGGAGTTGCCGCTGAGATCGCCCATGCGCTGGGCGAGCTTCCGGAGCCGCAGCGCGAGGTGGTGTTGATGAAGATCTTCGACGGCCGCTCGTTCGTTGAGATTGCGGAGCGCCTCGGGATTACCGAAGCGGCGGCAAAGATGCGCTGCGTCCGTGGCCTCGAAGCGGTGCGAGCGATGCTTCGGCGTGAGGGGATCCAGCCGTGAGCGCCGGAAGTGTGTTTGCCGACCGTGAGCTGGTCGAGCTGCTCGCCGAGAAGCCTGATCTGCTGGCGATCGCTGACGCCATTTCGTCGGTTGGGGTTCCTCCGCGGCGCAGGCGTCTTCCTCTTCGCGTTCCGCTTCTCGCTGCGGCGATCGTCGGCGCGGCGCTGGTGGCGCTCCTTAGTCCTTGGAGTGAGTCGCGTGGCGGAGTGCTCTCGAAGGCGCTTGCTGCTGTGTCGACCGACGCTGTACTTCACACCGTCGTTGTCGAGTCGATTCCCGGCCAGGAGATCATTGACCTGAAGACCAGTCGGAGCGCGCCGGACACGATCCGCATCGAGGGATGGTTCGACTTCCAGCGCTCGCTCAAGCGAACGGTGACGCTGCGCGATGGCGTGCGCAGCGATGTGCTCGCGACCCCGCAGGGTGTCTTCTCCTCAGCCGGTGTCGTTCCCACCTGTTCCTGGATCGCTGCGCATCCGGTCGAGGCAACGAAGCTGCGGGTGAGTTGCAACCCGAGCGGCAGAAACGGAACGACGCCGCGCCACATCCCGGAGTCGATTCCTGCTCCGGATCCCGCACTCGCCGGTTTCATCACCGGCTACCGGCAGGCGCTCCAGCGTGGACAGGCAACGAACCTCGGCGGAGGGACAATCGACGGTCACCACGTCTTCTGGATCGGGTTCATCGTCGATGCCAACCAACGTGAACGCGTCGCCGTCGATGCGAGCACCTATACGCCACTCGTGCACGAGACGGTCATCCGCGGAAAGGTGGCGATTCGCGCACAGGTCGTGACTGCGGAGAAGATCGACTACTCAGCGGCGGTGTTCGCGCGACCAACGCTCAGCAACGATCAGCCAGCGGTGGTTGGCAACGTTGTCGCGACAGCGCACGTCCAGCTTGAGACCGCTGAACAGGCGCTCGGTGGTCGAGCGAGGTCCCTCGGGTCGCATTTTGCAGGTCTGCGGCTGACTGATGCTCGGATCGATTCGCTGCGCACCGGCTACGGCCCTCTCTCGCACAAGCCGGTTGAGAAGAGTCGCGGAGTCCAGTTCATCTACGGCAGCGGATCTCCGCGCGCCGGAACCGGCCCTTATCTACGGGTGAGCGAGGCGACGAGCCCGCAGATGGCCTACTTCGGCCAGACACCCCACGGCCTTACCTCGGGCCACCTCTCGCTGACCGTCTTCCCGAGCAACGCTCTCTTCGTCGGCCAACTGCACGCGCACGGCCTCTACATCACGATCGAAGGAAGCAATCGGCTCACGGTCGTCGCCGCGGCACGGACGCTGGCAGGCATTTCCTGATGCGCGTTCGCCTGGTTCTCGCCTGCCTCGGTGCTCTCTTGATAGCCGGTGTTGCCGCAGCCGTTGTCCGCGCGACCCAGTCCCAGACGCGCGCGAGCTGGCAGTGGCGAGTAGCTGCATTGACACATGCGCCGCGGCAGCTTGTCAGCTCAAGCCATGTCACTCTGTTCGCAGCTGCTGGAGCTTCCGGGATGCGACTCCTCGTCGAGGCCGACGGGCGATTCGTGCAGACCGTTCGCTCACAGGCGACCAATGACGTGCCTGTCGCGGCGTTCGTCGTTGCCAACGACTCGACGACCGAGACCGTCGTTGGTGTCGTGCGAAACGATGTCTCGCGAATCGTCCTCCGCGGAGCAAACGGGGCAGAGCACGACCTGGCGCCCAATGAACTCGGCGCATTCGTCGCTTCGTCGATCGACGCCGGAACGAGTTGGCAGCTCGACGCGCTCGCCTCCGACGGCTCGTTACTCACTCACCTCTCGCTTCCGCAGGTTGCGGCGCCCTGCGGCGGCCCGCTCGGCCCCTGCCGCACGACAGCGGCCAATCCTCATGACTCCAGCTACCCCGCTTCGCCATTGAAGACGGTGGCATCAGCGCACGCGGCCGGGAAACGCTGGAAGCTACAGACCTATTTCAACCGCACCGGCAAGTCATGCGTTCAGCTTGTCGGCGGTGGCGGCGAGGCACGCACGTGCATGGCGAGTTCCGCGCCGATCACGACCTTCAGGCCGATCTGGGGCGGAGTCAACCACTCCGATGGTCCGACGGTTTGGATCTTCGGGAAGGTCGCACCAAGTGTCCGGCACGTGATGCTTGTGCGCGACTGCGGAGGTGAAGTGTTCGACTTCTCCGTTGGGCCACAGACACAGCGGTGGTTCCTACGCGTCCTCGCACCGGTTGAGCTGAAGAAGGGCGGCGCACCGCGCGAGCTTGTGATGCGCGA